>Ga0207878_100088_pt1 | contig 108213 bp, 90 predicted proteins | sample LinPmetageLP41_FD_184053 | JGI IMG/M metagenome (GOLD analysis project Ga0207878, IMG submission 184053) | Marine viral communities from the Pacific Ocean - LP-41 (SPAdes) | ecosystem: Environmental > Aquatic > Marine > Oceanic | place: Pacific Ocean | collected 2010-08-27
CGCGCTCCAGCGATTCGACCACTTCCGCGACCACCGCGATGGTATCGCCCATCCCGACCTTGGCCGGGAAGCGCCGGGCGATCAACACACCGTCGCGCTGAGCACGATATTCGACCGGCTCGGCGCCGGTGCGCGTCATATCGTAGATGCGGGCGATCACGTCGCCCTGCTCGACCCTGTCACCCAACGTGAGCGTCAATTCCAGCAGGCCGGAGTGTTCGCTCTGCACGTAGCAGCTGGCATCCGGCATATCGACGTAGATCATCGGCTCGTTGGGCGCCTTGACCTCGCCCTCGATTAAACCCGTCTTTAGCAAACCATAGTGAATCAAAAAGTTGCGCACACCGCGCTCGGTGACGGCCAGGCTCTCCGGCGTCGAGGTGCCGCCGCCGCCCAGCTCGGTGGTGACGAAGGTCTTGCCCTGTGACTCGACAGCGGTGTCGTAGAGCTTGGTGGCGTCGAGTTCGAACATCATCATCGCGTAGGGCGCGCCGAAAGCGACTGCGCCGGCCAGGCTCGCGCTCTCCTGAGCGAAATCATCGAGCCGATGCGCGGCGGCGAACGGCACGATGTCCAGCGTACGGCCACCGGAGTGCAGATCGAGCGCCACGTCGCACATCGGCACCAGCACGCGGTTGAAATAGTCGGCGATCTGCGAAGTCACGCCGCCGTTGGGGTCACCGGGAAAGCTGCGGTTGAGATTGCCGCCATCCAGCGGCGAGGTTCGTTTGCCCGCTTCCGCCGCCGGCGTGTTCATCATCGGCACGATGATCACGCGGCCGCGCACGTCTTCTGCCTTGAGCGTGCTGGCGAGCTTGAGTAGCGAGGTGATGCCTTCGTACTCGTCGCCGTGGTTGCCACCGGTCAGCAGCGCCGTCGGGCCTTCGCCGTTGGCGACCACGGTGATCGGGATCATCACCGCGCCCCAGGCGGAAGTGTCGATGGAGATCGGCAGCTTGAGAAAACCGTGCTGAACGCCCTGGGCATCGAAGTCGACGGTGGCGCTGATCGGGCTGGGACGCTGAGATGCAGACATGCGAAGGCTCCATAATGGAAACGGATGACGCGCCAGCAGCACATAGCCAATCGGCGCGTCATTGAAAGGTAACAGCAATACCGGGGCGAACTGCCAATAAGACCCTTATTCGACGAACAGCTCGCGGCCTATTTGACGAACAGCTGACGCGGAAAATGACAAAGCGGCTCGGCACCGTTCTCGGTGATCAGGATACTTTCGGTGATCTCGAGGCCCCAGTCGTCCATCCACATGCCGGGCATAAAGTGGAAGGTCATGCCAGGTTCGAGAATAGTCTCGTCGGACGGACGCAGACTCATGGTGCGCTCGCCCCAGTCCGGTGGATAGCTGATCCCGATCGGGTAGCCGCAGCGGGCGCCGCCGCGGTCGAAGCCGTACTTGTCCATCGCCGAACCCAGCGCCAGGGCGATATCGGCACAGCGATTACCGGGCTTGGCCACGGCCAGGCCATTATCGATGCCCTCGAGCAGCGCAGACTCGCCGCGGATGAAGTCCTGCGGCGGCTTGCCCAGAAAGACGGTGCGCGAGAGCGGCGCATGATAGCGCTTGTAGCAGCCAGCAATCTCGAAGAACGTCCCCTCGCCCTTGCGAAACGGGGTGTCGTCCCAGGTCAGGTGGGGTGCGGCGGCATCGCTGCCGGTCGGCAGCAGCGGCACGATGGCGGGATAGTCGCCGCCGTGAACGGTGCCGTGCTCGTCGGTCCAGCCTTCGGTGCCGACCCGATAGATTTCTGATACCAGCTTGCTCTTGGCAAGGCCGGGCTCGATCATTTCGATGATCCGCGTATGCATGCCCTCGACGATGCGCGCCGCCGTGCGCATGTAGGCGATCTCCTGCGGTGACTTGATCGCCCGGCACCAGTTGACCAGCGCCGTGGCGTCGATCAGCTGAGCATGTGGCAGCTCCTTGAGCAGGCTGACGTAGGCCTTGCCCGAGAAGTAGTAGTTGTCCATTTCCAGACCGACATTGCCGGTATGCCAGCCATACTCCGGCAGCACCGACTGGGCCAGATACTCCATCGGATGCATGTCCGGGTTCTGGACGTAGTAATCCGGGTAGTAACGCACGCGCTCGGCGTCCATCCAGCAGGTACGCCAGGCGCCATTGGCATCCTGACGGCGTCCGTACCAGACCGGTTCGCCCTCCAGGCTCACCAGCACACATTGATGCACATAGAACGACCAGCCGTCATAACCCGTCAGCCACCCCATGTTGGAAGGGTCGCTGACGATGAGAACATCGATTCCGCGATTTGCCATGGAAACGCGCACTTTGTGCAAACGACTGGCGTACTCTTCACGCGAGAAAGGTAAGGAAACCTGGAACATGGCGCCACTCGACTAACGGGACTGAATGATCGAGACATCGGCCATCGAGGGGATCAGGTCGAATGTCCTGCCGCTTGCCGACCGGGTAAGAAATTGTCATGATTTAAACTACAGAATTCATGACAATTATCGGTCAATGCATCGGCAACGATAGTAGCATCGTCGCTCAGCGTGCCGTCAAAGGCTTTATTGCATCATGACAATTGACCTGACACCGTTCCTCGGCGGCCACGGCCCAAAATATCTTTCCATCGCCCGCGCGCTCGCCGAGGCGGTCCGCCACGGCGTACTGACCCCGGGTATGCGCTTGCCCACCCATCGCGAGCTGGCGGAGACGTTGGGGGTCAGCGTGCAGACAGTGTCTCGAGCCTATGAACAGGCAGAAAAGAGCGGTCTCGTGCAGGCCCGTGTCGGCAGCGGTACCTGGATTCGCGATGCCGAAGGCGACTCCGAAAACGAGTACCTGCGCGCCCCGGCGGCGGTGACCGACGCCGCACCGATCGACCTGTCGATCGCCCATCCGGTGTGCCCACCGTCCCATCACCGGCGCTTCCGGCAGGCGTTGGCGGAACTCGCGGAAACCGCCCACGCCGACGTGATTGGCGCCTGCCGCCCGATCGCTGGCCTCCAACATCAGCGCGAGCGCGCCAACGCCTGGCTGAAGGAGCGTCTCGGCGTTCCCGGCGAGACCGACGATCGGCTGCTCTGCAACGGAGCGGCCCACGGTCTGATGCTGGCGATCGCCACCGTCGTCCAGCATGGCGATATCGTGCTGACGGAGACACTGACCGATCACGGCCTGATCGCGTTGGCGCGTACGCTCGGCTTCCAGCTGCATGGCGTAGCGATCGACGAACAGGGCGTCATCCCCGAGGCGCTGGAAGCGGCCATCGTCAAATACCGCCCACGCGCCGTCTGCCTGACGCCGACCCAGCTCAACCCCACCGGCGCCACCATGGAGAACGCCCGCCGCGACATCGTGGCCGACATTCTGCTGCGCCACGAGGTGTGGGTGATCGAGGACGACGTCCATGCGCTGCTGGAACCGGTGGGATTGATCCCGTTGACCGCCCGCCTGCCCCAGCAGGGTTTTCACGTCACCAGCCTGACCAAGTCGACGGTACCCGGGCTGCGTGCGGGGTACCTCAGCGTGCCTCGCGGCCAGATGCATCACACCTTACCGAGGCTACGCGCCACCAGTTGGATGGCGACGCCGCTGATCTTCGAAATCGCAGATTACTGGCTGGCCAGCGGCATGGTCGACACCCTGGCGCATGAGCAACGCCAACTGCTGGCGGAACGCCAGGCGCTGGCCGCACGCAAGCTGGCGGGGCACGCCATCGAGTCTCGCCCCAGCAGCCTGCATATCTGGCTGGCATTGCCGGAGCCGTGGCGCGCGGAAGAATTGCAGCAGCAGGCCCGCCAGGAAGGGGTCGCCATCACCACCGCGCAGCCGTTTCTGGTCGAGCAGTCTGCCATGCCACGCCGCGTGCGCATCAGTCTGGGGGCTGAACCGGATCTGGCACGTCTTGCCACTGGGCTGGACATGCTGAGCCAACTGCTAGGTGAAGCGCCGCCGCCGATGCTGGAGATCGCGTATTGACGCACAGAGTGATGGTTTATTTTCCACACCCTGATCTGAAAAATACCATGCCCAACGACAAGAAGACGGAGCCAAGATGCGAGTCCTGATCTATCACAACGACGCCGAGCAGTGGCGCAACATTCTATGCGAGCGGCTGCCGAACGCCGAAATTTTCATCGCGGCGGACAGCGGCAACCCGCAGGTCGATTATCTGGTCGCCTGGAAACCGCCGGCCTCGGTATTCGACGAGCAGACCGGGCTCAAGGGCATCGTCAATCTGGGCGCCGGCGTGGATGCACTATTGCAAAACCCGTCACTGCCGCGCGAGATTCCCATCGTCAAGCTGCGCGACGCCGGTATGGGCGAGTTGATCGGTGACTACGCTCGCTACGGCGTGCTGCATTTCCAGCGCGACTTCGACCGCTATCGACGCCAGCAGGCGACGAGCGAATGGCGGGTGGTTCCGGTCGTCGACAAGCCCGACTGGCCGATCGGCGTGCTGGGCCTCGGTGCGATCGGCACCCGCGTGGCGCAGATGCTCGCCGCCGATGGCTACCCCATTCATGGCTGGAGCCGTTCGCCCAAAACGATCGAAGGGGTCAGCTGTCATCATGGCGACGACGGCCTCGATACGCTGCTACGTCAGGTCAAGACACTGATCACCCTGCTACCGGACACGCCAGCCACGCGACACATCATCAACCGCGACAACCTGGCCAAGCTCCCTGCCGGTGCCAGCCTGATCAATCCCGGGCGCGGCACCCTGATCGACGAGACGGCACTGCTCGCTGCACTAGGTAATGGCATGGATGAAAACGAAGGCCATCTGCGCGGAGCCCTGCTCGATGCCTTCCCCAACGAGCCGTTGGCGGCAGATAGCCCGCTATGGACACATCCCCGCATTCTGATCACCCCGCACATGGCCGGACCGACACCGATCGGCGCCGCCGCCGACCAGGTCGCCGACGCGCTGGATGCGATGTCGAAGGGCAAGGCGGTCGAGACCATTGATCCCGAGGCGGGGTATTGAGCGGCACTCTTTCCTGAATTCATCGAGATACGGTTTCCTGAATTCACCGGAAGACGGTGACAGTCTCTGTTTCATTACGTAAAGCCAAGACTAAAATTGTTTAAGCCATAATCAGCGGGGACCCGGTGAACAAGAAGACGCTTACCGAACGTGATATCTGTACCAAGTTCATCACGCCGGCTCTCGAGCAAGCGGGCTGGGACATTCAGACGCAGGTACGCGAGGAAGTCTCGTTCACCAATGGCCGTATCATCGTGCGTGGGCGGCTACATACTCGCGGTAAAAGACGCCGGGCCGACTACGTGCTCAGCTATCAGAAAAATCTGCCCATTGCGGTCATCGAGGCTAAGGACAACAAGCACAGCCTTGGCGATGGTATGCAACAAGGATTGGCGTACAGCGATGCGCTGGACGTTCCGTTCGTGTTCTCCAGTAACGGTGACGGTTTTCTCTTCCACGACCGAACGGGGCTAGCCAAGCAGACCGAAACCACGCTGACGCTTGAGGAATTTCCCTCACCGGCAACGTTGTGGGAGCGCTATTGCCAGTACAAAGGCATTCCCGGCGAGACTCGCGCGGTTATCGAGCAGCCCTATTACGACGATGGCAGTGGCCGAACGCCCCGTTATTATCAAACCGTTGCGATCAACCGCAGCGTCGAAGCCGTCGCGCGAGGTCAGGACCGAATCCTGCTGGTGATGGCGACAGGCACCGGCAAGGCCTTCACGGCGTTTCAGATCATCTGGCGCTTGTGGAAATCGAAACAGAAAAAACGAATCCTCTTCCTTGCCGATCGCAACATCCTGGTCGACCAGACCAGGAACAATGACTTCAAGCCGTTCGGGCAGGCGATGACCAAGGTCACCAATCGCACGGTCGATCCGTCGTACGAGATATACTTATCGCTCTATCAGGCTGTCACCGGCAACGAAGAAGAGAAAAACATCTACAGGCAGTTCTCGCCGGAGTTCTTCGATCTCGTCGTCATCGATGAATGCCATCGCGGCAGCGCCGCCGAAGATTCGGCCTGGCGCCAGATACTGGAGTATTTCAGCGCCGCCACGCACGTCGGCCTGACCGCCACGCCCAAGGAGACCAAAGAGGTTTCCAATATCGATTATTTTGGCGAGCCGGTTTATACCTACTCGCTCAAGCAAGGCATCGAGGACGGCTTCCTGGCGCCTTACAAGGTGATCCGGGTCGACATCGACAAGGATCTTCAGGGATGGCGGCCGAGCAAGGGGCAAGTCGACGCCCTGGGCCAGGAGATCGAAGACCGTATCTACAATCAGCGGGATTTCGATAAACAACTGGTCCTCAAGCAACGCACCCAGTTGGTGGCACGCAAGATCACCGAATTTCTGGAAAGTCCGACACGGCAACGAGTTGCCGATCTGGGTCGCCGTCGAGGTATTCGACTTCGGCGCCATCTCGCAGTTGATAAGCATGATGCACGTGGCGGATCAGACCGCCATTGCGACTCGGTACGGCGTATCGGACTGGCGGGTCTTCAGCAGTTGGCTATTTGGCCTGAGTTACTTGCGCAACCTAGTGGCTCATCACAGCAGACTCTGGAATCGCAACGTCATCGACCAGCCCAAGCTGCCCGAGACAGGCGTGTTGCCGTGGTGCGACGCGTTCCATGATCGGCCGCAGCTGATCGCTCGCCCCTTTCTGCTGCTGAGTATTGTGCGGCATATGGCCAAGGTGGTCTGCCCGAGCACCGGCTGGCATCAGCGCTTACAGACACATCTAGGAAGTTTTCCGGCACCGCATGCCGAGAGGAAGCTATCGCTGGAGGACATGGGTGTTCCACCGGGCTGGGAGCGCTGGTGGGCCGAGTGAATTACAAATAAGAACCCCCGCGTAAGCTCGTGAGAGCCAAGAGGCAGGGGCCGTGTTGGTCCTAATTTTAGGACCATGGCTTCATCATCACAAGACTTGCTTGTGGTTAAAGGGAGAAATTGCGTGGCGATCGAACAAGGTATCTGGAAGCTGGCAAACGGTGCCAGCGAGCAGCCGCAGCGGCTACGCCCGGCCGGGCTCGCTGACGAGGGGCTGCTGGAAACGCAGATCATGCGGGATGTCTCGATTCTCAACCGGGATTGGCTGCTGATCGGTCGGCAGGTGCGCACGGCCTTCGACAAGCTGATCGACCTGTTGGCGCTCGATGCCAACGGCACCGTGCTCATCATCGAACTCAAGCGGGACAAGACGCCCCGTGAGGTCGTCGCTCAGACCATCGACTACGCCTCGTGGATCGCAAGCCTGGGCGACAGCGACATCGTCGATATCTATCTCGACTTCGCCAAACGCTATTCACGCCCGCACGAGACGCTGGACGAGGCGTTTCAGGCCAAGTTCGGTATCGCTCTGTCGGACGTCTCGGTCAACGAACAGCATCAGATGGTGGTGGTCGCGACCAAGCTGGATGCCAGCACCGAGCGCATCATCACCTATCTCAACGACTACGCGCAGATTTCCATTAATGCCCTGTTCTTCGCGGCTTTCGAGGATGACGGCAACCGCTACCTGAGTCGTGCCTGGATGATCGACCCGGACGAAAGCCAGGAACGCGCTATTACCAAGGGCCGCAAGGAGCCCTGGAACGGCGAGTTCTACGCCTCGTTCGGTGACGACCGCCCTTGGCCATTGGCAAGGCGGCTAGGATTCATCGCTGGTGGTGGCGCGACCTGGTACTCGAAGACTTTGTCCATGCTCTCCGAGGGGGATCGGGTGTGGGTCAATATTCCCAAGACGGGCTATGTCGGCGTTGGTGTCGTTACCGGCGAGCGCTGCCGGGCCGATGAATACCGGTTTGCGAATGAGGGCGACAGAACCTTGCCGGAAATCGTTTCCCAAGAGGGAGATTTCTCTCGCGAATCATATCTACACCTTTTTCAAACTCTGGCGGATGAAGAAGAAGCGGAATATCTCGTGCCCGTACGCTGGGTTCATACGGTTGAGCGGAACGAGGCGTTCAGTGAGGTCGGGCTATTTGGTAATCAAAATACCGTCTGCAAGCCAACGGCGGCGAAGTGGCAACACACGGTAGACCGGCTCGGCAAGGTCTGGCCTGTTGCCTGATCTCCTCCGCCGACCAGCTCCTCGATGCACTGGATGCGATGTCGGAAAGCAAAGCGGTCGAAACCATCGATTCCGAAGCGGTGTATTGGTTGGCCTGAGTCGATATCATAGCTAATCGGCAGGAAACGCAACGAGCCAATCAGTCCGATCGAACGTTGTCATACGGCGATACAAATTGGCCCTCACGAAAGCGAGGGCCAATCGGAATGGCAACGAACGGGCTATGAGCGGCTGGCGACTGGTTAGGCTTCCAGCCGCTGGGCGGTTTTCGGTATAGCCGACTGATCTCGGGTGACGCTGGTCAATACATAGACCAAGGGGCGGTCGTCGGTGCCATTAATGCGGAAGACCATGCCTTCCAGACTCGCGCCCTGATCGATCATTCGATGAAGCAGTTCGAGCTGCCCGCGCGGTACATAACCCAGCTTGCGTCCCTGCGACTCGATGCGAATAGCCAAGCGGTCGTAGATGTTGTCAGGCTCGGGGACGAATCGGACAGAGTCTCCCGCCTGCAGCTGAGCGACGCCGATCTCCGCCTCGTGCCGAAAACCGGCCACTTCCATCAGCATCTCGAAAACGGCGGGCGGTTCATCAAAAGGATGCACCAGCTCGAAGCCATCATTGGGTAGTTTGGCGCCCGTATATCCCAAGAGACCGAAGTCGCTGATTTCAGCGTCGGGGGAAATTCCGCGCAACTCGAGATAGCGGCCGAAGTCTCGCCGACTACGCGGCGGTAAACGCCGCATGAAAGCATCAACAACATGATGTCGATGCTCTGTCCGGTTCAGAGGGAATGCCGGGTAGCCCTGAAACCCCATTTCAACGGCCTCGGCCATCTCGTGTTCGTCAACGCCGTACTGAAGCCAGACGTCATCACCATGCTTGACCAACTGGCCCACACAATAGCGAGAGCGGTTCTTGCTCTCACGCGCCTGCCAGCACAGCAGCAGACGATGCGGTTCTACCAGATGTTCGATTAGGCGATTCATGTCAGTTCTCCAGAGCCTGAAGCAGGCGCTCTCTCCTCGTTGAGGTCAGTAAAGTGACGAATTCGGCACGTTGCTCGGTAAAAGGGTGAGGCATGGTAAAACGAGTCAATTGATGAAGAATCGTTGCCAAAGCCTCATGACTCCAGCCTCGAAGCCGCTCTATCAATACCTGTCTGATAGCCGGATAGCGGCAACAGTAGCGTTCCACACCTTCGATCAGTGGCAGGCGCGACGGATCATTTCTGGACCAACGCATCTGGTGCTGTCCCCTGGCAAGATAGGCATTGAGCTCGTTGGGGTCGCGCATCATGCGCTGCATCTTAGCCGGCTGCAACTCGTGACCCAAGCTGGTGCCGTTGTCGAAGTATGGCGTGAAACGCCCGGTCGAGCCATTGTCACGCCATATCAATCCCCAGTTTTCCTGATGCCGGTCCGTATTGCCAATCAGTGCATCGAAGCACAAACACAGCCCCCAGTATATCTGCCAGTCATGTGTGAGCTTGTCTTTGCGTGCCAATGCCCTGCTGAGGAAGAAGATAATGGATAGATTGTGCTCACGTCCCTTCTCGCGGTCATAACCAGGTATCAGGCGTTGCATATAGTCGCCACCAGAGACGTGGCGCTCCTCTCCACTATCCGGATAGCCCATGAACCATTCATTGATCGTACCGGGCTCATCTCTGGATGAATCGATTGCCACGAACACCGGCGGCAGTGTCAATCCCATGAGCCGCCCGATACGAAAAGCGATGACCTCGGCCCAGTACTGGTCAGGGTGGCGTGGCTGCCCCGGATTCCTGGCGCTTTTGATCGCCTCCTTGAACAGATAGCGATGCCCTGGCAGACAGAAGGGATAAGGGGCAGGATCCGGAGAGACGAGTAATGACTTATCCCGGGCGCCAACTGGGTAAACTCCGTAATCTCCGTACATCGTCCAGTCAGCGATATCGATAATCTGACCTGACCCTTGATCAACCCCGTCGCGATCTATCAGGCACTTGGTTCCCGTCATGTCATGCTCCATTCCGCCTCCCACGTACAGTAACGCGAATTAACATTACGGTGGCATCCACACGAGTCAATTCATCCAATCGAGAAGCCGATTCTGCATCCCGGAACGTCTCACCTTGATTGGCGTCTTATGGAAAGAATCGATTATTCGCTTTCGAGGACGTTCATGTCATACCGATTTCTGACTTTCAAGACCGTCGCTGCAGTGTTCCTGGCGACTGTCAGCACGCTGGCGCTGGCGACACCGACCCCGTTTACCGCCGACTACCGGCTCGATATCAGCGGCTGGCCGAATGCGACGATTACCCACCGGCTCTCGCGCGTGGACAGTGACTCGCACCCCGGCGATGTGTGGGAGAGTGCCATGAGTGCCAGCATCAAGATCGCCAGCGGTGAGGAGCGCGGGCGCTTCCAGTTGGACGGAGATCGCGTGCAGGCGCTGGATTACACCAGCGCCTATTCGCTGGTGGGGATCGGCGACGACTATCATCTGGATCGATCGCAGCTGCAGTCGCTACCGGATCGCCAGACGGCGTTGTTTGAGCTCTCACAGAAAGCCCCCACGGCCCGCTGCGCCAGCTCGCAGGTATCGCCCTGCGAGCTCGACTACCAGAATCACAAGGGCAAGACGGAAACGCTCTACTATCGAGTCACCGAACAAGGCGATGTGCAGACGCCGGCAGGTACGTTCCCGGGCGTTACCGTCGATACCTGGGACCCGGAGAAGCGTGACCGCCACCTCTACTTCACCTTCCATCGTGACCTGCCCGGTCTGCTGCTGAAGATGCGTTACGTCCGCGAAGACGAAGAGCGCAGCCATCTGACACTCACCGACCTCACGATCTCCAAACCCGACCAGACCGCCAATGATAGTCCTTAACGGCAGTCCTTAACGACAGACCTTAACGACAGACCTTAACGTCCTGTTGGGCAAGAATTCGTTGGCTTTTCTTCCCACGCCATCCCGCATCCTCTAGAGTCATTAGCTATCCACGGGCGCCGATTCATCGGCGTCCGTTTTCGTGTCGTTCGCTGTCTTTTGATTCCGCGCCTGGAGTTGGCATGCTGCTTGGACTGTTGTGGATTCTGCTCCCTCTGATCGTGGGCTATCTGATTCCTGTCAGGCAGCCGGGCATTCGCCAGGCGATCGATCGCGGTGTCGGCGCCTCGGTCTACGTGATCCTGCTGCTGATGGGTATCAGTCTCGGCGGGCTCGAGGATCTGCTCGGCCAGCTATCCCGAATCGGGGCCTCGGCGCTGGTGCTGTTCGTGGTGATCTCGCCGATCAATCTGCTGGCGCTGGCCTGGTTATCGCGGCGACGGTTGGCGCGCCGTCGATCGCTGGTGGATAGCGAAGGCGGTTCGGCCCCCGCCGGCAAGCTGCAGGCGATGCTGGGGTCGTTGCAGCTGGCGGGGGTCGTGCTGCTCGGGGTATGTCTCGGCGCCGGCGCCCAGGCGTCGGGATGGCATCCGGCCACACTGGCGGAAACACTGGCGACCTGGGCGCTCTACGCCCTGCTCTTCTTGATCGGTTGTCAGCTGCGTAATTCCGGCCTGGGACTGCGCCAGATTCTTCTCAATCGGCTGGGTCTGGCGATCGCGGTAACGGTATTCCTGAGCTCGATGCTGGCAGGGTTGATCGCCGCCCCGCTGCTGCAACTACCGTGGAACGAGGGCATGGCGCTGGCATCAGGGTTCGGCTGGTACTCGCTCTCCGGAATTCTGATCGGCGACCAGCTCGGGCCGGTGCTCGGCGGCGCCGCTTTTTTCAACGATCTGGCGCGGGAACTGCTCGCCTTTCTGCTGGTGCCGCTATTCATTCGCCGCGCTGTGCCGCTGGCAATCGGCTATGCCGGCGCCACCTCGATGGACGTCAGCCTGCCAGTGATCCAGCAGTACGGCGGCATCACCTGCGTGCCGCTGGCCATCGTCAGCGGTTTTTTGCTGTCGCTGCTGTCACCACCGCTGATCCTGTTGTTGCTCTCCTTCTAACTTCGTGCTCTCCTTCTAACTTCGTGCTCTCCTTCTAACCTCGTGCTGTCATTCTGACTTCGTGCTGTCATTCTGACCCCCGTCAGCAGCGTGACCTACGACCATGGCCCAAAGGAAAGGGTCAAACCTCCATGATAATCTTCTCTGAAGTTACCGGTAACAATCACGATACAACCGGTCATGACCATTCAATTCCGGGGATTACCATGCCGCGTCGTTCGTCTGGACGCGTCACGCTTCAGCATATTGCCGAACGTGTCGGCGTTACCAAGATTACGGTGTCACGCGCCCTGCGCGAACCGGATCTCGTCTCCGCGACACTGCGTTTGCGTATCGAATCCGCCATCGACGAACTCGGCTATATCCCCAACCATTCCGCCGGAACGCTGGCCAGTGGGCGCTCGCATAGCGTGGCGCTGCTGATACCTTCGCTTTCCAATTCGGTGTTTTCGGAGATCCAGCGCGGTATCGAAGAAGGGCTCGGCGCGGCGGGCTATCAGGTACTGATCGGTCATACCGGCTACTCGATTCTCGAGGAAGAGCGGCTGATCGATACCTACTTGAGCTACGGCGTCGAGGCGCTGATCCTGCCTGGTTCTCACCATACCGACCATGCGCGCCGCCTACTGACCCGGACCCGGGTGCCGGTGGTCGAAACGCTGGAACTGACCGAGACGCCGCTGGATATCAATGTCGGGCTCGACCAGCACGAGGCCGGCAAGGCGATGACGCAAACATTTCTCGATCAGGGCTATCGCCGGGTCGGCTTTCTCGGCGCGCGCATGGATTATCGCGCGCAGCTGCGCATGGCGGGCTGGGAAACGGCAATGCGCCAGGCGGGACTGTCGGCCGAGCGCTGCCTGACGACCCCCCATCCTTCTTCTTACCGGCTGGGTGGAGAGATGTTGGCGTCGATGCTGGAACGCTGGCCGGACCTGGAAGGCATCTTCTGCGGCAACGACGACCTGGCTGCCGGTGCGCTGTTCGAATGCCAGCGACGCCGTCTCAATGTACCGGCTCAGCTGGCCCTGGCCGGCTTCAACGGGTTGGACATCACCGAGGCCACGGCACCGCCTCTGGCGACAGTGGTCACGCCGCGGCGCCGCATCGGCGATACCATTGCCAAACGGCTGTTGGCACGGCTCCAGGGAGCGCCCTTGAACCCGATCAGCGAGAACCTGGGATTCCAGATTCGTCGCGGCGGCAGTCTATGACGATCCCCAGCCGAACTTTCACCGTTTCGCGTTTATCGCTCGGCGACCAGAGCGCGCTTTTCGAGTTTCAAAACCGCCTCGTTGACTACCTGATCGAGGGTGCCGGCGATATCGACGACAATGGCCTCGTCATCGCCGGGCGCTTCGAGCGTGGCCAGCTGGCTGTCGAGCATCGCTTCGCCCTTGAAGAAGTGATCTTCACGCGACTGAATGCGCTGCAGCAGCAGTTCGCGACTCCCGGCAAGGTGGACGAACGTCAATGATTCATCCCCTTTGCGCAGGGTGTCGCGGTAGCGGCGTTTAAGCGCCGAGCAGCCGATGACCAGCGTCTCCCCCTGCGCTCTGGCTTCGGCCAGAAAATCCGCCAGCCGGCTCAGCCAGCCGGCTCGGTCGTCGTCGTCGAGAGGTTCCCCGCGAGACATCTTGGCAACGCTCTCCGGCGAATGGTAGTCGTCCCCGTCCAGGAAACGTCCGCCCAGTGCGGTCGCCAGTCGCTGCCCAACTTCGGTCTTGCCGCAGCTCGATACGCCCATCACGACGATGCGCTGATCCTTCTTTACGTCCATGACGTTGCCTTCCGATTGATGTGTGTGTGATACATTCCGTGTCGTTGGTGTCGGCCGGTCTTCTGCCTGGGCTGGTGTCCTCGATCGATTCGACGAGCCATGGACCTAGACTGATTCAATCGTGGTCATCTCTACAACTTTAGATACATTGTTGAGGTCGACTTGTTACCGGTAACATTTATTTTCCCACCTCCACCGCGAAGCACAATGCCACCAAGGGCGTATACCCGGCTCTTGCTTCACGTGTTCTCACGATAGATTTGCGTTGCTATGCATAGCCCCACTTCTGCAGATTAGCGTGTGCACAGTGCTTCCCGTACGGTCGACTCGCGACGCCGTGACAGCTCCTGACCCAATTCAGGCCCGCGAAAGCCTTCGTCGAGAAGCACCTTGGGCAAGATCTGGGAGGCCAATCTCCAGGCCAGCGCCAGATCGTCCGCCAACTCACCGTTTTCATGCGCGATCAGGGCCAGCAGCGGCGCCACCCGCTCCGGCCGACGCCAGGCATCGATGGCATCGAGCCAGATCATGATCGCGCCAGCCCGATCTTTTTCGGCCTCGGCCCGTTCTCCGCCAATCTGCTGACACAACCGACGGGACAGTGCCGCCAGACGCATGGCGTCCCGAAACGCATTGGGCGCCTTGACGGCATCGTTGAGCCGGGCCTGTTCGACGTCCTCGAGATGTTCGCCGAGCCGTGCCCAGCGCCACAGCGCCACAGCGTGGGAAGCCGATTCGTCAGGAATATGTTCGAGCCTGGCGACCACTTCGGGCAGCGCCAGCGTCGCCAGCGGTGGCATCAGTTCGGCCAGCGCCCCGCAGTCATCGAGCGTCTCGAAGTAGGCCGCAGGGTCGGCTTCGCCCAGCGCCTTGTGCGTCTCGGTCCAGACGCGTTCGGCGACCAGGTGACGCATCTCGCCACTCGCCACCAGCTGACGCATCAGCGCCTCGGTTTCCGCAGCGATCGTGAAATCCAGTTTACGATAACGGGCCAGAAACCGGGCCGCGCGCAGTACGCGCAGCGGGTCCTCGACGAACGCTGCCGAGACATGCTTGAGCTGTCTGGCCGCGAGATCGGTGCCACCGCCGTAAGGGTCGATCAGCTCGCCGGTCGGCGTCTCGGCCATGGCATTGATGGTGAAGTCGCGCCGCGCGAGGTCGGCCTCCAGCGTCACGTCCGGGCTGGCGTGAACCTCGAACCCGGTATAGCCATGGCCCTGCTTGCGCTCGGTGCGGGCCAGCGCGTACTCCTCGTGAGAATCAGGATGCAGAAAGACCGGAAAGTCCCGACCGACCGACTTGAATCCGCGTTGCCACATCGCTTCCGGCGTGGTGCCGACCACGACCCAGTCGCGGTCGCCGACCGGCCACCCCAGACGGGTGTCGCGAACGGCGCCGCCGACCAGATAGACCTCCAGCCCGTCGAGACGAGGATCGGGACGTGAATCGGGTTGCGTATTCATCGTCTGGCTCCGTGTTTAAGTTCGGGGCGAAAACCTAACGCTCGACGCTTTCGGGCCGGCGATGTTCCCAGTCCACGAAGCCACCATCCAGACTGTAGACCTCGTCGAAGCCTTGACCGGCAAGCCAGCTCGCGGCCTGCTGGCTGGAGTGGCCGTGATAGCAGACCACCACCAGCGGTGTTTCGCCAGGCGTCTTTTCCACCAATTCCGCCACCGTGGTGTTATCGAGATGACGGCTGCCGGGAATATGACCCTGCGCGAAGCTCAGCGGATCGCGAATATCGACCAGCTGCAGCGATCGCCCTTCGCTCAGCCATTGCGCCAGCGTCGTCGGGTCGAGGTGTTCGAAGGACTGGGTCATGATCACTCCTGATCGGGGATGAGGAAAGGACTGGGCTGAGGAAAAGGCTAGGTGTCGAAACGAGTCTAGCGCTGGTCGAAAATATCTCGAACGACTCAGCGATCGGTACGCTGGGAAGGTTCTTCGATGCGTTCGCCGCTACCAAGGTCGAGGGCGGTCAACGAACCGCCCCAGACGCAGCCGGTATCCAACGCCTCCACGTCGACCCGCGCTTCCGGCGTGTGGCCTTCCAGCGCCGCCCAGTGGCCGAAGATCAGCGTGGGTCTGTCCTCGGCACGCGGATACTCGTCACGCGAATAGGTGAACCAGGGCGCGTAGCCCGCCGGGGCGCTGTCGAGCCCCTCCTTGGCGGCGAAGTCCAGCGTGCCGTCGGCGGCGATGAAGCGCATGCGGGTAAAGACGTTGATGATGGCGCGAATACGGTCCTCGCCGGTCAGCTCAGGCGTGAATCGGGCCGGGAGATTGCCGTACATCACTCGCAGAAAATCGTCCACGTTGTCGCTGCGCAACACCGCTTCCGCCTCGGCGGCAAGCTCGCTCGCACGCGCAATCGACCACTGCGGCGGTAGCCCGGCGTGGGTCATTACATAGGCTTTGTTGACAGCGCCACGCTTGCCATCATCGACGACCATCAGCGGCTGACGACGCAGCCACTCCAGCATCTCGATTCGGTCCGGGGCTTCGAGAATCTCCGTCAGGGTGTCATGGCGCTTGAGCTTGCCATGACCGCGTGCCACTGCCAGCAAATGTAGATCATGGTTGCCCAGCACTACACTGGCAGCACCATCCAGCGCCACGCTCCTGCGCAGACAACCCAGCGAATCGGGGCCACGATTGACCAGATCACCGGTCAGCCACAGATGGTCCCGAGAGGGCGAAAAGTCGAGCCGCGCCAACAGCGCTTCGAACTCAACGTAGCAGCCATGCAGGTCGCCGATTGCGTAGGTCGCCATGCTATTCCCCGTATTGGTGATACGATCCTGGTGATGATGCGGTCCTGGTGAGGACCGAACCTCGTCAGTTAGTGAACCTGATTGGGTCCGGCCAGACGAAACGGCGCGATGGCAACATCGAAGGACGTCTGACTGGAGAGATCGACGCAGGTGTAGCTGCCCTGCATGACGCCTACCGGGCACTCGATCACCGCGCGACTGGTATAGCGAAAGCTGTGACCGGCAGCGATCGTCGGCTGCTTGCCGACCACGCCGTTGCCGCGTACTTCCTGCACCTTGCCGTGGCCCTGGGTGATCTTCCAGTAGCGCGACAGCAGCTGCACGCTGTGCTCGGACTGGTTGTGAACGGTCACCGTGTAGCTGAACACGAAGCGCTGGTCGCCGGGCGACGATTCGTCCTCGCGGAATGCCGGGTCGATATCGACCGTGATGGCGGGAGGCGCCTCGCTCATGAAAGCTTCCCCGTCACTGGATTGCTCGTTGAATGAGTAGCCATCGAATCGTCCTCCCTCGAAGCGCCGTCCGTCAGATAATTGCTGATGGCGACCAGCTCGTCGACGCGCAGCGTCTGCGGTCGACGCCCGGGATCGATACCCAGCGCCTCCAAAGCCTCGACCTCGATGACGCCCTTGAGGTTGTTGCGCAGTGTCTTGCGCCGCTGACCGAAGGCTTGCCGCACCACGTCAGAGAAATGCGCTTCGTCGTTGGCCGGCGAAGGCAGCTCAGCGAACGGGGTCAGCCGCACGATCGCGGAGTCAACCTTGGGCTGCGGCACGAAGGCATCCGGCGAGACCACGAACAGCGATTCGACCTCGCAGTGGTACTGGGTCATGACCGACAGCCGGCCCCAGTCGGTTCCACCGGGCTCGGCTGCGAGGCGCTCGACCACTTCCTTCTGCAGCATGAAGTGCATGTCGCTGATCGCGCCACGCGCCGACAGCAGATGGAAGATCAGCGGCGTCGAGATGTTGTAAGGCAGATTGCCCACGACGCGCAGCGGACGACCATCCTGCTGCGATAGCGCGTGGAAATCGAACTTGAGCGCGTCGCCTTCGTGAATCGTGAAATCGGGATAGTCGTAGAACTGGACCCGCAGACCGGGAATCAGATCACGATCGAGCTCGATCACCTCGAGTGCACCGGCGGCCTCGAGAATCGGACCGGTAAGGGCACCCTGCCCCGGGCCGATCTCCACCAGGCGATCTCCGGCACGCGGGCCGATGGATCGCACGATGCGCGAGATCACTCCGTAATCCTGGAGAAAATTCTGACCGAAGCGTTTCCGGGCCCGAGGCATCGGAGAACGATCGGAGGAACGTGTAGACATGAAAAGCGAATCCTTCAGTGGGCGCGGGCGGCCATCTGCAGAGCAACCTGCAATGCGACCCGAAGACTGCCGACGTCGGCCAGGCCGCTACCGGCGAGATCGAGCGCGGTGCCGTGGTCGACGGAGGTGCGTACCAACCCCAGGCCCAGCGTGATATTGGCGGCCTGTCCGAACCCGGCATACTTGAGTACCGGCAAGCCCTGATCATGGTACATCGCCAGCACGGCGTCGGCATGATCGAGATGGCGAGGCGTGAACAGCGTATCCGCCGGTAGCGGGCCGACGACATCGAGCCCCTCCGTACGCAGCCGGTCCAGCGCCGGGATGATGATATCCAGCTCTTCGCGCCCCAGGTGGCCGTCCTCTCCCGCATGCGGATTGAGCCCGCAGACCAGTATCCGGGGAGAAACGATGCCGAATCGATGGGTCAGCTCTGCGGCCAGAATGTGCGTGACTCGAATCAGACCCGCGTCGGTAATCGCGCCGGGCACCATCGAGAGCGGTAGATGCGTGGTGGCCAACGCCACCCGCAGCGGTCTGGCGGTACGTTCGGTGGCAAGCATCATCACCACCTCGTCGACACCGCAGGCATCGCGCAGATATTCGGTATGGCCGGTAAAGCCGGGATACCCGCCCTCGATGATCGCGCCCTTGTGCAGCGGCGCCGTCACCAGGGCATCGGCCATTCCCCGCTGACAGGCCTCGATCGCGACGTCCAGCGTCTTCAGCACGTAGCCGGCATTGGCAGGATCGAGACCGCCCGGCGTCGAAGGTGCCGTCAGCGAGACCGGCCATACCGGCAGCCGGCCGTTGACCGGCGTCGGCAACGGGTCGCCGGGCGCCAGAATCTCCAGCTCGATCGGCCAGCCCAGAAGCCGGGCGCGTTCGGCCAGCAGATCGGGATCGCCCACCGCGACGACCGTCGCCGCCAACTGCTGCCAATCCCGAGCTGCCGCCAGGGCAAGCTCGGGGCCGATGCCGGCCGGCTCGCCGGTGGTCAATGCCAGTACCGGCAAAGCCATCAGTTTTTATCGAGACGGTTGTCGATATAGGCGCTGGCACGAATCTCCTGGGTCCAGGCTTCGATCTCGTCGTTGACCTTGCGCTGGAAGATCGCCTGGCTGGCCTTATCGCGACTCATTTCGCCACTATCACCACCACGGGTATCGAGCAACTTGACCAGGTGGAACCCGCTGGGGCTGCGAATCGGCTCGCTGACCTCGCCTTTGGAGAGATCGGGAATCACATCGGCAAAAACGGACGGAATCTGTGCCGCCTGACGCCAGCCGAGATCGCCACCCTGCAACGCCTGGGCATCATCGGATTCGGCCACGGCCAGCTGCTGAAAATCGGCACCATCCTGAAGCTGCTGATAGAGCTTTTGCGCTTCTGTCTGAGCCTGAGCCACCTGATCCGGCGTCGGCGACTGCGGCACGGCGATCAGAATCTGCGCCAGATGATAGGCCATGTTGCTGTTCTCGCTGCGCTGGGCCAGGAAGCGATCGACCTCACGATCGGATACGGTAATCTTGCTGGCCACCTGGCTCTGCTGCACCTGCCGGACCAGCAGCTCACGGCGGACCTGCTCGCGCACTTCAGCCAGGCTCTGGCCCTGCTTTTCCAGCGTATCGGCGAACTCATCCAGGCTCATGCCGTTGTTCTTGGCAATGCCACGCATGGTGGTGTTGAGCTGGGTCTCGTCGATGCTCAGCTTGGCATTGTCGGCCATCTGCAACTCGATCTGTTCGACGATCATCCGATCCAGCACCTGACGTTCCAGCGCCTGCTCGGGAGGCATCTGGATATTATTGGTCCGGAGCTGATCGCGCGCCTGGGTAACACGACTTTCGAGCTGACTGTGCATGATGGCATCGTCGTTGACCACCGCAACGATACGATCCAGCGGCACGACTTTTGCAATTGCGGGCAACGGCGATAGCAGCATTACCAGCGCCAGGGGGATCCATACTCTAGGACGCATGCCTACCTCTCTTGCTTTGATGGAGAGGCGGGCCATTCATGGCCCGCCATACACATTGATTGACTGAAATTGCCTGGTGAGTTCTGGCAGCCGAACCATTCATCCCGCCTGGCTCCTCAGAACTGCGTCGCCTGATACCCCGGCACCGACCGCTCGAAGTAGCTGTCGGCTTCCTGGCCGACGCCACCCAGGCCCTTGAACACGAAACGCAGGAACAGGCCGCGATCGGTGTAGTCATCATCGATGGTGTTGGAGGTGTCATTGTCCTCGACCCATTCACGCCACACCACCTGCACCGCACTGCAACAGCTGTTGAACTGGACACCGGCCAACGTTTCCAGATCGCGGCTGTTGGTGTTGTCGTACAGGTAGCGACCGATCAGGTCCAACGACGATGTGGCCTTGTAGGCGAACGAGACATCGTAATCCTCGCGGTTGTAGCTCAAACGATCGTCGTCTTCACCCGAGGGGTCGAACCCTTGGAGCTGCCAGCGATAGCCAAGGTTCAACACATGTCCCGCGGGACTCAGATACTGCAGGTAAGCCGAAGCCTTTTCCGTCCTGGAGCGATCCGCATCGTAGAACCACTCGTAGCGCGAACGCCACTGGTCGTTGATTCGCCAATCCAGCTGGGTGATGACCGGCGAACGATCCCGCGTGGCACGATACCAATCTGCGTAGTTATTTTCCTTTTTCGGCAAGGTATCCGGGTCGCCCTCCATGCCGATATTACGATCGGAGAAATAAGCGCTCTGTCCGACCGAGAGCGAAAGCCGCTCACGCCCGGTAGCATCTTCGAGGAATCGAGTCGAAGCACCATAGGAAAGCTTGTTGACGTCGCCGACACGGTCAGACCCGGTAAAGCGATACGGCGACCACAGCCGGTTCCAGGAGATTGCCCGTTCACCGGTATCGAAGTCGGGGAATTCCGACTGATCCCGTTCCGGTACGTAGGCGTAGTAGAGCCGTGGTTCGAAGGTCTGCTTCCACTGCTGATCGAACAGCGACACGTCGCGTTCGAAGATCAGACCGGAGTCCACCGAATAGACCGGCACGGTGCGCGACAGTCTCTCGTCACGGCCCCCGTCACCAAGATCTGTCTGACGATTGCCGTAATCAAGCTGATAGTTGGTCTGCCACAGCTGAAAGCGCGGCTCCACGAAACCCCAACTGGGCTGCCCGCGCCAGCCGATGGCCGGCGTCAGGTTGACGCGCAAGCCATTGGCCGCTTCGCGTATTGGAATTGTGCGATAGTTTTCAATATCTGGATCGTACCACTTGCCTTGGCTATCGACGCCATGCTGGTCGCGCCAGAAGTAGGTCGCATTGGAATTCCACTCCTGGTAGAAGCCGTTGTCCTGGTTCCAGCGCGCATTGGCGGTCAGGCTCGGCAAGCGATAATAGGGCCGGTCATTTTCATCGAGCGGATAGTCCATGCGCTGGTAGCCCTGCGCACGGGCATCGAGATTCCAGGTCGTGCCGTGATAGCTCAGGCGCGCCAGCCGCTCGAGGTACTCGGTATCCTGCTCGCCGAAATCACGTCCGAAATCCTTGAAATAGCGCCCATCGCTCGCAGCGCCGTAACGCATGGCGTAGTCCAGCCGATTCGTGAACTGACCGTAGTGGCTAAAATCGATGTACCAGCGATCCTTGCCATCGAATGCGTCATTGGGATCGTTGGGGTTCTGGTTGTCACCGCCGCTGTCATTGGGCAGATAGGCACCCTCGACGGAGCCCTGATCGCTGCCGAACAGATAGCGGAACTCGCCGCCCAGCATGAAGCCGTGATCAGTGATCTCGCGCGGGGTGATCGTGGCGTCGTAGTTAGGCGCCAGATTGAGATAGTAAGGCTGGCTGTAGTCGAAACCGCCGCTGGAAATCCCCATCGTCGGCCACAGGAAGCCGCTCTGCCGGCGATCATCGATGGGAAAACGTAACCACGGCCAGTAGAAGACCGGTACATCACCCATCTCCAGGCGCGCGTTGGAAGCGGTACCGTAACCCTGTTCGCGATCAATGGTGACGTCACTGCCCACCAGCCGCCACAGGCGACTGTCCGGCGCGCAGGTGGTGAAGCTGGCTTCGGTCATGCGATAACGGCCGTCAGCGAGGCGCTGCATCGACTGTGCATCGCCTCGCAGGCGCTGATCGTGGATCACATAGTGGGCATCGTCGACACGTGCGGCATCGCTGTCGAGCGATACCTGGCCTTCGCCGCCCCGCACCAGCATGCCAGGATAGCGAATCGTCAGCGGCCCACCGGCAAACGCCGTATCACGCGCCGCGTTGACCCGAACCTGCGGCGACTCGAGCTGGCTCTCGCCACGCCGCAGCACGACATTCCCGCCCAGGATGGTTTCACCATCGTTGCCGTATCTGGCCGACCTCGAGTCGGATAGTACCTCTTCCGGGGTTTCGCCCTCGGGTAGCAGGTAGCCCGGTTCGATATAGCGGCCACCACACAGCTCGCCGGCCGGCGCTTGATCGCCCCATGGCGCCCAATCCAGTTGATCCGCCGGTAACGGTGCGGGGGGCGCCGCCTGAGCCGTCGATGAAATCAGGCCAGTCAGGGCAGTCCAGACCAGTCGCTTGCCCATGTCCTCTGTGTCCTTGCCGAGTGGAGCCGGTAGTATACAGACCTCGACGGGACTTGCCGCGAAGCCATTCCTTTTCGAACCGTCTGGAGGCTTGTCGATCCGTGTCGCACAACCCGACGATGTCTTTCGATTCTGTGATGCCTTTCGATTCAGCGATGCCTTTGCGATTTGGCGGCGCCGGGCAAAAGCGGCACACTGGCGACCAGTTGCAGAGCCCATCATGGCCGCCCTGCGAGATACCGTCTCGTGCCGCCAGGCAACGCACGATTTGCACGGCGCGCCCACAATGGACCTAGCATGCGGTGCCATTTCCGGTCCGTCAACTCGCTACACCGTCGGGTACCGACGATGCCCCACAACGACCGTTATCACGATCTCGATACGGCCATTCAACTAACAACCGGAAGCTTGCATGACCTTGCGCCTCGATGCTCTTCGCCACTGGATTACTGCTCGCCATCATCTTTCGCCGGAGACGTGTCGGTTGGAGGCTGTCGCCGGCGACGCCAGCCTTCGCGGCTATTATCGCGTCATCTTCCCCGATGCCAGCAGCCGGATCGTCATGGATGCGCCGCCGGAGCTGGAAGACAGCCAACCCTTCGTGACCATCGGTCGTGAATGGCTCGCGGTGGGATTGCCGGTGCCGACGATTCACGCCGCCGACCTCGAGCAGGGATTCCTCGAGCTCGACGATCTCGGCAACGACAGCCTGCACCACCACTTCGATACCGACGCCGGCGCGCGGGCGGGTACGAGCCGGGCGCTTGGCGTGCTCGACGAGATCGGCCAGCGTGCCCCGAGCGCTTCGCTGCCACGCTATGACCTCGAGTTTCTCGAAGAAGAGATGGATCGCTTCCCCGACTGGGGTCTGACGCGCTGGCTCGGCATCGAGACGCCACCGCAGTGGCCTGAGGTCAAGCGTCATCTGCTCGGCCATATCGCGACACTGCCCACCGTCGCCGTGCATCGCGATTTCGACGCCATGAATCTGATGATCCACCAGGGCCGATTATGGATCATCGATTTCCAGGGCGCGCTGGCCGGGCCGCTCGGCTACGACCTGATATCGCTGCTGCGAGGCCGCTATCATCGCTGGTCGCGGCAAGAGATGGATGACTGGATCGAGGATTTCCGCCAACGCTGCCTCGCCGCCGGGCGACTCAAGGCCGATCTCGACGCTGACGCCTTCCGGGCCGGCGTCGAGGCGATCGGCGCCCAGCGTCAGCTCAAGATCCTGGGCCAGTTCTGCCGCCTCCACCTGCGCGACGGCAAGCCGCGCTATCTCGAGTGGCTGCCGCACTTCTATGCGCACCTCGATGAGGGTCTGGAAGCGTTACCGGCGCTCGGCGAGTTCCACCACTGGCTGCGCGAAAGCTATCGCCCGGCGATGGAGGCACGCCTGGCCGAGCATCGCGCGGCCACCGCCAGTGGAGCCTCATCATGAAAGCGATGATTCTCGCCGCCGGCCTCGGCACCCGCATGCGCCCGCTCACCGATCACTGCCCCAAGCCGCTGCTGCCGGTCGCCGGCAAGCCGCTGATCGTTCATCATCTCGAGCGCCTCGCAGCAGCGGGAATTCACGACATCGTGATCAACGTCAGCTACCGCGCCCAGCAGATCATCGACGCCCTGGGAAATGGCGAGCGTTACGGCGTCTCGCTGACTTTCAGTACCGAGCAGACACCACTGGAAACCGCAGGCGGGCTGCGCCAGGCGCTCCCCGAACTGGGCGATGCGCCTTTCGTGCTGGTCAACGGCGACGTCTGGACGGATTTCCCGCCCGAGCGACTCGCGTTGACCGAGGGCGATCTGGCCTCGCTGGTGATGGTCGATACCACTGATTTCCACCGCCGCGGTGACTTCCATCTCGACGATCACGGGCGGCTGCACGCCGAGGGCGAACCGCGGCTGATCTATGCCGGCCTGGGTGCCATCGACCCTCGACTGATCGCCGATCTGCCGATCGGCGCCGTTGCCAGGCTGGCCCCACTATTGATAGCGGCGATGCACGCAGGCCGCGTGGGCGGCTGGCATCACCGCGGCGACTGGGTCGATGTCGGCACCCCGGCACGGCTGGCCGAGCTGGAAGCGCGCCTGGTTTCAACCTCGAACTCGGCCTCGACCTGAACTGGCACCGCCGATCTTGATGACGACTGGATTGAACAGTCACTCGGATCGAACAGCCACTCGGCGGGAATGTTATCCTGCCCCCATCCATAAGCACGCGATTCGGCAACGAATCCCTCAGCAAGGAATCCTCGTCATGAAAGCCACAGTCAAATGGACCGACGGCCGCCAGTTCGTCACCGAATCCGGCAGCGGTCACAGCGTCGTGATCGACGGCAATCCGGACAACGGCGGCCGCAATACCGGCCCGCGGCCGATGGAAATGGTGCTGATGGGACTGGGCGGCTGCACCTCGTTCGACGTCATCCAGATCCTCGAGAAGGCCCGCGCCAATGTCACCGACTGCGTCGCCACGCTGGAAGCCGAGCGCTTCGATGGCACGCCCAGCGTGTTCACCAGGATCCACGTCCACTTCGTTGTCACCGGCAAGGGGCTGAAGGACGCCGTGGTCAAACGCGCCGTCGACCTCTCCGCGGAGAAATACTGCAGCGCCTCGCTGATGCTCGCCAAGGGCGGCGTCGAGATCACCCACGATTACGAGATCGTCGAAGACTGAGGCCAGCCTGCGCGACCCGGATGGAGTTACCCACAGACACAGAAGCCAGCGACGTCGCTGGCTTCTGTGTTTTTTCCTGCGTTTTCAGGAACACGAACGTCAGATCCTATAGACGCTCTTGGTCATGACCTTCGACATCAATCGCATGCCCCACTTCAGCGGCAGCGGGAAACGCTGGCCGCCGGATTCCAGCGCCCAGCGTTCATGCTGCGCTTCGTCGATACACATCTGCTCCAGTACCGCACGCGAACGCTTGTCGTCGATCGGCAGTTTGCGCAAGTGGGCTTCGAGGTGGCGCCCGACCTGCTCTTCGGTCGCCGCCACGAAGCCGAGACTGACTCGGTCGCCGATGGCGCCGGCCAAGGCGCCCAGCCCGAAAGAGGCGGCGTAGAACGCGGGGTTGAGATAGCTGGTGCGGCTGTCGAGTTCCTGCAGACGCTGATCGCACCATGCCAGATGGTCGATCTCCTCTGACGCGGCCTCTTCCATGCGTTCGCGAGTCTCGGTCAGCTTGGCCGTCAGCCCCTGGCCCTGGTAGAGCGCCTGGGCACACACCTCGCCGGTATGATTGATGCGCATCAATCCCGCGACCTGATGACGCTGATCGTCGTTCAGGGCGCTCTCGGGCTGGACGTTGGCCGGCGAGGGGCGGCTCGGCTGAGCGGCCTTGGGCACCAGCGTGCGCAGTACGGTATCGAACTGGTGAATCAGATTATCGGCACGGGAAATCTGGCGAGTCATCGATGTCTCCTGGCAATCCTGAGGCTAAACAAAGTCGGGCACTGTCGAACGAACGAGCAACGATGCCCGTCGAACCGTACCCGTTTCAGCCCGGCGGCCATCGCATCGAACGGCCACCCAGCAGATGCATGTGGATATGATAGACCGACTGACCGCCCGCCTCGTTGCAGTTCATCACCACTCGATAGCCGTCTTCGGCGAATCCGAGCTGCTTGGCCAGTTTGGCCGCGGTGTACTGAAGCCGTCCGACCAGGGCCAGATCGTCTTTCTCGATGTCATTGAGCGTGGCGATCGGCTTCTTGGGGATGATCAGAATATGCGTGGGCGCCTGCGGATTGATGTCGTTGAACGCCAGCACGTCGTCGTCTTCGTAGACGATATCCGCGGCTATTTCGCGATCGATGATCTTGCTGAAAAGTGTCGGCTCCATGAAAACTCCTGATAACGAGATGATTTGCCGGCATCGGCGGCTGGAACTCAGCGAAAGCGACGCTGAGCCAGCAGTTGGCGTACCTGTGGTGCGAGGATCAGATCCATCGCCAGCGACAGGCGCGCGCCGGGAACGACCAGCGTATTGGGCCGGCTCATGAAGGCATCATGGATCATGGTGACCAGATAGGGAAAGTCCACGGCCTCGGGATCCCGAAAACGGATCACCACGAACGACTCGCCATCGTTGGGCACGTCCTGAAGTTCGAACGGATTGGAGGTATCGACCGTCGGCACGCGCTGGAAGTTGATGTGCGTGCGCGACAGCTGGGGCTGAATATAGCGCACGTAGTCGTGCATGCGCCCCAGGATGGTGTCGATGACCGCTTCCTGGGAGTAGCCGCGCAGCTTGGTATCGCGATCGATCTTCTGCAGCCATTCGAGATTGATGGTCGGCGCCACGCCGATCAGCATGTCGACGTGCCTGGCGATGTCGACTTCGTGAGTGACCAGGCCGCCGTGAAGCCCTTCGTAGAGCATCAGATCGGTGCCGCTGGGAATCGGCTGCCAGTCGGTAAATGTCCCGACCTGCCAACCCGCCTCGATCATGCGTTTGTCTTCGGCATGAATGTAGTGGCGATAGGTGCCCTTGCCGCTCTCGCCATACTCCTGGAACAGTCCGTCGAGCTGATCGAGCAGGTTGGCGTTGACCGAGAAATGCGAAAGCTCGGCCTTGCGCTCGGGCTCGGTCTGCAGAATCTGCGCCAGCTCCGCCCGGGAATAACGGTGAAAGGCATCGCCATCGATGAACGCCGCATGGACGTCCTCGCGCGCGAACATGCGCTCGAAGGTTCGCTTGACCGTAGTGGTGCCTGCCCCCGAGGAGCCGGTCACCGCGATGATCGGAAATTCACGCGACATGCCGAGCCTCCCCGACGACGAGATTCAACGAGATCTCGAGGTCGCGCGTAAGCCGGGGCCGTGATCCAGAGGTTAACTGACGCGTCATTCGCGGCATGGCGGCTTTCCTTGTTCTTCGAGGGCACCTGATTTCTCACGACGACCGCATTCTTCAGAACGATCGACGACTCAGGACGGCTGGCGCTCTCTGGCGATGGCACGATAAGCGATATCGCGACGATACGCAGCCCCGGGCCAGCGCACCATCTCGACACCCGCGTAGGCCTGCGCCGTCGCCGCGCCGACCGTATCGCCGAGAGCGGTCACACATAGCACGCGACCACCGCTGGTGACGACGCGACCATCGTCGCTGACGCCCGTGCCGGCATGGAATACCTTGCAGCTGGCGGCATCGGCGGCATCGAGCCCGCTGATCTCGTCGCCCTTGCGATAACCACCGGGATAGCCTTCCGCCGCCAGCACCACGCCTACGGCGGCGCGCGGGTCCCACTCGCACTCGATGCGATCGAGCCGCTGTTCCAGCGCGGCCTGGCACAGTGCCACCAGATCGCTCTTCAACCGCATCAGGATCGGCTGGGTTTCCGGATCGCCGAAACGGCAGTTGTACTCGATCACTTTCGGCGCCCCGTCGGCATCGATCATCAGCCCGGCATAGAGAAAGCCGGTGTAAGGATGCCCTTCGGCCGCCATGCCGCGAACGGTGGGCAGGATCACCTCATCCATGATGCGTTGGTGGACGCTCGCGGTGACCACCGGTGCGGGAGAGTAGGCACCCATGCCACCGGTATTGGGGCCGGTATCGCCATCGCCGGCGCGCTTGTGATCCTGGCTGGTCGCCATCGCCAGCACGTGCTCGCCGTCGACCATGACGATGAAGCTCGCCTCCTCGCCGTCGAGAAACTCCTCGATGACGACCCGGGCACCGGCGTCGCCGAAGGCGTTGTCCTCGAGCATGTCGCGAATCGCGGCTTCGGCCTCGGCTTCGCTCATCGCCACGACGACACCCTTGCCCGCGGCCAGCCCGTCGGCCTTGATCACGATCGGCGCGCCCATCTTCTCGAGATAGACGAGTGCCGACGGGACGTCGCTAAAGGTCTGATAATCGGCGGACGGAATCGAATGGCGCGCCAGGAAATCCTTGGCGAAGGCCTTGGAGCCCTCGAGCTGGGCGGCGCCCTCGCTCGGACCGAAAATGGCCAGCCCCGCGGCCTGGAACGCATCGACGACACCGGCGACGAGCGGCGCTTCCGGCCCCACGATGGTCAACTCGATCGCGTTGTCACGGGCAAAAGCAATCAGCCCCTCGCTATCCATGACATCGATGGCAACGTTGGTCAGCCCGGGCTCACGCGCGGTGCCGGCATTGCCCGGTGCCACGAAAACCGTCTCGACCTGCGGCGATTGTGCCGCTTTCCACGCCAGCGCATGTTCGCGCCCGCCCCCGCCAATGATCAAAACCTTCATCGCTAGCCTTCTTGTGCCGAGCCTTGGCTGGCTGTGTGAGAGTATGAGTGAAAGCAAAGGGGGCATTATGTCAGAAAGGTGCTGCGCTCGCCGCTGTGTTCAGGTAACGCCCGTTGGGGCAGAATGGCCGCCCGGCCCGATCCCTTTTCACGACGCCTCGAACCCCCGCCCATGAACCTGATTCTGCTGCAACCCGATGAATGGCTGGATGACACTCACGCCGTCATTCGCGACCCCCGCCGCCTGAGTCATCTCCGCGATGTCCACCGCGCCAGCCCCGGTGATACGCTGACCGTGGGCGCCCTAGATGGGCTGATGGGGCACGGCGAACTGCTCTCGCTGGAGGATACGCAAGCGCGATTCCGGGTCACGCTGGACCGCGAGCCGCCGGCGCCGCTGCCGGTTCATCTGCTGCTGGCGCTACCGCGGCCACGAATGCTGGCACGGACGCTGGAGCACATCTCGGCGCTAGGCGTCAAACGCGTGACCCTGATGCACACTCGCCGCGTCGAAAAGAGCTATTGGCAATCTCCAGAGCTGAAGCCGGAAAAGATCCGCCAGCATCTGCTGCTCGGGCTGGAACAGGCCCGCGACACCCGCCTGCCGGTAATCACGCTCGAGACGCGTTTCAAGCCCTACGTGGAAGATCGGCTGCCGGCGCTGCTCGAAGGTCAGCGCGGCCTGCTGGCGCATCCCGGGCTGGCGCAGGAATGCCCGCGGGCGATCAGCGATCCGACCCTGCTGGCCATCGGGCCGGAGGGCGGCTTCGTCGATTATGAGGTCGAGCAGCTCCTCGGGTTGGGCTTCGAGGGCATTCATCTGGGAGAACGCATTTTGCGTGTGGAGACCGCGGTGACGGCGTTGCTGTCGCGATTGTTCTGAACTGATAGCTGGACTGGGCGGGGCAAGCACCGGCTGAAAGACCGGACGAAAAGCTGATATACCGGACCCCAGCTAGCCGCCTGAGCTACTAACTACCCGAGCTACTAACTTAACTACCTGAGCTACTAACTAATAGTGGCCGATACTCGCGGCCGATATCCGACCCGAGACGATCAGACGACGCTGCCAGTCCCCCGGATCGCGCATGAGCTCGACGTTCAGAAAGCGTTTGAGGGTCGTGCTCAGATTGTCGAGCAGACGAGCCGTCGTGGGATCCGAGGGCGGGCCATCTCCGCTGCGGCCATCATCGAGCCAGAGCAGTAGCGGCAAGGGATCGGAGAACGCGGGGGCCGCTGGCGCGGCGTGGGGGATCAGTGCGCGCTTCACGCGGCGGTAGAGATCGGCCACGTCGAGCGCAGCCACGTCGAGCCCAGCCACGTCGACCCCAACCGAGCCGACCCATAGCATCCACCCCGCCGGCGCCGCGGCATTGGGTAGCGCTTGCCACCGCCGCCCCCCGAGGGTGGGGAGCCGCGCCACGACGCGCATCAGCGAGTCTTGTGGCGGCTCGCCGATCACGCCCAGCGCCAGGACATCGGCACTCCCCGCCCATACGCGCAGCCCCGCGGCCTGGTCGGTCACGCCGCGACCGATCGACCGGAAGAGGTGACAACACCCGCCTGAGTCAGCGCATCATGGGCGCTCAGCGTATCCATCAGCGCTTCCAGCAGTGCCTTGGGACGGCGCCCGCAGCGGCGTTGGGCAATGCCGGAGAGACGCGCGCGCACGTCCATTGCCCAGGCGGCATCTTCCGCGCCCAGCCGCAGCGCCAGCGCGGCCAGCATCGAGGCCAGATGCCAGCGCTGCTCCCGATCCGTCATCAGGTCTCGTTCCCGCATTAGCTGATCGGCCTGCCGGGTCAGTCCCGGCAGCGCTTCGGCGATCACGGCCTGAGGTATCCGCGACGCCATATCGAGCCCCGTCTGACTGCTGCTCAACCAATAGCGCCGTGCCAGTCGGCGGCCATCATCGGCATCCCGGATCTCGCCGTACCACGCGACGACCGGCAACCCTTGTGGATCCTGCCGGCGCTGACTGATGCTCGTCTCCAGCCGCGTCAGATGGAGGCTGGCAGCGCGCCCTTGATGGCGAACGGGCTGGGGTTCGACGGCCTCACCCAGCGCCATCGCCTGCGACAACGCCTGAGACAGCGTCAACCATTCGCCGGCGTGACGAATCCGCCGCGCACCGGTCACCGCGGCCAGCCAGCCACGCCCGGCGGCGTCGATGCGTTCGAGATCGGCGACGGCCGGCAGCTGCATCAACAGATGCCAACCCGCACCGAGCCTGTCGGCCCAGCGTCGCTGCTCGGCATGACCCGCCGGCAGCCGATGGCGCGGCCAGCTCAGCGGCTGTGGCATGCCCTGATGATTCAGCGAGACCAGCGGCATCGCCTGATCGGCACCGCTGACGCTGGAAGTCTTCGACCAGTAGAGTGCATGCGGCGCCTCGTCGGCCGTGAGCAGGCCTTGCTGGGTGGCGTCAGCCATCAATCGGGCAAACTTGTCGGTGCCGGCATCAGGGCGTTTGGCCCGTTGCCAGACCTGCTCCAGCAGCGTCATGCCCAGGTTGTGCTGTCTCAAGGTGTCGAGGGTGACCGCCAAGGCGTCGCTCTGGCGCAGCACGCCTCGCGACAATGCTTGCTGACGCGCCTGCTGCGCCGGTAGCTCGCGCCCCGCCGGAGCACTTGAAAAAGGCGACTCGCCCGCGAGCGAAAGCGCTTCATCCAGCAGGGATTCGGCATCCGCGCGCTCGAGATCTTCCGGCACCCGTTGCCCACGCGAGACATAGCAGAGCTTGAGCCGGTGACGCATGACCACATCCAGCACGCTTCCCAGCCGCGCCGCCTCATCGAGTTTGGTCAGGATACAGCCCCACAGCGGCTCCCCCGCTTCCATCGACGCCTGCTGCCAGGCCTCGATGACCTGCGCCAGGGTATCGCCATGACTGGCGGCGTTGAGCACCAGCACCCGCCGGACCGGCGCCGGACCGCTGCCCAGCCGCGCAATCTCGCCCATCAGACGTTGATCGCGCTGACTCATGCCGACGGTGTCGATCACCGTCAGTTTTTTTCCCGGACTGCGCGACAGCAAGGCCCGACGCGGCTGGGTCAGACGCGTCAGCAGATCGCCGAGATCACCGTCTGCTTCCAGCGCATGGACTTCCGTACCGAGCAGCCGCGCGTAGATGCGCAGCTGTTCGGCCGCGCCGATCCGGTAACTGTCGGTCGTCACCAGCGCGACATCCCTGGGGCCGTGACGCATCACGTAGCGCGATGCCAGCTTGGCCGTCGTAGTGGTCTTGCCGACGCCGGTGGGCCCGACCAGAGCGAACACGCCACCGGCTTCGAACAAGGCCTCCTCGTCCTCCAGCAACGACAGCCGCGAGCTCAGTTGACGCACCAGCCATGCCTTGGCCGCGGGCGATTCCGCGACTTCGTCGCGCAGCTCTTCCGGCGGATCCTGCAACACATCATCGGCAAGCAAAGCGCTGAACCCGGCCTGAATCAGCTGCTGGCGCAACCCGGCGAGCAATGTCGACCCACCGGATGTCGGTGCGCCGGATGTCGAGGCGGAGAGTGTGGCAGCAGTGCTCTCGCGCAGCATGGCGCGAACATCATCGAGCAGCTGCCGGTTGAGCGCCTGCAGGGCCTCTACGGTAGCGTCGCCGAGGGGTTCGGCGGCCGGTGTCGCGACGGAGGCTTCCGTCGCCGAAGGATCAAGCTCGGAAAGTGCCTGCTCATGCTCCTGCTCCGGCATGGCGATGATCTCGACCCCGCCTTCGACGGAGCGGTTGGAGAGAATCAACACCTGATCCCCCAGCGCCGATCTCACTTGACGCATGGCTTCGCGGCTGTTGCTGGCAATGAAACGCTGGACGCCCATGGCTTCCTCGGTGGCTCGAGGCAGCCACTCGGTCATCGCGGGCTGCTCTGAAAAATCGGGCCCACAGTCTGCCAGCCGAAGCGACTCGGGTAAGGGCCGGAATGGCATTGAAACCGGCGCCAATTCACCGCGTGAGCGGCGCCACGCCGGTTGAAGCGCGGGTCAGCTGTCGGTAAGCCGCTGGATCAGCGACTGGGTGGGATAGCCGTCGGGAATGACACCGATACTACGCTGATAGGCGCGCAGCCCCGCACGGGTGTTGGGGCCGACCAGCCCGTCCGGCGTGCCGACCTCGAAGCCGTGATCGTTGAGGCCCTGCTGCATGCGCCGGATACGACCCCGCGACAGTGGCGGCTCGGCACGCGGCCAGTCGCTCTGGATGCCAGGGCGTCCGGCCAGTCGATCCGACAGGGTCGCGACCGCCAGCGCATAGCTGGTCGAGGCGTTGTAGCGCATGATCACGCGGAAGTTGTGTCCGACCAGAAAGGCCGGCCCCTTGGCGCCCGCCGGCGCGATGACCGAGGCCTGCTCGAAGTTCGGAAGCCCGCTGCCATCAAGACGTTTCACGCCCTGCGCCTGCCAGTCCTGGGCCGCATGGCGCACCGACAGCTCGGTCTGCGAGTAGTCAAAGTCATCCGGCAGAGTGACCTCTACGCCCCAGGGCTGGCCACGCTGCCAGCCGGAAGCATCCAGATAGTTGGCGGTCGAGGCCATCACGTCGGGAATACTGCCCCAAATATCGCGCCGACCGTCGCCATCTTCGTCGACGGCGTAGGCCAGGAAGCTACTGGGGATGAACTGGGTGTAGCCCATCGCCCCAGCCCAGGAACCCCGCATGCGGTCGCGATCGATATCGCCGTTCTGCAGAATCTTCAGCGCCGCCATCAGCTCGCCACGGGCGAACGACTGGCGGCGACCGTCGAAGCCCAGCGTGGAGAGTGCGTCGATGGTCTCGAAATCGCCAAAGTTGCTGCCGTAATTGCTCTCGATACCCCAGATAGCGACGATCACTTCGCCGGGAACACCATACTGCTGCGTGACCTCATCCGCCGTGGCGCGATTTTCGGCGAGACGTTGACGCCCGTTGGCGACGCGAGTCGACGATACGGCCGTGTCGAGATAGCTCCAGATCTGACGGGTGAACTCCGGCTGGGAGCGATCGAGCTCGAGAATGCGTGGCTGATAGCGGGCCTGATCGAACGCTTCGGCCAGCGTTGCCTGGTCGATCCCCTCGGCGGCGGCGCGCTGGCGGAAATCAGCGACCCAGTCATCGAACTCGCTAGAGAATGATGCGGAAACCTCGCTAGCCCTCGTATTCGAAACACTCGTACCCGAAGCACTCGTATCCGAAGCGCTCGGCGCGGTATGGGTATCGGCAACGCTCTGACAGCCCAGGAGGGCGAGACAAAGGCACAGCGAGAGTGTAACGGGGGCCTTGACCGGCAATGAATGCTTCACGAGAGCACATCCTTAATGCTGAGTTCTTGATGCAGAGTTGTTCCGAAATGGCGCTAGACGCCGGTGAACCTCGCCATCGCGCGGCATCCGCAGTGTAGCGCATCCTATCCTCACCAGAGTTCAATGAGAACGACAGCGGAAATCCATAAGCTCGCCGGCCGAATTCCCGACTCTGATACCGCTGGCGTATCTTGCCATCAGGCACCTGATGTCGCACCCTATAGCTAGGTGTATATCGGCATGGTACAGTCAGACCGATACCACCATTCGAATCTCGTAAATCACTAATATTTTCAGTGATTTCGCTGCGCACGAGCGATGATCGAGCGTTTTTACCCATCGAGCGTTTCGCGCCAACAATTCGCGCCAACAATTCGCGCCAACAACAAGAGGAGAGACACCATGCCGGGCCACATGCCTAGCCAGCGATCGCTGACATGCGCGACCTGTCGCATCGGTGCCCATGCTCTGTCGCCTCGTACCGGCACGATCCAGGACCAGACTCCAGCCTGGATGCTGGCTCCTCGCGGCGCGCGCCGCCCCTATCTGACCGATCCGCCTCAGCACCTCTGAGCGGGCGCGGAAGCTCGAACGGCCAATAGCGTCGCTGCCCCTTGCGTTCGCCAGTCTCATCGTTTGGTAGCCGAATGCTCCTGCCGCCTCCCGCGGAACAAGCTCACTAGGCCCTCGCCAACTCTCGGTCCCGGCGTCACGATGCCGTTCTCGTGCAACTGGCGAGATCGCTTACACTGAACCAGGAAGCGATTACAGACCCGGAGCGAGACAAAGGCGAGAACGAAGCTCGACCCCTTGGCTCTCGGGCCCGGGCCGGGCCGAACTCGGGCCTCCCTGATCCCAGACTCCTTGACCCCAGAATAGGGCGACAATTTCATGTCACTGCCGCTGATCGTTCTGCTGCCGCTGCTGGGCAGCCTGATACCCTTGCTGAGCAACAACCAGCACCGCACGATCAATGCCTGGTCCACCGCACTGCTGCCGGCCATCGCGCTGGGTATTGTCCTCGCCCACGCGCCGGGCGTGATCTCGGGCGAGGTCTACCGCTTCAGCATGAGTTGGGTGCCCCAACTGGGTCTCGATCTGGCGTTCCGGCTCGATGGGCTCTCGCTGCTGTTCCTGCTGCTGATTCTGGGGATCGGGCTGCTGATCATTCTGTATGCCCGCTCCTATCTGTCGCCGGATGACAGCATGCCGCGCTTCTACGCCTATCTGATGCTGTTCATGACCTCGATGATCGGCATTGTCATGGCAGACAACCTGCTGCTGCTATGGGTATTCTGGGAGCTGACCAGTCTGTCGTCCTTCCTGTTGATCGGCTACTGGTCTCAACAGAGCGAGGCCAGGCGCGGAGCGCGCATGGCGCTTGCGGTCACCGGCATGGGCGGGCTGGCGATGCTAGCCGGATTTCTGCTGATCGGTCATATCGTTGGCACCTACGACATGCAGACCGTGCTCGACAGCCGCGAGCTGATCCAGGCCGATCCGCGCTACCTGCCGGCACTGCTGCTGGTACTGCTGGGCGCCTTCACCAAGTCGGCGCAGTTCCCGTTCCACTTCTGGCTGCCGCATGCGATGGCGGCACCGACGCCGGTCTCGGCGTTCCTGCACTCCGCGACTATGGTCAAGGCCGGGGTTTTCCTGCTCGCGCGCATGCATCCGGCGCTGGCCGGCTCCCAGCTATGGCTCTATATCGTCACTCTCACCGGACTGGTGACGATGATCTACGCGGCCTATTTCGCCTTGCTCAAGTACGATATCAAGGGGGTACTGGCGTTCTCTACCGTCAGCCATCTTGGCATGATCACCATGCTGTTCGGCCTGGACAGCAAGCTGGCCGTCGCCGCCGGCCTGTTCCACATCGTCAACCACGCCCTGTTCAAGGCGTCGCTATTCATGTCGGCAGGCATCATCGACCATGAGACCGGTACACGCGACATCCGCAAGCTGAGCGGCCTGCGCCGCAGCATGCCGATGACCGCGCTACTGGCCGGACTGGCGGCGGCCTCCATGGCCGGTGTTCCCCTACTCAATGGCTTTCTTTCGAAAGAGATGATGCTGACGGAAACACTGGGGACCAGCATCCTCGGCGGCCTGGCCTGGCTGATTCCGGTGCTGGCGACGATCGGCAGCGTGCTGTCGGTGGCCTATTCGCTGCGCTATGTGCGCAACATCTTTTTCGGTCCCGAAGCCAAGGAGCTGCCCCAGACGCCGCACGAAGCCCCATTCTTGATGCGGCTACCGATGCTGGTGCTCGTCGGCCTCTGCGTCATCATCGGTCTGATGCCGGCACTGATGGTCGCGGGGCTGCTCGATGCCGCCGCCCAGGCCACGATCCTGTCGCCGCGCCCGGAGCTTCATCTGGCAATCTGGCAGGGTTTCAATCTGCCGCTGCTGATGAGTGCCGTTGCCCTGGCCGGCGGCGCCGGACTCTATGCGGCGCGTCGTAACCTGTTCAACTTTCAGCGACAGTTTCCGCAGCGCAATGCGCTGCTGATCTTCGAGCAAAACGTTCTGCGTGTCCTGCACTGGACACAGACGGCGATCGACCGGCTCGAGAATGGCTCGCTCCAGCGCTACATGCTATGGCTGATTATCGCGGTGCTGTTCCTGACCGGCAGCGGTCTGCTGGACCTCGACCAGCTGCAGGGCCCGCGCCAGCTGCAGGCCCTGGATGGACTGCTGATCGTCGGCGCCACGATCACCATCCTGGCCGGGCTGGGCACAGCGATCCTCCATCGGCGCCGGCTGGTATCGTTGATGATGCTCTCGGTCGTCGGCCTGATGGTCTCGCTGACTTTCGCACGCTTCTCGGCCCCCGACCTCGCCCTGACCCAGCTGGCGGTCGAGGTGGTGACGGTGATTCTGCTGATGCTGGCGCTGTTCTTCCTGCCCCAGCGCACGCCCAAGGAGTCCAGCGGCGGTCGAGTGGTCAGGGATGTGCTGGTGGCAGCAGGATTCGGCGGCGTGGTCGCGAGCCTCAACTACGCCCTGCTGACCCGGCCGCTGGATACCATCTCCGGCTTCTATCTCGACAACAGCGTCAGCGGCGCCGGTGGCCACAACGTAGTCAACGTCATCCTGGTCGACTTTCGCGGTTTCGATACGCTGGGTGAGATCACGGTGCTGTGCATCGCCGCCATCGGCATCTACAAGCTACTCAATCGCCTGCGCCTGTTCATGCCGTCGAGCGACAGCGAGGGCCGCCCCTGGTCGAAGGATCTTCACCCGATGCTGCTGGGAACGGTATCGCAGACGCTGCTGCCGCTGGCACTGCTGGTGTCGGTCTTTATCTTTCTGCGCGGCCACAACGAGCCCGGTGGCGGTTTCATCGCCGGACTGGTGACCGCGGTGGCGCTGATTCTTCTCTATATCGCCCGTGGCGTTGACTGGACCCAGCAACGTATGCCGTTCCAGTACCAGCCCATCGCCGTGGTCGGTGTCGCCATTGCCGCATTCACCGGGCTCGGCAGCTGGGCCTTCGGTCACAACTTCCTGACGTCCTCCTTCGGTAATTTCTCGATCCCCTACATTGGAGAGGTCGAACTGGCGACGGCCACGCTGTTCGATCTCGGGGTCTATCTGACCGTGGTCGGTGCCACCCTGATGATTCTGGCCAACCTGGGCAAGTTGACGACACGCCATCGCCCCAGCAAAGAAAATGACAAGGAGACCGTCTGATGGAAGCGCTATTTGCCACCGTGACCGGTTTTCTTGCCGCTAGCGGCCTCTATCTCGCGCTGCGCGGGCGCACCTTCCCGGTAGTCGTGGGCCTGACCCTGCTCTCCTACGCGGTCAACCTGTTCCTGTTTTCCACCGGTGGCCTGACCACCAACGGCGCCGCAGTGATCAAGGATGGCATCAGCTATTATGCGGATCCGCTGCCCCAGGCCCTGGTGCTGACGGCGATCGTCATTGGCTTCGCCATGACCGCTTTCTCGGTAATCCTGGCGATGCGCGTGCGTGGCGATCTGGGCAGCGACCAGGTCAATGACCAGCGCGAAGAATCGAAGGAGGACAAGTCATGATGCACCACTTGATCATCCTGCCGATTCTGCTGCCGCTGTTGAGCGGGCTGCTGATGCTGGTCAAGCGCGACTCGGTAGTGCTGCCGCGCCGAGCGATCGCCGTGGTCAGCACGGCGCTGCTGCTGGTGATCAGCGCCGTGCTGGTGGTCCAGAGCGATAGCGGCGAGATCACCTACTACGCGCTGGGTGACTGGCAACCACCGTTCGGTATCATCCTTGTGCTCGACCGGCTCTCCGCGCTGATGGTGTGCCTGACCAGTTTCCTGGCGCTGGGTAGCGTGGTCTACGCCTGTGCCGGCGACGATCGCAAGGGCAGCAATTTTCATGGCCTGTTCCAGCTCCAGCTGATGGGGGTCAATGGCGCTTTCCTGACCGGCGATATCTTCAACCTGTTCGTATTCTTCGAAGTGCTCTTGATCGCGTCCTACTCGCTGCTGATGCACGGCGGCGGCAAGGATCGCACCCAGGCCGGCTTCCACTACGTGGCGCTGAACCTGGCGGGATCGGCGATGTTCCTGATCGCTCTCGGTGTGCTCTACGGCACCACCGGCACCCTCAACATGGTGGATATGTCGCAGAAAGTGGCAACGCTCGACCCCAGCCGTCTCGGTTTGCTCAAGGCGGGCGCGTTTCTGTTGCTGGTGGTCTTCGGGCTCAAGGCCGCGATCCTACCACTCTATTTCTGGCTGCCGCGTGCCTACAGCAGCGCTCCGGCGCCGGTAGCCGCGCTGTTCGCGATCATGACCAAGGTGGGGGTCTACGCCATCCTGCGGATCTACACGCTGATCTTCGGCGGCAGTGCAGGAGAGCTTGCCAATTTCGTCCAGCCCTGGCTGTGGTGGTTCGCGCTGGCAACCCTGGCGCTGGGCGGCGTGGGGGTGCTGTCGGCACGCGATCTACGTAGCCAGGTGGCCTATCTGATCATCATCTCGGTGGCCACGCTGCTGGTCGGCGTCAGCATGAATCGTGAAGCACCTTTCGCCGCTCTACTCTATTATATGATTCATACGACCCTGGCCACCGGCGGCCTGTTTCTGCTCGCCGATGCGATCAGCGAGCAACGTGGCAAGGCCGGAGCGCGTATCGTGTCGGGGCGCGGTGTCACTCAGCCGGCGTTGCTGGGACTGTTCTATTTCGTCGGCGCAATGACCATCATCGGCCTGCCACCGTTGTCGGGTGCGATTGGCAAGTTGTTGCTGCTCGACTCGGCCCTGCCCAGCGAACAGCCTTGGCTGTGGTCGCTGCTGCTGCTTGCGAGTTTTGCCGGTCTCGTCGCGATGTCGCGTAGCGGTTCGGCAATATTCTGGAAGGCAACCCGTGGCGATAAAGATGGCCCTCGCCTGAAGGCGGCCATGCTGGCGGGCCTCATCCTGCTGATTGGCGCCTCGCCGGTGCTGTCGCTACTGGCCGGCCCGATCACGCGCTTCACCGATGCCAGTGCTACCCAACTGCTCGATCACGGCGCTTACGTCGAGGCGATCCTGTCCCATAACGTCGTTGGAGGTGATTCATGATTCCTCCCACTCGCTGGCTGCCGATGCCGGTCCTGTCACTGCTGCTGCTGGTGGTATGGCTACTGCTTCAGCACAGCATGGCGCCAGGACAGTGGGTTCTCGGCGGATTCCTGGCGATCCTGATCCCGGTGCTGTGTCGTCCGTTCTGGGACCGTCAACCGACCATCAAGCGACCGCTGAAGCTGGTCGGCTATTTCTTCCGGGTATTGGGCGATATCGTGATCGCCAACCTTCATGTCTCGAAGTTGATTCTCGATCCCCGCGGCCGGATGCGTCCCGCTTTCGTCGAGTATCCACTGACGCTGAAGGAGAATTTTCCGATCACCATCCTGGCCAGCACCATTACCATGACTCCAGGCACGGTTTCGGCCCATTTGCGTCTGGATGGCAGGACTCTGCTCATTCATGCCCTGGACGTGGCTGACATCAATGGCCTGATCGACGACATTCATCAGCGCTACGAGCGCCCGTTGCTGGAGATCTTCGAATCATGATCGATACGGCCCTGTGGATCGCGCTGGCCCTGTTCTGCGCCGCCATCGTGCTCAACTTCTATCGCGCGGTGGTCGGGCCGAGCCTACCCGACCGTGTTCTGGCGGTGGATACCATGTACATGAACTCGATCGCGCTGATCGTGCTGTTCGGGATCTGGCTGAACACCAAGGACTATTTTGAGGCGGCGCTGCTGATCGCGATGCTGGGCTTCATCAGCACTATCGCCATCTGCAAGTACCTGCTGCGTGGCGATATCATCGAATAGGAGGCAAAAAAAGATGCTGGATACGATGATCGAAGCCGTGATCGCCTTCATGCTGATCGCCGGTGGTGCGTTTGCCTTCATTGGCTCGCTGGGTCTGGCTCATCTGAAGGACTTCTACATGCGCCTTCACGGGCCCTCGAAGACCACCACGCTGGGGGTCGGCTGCACCTTGATCGGCGCGCTGATCTTCTTCAGCCGGGAGGATGGACCGGTGATCCAGGAATTGCTGATCACCATTTTCGCCTTCATCACCGCGCCGGTCTCGGCGCATATGCTGGCCAAGAGCGCGATGCATCATAAGCTCAAGCCGGATCCCCGCACTCGGGGTAATCCGGTCGAGCTGGAAAGCGAAAGACCCAGACACACGATCGAAGAAGCTCCCCAGGGCGACTCTCCCTTGCCATAGAAGCCGTCTAGGGGAGGCCCAGGAGGAGAGGACACAGGAGAGGAGGCGCGGCCTCCTCGCGGGCATTGTGCACCGGTTACCAGCCAGAGGTATGTTGCTCGACCAGATTGGCCAGCAGGGTGACATGTTCCGCGCGATCGTTGAGCGCCGGGATATAGCGGTAGCGCCCGCCGCCCGCCTCCTGGAAGTAGTGGCGATTCTCGGCGTCGATCTCCTCGAGCGTCTCCAAGCAATCGGCCGCGAACGCCGGACTGATGACGTCAACACATTCTGTCCTGTCCGCGCCCCACGCCTTCAAGGTCTCGTCGGTATAAGGCTTGAGCCACTCCTCCCGCCCAAACCGCGACTGATAGCTCTGGAACCACTCCCCTTCGCCCAGCCTCAACTCCTCGGCCAGCAACCGGCTAGTGGTAACGCAGTGTCTCGCATAGGGATCGCCGTTATCGACGTAGCGCTTGGGGATGCCGTGAAAGGACATCAACAGCCGGCCGCGGTCACCCTGGGTCTCCCAGTGCTGGCGCACGCTTGAGGCCAGCGCCGAAATATAATCGGGATGGTCGTGATAGTCGCGCACGAAGCGCAGTTCGGGCAGATGCGGACAGGGATCCAGCGCCTGGGCCAGGCGCTGGAATACCGCGCCAGTCGTGGTGCGTGAAAACTGCGGATACAGCGGTATGACCAGAATACGCTCGACGCCGGCATCGCGCAGCTTGAGCCCAGCCTCTTCCATGCTCGGCTTGCCGTAGGTCATGGCCAGTTCCACCGGAATCGATTCGCCGAACTGGGCTGCCAGCCGCACCTGAAGCGCCTGTTGCTGACGCCGGCCGATCGCCAGCAGCGGCGACCCCTCTTCCTGCCATACCGAGGCGTAGGCCTTGGCGACCTTGGGCGGGCGAATGCGCAGAATCACGCCATGCAGAATAGGCCACCATAACCAGCGCGGGGCGTCGATGACCCGTGGGTCGCCGAGAAACTCGCCCAGATACCGCCTCACCGCCTTGGGCGTGGGAGCCTCGGGCGTTCCCAGATTGACCAGCAGTACTCCATAACGGGCCGCCATTTACACCACTCCTTTGCCTGCCATCTTTGGCGAAATTCTATCACTGTCAGTTTGCACGGACTCGATCATCTTATACGATCACGGCCATGTGTATAAGTTATGGGTAATTTGATGCCACAGTAGGTTGTGCTTCTATTGTCGGCCATGGGCCATTTCGCCGATACTCTGCGCAATAATGGATATCCAGTCATTAATACAATTCAGTGTTTACAGGAAAACGAGAGGGAAATGAGAAGAGCATCGCAAAGAAGAGGAGCACAAGGCGAGGGACATCCCTCCGGTAGGGTGCAAGTTGGCATCAGGACTTGCCGAAGGGGAAATCTTTCTACATCAGTTTGAGTAATGAAAGTTGAACAAGCGTGGCAACCTCTACCCGTTCGCACAACACTAGAACACCAGCGGCATCCGGGATAACAGCGGGTCATGATAGCGCGGCTCATGACCGACCATCTCGTCGTTGGCAACCTGCTGAACCAGATAGGCCCGATGAATGCCGGCCTGCTTCAATTCGCCATAGACGTCCTCGAGTGAACGAAACAGCATCGGCTTGCCGCGTCGGGTCAAGGGTTGCGTGGAGCCATCCGCCGGTTCCAGCATGACCTGATAGTAACGGCTGCCGGCATGGGCAATGACACGAATTTCGAAGCTTTCATGCTGTCGCTGATAGTGTTCGAACTCCTTTAGTTCCATGATCTTTCCCCTCATGATGATATTGATAGTGTGATCGAGCGCGTAAATCGTTCAACGCTCTGGTTCAAGAGCCCTTGATCAAGAGCCCTTGATTTAAGACTTTCAAAACTCGACATCGTTCCGGCTCATCCCTCTGTAGCAGTCTGACGGGACGCAGAATGACGGACATTGAACGGTATTGCCGTGACAGAAAAATGACAGGCGCCAGCATCGGCGCCTGCAGGAACATTGATCACAAGATCGGTGGGGTATTCAGCGAGGCGTTACTGATAATCGGAGGGATCGATGGCCTTGCCAAGCGAGTTTCTATCGACCCATTTCCCCGCCTTGGCTTCCTTGTAGCGAAACACGACCCGATCGCCGACGCTCACCGGTATTTCGGAATCCTCGGTCTGGTAGCTGTATAGCTCGCCATCGACGGTTAGCCAATGACGGTAAAGATCCGGCATACCCAGCCACTCCTTGAACGGCCCTTCGCGTTCATGCTTCTCCAGTTGGCCGCGTACTTCGATCTTGGGCGTACGTTGACGACGACCCCGCTGAAAACCGCCTGCCATGGTTTGACTCCTTGATGTCTTTCACACGTCGACACTGTCGACGTGCTTCAGTTGATATCGAGCTGAACGTATCGAGCCGAACGTACCGATCTAGGCGTATCGAACTACTCGTAATGTTGACCTATTCGTCCTGACCTATTAGTCCTGACCTATTAGTCCTGACCTATTCGTCCTGACCTATTCGTAGTGCTGGCCATAGCTATCCGGCGCAAGATCCTCGAATCGCGTGTACTTGCCGATGAACGCCATGTGGACGGTGCCAATGGGCCCGTTACGCTGCTTGCCGATAATCAGCTCCGCCAGCCCCTTGTTATCCGGATTGTCGGGATTGTAGACCTCGTCTCGGTAGACGAAGGCGATGACATCGGCATCCTGCTCGATGGCCCCTGACTCACGCAGATCCGACATGACCGGACGCTTGTTGGGGCGCTGCTCCAACGAGCGGTTGAGCTGCGACAGCGACACCACCGGACAGCCAAATTCCTTTGCCAGCCCCTTGAGCGAGCGCGAAATCTCGGAGATCTCCGCGGTACGATTCTCGGAAAGCCCCGGCACCTGCATCAGCTGCAGGTAATCGATCATCACCAGCCCCACGTTGCCATGCTCGCGGGCGATACGACGGACGCGGGAGCGCAACTCATTGGGTGATAGCGCCGGGGTGTCATCGATGAACAGCTGACGATCCTTGAGCAGATTGACCGCCGATGTCAGCCGTGGCCAATCCTCGTCCTCAAGCTGTCCGGTTCGCATTCGGGTCTGGTCGATCCTGCCCAGGGAAGACAGCATGCGAAGCATCAGCGACTCGGCGGGCATCTCCATCGAGAACACGATAACCGGCTTGTCGTTGGAGACCACCGCATGCTCGACCAGATTCATGGCGAAGGTGGTCTTACCCATCGATGGGCGCCCCGCGATGATCACCAGATCCGACGGTTGCAGCCCCGACGTCATATCGTCGAGATCACGAAAACCGGTCGAGATGCCGGTCATCTGCCCCTTCATGTTGAACAACTCGTCGATCCGATCGACCGCCTTGGTCAACAGATCACTCATGCCGATCGGCCCGCCGAACTTGGGTCGAGATTCGCTGATCTGGAACACCAGTCGTTCGGCCTCATTGACCAGTTCGTCCGGGAGTCGACCTTCCGGCGAGTAGGCGCTGTCGGCGATCTGACGCGACGCCTGGATCAGTTTGCGTAGCGTCGCGCGCTCACGGACGATATCGGCGTAGGCACGAATGTTGCTCGCCGAGGGCGTATTGCGCGCCAGTTCCGCGAGATAAGCGAGCCCACCGACGCTTTCGAGCTGATCACGACGTTCGAGCGCCTCCGACAGCGTCACGACATCGAGCGGGTGAGAGCTTTCGGCCAGCTCGGTCATCGCATTGAACGTCAGACGATGTTCATGGCGATAGAAGTCGTCTGCAACCAGACGCTCCGATACCGTATCCCAGCTGCTGTTGTCGAGCATCAACCCACCGAGCACTGACTGTTCCGCTTCCAGCGAGTGCGGCGGCATCTTCAGTTGTGCAGTTTCCCGATCGTTGTCGACGCGTTGGTTCATGCTTGGCATTCATCCTGTATCGAGCGCTGAATACGCAAGAATTCTCTGGCGCTCATTCTACCCAGTAGAGCACGAACATCACCACGCTGACGGTCATGAGCCCAGCTCATGAAAAAAGGCACGCCGGGCGTAAGCCCTGCGTGCCTTGGCCAGACGTCGCGATCAGCGAGCGTGGTCGAGACTGATCGTGAGCGAAACTTACTCGGCCACCACCACGACACGGACGCTGGAGGTGACTTCGGCGTGCAGCTGCAACGCGATGTCATACTCGCCAGTCTTGCGCAGTGGACCTTCTGGCATGCGCACTTCGCTCTTGGCAACTTCGATGCCGGCCTGGGCCATGGCTTCGGCCAGATCGCGCGGACCAATAGAGCCGAACAGCTTACCTTCGTCACCTGCCTTGGCTACCAGGGACAGCTCGATTTCCGCGAGCTGAGCAGCGCGCGTTTCGGCCTGGGCCTTGCGCTCTGCCGCTTGAGCTTCAAGCTCGGCACGCTGCGTCTCGAATGCTTCGACGTTGTTTTTGGTTGCCGGTACGGCCATGCCGTAGGGAACCAGGTAATTACGACCGTAGCCAGGCTTGACGGTGACCTTGTCACCTAGATTGCCCAGCTTGCCGATGTTATCGAGCAGAATGACTTCCATTCTTGTGAACCTCTCGTCAATCACTGCGTGTCAGACGACCGCGAAAATCCGCGAAGGTATCTACCAACGCCAACAGCAGTACAATCAGAATCGTGGGCCAGGTGGTCAACAGCAAGACATAGAAGCCTACCAGCCAGAACCCGCTCATTCCCTTCAAACCAATAAAACCATGCACCAGCGCCACACCAGCGACCAGCAACGGCACCCAGGCCAACAGACTGGCAGCAGGGACAGCAAATACGACGCCGACCGCCATCAGCCCGAGCAGCAACAGCAGTTGTCTACGCGAGAGCTTCAAGGCGTGAAACTCACCGCGAAAACCACCGGGGTTATAAAGCCCCGCCTGCCAGCTTCTGGCCAATGCCAGGCAAGCGATGCCCGCCACCAACACTACCAGCCCGGTGGCACCGCCGATGACCAGCGCAGCCATCTTTTCGGTATCGATGCCCTGTGCCGACAGCTGATCCAGCATACTGGCCACTTCCGACGAACTTTGTCGTAGCTCGTCCAGTAGCGGACCGGTTCCCCCGGTCGGTACAAAGATCCCTAGCTGCACCATTGCCATGCAGACGACGCTGCCGACGATCAATGCTTCCGACCAACGCGTACGCGATCGCAACACCGTCGCCATCAACGTCACCAGCAAAATACTGGACAGTGGTACCGCATCGCCTTGGACCCACCACCAACCGGCGGGAATCGCAGCAGCGATCAACACCGGCGCGGCAGGACTCATGCCTCGGCGCAACGTGACCAGACCTGCCACCGCGGCGCTGAACCAGAACAACCAGGGCACCAGTGCCGTCAGGGCGGCCGCCGCTAACGCCTGCGGCGTACCGCGCATGATCCAACGGGCCAATGCCAGCATGACACCTCGTCAGGGTTTATCGGGTCAGGATTTACTGGTGGCTGTCGGAGTACGGCAGCAAAGCCAGGTAGCGCGCCCGCTTGATCGCGGTGGACAGCTGACGCTGGTAGCGTGCCTGAGTACCCGTGATACGGCTCGGGACGATCTTGCCGGTCTCGGTGACGTAGGCTTTCAGTGTATCGATGTCTTTGTAGTCGATGTACTTCACGCCTTCGGCGGTGAAGCGGCAGAACTTACGGCGACGGAAAAAACGTGCCATGCGAATCTCTCCTTAGCGAAATCGAATCAGTGGGTTTCTTCAGCAGTTTCGGAACGCTCGGGGCGCTCTGAACGCTCACGATCGCCACGCTCGGAGGGCTTGTCGTCACGACGACGACTTCTTTCTTCGACCGGCTTCATCATCGGCGAGGCTTCAGTCACGACCTCTTTACAACGCACGATCATGCTGCGAATGATGGCATCGTTGAAACGGAAGATGTTCTCGATCTCGTCGAGAGTCTCGCCGCTGCACTCGACGTTCATCAGCACATAATGCGCCTTGTGGATCTTGTTGATCGGGTAGGCCAGATGGCGACGGCCCCAATCTTCGAGACGATGCACGGTACCGCCGTTTTCGGTCACGAGGCCGGTATAGCGCTCGACCATGGCCGGAACCTGTTCGCTCTGGTCCGGATGGACCATGAACACGATTTCATAATGACGCATATTAGCTCCTTTCGGTTTGGCAGCTTCCGCGCGGGCCTCTCGTTTGGAGGGGTGCCACGAGAAGCAAGGAGTCGATATCGGACCGCGGTGCGGGACCACGTTGACATCCAGATATTCAGACCAATTGACGCTTTACTCGAGCAAATCGCATGGATCAGACTCATCTGATCCGGCGAATCATCCCGAAGATGAGGCGCGCCCCATGAGCATATCCTGCCCACAGAACCGCGCAATTGTAGAGACCAGGCGCTTCAGGTGCAAGCTTAACCGGTGCCAACACGCCCGCGCTGGCGAACGGCTTCAAACAGACAGATGCCTGTGGCGACCGAGACATTGAGACTGGAAACACCACCCTGCATCGGCAACTTGACCAGCCCGTCACACGCCTCGCGGGTCAAACGGCGCATACCCTTGCCTTCTGCTCCCATCACCAGGGCGCACGGGACGGTGAAGTCGGCAGCATAGACGAGTACGTCAGCCTCCCCGGCAGTACCGGTGATCCACACACCCATTTCCTTGAGCTTTTCCATGCAGCGCACAAGATTGGTAACCTGAAATACCGGCACGATCTCGGCTGCACCACAGGCGACCTTGCGTACGGTGGCGTTGAGCGGCGCCGACTTGTCCTTGGGAACGATCACGCCATCGACGCCGGCAGCATCGGCGCTGCGCAGACAAGCACCGAAATTGTGCGGATCCGTCACCCCATCGAGAATCAGCAATAGCGGCGGCCGACTCTGTTGCCACTGCTCGAGACGCCACCATAGGGTCGTCTCGTTCTCCGCGACCAGCGGCTCGGAAAACCCGATCACGCCTTGGTGAGAGGACTGGCTCGAGATCACGTCGAGAATTTCCCGCGACACCCGTTTCAGCTCGCAACCGGCTGCATGAGCCTGCTGCAGCAGCGTCTCGAGACGCTGCTCGGCGTGCCCCTCCTGAATCCACAGCACTCGCGGCGGCTGACCTCGTTCGAACAGTGCGCGCACCGCGTGAACCCCGTAGACGGGTTCGAGCCCGTCCGGCGTACGTGGCAGGCCCTGCGGTCTGGTGGCGTGACGTCGATGAGTTTGACGACTCATGACATCACCGACCGTGCACTGAAAAACGCCAGATCACTGCGTTCATCCCTTGCTCCGACGCTGACGCGGCCCACGGGAGCGGCGCCTGGGTGCGCCGCCCTCTTTTTTGCCATTCGAGTCGTTGCCATTCGAATCGTTACTGGTCGAGTCACCACCGGTTGAGTCACTGCCAGTCGAGTCATTGCCAGTCGAGGCCCCCTGACGCTCCCGCTTGCCGGGACGATTCTTGCTAGCTGTCGATTTCCCGGCCGCCCCGCCGCCGTTCGACGAGCCATTCGGCTTCTGACCGCGCGGCGTACGACGATGACGTGGTGCAGCATCGGCGAGGTCGAAATCGATCTTGCGATCGTCCAGGTCGACGCGGGCAATGCGGACAGTGACACCATCACCCAGGCGATAGGCCACGCCACTACGCTCACCCTTCAGACGATGCTTCTCGGCCTCGTAGTGATAGTAGTCGGATGGCAGCGAGGTCACGTGCACCAGTCCTTCGACATAGACATCATCGAGACGCACGAAAATACCGAACTGTGTCACGGCAGCGATGGTGCCTTCGTAGACCTCGCCGACCTTGTCGGAGAGGAACTCGCACTTCAGCCAGTCGGTGACGTCACGCGTCGCATCGTCGGCGCGGCGCTCGGTCATCGAACAGTGCTCGCCCAGCTCGATCATCTGCTCGAAGGTGTACGGACACCAGGTCGAGGGCTTCTCCACCGGTGCGCCTTCGGCCCGCTGGACCGTCTGGGTCTGACGCGGACCCCGAATGACGGAGCGAATCGCGCGATGCACCAGCAGATCGGGATAGCGACGGATCGGAGAGGTGAAATGCGCATAGGCCTGATAGGCCAGCCCGAAGTGGCCATCGTTCTGGGGAGAATAGACGGCCTGGCTCATCGAGCGCAGCATCACGGTCTGAATGATATCGAAGTCCGGACGACCCTGAATCGCCTCACGCAACGCCTGATAATCCTTGGGCGTCGGCTCGTCGCCACCGCCCAGGGTCAAGCCTAGCTCGCCGAGGAATATGCGCAGGTTCTCGAGACGCTCCGCTGCTGGCGCCTGGTGTACCCGGTAGAGCGCCGGCAGGTCGTGCTTGTCGAGGAAGCGCGCCGTGGCCACGTTGGCTGCCAGCATGCATTCCTCGACCAATTTGTGGGCATCGTTGCGGCTACGCGGGACGATCTTCTCGATCTTGCGCTCGTCGTTGAAGACGATTTCCGTTTCGGTGGTCTCGAAGTCGATGGCGCCACGCACGTCACGCGCCTGTCGCAATACCTTGTACAGCGCATGCAGGTTTTCGAGCGACGGTACCAGCTCGCGGTACTGTTCCCGCAGTGCCGCACCTTCCTCGGTGTCCGGCTCCTGCAATATGGCACCGACCTGGTTGTAGGTCAGCCGTGCGTGCGACTGGATCACCGCTTCGTAGAACTTGTAGCGACTGATGGTGCCGTTCTGCGAGATGTTCATCTCACAGACCATGGTCAGACGGTCGACGTGCGGGTTGAGCGAGCAGAGGCCGTTGGAGAGCAGCTCCGGCAGCATCGGCACGACCTGACCAGGGAAGTAGACCGAGTTGCCGCGAACGTAGCCCTCGTTATCCAGCGCGCTGCCACCCCGGACATAGTGGGAAACATCGGCAATCGCGACGAGCAGCTTCCAGCTACCGGATTTGGTCTTCCATGCACAGACGGCGTCATCGAAATCCTTGGCGTCCTCACCATCGATGGTCACCAGCGGCGTCTGGCGCAGATCGATCCGCGCGACCTTGTCCTCGTCCTTCACTTCAGCGGACATGCCGGCGATCTGGTCGTCGACTTCCGGCGGAAATTCCGCAGGAATATCGTGGGAGCGGATCGCGATGTCGATCTCGAGGCCAGGGTCCATCCGCTCGCCGAGGATCTCGACCACTTCGCCAACCGGCTGCTTGCGGGTTTCCGGCTGTTGAGTGATCCGGACCGAGACGATCTGGCCGTCCTTGGCTCCGCCGCTGACGCTGTGCGGCACGATCACTTCCTGGCTGATCCGCGAATTTTCGGGAATCAGAACTGCGAATTCGGAGGAGTTCTGACGAAATACGCCGACCAGGGTCTGAGTATTGCGTGCCAGCACTTCGGCAATGGTGCCCTCAGCGCGATTGCGGCGATCTCGGCCGCTGATGCGAGCCAGCACCACGTCGCCATTGAACACACGCCGCATCTGACGCGGCGGCAACACCAGGTCGGGCTTGACGCCATCATGGCGAATCAAAAAGCCCATACCGTCGCGATGGCCCTGTACTCTTCCCTTGATCAGATCGAGCTTGTCAATCAGGGCATAGGCGCCCTTGCGATCCTTGAGGATCTGACCGTCGCGCTCCATTGCCGCCAGCCGGCGACGCACCGCTTCCAGCTGATTTTCATCTTCGAGCCCCAGCATGGCGCTCATGGTTTCGTGGGTAATCGGCTTGCCGTACTCTTCCAGGCGCGCGAGCAGATACTCACGGCTGGGTACGGGACTGTCATATTTGTCTGCTTCACGAGCCGCGTGCGGATCGTCATCCAATGTCCAATGAGTCATGCAACCATCGTCCTTGCGTTGAGCCTACTCGGCTTGGGCTGTGGAGAGAATTCACGCGGCAGGCGGCTTGAGCCGTTCAATTTTTTTGGATTCATGCACCAAGTATAGCGTTCACGCCTGCCCGACCCAACCATGCACTGCGCAAACGGAACAATAGCGATGATGACGAGCCACTGCGGGACGTCACCATGGCAAGGTTAGCGGGGTATAAATCGCCGACAATCGGACGCTTGCATTCGGACGCAAAGCCGGTATCATGCATCGCGCCTTGGCCCAGATGGCGGAATTGGTAGACGCGCTAGCTTCAGGTGCTAGTGTCCTTATGGACGTGGAGGTTCAAGTCCTCTTCTGGGCACCATCGTTTTCTACGATGGATTTTCACAGCGAGCAAGCTTGAAGAAAGGCAAAAGAAAGGCAATGGCTGGATAAAGCCCGGATGGCGGAATTGGTAGACGCGCTAGCTTCAGGTGCTAGTGTCCTTATGGACGTGGAGGTTCAAGTCCTCTTCCGGGCACCATTCCAGAACTCGTATTAGAGACAGACGTATCTCGGGCTCACCTCAGATACAGCATCAGGTTCATGACACGCCCAGGTGGCGGAATTGGTAGACGCGCTAGCTTCAGGTGCTAGTGTCCTTATGGACGTGGAGGTTCAAGTCCTCTCCTGGGCACCAAGTTTTAGATCCCTGTGTCGTGTAATCGCTCCTTCGCACCCCCTCCCCCTTTCCAGATATTCCCCGATTCCCACCAAAACGGATTTACACCAGGACGGTTGCCATCAGCAATCGAGCTCAACGCCGGTCAGACATCACTGATAGCGTCCCGGGCGGGTCGAAACGGCTTCCAATCCCCAACCGCCAGTTTTCACGTGCCCTTCCAGCTGACGCTCGATCGGATCGGCCAGTTGCGGGAAGAAATCCAGACCGGTTCGCGCCTCAATTTCGTCGATCGTGATCAGAAACCGCGCCAGTGGTTCGTTACCGCTGACATCCTGCGGCATCAGAAACGCCAGTGCCCTGGGTGTCTTGCCGGGCACGATCAATATCTTGTAGAAACCCACGGGCACCTGCGAAAACCCGATTCGGTGCAGTAACTGGTTATCGAAGACCGGCCCGGTAACGACCCGAACACTACCGAAACGCGGCACGAAGTCATCGATCACCGCCTCTTCCAGACGTTGCCATAGCTGCCGATTGAGCTTGGGCCGCTGAGGCGTGATATTGGTCATCAGGAAACTGTCCAATTGGCCTTCGCGACCATAAACAACCGACATGGCATAGTTCGGCGCCAGATGGCCGCGATCGTAACCGCTGCGGGCGTAATCATCGCCTGAGATCGGCCACAGGCTGCGCCAGTCGGATTGGAAATGGTCGGGACGCGGCAGGCTGTGCGGATTGTCGACCCGATTCAGCGTGTAGCCCACCCACAGCGGCTCGGCCCGCACGTCCGACCAGCCCACCAGAAACCCATCGTTGCGGAGCACGCGATTCCAGCCCCGCCAGTCGTTCCACTGCCAGTCGGGAACGCCCATCCAGCTCAGCTGGTCGCGGACGCCTCCCTCATGCCAATACCAAAGACCGCTGATGACCACGACGAAGATCAGACCGATTCGGGACGAACGGGCCAACTGCGCCAGCAGCCCTCGCCGTTGACGACGCGCCACCCCGGCTAGAGACCGACCGAGAACATGGCGTCGAGATCGTGACGCGAATGCACCTGCATGGCATTGAGCGTTTCGGTGTCGCGAATGCCCTCGACGCTCATCAGGCGCTCGGTCACCAGCATGGCCAGCGACTCGAAATCCCGCGTGCGGGCGATGGCAATCAGATCGTAGCGACCGCAGGTCGAATAGACCTCACTGATTCCCTCGAGGTCGGCCAGACGCTCGGCAACGCCGCGAATTCGGCCCTTTTCGACATTGATCAGAATAACGGCGTTCTGCATTTCCCTCTCCCACCCAGCCTACCCGCCAAGCCTGCACATCGATCCTGCATACCAGGTCTCGTAACTCGCGGGCCAAGAATGAAATTGACGCTGCGAGTATATCAGCTCGAGGAGCAAGCGCCTTCAAGCGTCAGCACAGAGGCTTGGCTCCTCATCGCCACTACCCGATTGGCTCCTATCGCCACTACCCGATAATAGCTGTCTTCACGCCGACGCTCGAACCGAGTCGGGGATCGGCCATTGATAGCGGTGCACGATATCTCCTCCTTCCATCGATTCGAGCTTGATCGGAAACCCCCACAGCTGGTGTAGATAGCGCATCACGGGAAACAGACTCTGCCCCAGCGGGCGTCGCCGGTCCTGAACATGGCGTAGCGTCAGTGAGCGATCGCCGCGGATATCGGCTTCCCAGACCTGAATATTGGGCTCCCGGGCCGATAGCGCGTACTGCACGCTCAGCGCTTCGCGGATGCGCCGATAGCCGCGGTCGTCGTGAATCGCCTCGATCTGGAGACTATCGTCACGGTCGTCGTCGACCAGACTGAACAGCTTGAGATTGCGGATCACGGTGGGCGAGAGGAATTGCTGAATGAACGACTCGTCCTTGAAGTTCTGCATCGCGAAATGCAGCGTCTCCAGCCAGTCGCTGCCCGCGATGTCCGGAAACCATTCGCGATCCTCGCTGGTCGGCGCCTGGCAGATGCGCTGGATGTCGCTGAACATCGCGAATCCCAGCGCATAGGGATTGATCCCGTTGAAGTAGGGGTTGTCAAAGCCCGGCTGACTGACGACCGAGGTGTGCGACTGCAGGAATTCAAGCATGATGCCCTCGTCGATCAGCCCGTCGTCGTACAGCCGATTCATCAGCGTGTAGTGCCAGAAAGTGGCCCAGCCTTCATTCATCACCTGAGTCTGGCGCTGTGGATAGAAATACTGGGCAAGCTTGCGCACGATACGCACGATCTCACGCTGCCAGGGCTCCAGCAGCGGCGCGTTCTTCTCGAGAAAATAGAGCAGGTTTTCCTGAGGCTCGCTGGGATAACGAGCATGACGATGTAACCCCAGCGGATCGTTTTCCTGATCGTGCAGCGGTTGCTGAGAGAGGTCGCTTACCGGTATCGGGATCGTGCTCCAGAGCCGGTTGACCTGGGTCTGAAGGTAAGCCTCGCGCTCGTCCTGACGTCGCGCCTCTTCTTCGGCGGAGATCGATGAGGGCCGCTTGTAACGATCGACACCGTAATTCTGCAGCGCATGACAGGCGTCAAGAAGCTGCTCGACCGCCTCGACACCGTGACGCTCTTCACACTGGGAGACGTACTTGCGCGCGAACACCAGGTAATCGACGATCGCCGAGGCATCGGTCCAGGCGCGAAACAGGTAGTTGCCCTTGAAGAAGGAGTTGTGGCCGTAGCAGGCGTGGGCAATGACCAGCACCTGCATCATCAATGAGTTCTCCTCCATCAGATAGGCGATGCAGGGATCGGAGTTGATCACCAGTTCATAGGCCAACCCCATCTGGCCGCGCCGGTAAGCCTGTTCGACCGACAGGAACTGCTTGCCGAACGACCAGTGGTGATAGCCGATCGGCATGCCTACGCTGGCGTAGGCGTCCATCATCTGTTCGGAGGTGATGACCTCGATCTGATTGGGATAGGTCTCCAGCCGGTACTCTTCGGCCAGTTTGGCGATGGCACGCTCATAGGCTTCGAGCGTCTCGAAATTCCAATCCGAACCGGTGGCTATGGGCTTGCGTTGCGTCATCGCTCTGTTTCTCCTCGCTGCGTTCCGTCCAGGCCGAGGCTGATATCAACCTCGGGCGCGCTGACGGAAAAGCTCACGAAAGACCGGGTAGATATCTTCCGCCTGGACGATCTGCTGCATGGCAAAGCGCTCGGGGTAGGCCTCTTTGACGGTATCATAGGCCTCCCACAATGCCTGATGGGCGTGAGGCGTGATCTCCACGTAGGTGAAATACTGCAGTTTCCGCATCAGTGATTCGTCGAGCAGCTCGAGACAGGTCGACGAGTCGTCGTCCCAGTTGTCGCCGTCGCTGGCCTGGGCCACGTAAAGGTTCCACTGCTCCGGCGCGTAGCGCGCCTCGATGATTTCATCGACTAGCCTCAGCGCACTGGAGACGATGGTGCCGCCGGTCTCCCGCGAGTAGAAGAACTCTTCTTCGTCGACCTCCTTGGCCACGGTGTGGTGGCGCACGAACACCAGCTCGACCTTCTCGTAATTGCGCTCGAGAAAGAGATAAAGCAGCAGAAAGAAACGCTTGCCGATATCCTTGTGGGCCTGAGTCATCGAACCGGATACATCCATGATGCAGAACATCACGGCCTGGTTCGACGGCATCGGCTGATGGATGAGATGGTTGTAGCGCAGGTCGTAGGTATCCAGGAACGGGATCGACCCGATCCGCTTTTCCAGCCGCGCGATCTCGGACTTCAGCTCATCGATCCGCGCCGGATTGCGCAGCACCGGATCCTTGCGCTCTTCGGCGTCGAGTGCTTCCCGGGCTTCACGCAGGGCACGCTTGAGTGGCGCACGCATGCCGATTCGCCTCGCATGCGCCTCACGCATCGAACGTACGATATTGATCCGCGCCGGCACTCCCTCCTTGGAGATACCCGCGCGTACAGGACGGGTCTCCTCCAGTACCTGCAACTGCTTGCGCTCAAGATGCGGCAACTCGAGACCGTCGAAGACGAAGTCGAGAAACTCCTCACGTGACAACGAGAACACGAACTCATCCATGCCCTCGCCCTGATTCGAAGCTTGCCCCGCTCCGCTGCCCCCACCACCCCCGCCACCGGGCCGTCGCATTCGGTCGCCTTCGGCAAATTCCTTGTTGCCCGGACTCACCACCGTACGCCGCCCGCCCGGGCCATGTTGAAACGAGGGTTCGGAAATATCCTTGGCCGGGATCGACACCCTCTCGCCGCGTTCCATGTCGGTGATCGAGCGACGATTCACCGCCTCCTCCACGGCGCGTTTGATATGCGAGCGATAGCGCTGCAGGAATCGCTGACGATTGACCGCGCTCTTGTTGCGGGCATTAGGGCGTCGATCGATGAAGTAGCTCATGGCACCTCCCGCTGACGTCAACTAACAATCGTTCAGTGCGACTTTCGCACCCGCAGATACCACTCGGACAGCAAGCGCACCTGCTTCTCGGTGTAGCCGCGTCGAACCATGCGGTCGACAAAATCCTCATGCTTACTCTGATCCGACGCCGACGCCTTGGCGTTGAACGAGATCACCGGCAGCAACTCTTCGGTATTGGCGAACATCTTGTGCTCGATCACGCCTCGGAGCTTTTCGTAGGATTGCCAGCTGGGGTTCATGCCGTTGTTGTGGGCACGGGCCCGCAGCACGAAATTGACCACCTCGTGGCGAAAGTCCTTGGGATTGGAGATGCCGGCGGGTTTCTCGATCTTCTCCAGATCCTCGTTGAGCGACTGACGATCGAACAGCTCGCCGGTCTCCGGATCGCGATACTCCTGGTCCTGAATCCAGAAATCAGCGTAGGTGACATAGCGATCGAAGATGTTCTGGCCGTATTCGGTGTAGGACTCGAGGTAGGCGGTCTGAATCTCCTTGCCGATGAAGTCGACGTAACGCGGCGCCAGATACTCCTTGATGAAACGCAGATAGCGCTCGTGGATCTCCTTCGGCAGTTGCTCGCGCTCCAACGCCTGTTCCAGCACGTAGAGCAGATGCACCGGATTGGCGGCGATCTCGTGGGCATCGAAGTTGAACACCTTGGAGAGAATCTTGAAGGCGAAACGTGTGGAGAGCCCGTTCATGCCTTCATCGACTCCGGCCGAATCCCGATACTCCTGAAGCGACTTGGCCTTGGGGTCGGTATCTTTCAGGTTCTCGCCGTCGTAGACCCGCATCTTGGAGTAGACGCTCGAGTTTTCCGGCTCCTTGAGCCGCGAGAGCACCGAGAACTGGGCTAGCATCCGCAGCGTATCCGGCGCGCAGGGGGCTTCGTTGAGCGACGAATGCTCCAGCAGCTTCTGGTAGATCTTGATCTCTTCGGAGACGCGCAGACAATACGGCACCTTGACGATATAGACGCGGTCGAGAAAGGCCTCGTTGTTGCGATTATTGCGGAACTGCTGCCACTCGCTCTCGTTGGAGTGGGCCATGATGATGCCTTCGAAGGGGATCGCGCCCATGCCCTCGGTGGGGTTGTAATTGCCTTCCTGCGTGGCCGTCAACAGCGGATGCAGCACCTTGATCGGCGCCTTGAACATCTCGACGAACTCCATCAGCCCCTGGTTGGCCTTGCACAGGCCACCGGAGAAACTGTAGGCGTCCGGATCGTCCTGGGAATAGAGCTCGAGCTGGCGGATATCGACCTTGCCCACCAGCGACGAAATATCCTGATTGTTTTCGTCACCCGGCTCGGTCTTGGAGACCGCGATCTGGTTGAGCCGTGACGGATGCAGTCGCACCACGCGGAACTGAGACAGATCGCCGCCGTACTCCCTGAGCCGCTTGGCAGCCCAGGGCGACATCGGCCCTCGCAGGTGGCGCTGGGCGATGTTGTACTCTTTCTCGAGCAGCTCGCCGTCCTCTTCCGGCGAGAACAGCCCGAGCGGCGACTCGTAGACCGGCGAATCCTTGATCGCGTAGAACGGTACCCGTTCCATCAGTAGCTTGAGGCGCTCGGCCAGCGAGGACTTGCCGCCACCGACTGGCCCCAGCAGATAGAGAATCTGCTTGCGCTCTTCGAGCCCCTGGGCGGCATGACGAAAATAGGCAACGATCTGCTCGATCGCCTCCTCCATGCCGTAGAACTCGGCGAAGGCGGGATAACGTCGAATGACCTTGTTGGAAAAGATCCGCGACAGGATAGGGTCCTTCGCCGTATCGATCGCCTGCGGTTCCCCAATGGCATTGAGAATACGCTCGGCAGCGTTGGCGTAGACTCGAGGATCCTTCCGGCATAGCTCTAGGTATTCCTGCAGGCTCAATTCTTCCTGCTGAACCTGCTCGTAACGGCTCTGCACGTGATCGAAGATGCTCATCGAAGCCTCCTGGTCGTGACCCCTAAACCTCGCAGGAGGAAAGTCCTGCCGGCCGGGCTAGCTGACTATCAGCATAGACAGATACACGAAGCGTCGGGTAGCCCCCTTTTGCGAGCTTTTTCAACGCAGCGTCAGAACATACGCTTTAGAACACGCTACCACGATACGGTTTCGTTGCACGGGGAATTTGCGCGGACAAAACGCGCAACATTGCTCGGTCGCAGGCAAGTAAAAGAAAAATCAGGAAAATTTAGTTAACGAGTCGAACAGGCAGGGATTCAGGCGGGGGTCGGCGCCCAGCTGATGGACGCCGGCAAGCTTCACATCCCGTCGAGGGCTGTGCGGGCATCATCCAGCAGTTGATCGAGCAGTTCGGACGTGGTGTTCCAGGAACAGACGAACCGCACACCGCCGGCACCGATGAAGGTGTAGAAGGTCCAGCCCTTGGCGCGTAACAGCGTGATCACCGGCTCCGGCAAGCGAACAAAGACACTGTTGGCTTGCGCCGGGAACATCAGCGAGGCGCCGGGTAACGAGGCGAGCCCATCAGCAAGATAATACGCCATGGCATTGGCATGATCGGCGTTACGCCGCCAGGCACCGGTTTCCAGCAAACCCAGCCAGGGCGCAGCGATGAAACGCATCTTGGAGGCCAGCTGTCCCGCCTGCTTGCAGCGATAGGCGAAATCCTCCGCCAGCTCCTTGTTGAAGAACAGAATCGCCTCGCCCATCGGCAAACCGTTCTTGGTGCCGGAGAAACAGAGCACATCGACGCCCGCTTGCCAGGTCAGCTCGGCCGGAGATGCATCCAGGGCACTGCAGGCGTTGGCGAAGCGCGCACCATCCATGTGGACACGCAAGTCATACTTGTCCGCCACGGTACGGATCGCCATCAACTCTTCGCGGGAATAGACCGTACCCACTTCGGTCGCCTGGGTAATCGAAACGACTCGCGGCTTGGGGTAATGGATATCGTTGCGTTTCACCACCAATCGCTCGATTCCTTCAGGCGTCAGCTTGCCGTTTTCGCCTGGGCTGGTCAGCAGTTTGGAACCGTTGGAGAAGAACTCTGGCCCTCCGCACTCATCGGTCTCGATGTGAGCCAGTTCATGGCAGATTACGCTGTGGTAGCTCTGGCCAAGCGCCGCCAGCGATAACGAATTGGCGGCGGTACCGTTGAAGACGAAGAAGACCTCGCAGTCGTAATCGAACAGCTCGCGAAAACGGTCTGCAGCACGGTGGGTCCAGGTATCGTTGCCATAGGCGAGATCGTCGCTGGCATTCGCTCGAATTATATAATCGAGAGCTTCCGGACAGATGCCGGAGGTGTTGTCGCTCGCCAGATAGCGAGGGCTGGAATCGGATGTCATCTGGGGGTCCTTGTACGATCCCTCCACGGCGAAAAGCGATTCAGAACCCGTGACGGTAACGAGAATCGCGTTTTCCGAGGGTCAAGCGTGGCGGCCGAAAAGCGTCGCCGCCTGAATAACAAGAAGCGCGAATCCCGGAAGTAACGGGGTCCCCGTCACACGGATCACGCTCGCTGGCGAACTCTTAGTCTAACACCTGTGCTCGAACCCCGGCAGCGCCGGGGCGCTCGCCATTCACGCTGACTCAACGCAACCGGACGCCGCCGCTCATAACGCAGCGGCCAACCGCACCCCTTGATCGATGGCACGTTTGGCATCGATCTCAGCCGCCACTTCCGCCCCGCCGATTCGATGAACCCGCACGCCACTCGCGGCCAGCGTGTCGTAAAGCGCCTGCTGCGACTCCTGCCCGGCACAGATCACGATGGTGTCGACCGGCAGGGTGCGCGACGCGCCGTCGACGTCCAGATGCAGCCCGTCACTATCGATACGCCGGTAGCGACAGCCCGACAGCGTCTCGACCTTGCGAGCCCGTAACGCGGCGCGATGGACCCAGCCGGTGGTCACGCCGAGCCCCGCGCCCGGCTTGTCGGTCTTGCGCTGCAGCAGCGTGATCTGTCGCGATACAGTGGGCGAGACTCGCGGCTTCAGGCCACCGGCATTCTCGACGCTCAAATCGACACCCCACTCATCGCACCAGCGCTCGATGTCCAGCGCCGGCTGCTCGGCATGGGCCAGCAGCTCTGCCACATCGAAACCGATCCCGCCGGCACCGATGATCGCAACGCGACGCCCCACCCGCTCGGGGTGCTGGATCGCCATCGGGTAGGAGATCACGCTGGGATGCTCGATCCCCTCGATGTCGATAGCGCGCGGTCGGACACCGGTGGCGACGATGACCTCGTCGAAGCCCTGCAATTGCTGGCTATCGGCCTCGGTATCGAGACGCAGTTCGACGCCATACCGCGTCAGCTGGGTCGTAAAGTAGCGTAGTGTCTCGGCGAACTCCTCCTTGCCCGGGATACGCAGGGCCAGCCGGAACTGGCCGCCGATCGTTGAGTCACGCTCGAACAGCGTCACCCGATGTCCACGCTCAGCGCAGGCGACGGCAGCGGCCAAGCCTGCCGGCCCAGCTCCCACCACCGCGATCCGTTTAGGGAAGTCGGCCGGGGTCAGGGTCAATTCCGTCTCGTGGCAGGCACGCGGATTGACCAGACACGAGGTCAACTTGCTCTTGAATGTGTGATCGAGGCAGGCCTGATTGCAGGCGATACAGGTATTGATCTCGTCGATTCGGCCCTGCTCGGCCTTGGCTATCCATTCCGGATCGGCCAGGAAGGGACGTGCCATCGAGACCAGGTCAGCCTCGCCCTTGGCCAGCACCACCTCGGCGACGGCCGGCATGTTGATCCGATTGGTCGCGATCAGCGGTATCGAGACAGCGTCGCGTACCGCCCGACTCACAGCCACGAAGGCCGCGCGCGGCACGCTGGTGACGATGGTCGGCACGCGGGCTTCGTGCCAGCCGATGCCGCTGTTGATCACGTCGGCCCCGGCATGCTCGATCGCTTGCGCCAGCGCCACGATCTCTGCCCGAGTGCTGCCCTCTTCCACCAGATCGATCATCGACAGCCGAAAGATCAGCAGAAAATCCGGACCGCAGCGCTCCCTGACGCGGCGCACGATCTCGACCGCAAAACGCTGACGCCGCGGGCTATCACCGCCCCAGGCGTCGTCGCGATGATTGGTACGCCGGCACAGAAACTGATTGATCAGATAACCTTCCGAACCCATGATTTCGACGCCGTCGTACCCGGCGTGCCGGGCCAGTCCGGCACAGCGCACGAAATCCTCGATCTGCCGCTCGACCTCGCCGCCATTCAGCGCCCGCGGCGTGAACCGACTGATCGGCGCCGCGATGGCCGAGGGCGCCACCAGATCGGGCGAGTAGGCATAGCGGCCCGCATGCAGGATCTGCAGGCAGATATGCGCGCCGTGGGCATGCACCGCGTCCACGACGGGACGATGCTGCTCGGCCTCGGCGGCGTCGGTGAGCTTGGACGCGCCCTGAAACACCGCCCCTTCCGGGTTGGGCGCGATCCCGCCGGTGACGATCAAACCGACGCCGTGGCGCGCCCGCTCCGCGTAGAACGCCGCCAGCCGCCCGAAGCCGTCGGGGGCTTCTTCCAGATTGGTGTGCATCGAACCCATCACCACGCGATTGCGCAGTGTCAGCGAGCCAACTTGCAGGGAACGAAAGAGATGGGGAAAGCGCGTCATGAACTGGATTCACTCATGTCTGGGCGCATACCGCCGGCAGCGGCTTTCAAACGCGCGTATGAACATCAGTGTAACGGAAACCGACATGAGGGCTATTCCACCAAAGCGGTATCGCCACGCGCGCGGCTATGGCCATGGGCGTATCGATATGCACGGACAAACGAGCCGATAAGATCGGAAGAAAAACGAGAGAACTAAGAGTTGAGCAATAGCAGGATAAAAATTTTGAGGAAAGAGCTTTTGAAAAGAGATATTTTGCCGTGTCGATGCACCAGAATCCGCGATTTGTCGCGGTAGCGCAGGGCAACGATCAGAAATGACGGCTGAATCAGGAGACGTTGTTGGCGGACCGGACGAGACTCGAACTCGCGACCTCCGGCGTGACAGGCCGGCATTCTAACCAACTGAACTACCGGTCCGCTATGGTGGGTGGTACGGGACTCGAACCTGTGACCCCCAGCATGTGAAGCTGGTGCTCTAACCAACTGAGCTAACCACCCAAACGTCAAACAGATTTCAGTACAACAACCGCGATTGGTGCGAAGCGTGGCGGACCGGACGAGACTCGAACTCGCGACCTCCGGCGTGACAGGCCGGCATTCTAACCGACTGAACTACCGGTCCACTTTATGTGTATCGGGGGCTTGAGTCGAAACTCGCACCAACAATACCTGCTACGCAACTAGCGGGTGACACTGCACGCCTCGAAGGCATACTCATGTCGGCGGGAATGGCGGACCGGACGAGACTCGAACTCGCGACCTCCGGCGTGACAGGCCGGCATTCTAACCAACTGAACTACCGGTCCGCATTTTCCAACTGCCTTTTTGCAACGACGTTTCTTACAACGACATCTCTTACAACAACATCTCTTACAACAACGACTTGCAACACGTGAACCCGAGCACCGCGAAAACGCAATGGTGGGTGGTACAGGGTTCGAACCTGTGACCCCCAGCTTGTAAGGCTGGTGCTCTCCCAGCTGAGCTAACCACCCGTGGTCACGTGGCGCTGCATTCTACCTGTGACCGGTTCAAAGTCAACAGCTTTTCGCGCCACTTTTCTCCATCCGGATCATTCACTTGCGCCCAGCCGCCGTACCACGTGGCCGACCGCTTGATCGATCAATGTCGACTGCGTCTGCAGATGACGTTTAGGCGCCTGCCAATCGTGGTCTCCGCCGGCTGGAAAGTGGCGCTCGGTCGGCACCGGCAGATCGTATGCGTCGATCTCTTCACGATGCGCGAGTGGATCAACCGCGCGAGCAGTCAAGCCTCGCGTGCGAGCAGATCGAAGGCGTCGATCCGGGTTTCCTGCCGTTGGCGCTGCTTGGCTTCCAGCCCTTCGAAATCGAACAGGCTGCGATCCGCGAGCTGCGACGGGGCAACGTTGGTCACCGCCTTGAACATGGTCTCGAGTCGACCCGGGTGTTTGATCTCCCACTCCGCCAGCATCTCCTTGACCACCTGGCGCTGCATGTTGGGCTGGGAGCCGCACAGGTTGCAGGGGATGATCGGAAACGCCATCTGACGCGAGAATTCGGCGATATCGGCCTCGCGACAGTAGGCCAGCGGGCGGATGACGATGTTCTTGCCATCGTCCGACAGCAGCTTGGGCGGCATCGACTTCAGCGAACCGCCGAAGAACATGTTGAGAAATAGCGTCTCGAGAATGTCCTCGCGGTGGTGCCCCAGCGCCACCTTGGTCGCCCCGATCTCCTCGGCGAAACCGTACAGTGAGCCGCGACGCAGACGCGAGCACAGCGCGCAGGTCGTCTTGCCCTCCGGCGTCTTCTCCTTGACCACCGAATAGGTGTCGCGCTCGAGGATGTGATAGTTCACACCTCTGGCGTCGAGATATTCCGGCAGCACGTGCTCGGGAAAACCCGGCTGTTTCTGATCGAGGTTGACCGCAACCAGCTCGAAATTCACCGGCGCGTTACGCTGAAGATTCATCAGAATCTCCAGCATGGTGTAGGAATCCTTGCCGCCGGACAGGCAGACCATCACCTTGTCGCCTTCATGGATCATCCCGTAGTCGGTGATCGCATTGCCGACTTGGCGGCGAAGGCGTTTCTGCAGCTTGTTGAACTCGTATTTCTGGGTAACGGTAGATGCTTGCATGGGTCGAACGACACACAGGGAAATGAAGGCGCGCTCATGCTATCACTGCGCCCGGCGACTTGCGATGCTGCGCCCGTCGCCTATAGGTCCTGACGACGGGGTCTGACTACAGACCCTAACCCGCCACCAGCGCGCCCTTCTTCAGCCGTACGTACATCAAGGCCGTAGTCACCGCGTCGCCCAGGGCCGTGTGGCGGCCCATGACCGGCACCTTGAGCGCCTCGGCAACCGCCTCGAAATTCACCGTCGGCTCCAGTTGCGGCCGCATCCGGCGCATCTCGCGCAGGTAGAGCCGCGCCATGTCGAGGCATACATTGGGCAGGCCGAAGCCGAACCGCGGCCGCAGGTGGCGATTGATCACCGCCAGATCGTAATCGATGCACCAGCCCAGTAGCGGGCGGTTACCGATGAAGTCGAGAAACGTTTCCAGCGCGTCGTCCAGCTCCTCGCCGTCACTCAGGTCGACCCCGCGGAGACGATGGATCTTGATCGAATCGCCGCTCAGGCTGGCCGGCGGTTTGAGGCACAGATCCAGCGAGCCGCTGGTCAGCACCCGCCCAGTCTGGATGCGCACCGCGGCGATCGAAACCAGTTCGGCGGCCCTGGTGTCGAGTCCGGTAGTCTCGCAGTCGATGGCCACCAGCTCGTCACCAGTGTAGGGATCGAACAGCCAGCCGTATCGGCCATCGGCCTGGCGGCGGCGATCGGCCGCCCGGCGTAGCGAACGTATCATCGCAGCCCTCGTCAGTATTCGAGATGAAAACGGTGGGTCAGGCGTTGCTGGAAATCCTTGACGATATGCAGCGCCTCGCGCAGCAGGTCGCGCTCCAGCGACGACAGATTCTGGACCACGATCAGGTTGGGTTCGTCGCTGTTCTGCCCGCCGTCGAGTTGCGCCAGTTGCTGCTTGAGGCGCAGCTCGGTGAACACCGCCAGCGCCTCGCCGAGATCCGCGGCAAAATCCGCTTCCAGCCGCCCCTGCTCGACCAGCGCCTCCAGCCGGGCCAGGGTCGATGTCGCCGTGATCCGGCATTCCAGCGCCAGGGTGCGCACCCCGTGCACGATCAGAAAGATGCCCCCCTTCTTGATGTCGATGCCGTGTCTGGGCTTCTTGAGCGTGCCGAACAGGGTCAACGGCGCGGCGAAATTCAGCGCGGCCCGGGCAAGGTAGGAGAGCAGCAGTTCATCGTGCGAGCAGCTTGCCAACAGGTGCTCGCGCGGGCGCTCCAGCAAGCGGATGTCGCCGGCCACGCCGTGGGCATCGAGCATGATCGCAAGGTTCATCAGCGAATCACTGTCACGACGCTCGGCCCAGCGCGTGATAGTCCTTCGCCAGCCGCTTTCGCTGTTTATCCAGGCAGGGTTCGAGACCATGATATTGCCCGGGCAGGGCGGATAGCCCAGCGTATAGAGCGTTTCGGTGAAGCGCTGCATGGCGATGGCGCAGTCCGGCCAATCGCTGTCGTCGGCGACGATCAGCGCGTTGTCCTGGTCAGTCTTGAGGATCTGCTCGCCGCGCCCTTCACTACCCATCACCAATAGACAGCTCTGGGTGCGATAGCGCGGTTCGATCAGAAACTGGAAGGCCTTGTTGACGATACGCCCGTTGAGTGCCGCCAGCAGATCCATGACAAAGCGGAGCTTGACCCCCTGCGCCATCAGCGCCTGGACCAGCCCTGGCAGTCTCGCACTGGCGCGGATCAGGGCCTCGAGATCGTCGGCCTGCTCAAGCTCGAGGCTGACCATGTAGGAGCGACTCGAGAAATAGCTGAGCACATCGGTCAGCTCGACCACGCCGACCGGCTGCCCCTGGTCGACCACCACTACCCTGGCCACCTCATGGCGAGTCATCTTGACCAGCGCTTCGAACAGGTATTGATCGGGACCGGCGGCAACCAGCTCGAAATGGGCGATGGCGACTACCGGCTGCTCCTGCGTCGCGCCTTTCATCACCAGCGCATTGAGCAGGTCAGTCTTGGTCACTACGCCGAAGCGAGCGCCCTGGCCGACCAGCAGGCTATCGGCATGGCTTTCGTTGAGCCTGTTGACCGCCGCCGCGATACTGGTGGTCGCATCGACGATCAACGGTGTCCGCATGCATTCGCTGACCCGAGCCAGCATGAAGCCCGCCATGTTCACGCCACTTTCGACGCGACGCTCGGCCAGCAGGCGAGTTTTCTGCGCCAGGCCGCGACGGAAAAATTCGGCGAAGGCCGGATAGTCGTCGCAAAGGCGCTCGAATAGCGCCTTGGGCATCATATAGCAGAGACTTTCCTGCTCTACCTTGAAGCGATAGCGACTGAAACCATTGAGAATGCTGATCGCTCCGAATAGATCCCCCGCGGTGTAATGGGCGATCCGCGCTGAATGAGCCGGCGCATGAGGGTCGAGCTCCGCGATTTCACCCTTGTGAATGACGTACACGAACTCGCTGGGCTGGTTGGCTTCGAGAATGACCTCTCCGCTATCGAAATAGGCCAGATCGACGCCACGACGGACACGCTCACGCCCGCTATTATCGAGCAGTGTGAAGGGCGGCTGGGAAAGATCGATGTCGACCATCAGACGGTCCTCTTTAAGTGTGTCACCCCATCATGTCGCCCTTGTCACAGGCAAGAGTTCGATATTCCTGGACGCTTTGCAAGATACTGATGCGAACGTAGCTCGCGTCTGGCGGCGGCTCCGATACCACTTGATGAGACCATCGTCTCATAGACCCACCCAATATTTGCAATGGCGCTTCTTGTAAAATTCAAACGTTTGTATTTAAACCAGAAATCTTCAAACAGCCTGTATTGGCAATACTAAGGTAGGGGATTTAACTTCTTGTTTTTATTGCTCGATATTGTTATCTAGTGACACTAAGAAAGACAGGCCGACAACACGTCTGGGCAACAACAGATCATGTCGCAAAGAGAAGACGACTTTAGTCGCTACACCCGAATGATCGAAAAGCACCACTTGGTAAAACCACGTTCCCGTGCGGCATTTATATGTACATGAATCATTACTGATGCATGTAGCCGTAGCCGAGCGATTGCCCTGTCGGGCAAATATGACTTCAGAGCCACTTCCCACCTTGAATGATGCGGAGAACGATAATGGCAGATGACAAATCCAACGCTGCTGCCTACTGGAAGGCGAATCTTCGCCTGATAACCGGCTGTCTGATCGTCTGGGCGCTAGTGTCCTATGGCTGCGCCATCCTGTTGCGTCCCTTGCTCGCCGGCATATCCGTCGGCGGTACCGACCTGGGCTTCTGGTTCGCCCAACAGGGATCCATTCTGATCTTCATCGGCTTGATCTTCTTCTACGCCTGGAAGATGAACCGGCTGGACAAAAAATTCGGTCTCGGGGAGTAAGCCTGCATGAGTCAATTTGCGATCAACGTTCTCTTCGTCGGGGCCTCTTTTGCCGTCTATATCGGCATTGCGATCTGGGCCAAGGCCGGTTCGACCAAGGACTTCTACGTCGCCGGCGGCGGGGTACACCCGATCACCAACGGCATGGCGATCGGCGCCGACTGGATGTCCGCCGCCTCATTCATTTCCATGGCAGGCATCATCGCCTCGTCAGGCTATGGCGCCTCCACCTTTCTGATGGGCTGGACCGGTGGCTATGTGCTGCTGGCCCTGCTGCTGGCCCCGTACTTGCGCAAGTTCGGCAAGTTCACTGTCCCTGAATTTATCGGCGACCGCTTCTACAGCAAGTCGGCGCGCATGGTCGCGGTAGTCTGCCTGATCGTGGCCTCTCTCACCTACGTCATCGGCCAGATGGCCGGTGCTGGGGTGGCCTTCTCGCGCTTTCTGGAAGTCGACGCGACCACAGGCCTGATCATCGCCGCGGTGGTGGTGTTTTTCTACTCGGTATTGGGGGGCATGAAAGGGATCACCTATACCCAGGTGGCCCAGTACATCGTGCTGATCATCGCCTACACCATCCCGGCCGTGTTCATTTCACTGCAGTTGACCGATAACCCGATACCACCGCTCGGCTTGTTCTCCGATCACAGCGCCTCCGGCGAGCCGCTATTGTCCAAGCTCAACGAAGTCGTGGCCGCGCTGGGCTTCAATGAATACACAGCGATGGTCGACAACAAGCTGAACATGGTGCTGTTCACGTTATCGCTGATGATCGGTACCGCGGGCCTACCGCACGTCATCATGCGCTTTTTCACCGTACCCAAAGTTGCCGATGCACGCTGGTCGGCCGGCTGGGCGCTGGTATTCATCGGCCTGCTCTACCTGACGGCGCCTGCCGTGGCCTCGATGGCTCGCCTCAACCTGGTGACTACCATCTACCCCGACATGGCCGGCCAGGTCGAGAACTACGAGGACGCCGCCGCCAACCCGATTGCCTACGAGAGCCGCCCCGACTGGATCCGGACCTGGGAAGAGACAGGGCTGATTACCTTCGAGGACAAGAACAACGATGGCAAGATTCAGCTCTACAACGACGCCGCCGACTTCTCCGGGCGCGGCTGGCAAGGCAACGAGCTGGAAGTCAGCAACGACATTCTGGTGCTGGCTAACCCCGAAATCGCCAATCTGCCCGGCTGGGTGGTCGGCCTGATTGCCGCGGGCGGCCTGGCGGCAGCGCTGTCCACGGCGGCGGGCCTGTTGCTGGCGATTTCCTCAGCGATCAGTCATGACCTGATCAAAGGGGCGATCAACCCCCGAATCACAGAAAAAGGCGAACTGCGGGCAGCGCGCATCTCGATGTCTGTAGCTATCATCGTCGCTACCTATCTCGGCGCCAATCCCCCCGGATTCGCCGCCCAGGTTGTCGCGTTGGCTTTCGGTATCGCCGCCGCCTCGCTGTTCCCTGTGCTGATGATGGGAATTTTCTCCAAGCGGGTTAACAACAAGGGGGCGATTGCCGGCATGCTCACGGGCCTGATCTTCACCCTGGTCTACATCTTCGTCTATAAGGGTTGGTTCTTCATCCCGGGCACCGCCAATCTGCCGGACACCGAGGCCAATTGGGTGATGGGCATCTCGCCGCTATCCATCGGCGCCGTGGGTGCCATCCTCAACTTCGCCGTGGCTTACATGGTTTCCAGCGTCACCGAGAAACCACCGCAGGAGATCCAGGATCTGGTGGAGAGCGTTCGCTATCCCAAGGGGGCTGGCACCGCGATCGATCACTAAGCGATAATGCATCTCTGACGAGCCATGCTAACTGGCTCCAACTGAATCGGGCTTCCCAGTGGGAAGCCCGATTCTTTGAGCAAGGACTTACTATGATATGGCATTTGGTCGCGGCAGCCTCCGCTGGTCTGGGCGCCGCGGGCGTAGCCCTGCTGTTGCGTGTTCTCAGCGGTAAACGCCTGCCGCGCTGGATCATTCCGGTCTGCGCAGGCCTGGGCCTACTGGCCTACCAGATCAACTACGAATACGACTGGTATGGGAACAAGCGCCAGCAGCTGCCCGAATCAGCGCAGGTGGTATCGACCGAAATGAGCCGGATGCCATGGCGCCCATGGACCTATCTCTATCCACTGACCACGGCGTTCAGCGTGGTCGACCGGGACAAGCTGGTGAACTCTCGAACCAACGGCGAGCGTCTTGTCGAGTTCATTCTCTATCGTTTCGAGATGCAGTATCGCGACGTGCTGACACATCAGGCGTACCTGATGAATTGCACCACCCGAGAAAGGGTGCCGCTCGTCGGCGACAGTCGCCGGCCCGATCTCGAGCGCTTGCGTCATCTCACAAGCGACGACCCACAACTCGAAGCGGTATGCTCCGGGGGATGACGCGGCACGCCGCACGATTGTCACAAAGCTCGGGATCGCAACTGCCCTTATGGTCGGCATTGCTCTGGAATGGCCGCAGGTCAAGGGAGAGGATTCATGTTTCAAGGCGGGTTGTTGATCATCGTGGCGTTACTCTACGTCGCCACGCTGTTCGCGATTGCCTGGCGGGGGGATCGCCATGCCAGACGCCACGGCCCGGCGACTCGCCGACCCATCGTCTACAGTCTGGCGCTGGCGGTTTACTGCACGTCCTGGACGTTCTACGGCAGCGTCGGCCAGGCCGCCACATCGGGCTGGTCATTCGCCAGCATCTTCTTCGGCCCGGTACTGACGTTTCTGCTGTTCTGGCCGGTGATCACCAAGATGATCCGCGTTGCCAAACGTCAGAACGTCACCTCGATCGCCGACTTCATCGCCTCTCGCTACGGCAAGTCCCAGTCATTGGCAGCATTTGCCAGTCTGATCGCGCTGATCGGCACGCTGCCCTACATTGCGTTGCAATTGAAGGCGGTTTCCACCGCCTTCCAGGTGATGACCAGCGATGGCGACGCAATCAAGGCCCCGATCGTCGACGATACCGCCTTCTATATCGCCATTTTCATGGCGGTGTTCGCGATTCTCTTCGGCACCCGGGACACCAACGCCACTGAACACCATGAAGGGCTGATTCAGGCGTTCGCCTTCGAATCAGTGGTCAAGCTGCTGGCCTTTCTGATTCTGGGCGCCTACGTCACCTGGGGCATGTTCGATGGCCTCGGCGAGCTGCTGACGCGCGCCGATACTTATCTGAAATTGCAGCAGCAACTGACCGAACAGAACTTCGATACCGGGTTCTGGACCCAGACATTACTCGCAATGCTGGCGGTCTTCTGCCTGCCGCGCCAGTTCCACATCACGGTGGTCGAAAACACCCATACCGATGACGCCAAACGGGCGCGCTGGCTATTCCCGATCTATCTGGTGGCGATCGGCTTCTTCGTTCTGCCGCTGGCCGCTGCAGGACTTACGCTGTTCCCCGGCGACGATCTTTCTCCCGACAGCTACGTTCTCGCTCTGCCGATCGTCGCCAACCAACCTTGGCTTGCGATGCTGACTTTCGTTGGTGGCCTTTCGGCGGCCACCGGCATGGTGATCATGGCCGTCGTCTCCAACGCCATCATGATCTCCAACGAGATCGTGCTGCCGGCGCTGTTCCGGCTACGCTGGTTCGAGCAAAAGCCGCGAGACTATGGCCGGCTGGTACTGCGAGCCAGGCGGATCACCATCGTCGTGATTCTCGCCTTGGCTTACCTGTTCTATCAGCTGGTGGCCGAGTACAGCTCACTAGCCGCGATCGGCCTGCTATCGCTCTCGGCGGCGGCCCAGTTCGCGCCGGCAGTGCTGGGCGGGCTCTACTGGAAACGGGGCAATCGCCTCGGCGTCGTCACCGGTCTCAACGTCGGCTTCGTGATCTGGGCGTACACCCTGCTGATGCCGGCGCTGATCCAGGCCAACCTGCTGCCGGAATCGTGGCTGGCAGGCGGACCGCTGGGGCTGACGTGGCTCTCGCCGTTAGATCTGTTTGGCCTCAACGTCACCGACAGCTTCGCCCATGGCGTCATGCTGTCGCTGGGCTTGAACCTGTTTTTCTATATCTTCATTTCACAGCTGACACCGCAACGCGTGGTCGATCGCATTCAGGCCTCGCTGTTCGTCGACAGCATCGAGACCCGCCAGACCACGGTCAATCGCCCGTGGACCGGCGCCACCACAGTGGGCGACCTCAAGGTGCTATGCGAACGCTTCCTGGGCACATCACAGGTCGAGCGCGCCTTCGAGGACTACGCCGGGCGCACCGCCAAACCGATGGAGAACAGCACCCGGGCGTCGATCGACGTGATCCAGTTCACCGAACGCCTGCTGGCCTCGGTGCTCGGCGCCTCATCGTCGCGCATCGTGGTCAACTCCGCACTCCAGGGTCGCGGCATCGGCATCTCGGACGTCATCTCGATCGTCGACGAGGCATCGCAGGTGCTGGAGTTCAACCGCGCCCTGCTGCAGGCCACCATCGAGAACATCAATCAGGGCATTGGGGTGGTCGATCAGAACCTCAACCTGGTGGTCTGGAATCAGCGTTATCTGGAGATATTCCGCTTTCCGGACAATCTGATTCGTGTCGGCACGCCGATGGAAAAAGTTTTCCGCTACAACGCTCACAACGGTGAATACGGGCCTGGCGATTCGGAAGAGCATGTCGAACAGCTGATCGATAATATCCGCAGCGGCAAGCCCCACCGCTATGAGCGCTATCGACCCGACGGCAGCGTGCTGGAAGTGCTGGGCAACCCGATGCCGGGTGGCGGATTCGTCTACACCTACCAGGACATCACCCAGCAGAAGCGTACCGAAGAAGCGCTGATCCGCTCCGAGAGCAACATCCGTATCTACACCGACAACGTGCCGGCGCTGATCGCCTACTTCGACAAGGAGTGCCGCTATCTATTCACCAACCGCGCCTACGAGGCGACGATGGGGATCGATCGCAATGCGGTGATCGGCGAACGCGCGGAAAACGTGCTGCCACCACAGACCGCGCGTCAACGCACACCCTGGATGCAGCGCGCGCTGAGGGGCGAACGGGTCACCTTCGAAATCTCGCTGGACGACGGCGACGGTGGCGTGCGTTACATGCTGGTGACCTACACCCCGCACTTCGGCGAAGGCGGACGTATCCTTGGCTTCTTCGCGCTCTATCAGGACATCACCGAGCGCCGCCTGGCCGAGATCGCGCTGCGCGAGACCAACGAAAATCTCGAGGAGCGCGTACGCGAGCGCACCCAGGCGCTATCCGAAGCCAACGCGGCGTTGCGCCAGGAGAACCGCGTCCGCGCCGAGGCCGAGCTGGCGCTACGCCAGGCCAAGCAGACCGCAGAGGATGCCAACGCCTCGAAAACCCGCTTTCTGGCCGCGGCCAGTCACGATCTGCTGCAACCACTGAACGCAGCGCGGCTGTTCACCTCGGCGCTGGGGCAGCAGATCGAGGATGTCGACCATAGCCGTACCATCGGCCATATCGACAACTCGCTGCAGGCCGCCGAGGAGCTGCTGGGTACCCTGCTCGATATCTCCAAACTCGATGCCGGCGCGCTGACACCCCGCCGCAGCCAGTTCCCGCTGGCAGACATCCTGCGCCCGCTGCGGGCGGAATTCGAAGTCATGGCGGATGATCGCGGTCTCGACCTGGAAGTGGTCACCACCAGCCTATGGGTCGATAGCGATGCCCAGATGCTGCGTCGGATCGTGCAGAACTTCCTTTCCAACGCACTGCGCTACACCCAGCAGGGCCGTGTCCTGCTGGGCTGTCGACGTCACGCCGAGCGCATGTCGATCGAGGTGTGGGATACCGGCCCGGGCATTCCCGAATCCAAATTAAACGAGATATTTCAGGAGTTCCGACGACTTGATCAGGCTTCGCGTCACAAGGAGAGCGAGCGCGGCCTGGGACTGGGGCTATCGATCGCCGAGCGCATGAGCCGGGTCCTGGATCATCCTATCCGCGTCCGCTCGCAGGTAGGCCTAGGCACCGTGTTCTCGGTTTCTGTGCCACTGGTAGCCGGCCGTCGCGGAGCCGCCAGCCCGGAAGAGACCGCGTCCAGCAAACGGGCCAGCAACAAGCTGGGGGGTACGCGCATCTTGTGCATCGATAACGAGCGCCTGATTCTCGAGGGCATGAAGGCGATGCTGGAGGGCTGGGAGTGCGAGGTCTACACCGCCACCTCGATCGGCGGTGCCAAATCGGCGATTCGCAACATGGGCGGCGACCCGGATGCCATCCTGGCGGATTATCACCTCGACAACGAAGTCACCGGACTGATGGCGCTGGAAGCGCTGGAGGAGCTCTGCGAACAGGCGGTTCCAGGCATCGTGATCACTGCCGATCGCACCGAGGAAGTCGCCGAGGAGATCAGGCGCGGCGGCTACCAGATCCTGCTCAAGCCGGTGCGGCCGGCCGCCCTGCGTGCGCTGATGACGCGCACGCTACAGGCGAGTCGTGCGGCCAGGCTATCAAGTGATGAAGGAGACTGATTTTTTCAGTCGCCGAAGAAGTCACCACCACACAGCCCGGTGTCTATTCAAGCCCGTCTCATAATGACAAAAGCCCCGCCAACCTGTCGGCTGGCGGGGCTCGTCGTTCACGCTCGCACTAAAACGTCGACCTTACTCGTCGAGAAACGAACGCAGCGGCTCGGAACGCGATGGATGACGCAGCTTGCGTAGCGCCTTGGCCTCGATCTGACGAATACGCTCGCGGGTGACATCGAACTGCTTGCCGACCTCTTCCAGCGTGTGGTCGGTGTTCATGTCGATCCCGAAACGCATACGCAGTACCTTGGCTTCGCGCGCGGTCAGCCCGCCCAAGACGTTGCGAGTCGCTTCGACCAGGCCTTCACCAGTGGCGGAGTCGAGCGGCAACACCATGGTACTGTCCTCGATGAAGTCGCCCAGGTGCGAGTCTTCGTCGTCACCGATCGGCGTCTCCATGGAGATCGGTTCCTTGGCGATCTTGAGCACCTTGCGCACCTTGTCCTCCGGCATCTCGAGACGTTCGCCCAGCTCTTCCGGCGTCGGCTCGCGGCCCATCTCCTGCAGCATCTGACGCGACACGCGGTTGAGCTTGTTGATCGTCTCGATCATATGAACCGGAATACGAATGGTACGAGCCTGGTCGGCAATCGAACGGGTGATCGCCTGACGAATCCACCATGTCGCGTAGGTCGAGAACTTGTAGCCACGACGATACTCGAACTTGTCTACCGCTTTCATCAGGCCGATGTTGCCTTCCTGAATCAGATCCAGGAACTGCAGGCCACGATTGGTGTACTTCTTGGCGATCGAGATGACCAGACGCAGGTTGGCCTCGACCATCTCCTTCTTGGCCCGGCGAGCCTTGGCCTCGCCAATGGAAAGACGCCGATTGACCTCTTTCAGTTGGCCGACGTTGAGCAGCACCATCTCCTGCTCGAAATTGATCTTGCGCTGGGCTCGCTGAACGTCACCGCGGAATGGCTCGAGGCGATCGGCATACTTGCCATTCTTGGCGAGAAACTCATCGAACCAGCTAGCGGAGGATTCGCTGCCCAGAAACGAGTTGATGAACGTCTTGCGCGGCACCTTACCTTGCTTGACGAACACCTGCATGATCGCCTTTTCCTGACTCCGGACCTGGGTGACACTGATCCGAACCTGACCGACCAGACGCTCGAAGTGCTTGGGCGAGAGCTTGATCGGAGAGAACAGCTCGGCTAGACGTGCCTGTTCGACGTCAGCTTCTTTTGAGCCACGCCCATGCTTGTCGATGGCGGCCTTGGCAGATTCGTTCTGTTGACGAATCTGTTCGAAGCGAACCCGAGCTTCTTCGGGATCGGGACCGCCTTCGCTGGCTTCTTCTTCGCCGTCTTCGCCATTTTCGTCGTCTTCGTCACTGGCGGTGGTTTCGACCTCCTCAGGTATTTCGACCTCGGCAACGCCGGGTATCCCTTCGTCAGGGTCGATGAAGCCGGAAAACAGATCCGACAGACGGCCGGGGGCTTCCTCGTCCTGAGTCTGATCGTAGACCTTGAGAATCGAATCCACGGCACCGGGCAGGTAGGACAGAGAAGACATGACTTCTCGCAGACCTTCCTCGATACGCTTGGCAATCTTGATTTCGCCTTCGCGAGTCAGCAGCTCGACCGTACCCATTTCACGCATGTACATGCGCACCGGATCGGTCGTACGTCCGACATCGCTCTCGACCGCGGCAAGCGCCGCGACAGCCTCTTCCGCCGCCGATTCATCAGCTGAATCGTCGGACATCATCAACGTATCTTCGTCAGGTGCCTCCTCGACGACATTGATCCCCATGTCATTGATCATGGAGATAATGTCTTCCACCTGATCGGGATCAGCGATATCTTCGGGGAGGTGATCGTTCACTTCGGCATAAGTCAGGAAACCCTGCTCTTTGCCGCGTGCGATCAGCTCCTTCAAACGTGACTGCTGTGCATTTCCAGCCATAGAAACCCTACTCGACGAAGAAGAATGAAGCACCTGGGGGTGACAGCGCGCGGCCCAAAAGCCGGCTAGTATAGCGCCCCCGCTTTTTGCTGCCAGCTTCTATTACCTTGCCTGCCAGGTGTGCTAGTGTTTCTGGTTAACCTATTTGGTGGCGATCGCCGCCATTTCAACCTTTTCGACCACGCTCTCGGTTGATAACCTTGTCGATTGACCACTTCATGCTTCCCTGCCTTGGTAGTCCGAATTTCACGACGCCGTTCGACGCTCATGAGCTTGGCCCGCCAGTTGCCAATTGACCGATCAGCTCCCGGAGCCGCTGTTTCTCTTCGCTGTCGAGCGCGCCCGGCTGACGACTCTTTTCCAGCAGCTGACGATACTCCTCGACCGGGCTCAGACGTTCGCTCTCGCGTTCGAGATAGCGCACCCAGTTGTCCAGTTCGCTAGCCCGGACGTCGCGCGGAATGGCCAGTTCACGACGCGCCAACTGGTCGAGGCGCTCACCATCGGCGCTACCGTGAAAGTGCGCCAGCAATACCTGAGGGCTGCGATAGCGCCCGGCACGCAACAGTTGCACCACTTCGCGGCACAAACGACCGTCAGGGGCCTCCATCGGGCACCATTCAAGTGTCTCTGGCAAACCTTCGACCATTACCGGCTCATGCAGCAGCAGTTGCAATATCCGAGCCGGAATGCTCAGAGAAAGCGTAGCAGTTCCTGAGCGAGATGCTGGCAGCGCATGCGATCTTGTCGAATATTGACTCTTATCGACCGCCGGTCTGAAGTCTGAACCCGTTTCGATATCACTCTCTGCCACCGTCATCAGAGCTTCGTAGCCACCGGCATCCTGCGTCTTCGTTTGATGCGCCACCGACTCGGCATGCATCGTCAGCCAATCGACGAAATGTGACTGTTCGATGCCGCTTCGAACCGACAGCTCCCTGATCATCAGAGATTTGAGCACTCCCTCCGGAAGACGTTTGAGCGCCTCGAGCACCGCCGTGACGAAACGCTCACGCCCTTCCACCTGCTTGAGATCGTGCCCCTCGGCCGCCTGCTCGAACAGGAACTCCGACAGCGGGCTGGCGCAGGTAATTCGATTCTCGAACGCCTGCTGACCTTCCCGGCGGACCAGCGTATCCGGATCCTCGCCTTCGGGCAGAAACAGGAAACGCACCTGACGGCCATCGATCATCGATGGCAACGCCGTCTGCAGAGAGCGTCGCGCCGCCTGTCGACCGGCATTGTCGCCGTCGAAACAGAACACCACTTCATCGACCAGCCGAAACAGACGCTGCAGATGGTCGGTGGTCAATGCCGTCCCCAGCGTGGCACAGGCGTTGCGAATACCGAACTGTGCCAGCGCGACGACATCCATGTAGCCTTCGACCACCAGTACGCGGGAAAGCTGCCGATTGGCCTCGCGCGCCTCGAACAGCCCGTAGAGCTCACGCCCCTTGTGGAAGACCGGCGTTTCCGGCGAGTTGAGATACTTGGGCTTGGCATCGCCCAGCACCCGTCCGCCAAACGCGATGGTGCGACCTTTCCAGTCACGGATCGGGAATATCACCCGGTCGCGAAAGCGATCATAGGTACGCCCGGTCTCTTCGCGGTGTACCAGCAGCCCGTATTCGACCTGGACCGCCTCGCTGACTCCCTGTTCAAGCAGGTATCGCTTGAGCGACTCCCATTCGTCCTCGGCGTAGCCGACGCCGAAATCGCGAATGATCTCCTGACTCAGGCCGCGGCGATCAAGATACTCCCTGGCCTGACGTCCGCCCCCCAGCGCCAGTCGCTCCCGGAAGAAACGCGACGCCAGTTCCAGCAGATTGACCCCTTCTTCGCGTTTCTGCTGACGTTGACGCGCACCCGGATCCTCGCCGCCCTCCCGCTCGACCTCCATGCCTGCCCGCGATGCCAGCTGCTCGACGGCTTCGGGAAAGCGCAGATTGTCGAATTCCATCAAGAATCGCAGCGCATTACCGTGGGCACTGCAACCGAAGCAGTGATAGAACTGCTTGTCGTGGCTCACCGTGAACGACGGAGAATTTTCCTGATGAAACGGGCAGAGGCCGCTGTGATTGCGCCCACTTTTCTTGAGCTGAACGCGCTCGGAGATCACATCGACGATATCGGTACGTGCCAACAGGTCATCGATGAAGCGCTGAGAAATCTGTCCGGCCATATCGTCGGGACGCTCTGGAGAATCCGGCTGCAGGCCGGCTATGACAATGGGTCCGGCGCTGCAATGTCGATTGTGAAGAAGGTCTGTCGTGAAGAAGGTCTGTCGTAAAGAATGTCTGTCGTGAAGAGAGGACAGTCAGAAAAACGATGCCTGAGTGCCATTTTCGGCAAATGGCAGCGGGACAAAAACAAACGGCCACCTGAACGGCGGCCGTTTGATCGTCCCTCTGGGATGACCGAAGTCACCCACAGTACGGATCAATACAAGCGTTCGAAACGCTTACGCTCACGCTGCAACTTCTTGGCGTGACGCTTCACGGCAGCAGCAGCTTTACGCTTGCGAACCGCAGTGGGCTTTTCGTAAGTTTCGCGACGGCGGACTTCCGATAGAACTCCGGCTTTTTCGCAGGAGCGTTTGAAGCGACGCAGCGCGACGTCGAACGGCTCGTTATCACGTACTTTAACAGCGGGCATGAAGCACTCACCTACCTTGGGAATTGAGTTCGGTTTGAACGCACACCCTTTTCGACGCGCAACCCGGGATACTCGAAACCTCGCCACGAAGGAAATGGATACCTTCCATCTAGAGACTCCGACTCTCCCCGGCCCGGTTCTTCCCCGCTCGAGGCGAATCGTCATGATCCGGATCTTGCGGAGAGACAGCCGAGAACGTGTTAAAGGCGCACGACCCAGTCCTGCAGAGCAGAGTATTCTAGTCTCGGCCTCCAACCAATGCAAATGACTTTTCGGCAGCGTAAACTAGCGCCCTTTCCGCCTCCCGACTTCGACGAACATCCAACTTCGACGAACATTCAACTTCGACGGACATCCGACTATGCGCGTGCTGGGCATCGAAACTTCCTGCGACGAAACCGGTGTCGCCATCTATGACACCGACGCCGGCTTGCTGGCCGACGCGCTCTATAGCCAGGTGGCACTCCATACCGAATTCGGTGGCGTGGTGCCGGAGCTGGCCTCTCGCGACCATACCCGCAAGCTGCTGCCGCTGGTCGATCAGGTACTCGGCGACGCCGGCCTGACCAAACACGACCTGGATGCCATCGCCTATACCGCCGGCCCCGGTCTGGTCGGCGCGCTGATGGTCGGCGCCTGTACCGCCCACGGCATGGCCCGCGCGCTGGATATTCCGGTACTGGGCGTGCATCACATGGAAGGCCACCTGCTGGCACCGATGCTGGAAGAGAGCCCGCCGGCGTTTCCGTTCGTTGCTCTGCTGGTCTCTGGCGGCCATACCCAACTGGTCGACGTGCGCGGCCTCGGCGACTACCGGCTGCTGGGCGAGTCAGTCGACGACGCCGCCGGCGAGGCATTCGACAAGGTCGCCAAGATGCTTGACCTGCCCTACCCCGGCGGGCCGCAGGTTGCTGCACTGGCCGAACGGGGGCGCAGTGATCGCTTCCGCTTTCCGCGACCAATGACCGACCGGCCGGGGCTCGATTTCAGTTTCTCGGGACTCAAGACCCATACCCTGACCGCACTGCGCCAGCTTCGCGAACAGGAGGCGCTGGACGATGACGCGCGTGCCGACATCGCCCGTGCATTCGAAGATGCTGTCGTCGATACGCTGACGATCAAGTGCCGGCGCGCGCTCAAGGAGAGCGGTCGAGACCGGCTGGTAGTCGCCGGTGGCGTCAGTGCCAACCGCCGCCTGCGCGAGACCTTGGACGCCGCGCTTACAAAGCTGGGCGCCAAGGCATTCTATCCGCGTGGTCGCTTCTGTACCGATAACGGCGCGATGATTGCCTACGCTGGCGCGCAGCGCCTCGCTGCCGGTCAACGCAGTCAGACCCTGCAGCCTCGTCCGCGCTGGCCGTTGGCAGAGCTCACTCCTCCCACCGCCTGAGTTCGCGGTGATCTTACAGCGAGTCTTCTTCATCGAACGATTCTGTCAGTGCCGGCTCATGGACCTCGCGACGCCGTTCCCGCCATAGCCGAATGTTCCAGGCGTGTCTCGCCAGCACCAGTAGCGAGAACACGCAGATGACCCCTGCCATCGATGGTACCAGCCAGTAACTCAAGAGCGGCGCCAGCAGTGCCGCAGTCAGCGAGGCCACCGCTGCCGTACGTACGCGCCAGGCCAGCAGAAACCAGCACAGCGCGCAGATCAGGGCCACCGGCGTTGCCAGCATCAGCAGCACACCGAAAGCGCTCGCCACTGCCTTGCCACCGTGCCCTCGATGCCAGACCGGGCAGCTATGCCCGACCAGCACGCCGAGCCCCACCAGTCCCTGCGCCCAGACCGACAAGGACAGCGTCCCCGCCAACCACAGCACCGGCATGCCCTTGACCGCATCGACGATCAGCGTCAACAGCGCCGGCCGCCAGCCAAACACCCGCAGCACATTGGAAAACCCCGGATTGCCGGAGCCGGCAAGACGCGGGTCGCGAAGCCCCCAGGCACGACAGACCCAGATCGCGCCAAGCAGCGAACCGCTCACATAGCCGGCCCCCATCAGCAGGCCGGTAACGAGAACCGAGGGCAAGACATCAATCTCCTTGTTGGCGCAGGCCGGACATCACCGAGAGCCCTGATTCTGCCACTCTCATCGCGTACAATCGACGCCATCTTGGCCGGAGCGTCGGTCGACACGCCGCATCACCGACAAGACCAAACCCAACGAGACCCGCTGCTGACGAGGAATTCGCGTGGATCAGATATTGATCGAAGGCTTGAGCCTGGAGACGGTGATCGGCGTCTACGACTGGGAGCGTACGGTGCGCCAGCGCCTGGAGCTTGATCTGGAGCTAGGTACCGACATCCGCCCCGCAGCTCGGCATGACGATCTCACCAGGACACTCGACTACGCTGCCATCTGCCAGCGTCTCACCGACTATGCCGAGGCCAACGCTCATGGTCTGGTCGAGACCTTCGCCGAGCACGTAGCGGCGATACTGATCGATGAATTCGGCGTCCGTCAGTTGCGCCTGACCATCCGCAAGCCGGGCGCCGTGGCGGCGGCGCGCGCCGTAGGCGTACGTATCGAACGCAGTGTCGACTGATGGCGCTGGTCGTGCTCGGGCTAGGCAGCAATCTGCAACGCCAGCGCCACCTCTGCCGTGCGCTGGACGCGCTGACGGATCTCGCCGGTGCGTCGCCGCTGCAACTTTCCCGAGTGTTCGAAAGCCCGGCCGTCGGCTTCGACGACGACCGCCCCTTCTACAATCTGGTCGTGGCATTCGAAACCGAACTGCCGCCGGGCGACGTAACCGATCGCTGCAAGCGTATCGAACGGGATAACGGCCGCCCGCCGGGGCCGGCCAAGTTCATCGCCCGTACCCTGGACATCGACGTACTGCTATGGGGCGATGCCGTCGGGTGCTACGGTGAGACACACTTGCCACGCGAGGACATCAGCCGCTACGCCTTCGTGCTGCATCCGCTGGCCGAGCTGCTGCCTGGGCACGCGCACCCGGTCGACGGCCGCACTTTCGAGGCGATGTGGACAGCCTTCGACGCGACCGATCAGCCCCACTGGGCCGTGGATTTTCGCTGGGGCCGCCGCTGGATTTCCCGCGCCGACTAACGCTGATCGAGCTGACACTCGGCCATTCACTCGCCGCGGCAATTTCCAGCGCAACAATTTCCAGCGCGACAAACTCCATAATATTTGCCCATTGCCTGAATCGTCATTGCTGCGCCTTGCGCCACACTCCAGAGACCGACGCCACCCGTGAAAAAGCCAGACACTATGTCTTTATCGCTCAGCAGCCGCCGTGACTGGCCACGACTGTCACGCCTCGGCATCAAACTGTTCGCCATCATCCTGATCACCAACGTATTGATCAGCGGGCTGGTGTTCGTGTTCGTCTCGCGCAGTCTGGACGAGGGTTTCGTCAACTATCTCGAACGCAGCCAGGCGACGCGCGCCGAGACGCTGGCCAACGCGCTGGGCGAACAGTGGACCCAACGCGGCAGCTGGCAGTGGCTACGCGACAATCCCCGCGCCTGGCAAAGCCTGGTCCGCAGCCAGCTTTGGTCGAGTGACCGCCATCCGCCTACCGGTATCGATCGCCAGCTCTCCGATGCTCGTGGCTATGTGCTGCTGGATGAGCTGAGCAATCCGGTCATCGGCGAGCCGCTGCTCAAGCCGCCGCCTCAAGATCTCGATCCTGACATGCCGCCCCCGCCGGAGCCGCACTTCGTGCCGATTCGCAGCGGCGACAAGCTGGTCGGCCAGCTCGGCTACCTGCCGCCGGAGCGACTGATGGCGCGCATGGATCAGATCTTTCTCGAGCGCCAGCAGCGCAACCTGACGATCATCGTCGGCTCGCTGTTCCTGACCTCGCTGCTGCTGGCCGGCGGGCTCGCCTGGTGGCTGGGCCGTCGTGCGCGTCTAATGACCCTGGCCACCCGCCGGCTGACGCTCGGCGACTACAGTGTTCGGCTCTCCGAACGCGGCCGGGACGAACTGTCGAGCCTCTCCGCGGATTTCAATCAGCTCGCCGAGACACTCGAGGCCAACCGTCGCGCCCGCCAACGCTGGGTCGCCGATATCGCACATGAACTGCGCACGCCGCTGGCGGTGCTGCGCGGCGAGATCGAGGCCATGCAGGACGGCGTGCGACCGCTGTCGTCGGATAATCTGGGATCGTTGCAGCAGGAGGTCGATCAGCTCGGCCATCTGGTCGAGGATCTTCGGCTGCTGGCTCAGAGCGACGCTGGAGCGCTGGATATGCACCTGGTCCCGGTCGACCTCAAGGAGTCGCTGGACCAGCGGCTCGACGATAGCCAGGCGCGGCTCGAAGGTCACGGGCTTTCGCTGCAGCTGGAAACCGAATCGCTGTGGGTACGTGCCGACAATCAGCGGCTCCGCCAGCTGTGGGACAACCTGCTTTCCAACACCATTGCCTACACCGACAGCCCCGGCACGCTGCGAGTCACGCTGAAACGCCACGATCAGCGAGCGGAAGTCACCTGGGAAGATACCGCGCCCGGCGTGTCGGACGAGGACCTACCACGCCTCACCGAACGCCTCTATCGTGTCGAAAGCTCGCGCAATCGCCGCAGCGGCGGCAGTGGTCTGGGCCTGTCGATCGCCCGCGCGCTGATCGAGGCGCAAGGCGGCACCCTGCTCCCGTCGACCTCACCGCTGGGCGGGCTGCGCTGGACGCTGACCTTTCCGCTGGACCTGCCCGCCGACGTTTCGACTGACGTTGCGGCCGGATCCTCCTCGGGGCCGTTCCAGAAACGATTCCCAGGGCGATCTCGAGAACGAACCAAAGAACTAATCAAAGAACGATCCGATAAACACGGCAGTCATGCCAACTGACCTGGAGCCGGCTTGATGAACGACACTATTCTGATCGTCGAAGATGAACCCAAGATCGCGCGCCTGGTCGCCGACTACCTGTCGAAGAGCGGCTACGCTTCCGACCATATTGATCACGGCAACGCGGTGATGGAGTGGCTGGAGGAGAACCAGCCGATGCTGATACTGCTCGACCTGATGCTGCCCGGCACCGACGGCCTCACGCTGTGTCGCCAGATCCGCGAGCGATTCCCCGCGATACCGGTGATCATGCTGACCGCGCGCGTCGAAGAGGTGGATCGGCTGCTGGGGCTCGAGCTGGGCGCTGACGATTACATCTGCAAGCCCTTCAGCCCTCGTGAAGTCGTGGCCCGGGTCAAGGCGGTGCTGCGCCGCAGCCGAGGCCTTACCAGCACGGACGGCACCGGTATCGCCGCCGAGGACCGGCTAACACTGGACGAAGACGGCTGGCGCGCCCTGGCGGGGAACGAGGATCTGAACCTCACCGCCGTCGAATTCCAGCTACTGAAAGTAATGATGCACAGCCCCGGCCGGATTTTTTCCCGCGATCAGCTGATGGATCACATGTATCGCGATCATCGCATCGTCTCCGAGCGCACCGTCGACAGCCACGTCAAGAAGCTCAGGTGCAAGATCGCAGACACCTGGCCCGAACGCGACATCATTCGCTCTGTCTACGGGGTAGGCTACAAGTATCAGCCCGAAGAATGACTGCGAGGTCTTCATCCTGTCAGCAGATGTTCATCGCACGTTTATCTGCTGGTCAAAGGTGTTGACCACGAAATTTGACCCCGGATGTTAACGACGAACGTGATCGACAAAACGTAAAAAGGCTGGCAACGATGGAATCGTTGCCAGCCCGTCGTTGCCAACCAATCCAGGCGGCGATAGCTACTTTCGCGAATCACGACGCCGAGCGATTGGCTTCCGCAGCTCCAGACGATGCTACGCTGGGCGAAACGACATCGGTCGGCACCACACTATCTTCCCCACGCTTGAGCAAAGCATAGCCGACACCGGTAATGACGGACCCGGCGGCGATGGCCAGCAGGTAGAGCAGCGCGTGGTTGACCGCATTGGGAATCAACAGCACGAACAAGCCCCCATGCGGCGCCATCAGCTTGATACTGAAGAACATCGACAACGCGCCGGTGATCGCGCCGCCGATCATCGATATCGGAATCACCCGCAGCGGGTCCTTGGCGGCAAAAGGAATCGCCCCTTCGCTGATGAAGCAGAGCCCCAGCACGAACGACGCCTTGCCCGCCTCGCGCTCGGCCTGTGCAAACCGGCTGCGTCTCAGGAACGTGGCTATCCCCATGCCGATGGGCGGCACCATGCCTGCCGCCATGATCGCGGCCATCGGCATGTAGGTCTCGGTGGAGAGCAGCCCGACGCCGAAGGTATAGGCCGCCTTGTTGATCGGCCCGCCCAGGTCGACGCACATCATCGCGCCGAGCAGCAGGCCCAGCAGCACCGCGTTGGTCGAGCCCATATTGTTGAGGAAATCGGTCAGCCAGTTCAGCGCGACCGCCACCGGCGTGCCGACCACATAGATCATCACCAGCCCGGTGAACAGACTCGCCAGCAGCGGAATGATCAGGATCGGCTTCAGCGACTCTACGCTGGACGGCAGCTTGATGTAGCGAATTACCGCCTTGGCCGAGTAACCGGCCAGGAAACCGGCCAGAATCCCGCCGATGAAACCGGCTCCCAGGGTCGAGGCGAGCATCCCGCCGATCATCCCCGGCGCGATACCCGGCCGGTCGGCGATGGAATAGGCGATATAACCGGCCAGCACCGGCACCATCAGCGCGAAAGCGGTCCCACCGCCGATCTGCATCAGCGCCGCCGCCAGCGTGCCCTCCTGCTCGTAAGCCTTGATTCCGAACACGAACGACAGCGCGATACATAGCCCCCCCGCCACCACCATCGGCAGCATGAAAGAGACCCCGGTCAGCAAATGCTTGTAGAACCCGCGCTCCTTCGCACTCTTGCGCTCGCCGCCGCCTTTTCCACCGCTGTTCTCGCTGCCGGCCGATTCCACCTGCGCCTCGTCGAGCGCTCTCTGGATCGTCTGCTGCGGCTGCTTGAGCGCGGTCCCGGTGGAAGTCCGGTAGACCCGTTTACCCGCGAACCGCTCGTCGTCGACTTCGATGTCGCAGGCCAGCAGCACAACGTCTGCCGCCTCGATATCCGCCTCGCTGATCCGATTCTGTGCGCCGACCGATCCCTGTGTCTCGACATGGATCCGATGGCCCAGCGCCCGCCCGGCCTGCTCCAGCGCCTCGGCGGCCATGAAGGTGTGCGCGACGCCGGTCGGGCAGGCGGTTACCGCAACGATGCTTTTGACCCGCGAATCCTCGGACGACACTGCCGCCACCGGGGCATCGGCAGGTTCGCTGGCGATATCGAATGCCGTCGCCTCGCGGACGGCGCGCTCGAGGAACGCCTCGGGGTCGGGCAACGCCTGCTGGATCGGCGCGCGATAGAGCCGTTTGCCGGCGAAGCGCGCCGCATCGGGCACCCGCTCGGCGGCCACCACGACCAGTTCCGCCGCCGAGATCGCCTCACGGGATACCGGCGTCACTGCTTCGAGTTCGCCGTGCATTTCGGTGTGGGGCTGCCAACCGCGACGCTGCGCGGCCTGTTCCAGCCGTCTTGCGGCCAGAAAGGTCGTCGCCATGCCGCTGGGACAGGCGGTAATCAGAATGACGTTCATGCGTTCTCCGTCCATGCGCTCCTCGTTCATGTCCCCTCCTGACGCGCTTCGCCGCAGCGACCGACGCTCGTCTGTTGCAGTAATTGCTGAAAGTCGCTGGCGTGCGGATTGCCGACGCCGACATGCCGCACCGCTTCGGCCGCCAGCGCGGTCGCCTGGCGCAATGCTTCTTGCGGCTCGAGACTCTCGATCACCCCATGCAGCATGGCGGCCAGCAACGTGTCGCCAGCGCCGACCGTATTTCTGACTTCGACCCTGGGCGGGCGGGCCTGCCACTCGCCGCGTCGGCTGACCCACAGCACACCCTCGGCACCCAGCGACAGAATCGATTCCTCGACGCCGGCGGCGTGCAGACGCCGGGCGGCGGCGAGCTGCGCCGCCGCATCTGTCAGCGGTTCGCCGGCCCAGTCGGCCAGCTCCTGCTCGTTGGGCTTGGCTGCGTCGGGCACTACCGCCAATGCCGCCGCCAGCGCCGGGCCGCTGGTATCGATCCAGACCGGGGCTCCACTGGTCTTGAGCGTCTCGATCAACGTCGCCAGCGCCTGCGGCGTCACCCCCGGCGGCAGGCTGCCAGTGATCACCACGGCAGCCGGCGCCGCAATGTCACAGCGCGCCACCAGATCGGCGGTCAATTCGGCCAGCGCCGCCTCGGATACCTCGATGCCCGGGCCGTTGATGTCGGTCACCCGGCCATCGTCCTCGGCCAGCTTGGCGTTGATCCGGGTCTCGCCGGGCAGCCGCAGGCTGGCATCTTCGATCCCGTCACGCTGGCAGGCTTGAATGAACGCGGTGTCGTTGTCGGCACCCAGGAAACCCGACAGCGTGACCCGATGACCCAGCGACACCAGCACCTGGGCCACATTGAGCCCCTTGCCGGCCGCCGCCAGATGCGACGATTGCGTGCGATTAACCGCGCCCGGCTCGAGCCGGGCCAGCCGGATCGACAGGTCCAGTGCCGGGTTGAGCGTCACCACCAGCACGTGCGCCATTACAGCGCCTCCAGCGCATCGCGCACGGCCTGGCTCGTCGCCTGGGTCAGCGCCGTCTCGGCATGCAGACGCGCGGTTTCCTGGGTGATCCCGCGCAGCCGCGCCTTGACCATCGGTACCTGACGCACGGAGACCGAAAGCTCGTCGACGCCCAGCCCGACCAGCACCGGTACGGCGGCGGCGTCCGAACCCAGCTCACCGCAGACCCCGACCCACTTGCCCTCGGCATGGGCGGCATCCACGGTCATCTGGATCAACAGCAGTACCGCTGGATGCAGACCGTCCGCCTGCGACGACAGCTCCGGGTGGCCACGATCGATCGCCAGAGTGTACTGAGTCAGGTCGTTGGTGCCGATGGAGAAGAAATCGACCTCCGCCGCCAGGCTCGGGGCCAGCAGCGCGGCGGAGGGAATTTCGATCATCACCCCGACCTGGACGTCGGGCGCAGCGATCTCCTGCTGCAGACGGTCGACGATCGCCCTGGCCTGACGGTATTCATCGACGTCCTTGACCATCGGGAACATGATCCGCAGCGGCCGATCGTCGGCGGCGGTCAGCAGCGCCCGCAGCTGGGTTTCCAGCACATCGGGGCGGGTCAGCGCCAGCCGGATGCCACGCAGGCCGAGGAAGGGATTGTCCTCCGCCGCCACCGGCCAGTAAGGCAGCGGCTTGTCGCCGCCGACATCCAGCGTACGTGCCACCAGCGGGCGGCCGTCGAGGGCATCGAAGGCGCGCCGATACTCTCCGATCTGGGTCTCGAGATCGGGCGCCTCGGGATACGCCATGAACAGGAATTCGGTTCGCAACAGTCCGACACCCTCGGCGCCATGCTCGACGGCATCCGCGGCATGCGCGGTATTGCCCAGATTGGCGGCGACCTCGATACGTCGACCGTCGGCCGTGCGTCCCTCTTCGAAGCGCAACCCGTGCGCTTCGCGACGCAGCGCATCCAGCTCCTTGAGCCGCAGTTCAGCGCGATCACGGCGCTCGGCGTTGGGTCTCACGATCACCCGGCCGAGATCACCGTCGAGGATCAGCTCGTCGTCATTGACGAGCGTCAACGCTCGCGCCCCGGCACCGACCACCGCCGGAATGCCCAGAGCGCGGGCAAGAATCGCACTGTGCGACGTCGCACCGCCGCGCGCCGTCAGCAGACCGCGGACCTGGGCGGTATCGAGTCGCGCCACATCGGAAGGGCCGATATCATCGGTGACCAGAATGTAGGGCCGCTGTGGCGGCGTCGGCATTTTCACGCCGCAGAGTACGCCCAACACGCGACGCCCCACATCACGCAGATCCGCGGCGCGCTCGGCCAGCAGCCGATCCGCCAGCGCTTCCTGGGCTCGCGCCGCGGTGTCGATCGCCTGCCACCACGCCGCTTCGGCGCTCAAGCCTTCACCCATGCCTTCGAAAGCGGCCTCGTGCAGTTCGGGGTCGTCGAGCATCTCCGCGTGCATCGAAAGAATCTCGGAGACGTCGCCGCCCTTGGCGGTGCCGATCAGCGCACGCAGCTGATCGCGCGCTTCGACCAGGCTCGCCCCCAGTCGCTCGCGCTGGCGTTCGGCATCACCCTGCTTCTCAGGTGCCAGGTCTCGTGCCCGCTCGGGATAGTCGAAGCTCGGGGCGCGCATCACGAAGACCGGCGCGATCGCCAGCCCCGGCGACGCGGCGGTGGCCGGCAGCACCGTATCGTCGGCAAAGGGCTCGTACGCCACTTCAGGCAGGGTTCCGGCAGCCGATTCGCTGACCTCGTGGCGCCGTGCGTCCTGATGGCTGGCATCGCCAACGTTCGACAGTGGACGCACGGACTCGCCGAGCCCGGCCGCGACGGCCGCGACCATCGCCGACAGTGCCGTCTGAGCACTCTTACCTTCACCCCCGCCCTCGGCGGAGAAGATCAGCGTCTGCCCACGCCGGGCCCCGAGCCCGATCACCTTGGTCAGGCTGGCGGCGGAGACGGTCTCTGCGGCGCCTTCCATCAGCCGCACCCGAATCGGCAACGCCTGCTCGCGAGCCGCCTGAACCAGCAGCTTGGCCGGGCGTGCATGCAGCCCGTGGGCATTGAGCAGCGTGACGCGAGCCGTTTCGGCATGGCTCGATTCGCCGGATAGACGCGCCAACACATGGTCGGCATCGGCATCGACCAACCTCTCGCCTTCACCGCTATCCAGCAGATCCGCCAGCCGTTCCAGCAGCTCACGGTGGGTATCATTCTGGGCCGCGACACAGAACACGCCGTTGACGGCACCACGCGGCCCGCTGAACGATCGTTCCGGCGTCGCGAGCGCCAGCGCCGGTTGGCTGACCCCGATGCCGGCACTCACCAGCCACAGCCCCTGGCCCAGCGAGACCGGTTCCTGTTCGGTGATCGCGGCCACAAAACGCGAATCGACGCACTCGGCCTGGCGCAGCCGCGCGGCGGCGGCCAGGGCCAGCTCGAAACGGTCTCGGGCCGGAAACCCCAGGCATAGCGTGCCGGCGTCGAGGCGCGCCTTGACCTTGGGCTTGGCGAGCAGCGCGACCATCTCCTCGGCCGTCTCGGCGTTGGCCAGACGTTCGGCGACGCCCTCATCGTCGAGCACGTGCGTCAGCCGACGCAGCACATCGAGGTGTTCATCGCTGGCGGCGGCGATCGCCACCAGCAAAAACACCACGTTGCCGTCATGCCAGGTCACGCCTGCGGGAAACTGCAGCAGGCGTACCCCGGTGCGGTGAATCTGCTCGCGGCTTTCCGGGGTGCCGTGGGGAATGGCGATACCGCTGCCGAGGAAGGTCGAGCCCTGCGCCTCGCGGGCATGCAGCGCATCGCGATAACTTGCCTCAACCAGACCGGCTTCGTGCAGCGAAGCAGCGGCCTGGTCGAGCGCATTTTGCCAACTGTCGGCTTGGCAATTGAGCGCCGCGTCCTGCGGCTGGAGGATCAACATAACTCTCTCTCCGAATGGTCATTCGATGCACGTAGCATGGTTCGTCAGGAGACGGTCAAATTCAGGCGAAGCAGATTCGGGCTACCTGAAGTGGAGTCTGGCGCCAGCTGAATCGTGTCACCTTGATGATCGATATGCTCCCCGTTCGCGCGCTATTTGACAAGCTAGACCTTCGCCGCAGCCGGAAAAGCGGTGACGATGCCCAGGAAAAACATGGCTGGGACGAACAGGCTCGACGCGGTATCGTTCCAAGCCGTGCGGATGTGTCACCGTCGATCATGAACGTTGCAGGAGCCTTGCATGAAGCTTGCCGATATCGCCCGTCTGGCTGGCGTTTCTCGCACCACCGCCAGCTATGTGCTCAACGGCCAGGCAAGAACGCGTCGTATCAGCGAGGCTACGGTAACGCGCGTGCTGGCGATCGCCAATGCTCACGACTATCGGATCGACGCCCAGGCCGCGGCGCTGCGCGGGGGCGATAGCCGCACCCTTGGCCTGATCGTGCCGGATCTGGAAAACATCAGCTATGCGCGGTTGGCCAAACGTCTCGAGCACGGCGCACGTCGGCAGGGCTACCAGTTGCTGATCGCCGGTTCCGACGATGATCCCCAGAGCGAGCGCAACGTCGCGAAGTCGCTACACGCACAGCGCTGTGATGTGCTGCTGGTTGCCAGCAGCTTGAGCCCTCAGGATCCTTTCTATGCCGAACTGCTGGCTCAGGGACTGCCAATCATCGCCATCGATCGCCCACTGGACCCTGAGCGGTTCGTCAATATCGTTACCAACGGTCGCGCTGCCGGCGAGATGCTGACCCGTTCGGTGCTGGCTGCCGGCGTAACAAACGTGGTGTGGTTCGATGCGGTGCCGGATCTGTCGATCAGCGCCGAGCGCCGACAGGGTTTCCTGGACGCCCTGCGCGACGAACCAGGATGCCAGCCGCGCTGTCTCAGCGGCGAGCGCTACGATCGCGACAGCGGCGCCGCGCTGATGCGCCAGTTGCTGGACGATGAAACCTTACCGGATGCCATCGTCAGCGCGTCCTACACGCTGATGGACGGGCTGCTCGACGTGCTGCTCGACGTGCTGCTCGAGCACCGCGCACCCCCGGCCGACCTGCGGCTGGCGACCTTCGGTGACGACCGACTGCTCGATTTCCTGCCGTTCAAGGTCAATTCGCTTCCCCAGGATCACGATCGGGTCGCTGAACAAGTGTTGATGAGAGCCATGCAGGCCGTGCGCGGCGACTACACGCCGGGACTGGACGTGATCGACAGGACCCTCAAGCGCCGGCGTTGAAGGCGATGCAGCGGAGCGTCCTCGGTAGGGGGTAGTTGGCGGCCACGACCAAATAATTTTTAGCACACTAACGGATTCAGGAACGATACCTTGTCAGACGATCTCCCCGACATTCTGGCCGGCCCCCTGCTTCGCCGCGCGGCGCCGCGTCGGCTGGTGCTGTGGCTGGCCGCCTCGTGCCCGCTCGAACTCCAGCTAACGCTGATCAGCGACGACATTTCCCGGACCCACGATCTGGACGCGGCGACGACCCGCATTGCGGTCGGCGCCCAGGCCTACCTGCACCTGATCGATCTGCCACTGGACGACGCCCTGCCCCAGGACGTCCTCATCGCCTACGATCTCGCCTATCGCGACGAATCGGGTTGGTGTTCGATGCGCGACTGGGGCCAGTCGCTGTGCTACGACGGCGAGCCACTGCCCACGCTGGTGTTACGCTCGCGCTACGACAATCTGCTCCATGGCTCCTGCCGCAAGCCGCACCATCCCGTCCAGGACGGGCTGGCGCGTGCCGATCGCTGGCTGAGTGCACGCCACGCCGATAGCGCCGCACGGCCGGCAGCGCTGTTGATGACCGGTGACCAGATCTATGCCGATGACGTCGCCGGACCGATGCTGGCCGCCATTCATGCGCTGATCGCCCGCCTCGGACTTTACGACGAATGTCTGGAAGGCACCGACATCACCAGCGGCGGCGAGCTCTATGCCCGCGACGAGACTTACTACCGACGAGAAGAGTTGCTGCCGGCCATTCGCTCCACCGAGGCGCTGCGCGAGAAATTCTTCGGCGGCGTCCGCAAGCCGATCTTCACCACCGCCAGCGCGGAAAATCATCTGATTACCTTCGCCGAGCTGCTGGCGATGTATCTGCTGGTGTGGTCGCCGACGCCGTGGCGGCTGCTCACGGTGGAAATACCGGAACTGACGCCGAAGGAGCAGGTCCGCTACAGGGACCAGCAGCCACAAATCGACGCTTTCGTCGAAGGGCTGCCGGGCGTGGCGCGGCTGCTCGCTCACCTGCCCACGCTGATGATCTTCGACGATCACGACGTCACCGACGACTGGAATCTGTCCGCCGCCTGGGAAGCCGCGGTCTACGAGCATCCGTTTTCACGTCGGATCGTGGGTAACGCGCTGATCGCATACCTATTATGCCAAGGCTGGGGCAACGATCCCGACGGTCTGGCCGAGCCACTGGCCGCCAGCCGCGAGTGGCTCGACTCGGCCAGTGTCGATAATCGGCTCGACGGCGAGATGCACAATCAACTGGTGACCCGACTGCTTCGCTTCACGGGTTGGGGCTATACCATCGACTCGACGCCTCGACTGGTGGTGCTGGATACGCGCACCCGACGCTGGCGCAGAGCAGGCCACAGCCACCAACCGTCGGGCCTGATGGATTGGGAAGCGCTGAGCGAATTTCAGCAGGAGCTGCTGGAGGAGCCATCGGTGATCATCGTTTCTCCGGCCCCGGTCTTCGGGGTCAAGCTGATCGAGGGCATCCAGCGCCTGTTCACCTGGTTCGGCAAGCCGCTGCTGGTCGACGCGGAGAACTGGATGGCCCATCCCGGCGCGGCGCATACCCTGCTCAATATTCTGCGCCACAGCCGCACACCGCAGCGCTACGTGATTCTCTCCGGCGACGTTCACTACTCCTTCGTCTACGCCATCACCATTCGCCAGCGCCGCAATAGCCCACGCATGTGGCAGATCACCAGCAGCGGGCTCAAGAACACCTTCCCCCAGACCCTGCTCGACTGGTTCGATCGCCTCAATCGCTGGCTCTACGCGCCCTGGTCACCGCTCAACTGGCTCACCAAGCGGCGGCGCATGGCGGTGGTTCCCTATTATCCCGAACGTGCATCGAAGGGTGAGCGGCTGTGGAACCGAGCCGGTATCGGCCAAGTCCTGCTCGATGATCAGGGTGCTCCCAGCGAAGTGTTACAGCTGGGCGCCGACGACTGCGACACCCGTTTCCGCGAGGCTCATCGATGAGCGCGATCCGCTTGGCTCGAGCCTATGCACGAGAACCTGACGATCTACCAATGCTACAGCCATGTGGAGACGCATCAGGCCGACGGGTGCGGACTCAAACGAACCTGTCTGCGCAAGCCATTGGCCTGAAACGCTGGTGACCCGGCAACGCCAACCGCCGCGCTCCAGCGGAATGCGGGGGTCATCATCGCGCGTAAGATAGCCTTGCGTGACAATGAACCGATGCACGCCGGTCGGACTGCTCGACAAGCATGAGCGTTATCCACCGATGATACTCATCGCCGGCTTATCTCAGCAGGAATACTCCAGCACCTGAATCGTGTCGTTCACCCCCACTTCTCCGCTATTTTCCGCGACAAGGTTCTGGCCGAAATAGACCTTGCCCTTATCGCCCCGACGGTAGCCAGCCAGCGTCTTGAGCGGCTCCTTGTCGGCTCGCTTTTCTCCACGCGCCGGATCGACCGTCACCATGACACAGCGTGCGCAGGGGGCCTCGACGCGAAAGGTCACCTCACCGATACGAATGCGTTTCCAGCCATCCTCGGCGTAAGGCTCGGTGGCGGTAGCGACGAGATTGGGCCGGAACTGGGCCATCACGTGGGTGCCATCGGTACGCGCGTTGAGATCCTCCAGCGAGGCCTCGGAGATCAGCAACAACGGATAGCCATCGGCGAAGCTGACCCGGACGCCGATCGACGCTCGGTAGCGCGGCGATCGATCGCCCAGCCATAGCAGCCGCGCGGGTTCGCCGGCAGCCTCGCTGAACCACTCGTCGAGAGAGTCATGCGTCGTGGTTGCCGTGAATAGGTCGGCCCAGACCTGGGTCTCGAACGGCTGCCCCGAAAACGCCTGACGCGCCACGTCCATCGGCGGCAGCGTTCCATGGGTCACGGTAAGACGTTCGCCGTCGAATTGCGCCCGCACGCGCTGAAGCTGGGGGTGCGTACGCGCCGTCAGGAAGGTCCCATCGGGCTTGACCACCATGAAGCGGCGATCGCCGACAAGGCCCTCCTCCTCGACCCGAGCGTGTTGCAGCGATGAGCCAGCGGTAGATTTGATCGGATAACGATGAATGGTGGCAAGCGTTGGCACGAAAGACTCCAGTCCGGGTAATAGAAACCAGGCAATAAAATCCAGGACAAAAAAACGGCCGCCTCGCGGGAGACGACCGTCATGTTGCCATGCCCGCGATCCCGCGTCAGGCGGTTGCGACTCGTTCCGGCTCGTTGGCCTTCGGTTCACGTCGACGCCGCTGGAGCCAGAAGACCAGTCCGAACAGCAACAGGCCCGGAATCCACATCAGCTCTTTCGGCATCTGAGAGGTGGGAATGCGCACCGACACGATCTGCTGATCGAAGTCGAAGCCCAGCTTTTCCGCCTGACTGCCAAAATCAGTCATGTCGACCAGTACCTTGCCGTCTTCCTCCATCAGACGCAGGCCCAGGCTCGAGAGCCGTTCGGCACCGGTGTCGCCTTCGGTCGCCGGCACCTGGACCACGAAACTGGTCGGCGAACCGTAGGCGTCGAGACCGTCGACTCGGGTCATCAGATGACCGTCAGGACCGATCTCACCCAATGCCTGTTCGAACTGCGCCGGCGGGACCTCCCGGTAAGGCGCGTCGACCATGTCCATCCAGAAACCGGGACGGAACAGCGTGAAGGCGACCAGCAACAGCAGCAGACTTTCGTACCAGCGACTGCGTACCAGCATGAAACCCTGGGTCGCGGCGGCGAAGATCAGCATCGCCGCCGTTGCCACGATGAAAATCACGATACCGTGGACCCAGTCGACGTTGATCAGCAGCAGATCGGTATTGAAGATGAACAGGAATGGCAGCGCCGCGGTGCGCAGGCTGTAGTAGAACGCCTGGAAACCGGTACGGATCGGATCCGCGCCGGAGATTGCCGCCGCCGCGAACGACGCCAGCCCCACCGGCGGGGTGACGTCGGCCATGATGCCGAAGTAGAACACGAACAGGTGAACGGCGATCAGCGGTACGATCAGGCCGTTCTGCTCACCCAGCTGGACGATGACCGGTGCCAGCAAGGCCGACACCACGATGTAGTTGGCGGTGGTCGGCAAGCCCATGCCCAGGATCAGACTGAGCACCCCGGTCAACAACAGCATCAGCAGCAGATTGCCCATCGACAGCGTCTCGACCAGATCGGCCAGCACCAGGCCAACACCGGTCTGGGAAACCGCGCCCACGATGATACCCGCGGTTGCGGTAGCGATACCGATGCCGATCATGTTGCGAGCGCCATCGATCAGGCCATCCCTCAGATCCAGCCCGCCGCGCTTGATATCATTGGCGAGATCGCTCTGACCACGGAAGAAGGCGTCGATCGGCCGCTGGGTCAAGATGATGAAGATCATGAAGGCAGTGGCCCAGAACGCCGAAAGACCCGGCGACAGACGCTCCACCATTAGACACCACACCAGCACGATCACCGGCAGAATGTAATGGAGTCCCACCAGCACGGTCGGCTTGGTCTGCGGCAGCGTGGTGATTTCGGAATTGGGATCGTCGATTTCCAGTGGCGGATAGTTCGATCCCAGCTTGATCAAGCTGATATAGACAGCGGCCAGTAGCACGGCGATCACCCACGGGGCCGCCTCACCCAACGCCGGCTGAAGCCAGCCCAGGCCGTAGTAGACGACGGCGGACACCAGCATCAAGCCGATCAGCCCGGTCAGAAAACCTAGAATCTTGCGCATCCAGGGACGCACCGGATTACTGCTCTGCAGTCCTTTCATACCGGCTTTCATGGCTTCGAGATGAACGATGTAAAAAAGCGCGATATAGGAAATGACCGCGGGCAGAAAGGCGTGCTTGATGACTTCGAGATAGGAAATGCCCACGTACTCGACCATCAGGAAGGCAGCCGCACCCATCACCGGCGGCATGATCTGCCCATTGACGGAAGAGGAAACCTCCACCGCGCCAGCCTTGGTCGCACTGAAGCCGACGCGTTTCATCATCGGAATGGTGAAGGTGCCCGTGGTCACGGTATTGGCAATCGAGGAACCGGAGATCAATCCGGTCAGACCGGATGCCACCACGGCGGCCTTGGCCGGCCCGCCGCGATAATGGCCCAGCAGCGAAAACGCGACCTTGATGAAATAATTGCCCGCCCCGGCCTTGTCGAGCAGTGCCCCGAACAGCACGAACAGGAATACGAAGCTGGTGGACACTCCCAGCGCAATCCCGAAGACCCCTTGCGTGGTCAACCACTGATGATTGACCAACCCGTAGAAGCTCACCCCTCGATGGGCCAGAATACCCGGCATGTAGGGTCCGGCGAGAGAGTAGATCAGGAAGATCAGAGCAATGATCATCAGCGGCGGGCCGAGCGCACGGCGCGTCACTTCGAGCAGCAGCACGATCCCGATGACACCAACGATCACATCCTGCAGGATCGGGGCGCCGGGGCGTTGTGACAGCTCCGCATAGAAAAAATAGAGATAGGAGGCACAGAACGCCCCCACGATCGCCATGACCCAATCGAGAATCGGCATGCGTTCACGCGGCGAGCGCTTGAATGCGGGATAGGCCATGAAGGCAAGAAAGACAGCAAAGGCAAGATGAATGGAGCGCGCCTCAGTAGCGCTGAAGACCCCGAATCCGACCAGAAAAGGCAATGGCGAAGCGATCCAGAGCTGAAACAGTGACCACAGCGCCGCCACGCTCAGCAGTATGCGATTGGGCATTCCAGTCAGCTTGCGACCACCGGTGTCGGCCGCAGCCAGTTCGTCCAGCTTGGCCTGATCAGGGCCAGAAGTCTTGTTGTCGGTCATGAGCAGATCCTGACTTGGCAGCCGGTAGGCGAAAGGACATCGGGACGACATCATTTCGTGCTTGGTTCGTTGCAACGCCAGGCGTCGCAGAGGCTTGATCCAACGACGCGGCGGTTGTCACCAACCACCGCGCCAGAGTGTCAACGCATTCTGTGAAGAATGTCGCTAAGAGCGATTATAGCCCTCTTTTTACAGCCAGCCTTGTTCCTTGTAGTAACGCTTGGCGCCTTCATGCAGCGGTGCGGACAGCCCCTGGCTGATCATGTCTTCCGGCTTCAAGTTGGCGAAGGCGGGGTGCAGGCGCTTGAAACGATCGAAGTTATCGAACACGGCCTTGACGGTCTGATAGACGATTTCGTCGTCGACGTCGGCAGACGTGACGAAGGTCGCGCGAACGCCGAAGGTCGCGACGTCGTCCGGGTTACCTTCGTACATGCCGCCAGGAATGGTGGCCATGCTGTAGTAGGGGAACTTGTCGACAAGTCCCTTGACGGCATCATCGTTCAGCGGCACCAGATTGGAGTCAACCGTCGTCGTCGCTTCCTGGATCGCGCCGTTGGGGTGGCCGACCACGTAAGCCATGGCATCGATGTTGTTGTCGGATAGCGCAGATGCCATTTCAGCAGCGCCCAGTTCGGAAGAGAGCGAGAACACACTAGTATCCCAACCCTCGGCATCCATCAGCACTTCCATGGTAGCGCGCTGGCCGGAACCCGGATTGCCGATATTGACGCGCTTGCCCTTCAGGTCCTGTATGGAATGAATGTTGGCATCTTTACGTGCAAGGATGGTGAGCGGCTCGCCGTGCAGCGAGAAGACCGAACGCAGGTTCTCCATCGGCTGGTCGAACTGCGCCTTGCCGTTATAAGCATTGAACTGCACGTCCGACTGGGCGACGCCCATGTTCAGTTCACCGGACTTGATGCCGTTGATATTGGCAACAGAGCCACCGGTCGACGGCGCATTACAGCGGATGCCGCTCTCTTCGGCACTACGGTTGACCATCCGACAGACGGACTGGCCGACGACGTAATAGACGCCGGTCTGCCCCCCGGTGCCGATGGTGATGTACTGCTGATCCTGGGCCATGGCTGGCGTCGAGATCGATGCGACGCCCATCAGGGCAGTGGAAAATACGGCTGCGGTTAATGCGTGGCGTTTCATGCGCATACCTCGAATTTTTTCCCGATTATTGTGTTGATCGGCTTTCCGATCGCGAAGACGACAGGCTGACCGGCGTGCATCACGGGTGTGATTCCAATCGCACCGTGCCAATGGCCTTACTATGCCTGCATCTCTGTCTCAAGATACCTTATCCCTGACGGCTGGCTATCATAAAGCGAGTTTTTGGCCGGAAAAACCAGCGGATAAACCCCAAGCCGCTACCAGTGACTCGAGCTGGCCTATCGGTCAGCCCCAGACTGCCATCATAACGCCGTCTTCGGTAAGTACGGGACCCCATCATCCAGGCCAAACACACTCCACTATTGGCATGCCTCATGCGTGAAGCGAATGCGTTTCAGGGCGACTCCAGCCATGGCGCCAGCTCTATGCGGTCGCCCACGGCGATACCGCGCGCGGCAAAATATCCGGCATTGGTCTCCAGCGCCGCCCGAAATGGCGCCCCTGCCGGATATACCGGACACTCCCGGGAGGACGCCGAGCGGCAGGGAGACATCGTCTTGAGCGAACGGATCACCCCCTCGCTGTCAATGAAGGCGATATCCAACGGAATCCGGGTTCTGTACATCCAGTATGCGTTGTCCTCCGACTGCTCACCATCATAGAGAAACAGCATGCCGGCGTTATCCGACAGTGACTCGCGCTCCATCAGCCCCTGTGCACGTTCCGAGGCCGTCCGCGCAATCTCGACATGCAGCACATAGCCATCAGCAACAGCCAGGCGTCCACGCTCCATCGAGGTGCCAGTCGTTTGCACATTCTCTGTCGCCATTGCTGCCTGGACACACCACGTCAACGTCAGCGCTGCCAACCCATGCCAGTACCGCTTTCGTGTCGCTTGCATGATCGCCTTCTTGCCTCCCTTCATCCTCTCCATCCCGATGAAAATTGCGCCCTTGACGGACTTATTCCAGCTTTCGCGCTACCCTATCTCTCCCCATCGAGCGTGACCTTTCCAATACGGGTTGTCGGCGCGATATCGGCGACTTTCATTGTCGATCTAACGGAGCAAGCTGTGCCCCTCAAGGACCTGCTGATCGGCCTCGGCATCATCGCCATCTGGGCCTTCAACATCATCGTGATCAAGGTCGGGATCGAGGATCTGCCGCCGCTGCTGGTGACACTCCTTCGCTTCCTGCTGGTTGCCGTGCTGGTCGTGCCGTTCACGCGGATTTCACGCCAGCAGCTTCCGTGGATCCTGATCCTGGCCGTCACTTTCGGCGGCCTTCACTTCCCGCTGCTGTTTTTAGGACTACAACAATCCGAGGCCGGTACCGGCGCACTGCTGGTGCAGTTGGGAACGCCATTCGCGACACTGCTGGCGGCGATATTCCTCAAGGAAAAACTTGGCTCGCGCCGGATCATCGGTTTGATTCTCGCCTTCGGCGGTGTCGTCGTGCTGGCCGGGGGCCCATCGCTGCCGCCACCGACTTCCACCGCCCTGTTGCTGGCCAGCGCCTTCTTCTGGGCGGTCTCGACCATGATTATCAAGCTTGCCCCGCCGATCGCACCGCTGACCATGACCGGTTGGATCTCGCTGTTTGCGATCCCGTTGGTCGCGCTGGGTAGCTGGCTATTCGAGGATCATCAGTGGCAGGCGATTCACCAGGCCGGTTGGGTCGGCTGGGGCGCCGTGGTCTACACCGCGTTGATGTCATCGATCGCCGCCTATGGGCTATGGTACTGGCTGCTGCAGAAGCACCCCGTCAGCCGGGTGGTCCCATTGACCCTGTTGATGCCGGTCTTCGCTGTCATTCTTGGTGTCTGGCTGCTCGGCGACCCGCTGGGTTTCAACAAGGTTGCGGGCGGCGCCATGGTCATTGCCGGGCTCGCTGTCATCAACGTCCGTTTCCACCGTCACCGCCAATCGAGCCCTGCCCCATGAGTCTTCGACCGATGCCCGACATCCTGCCCATGACCCCCGACGATCACGCGGATTTCGCCGCCATGATGCTGCGCACCCCGGGCGTGGTGCTCAGAACCGCCGATGGCTACGTGCCGACGCAGCGCTATCTCGAGCGCAACCCGGGATTGAGCTTCGTGGCACGTCCGGGCGAGGGAAGCGGTATCGTCGGTTGTGCTATGGCCGGCCACGATGGCCGACGCGGCTATCTGCAACACGTCATGGTCGACCCGGACTATCGTCATCTCGGACTGGCACGGGCCATGGTCGAGCGTTGCTTGGCGGCGCTGCTGGAAGCGGGAATCGAGAAAGTGCATCTCGACACGCTGGCGAACAATCACGAAGCCCACCGCTTCTGGCGGCATCTGGGCTGGGCCGACCGCCGCGACGAGATCGTCAAGTTTTCGCGGGTACTGGTCGCAGACGCCAACGCCTAGGCTCGCCGATTTCTACGCGACATAGCTGATCAGGCAGGGTCCGCCTGGCTGCGCTGCTGCGCGATCTCGCGCAGCGCTTCCACCAGATAGGCGGGCTCCTGCGCGCCGGAAATCAGGTACTGATCGTCAATGATGAAGGCGGGTACCGACGAGACACCGGCCTGCTGGTAGCGCGCCTCGTCATGGCGCACGGCGTCGACGTAATCGTCCGATTGCAGTATCTGCCGCGCGGTTTCCGTATCCAGCCCCACGGTCTGCACGCAGCGCAGCAGCACCTCGGTATCGCCGACGTTTTCGGCACGACCGAAATAGGCCTCGAACAGCGCCTGCTTCATCTCTGTCTGCTTGCCCTGCTCTCCCGCCCACTTCACCAGCCGGTGCCCGTCGAAAGTATTGGCTGTGTAGCGCTGCTGCATCTGGCTGAAGTTAAGACCCAGGCCGGTCGCGATCTCGATCATTTTGGCTTGCGTCGCCTCCATTTCCGCCTCGCTGCGGCCGTACTTGCGGCTCAACGCCTGCAGAATCGGCTGCGGCTGGCTGTCGGGATCGGGGTTCAGCTCGAAGGCGTGCCATTCGATCTTAAGCTCGAGTTCGCCGGCGAGACTTTTTCTCGCCTGCTCGAGCCGCGCATAGCCGATGGCGCACCAAGGGCAGGCGATGTCGGAAACGATGTCAATACGTAGCGGATTCATGCGTGCCTCGCAGGCCGGTGGCTGTTGGTATGTGTATTCATCTATCTATCCATGTGCGTATTAGAGTGCGGCATGCGACAGGAAAACCTGGGTTATCTGAATTATGGGGTTTACGCCCACCCCGACTATCTCCAGCGGTACGGTCAGCCGCGGCATCCCAGCGAACTTCGTCAGCATCTCTGGATCGACCGCCTCAACGATCTGGAACATGGCGTCACACTGTCTCATCCCATGGAAGGCGACTATCCACTGCCGCCCTCCCGTTTCGGGGAATGGCATGCACCGCGCAACAGCCCATCACCCTGCTTTACCCTCACGGTCATCAGCCGCGCAAGATCGTGACGCTGCTAGATTACCTGAGACGATCGGTGCCCTGCGAATGGCAACAGACACTGACGTTTGTCCCCGAAAGCATGGTTTCCAGCTAGACTGTTCGGCAGATATGACGCTATTCACCATAGGTGACACCAGAGGTATCACGATTCTGCCAACAATTTAAATAGCGTGCTAACATTGATCGCTTGTCGAATCACGCCACTGCCAACAGGGAAGATATGGGTCTACAGGAAATCGCCGTTGGCGGGATCTTTCTCAGTCCACTGCTGATTTATGCTTTTTTCGGCTTCATCGCTACCATTGCCCTGCGGTCGCTGCTGCACTGGGTAATCGGGCAGCAAGCCCTATGGTATGAAGCCTGGTTCGACGTCTCGCTGTTCGTGCTGTTCACTGCCGGCATCACCTTTCTGTTTTCCGTCCTGCTCGAGAGTACTTGATGCGCAATTCGCTACGTATCCTAATGACCCTCGTCGTCGTCGCGATCGCCGTGGCTGCCGGCATCTGGCTATGGAACTACTACCTCTTCACGCCCTGGACTCGAGATGCCCGCGTACGTGCCGAGGTCGTCACCATCGCACCGGACGTATCCGGTTGGGTACGCACCCTGAACGTCAACGATACCGACCTCGTCGCCCGGGGCGATAAGCTGTTCTCCATCGATGCTGCCCGCTATCAGGCGGCTCTGGAACAGGCTCAGGCGACGGTGGAGAACCGTGAAGCCACCTTGAAGCTGCGCCAGACCGAAGCCCAGCGTCGCAGCCAATTGAGCAGCCGCTCGATCAGCGCCGAGGATCGCCAGATCGCGCAGATCAACAGCCGTGTCGCTGCCGCCAACCTCAAACAGGCCCAGGCCGACCTGGCCAGTGCCAAGCTCGACCTGGAACGCACTCAGGTGGTGGCGCCGGTCAGCGGTCATGTGCTCAATCTGCAGCTCGCTGCTGGCAACTACGTGACTCGCGGTACATCGGTAATGGCGTTGGTGCAGTCGAACTCCTATTACGTCATGGGCTATTTCGAAGAGACCAAGATGTCTTCCATCGACGTCGGCGACCCGGCGGAAGTGATCCTGATGAATGGCGATACCCACCTGAATGGCCAGGTCGCCGGTATCGGTCGCGGGATTGCGGATACCAATACCAGCCTCAACAATCAGCTGTTACCGCAGGTCCAGCCCACCTTCAACTGGGTGCGACTGGCCCAGCGTATCCCGGTTCGCATCACCTTGGACGACATCCCGGATGGGACGCTTCTCAGCGCCGGCATGACCGCGACGGTAAGGGTCCAACATCCGGACGAGGCCCATTCACCGGAGCCTCCGAACGAGCCCGCCAGCACGGCCATACCCAAAAACCAGCCCGCGGATCGGCGGCCGACAGAACAGGCTCAGTCACCTGACGCGACGCCGGCCGAGAATGCCATCGACGATACGCAGTGAGTGCCATGCCACCGCTCGTTAAAACCTACCTGATGCCCGATATCACGGCGGTCAAATTTGCCATCAAGACCACCGTGGCGATGATGATCGCACTCTATCTGGCACTCTGGTTCAATCTCGATCGCCCTTACTGGGCATTGATTTCGGCGGCCTTTCTGCAGATCCGTCCGATGAGCGGCATGGTCATCGAAAAAGGCCTCTGCCAGATTACCGGCACATTCATCGGTGCGGTGGCGGGTATCATCATCATGTCGCTCTTCGCTCAGGCAAGAGTGCCAGCGCTGATCACCCTAACGCTATGGATCATGCTGTGCACTTATGTCGGCTCGCTGTGGCGCAACAACTACACCTATGGCTGCCTGATGGCGGCCGTTACCGCGATGCTGATCGTGGTGATCTCCAACGGCAGCACGCCGGGGGGGATTTTCAATATCGCTGCGGCGCGACTGTCGGAATTGGGGCTGGGCGCCATCTGTGCAACGCTGGTCAGCTCTCTGCTGTGGCCCTCTCGTGTCGGCAAGCATCTCTCGGCGCAGGCCGATACGGTCATCAACGAAGCCTTCGAGAATGCCGCGCTGCGCCTCGAAGCCAGCGACGATATCCCCGCCATGCAGAAGGCGCTGCGAGGCAGTCTCGGCCCGCTGACAGTGCTGGAAACGGATAGTCAGGCAGCACGCTTCGAAGGGCCGGAGGGGCCAGGCCGCATCCGCGCCACCCACGTCCTGACCCGACGCACGCTGCGCTTTCTGGCCAATCTGCAGGCGCTGCACCAGATGCTGCACGATCACGCCGATAAACTGGATGGCCGCAGCCTCGACATTGCGCGACAGGTCGCCCTGGGATTCCGCGAGGCGGAGCACGTCAAGGGCGTCCCCAAGGCGCGTCAGGAACTCCAGAATCTACGCCACCTCGTGCACGAGAGTGATGAAGAGGGCATGGCGCCGCTGGATCGCCGCGCACGTCTGGGACTGCGCGAATCGATCGGCCACGCCATGGTGATGCTGGATGCCCGCGAGGCGATCGCCTCGCCCGGCACGCACAAATTGCGCTCGGCCTCTCTGGCCTGGCATCGCGATCATCTTGCCGCCGGCATCAATGCGCTCCGCTCAGGACTCGTTTTTGGCGCGCTGGCCACATTCTGGATTCTGACCGCCTGGAACAGTGCCATGGTGGCGATGCTACTAGGCACCCTGTTCTCCTCGTTCTTTGCCAGCCGCGACAACCCCGTGGCGATTACCATGATGTTCTACAAGGGCATGCTCGCAGCGATTCCCAGTGCGTTCCTGTTCGGCCACGTGCTGCTGTCGCAGGCCCATGGTTTCCCGATGCTGGCGATGCTGTTCGGCACGCCGCTGTTCCTGGGGCTGATGGGAGCGACCAATCCAGCGACGATGGGTTATTGTCTGGCCTTCACGATCTTCAATATCCTGCTGACCATGCCCGGCAACAACATGGACTTTTCCTTCGATAGCTTCGCCAATCGCGTGGTCGCCGTGATCATCGGCTTGACCTGCGTGGTCATGGGCTTTCGACTGCTGCCTGGGCTCGGCACGCGCCTGCGCCGACGTCGCTTGGTCAACGCGATCTCGCGAGACATTCGTCATTTGCAGCGGCGTTCGATACGCGACGCCGAAACGCGCTTCAGCGGCCATATGGCCGATCGCATACTGCAGCTGGCCCAGCACGACGACATGCTGCCCGAGGACCAGCGTCATCTATTCATTCTCGGCCTGACGGGGTTGGACCTGGGCACCGCGACGCTACGCCTGCGCGACCGTCTCGATGAGGCGCCGCATCCGTTGATTCGACGCGCGCATCTCCAGCTACTACGCGCACTGGCCAGTGGTTTCGAGGAGAGCGCCAACGGCCGCCAGCCACAGGGTATTCGCGAGGCGGGCAAACGCCTGGACGAGGCTATCGCCACCCATGGCGACGTGCCCGCAGACCGTCGCGTACTGTTGGAAGGACTGGTCGAGCGCCTGGAACTGGCGCTGGAGCGTCTGGGTCACATCATGGCCGAGCGCCCGCATATCAAGCCAGGCCGTCGGCCCGATCCTGTGACCTCCTGAGTCGAATCAGGTGCTTTCCGGCCGAAGCGTTTTAGCGACGACCGATTCGTGGCCAGGTGTCGGCGAGACGGTAACCGGCGGGCCACGGATCATTGGGGTCGAGAGTATGCTGATGGGTCCCGGTAATGAAAGCGCGCCCGCGGATCAGCGGCGTCACCGCGTCCCTGTCGCCCACGCGAGTCGTGCCATCGAGCCGACAATAAAACCGTGAGTCGATGATCGACTCACCGATAAAGGTCTCGCCCTGCTTGAGCTTGCCCTGCGCATGCAACAGCGCCATGCGCGCGGAACAGCCGGTGCCGGTGGGCGAACGGTCGAGCTTGCCCGGCTGAATCGCCACCGTATTGCGCCCGAGCCAGGCATCGCCCTCCCGTTCGAGCGGCGCAGCGATCTGGCAGAACGAGACGTGCCTCCACTCGGGGTTAGCGGGATGATGAAACCCGAACTGCGCGTTGACCGCATCGGTGATGCGGATGCCGGCCTCGACCAGATCCCGCGCCTCGTCCGGCACCAGTCTGAAACCCAGATCCTCGGCATCGACAATCACGAAGCTGTCGCCGCCGAATGCCGTGTCGACGCGCAGCGTGCCGAGTCCTTCCACCTCGAGCTGCAGATCACGCTGGTCGACGAACGCCGGCAGGTTGCGCACGGTGACGTCCCGTACTCGGCCATTCTCGCAGCGCGCCACGATCTCGATCACGCCGCCGGGCGCTTCCAGCACCAGGTGCGTCTGCGGTTCCTGCATCGGTAGAATGCCGGTTTCGAGCAGCACGGTCGCGACACACAGACTATTGGAGCCGGACATCGGTGGCGTGTCTTCCGGCTCCATGATGATCCAGCCCATCTGCGCGCGCGGGTTCTTGGGCGGTACCAGCAGGTTCACATGCCGAAAGACGCCCCCGCGGGGCTCGTTGAGCATGAAATGGCGCAGTGTCTGGTCGCGCGCGATCCAGCGCGACTGCTCCCATAGAGTGTCGCCGGGCGGTGGGGCCACACCACCGACGATGACATCCCCCACTTCCCCTTCGGCATGACAGCTGACGCTATGAATCACGCGGGTAGTCTGCATATGATGTCTCCGATGCCCGGCGATTCGCCGATGCGCTGTTACTCACCCACGCCCAGATAGGCCTTCACGATCGACTCGTCTTCACGCAGCCTGGCGGCGGGACCTTGCATGCGAATCTCGCCGTTCTCGATCACATAGGCGTAATGCGCCAGACGTAGCGCCAGACGCGCATTCTGTTCGACCAGCAGGATGGTGGTGCCAGCTTCATTGAGGCGTTTGATGATGCGCATGATGTCGGTCACCAGCTTCGGTGCCAGCCCCATCGAGGGCTCGTCGAGCAGCATCACGCTGGGGCCATGCATCAAGGCACGCCCCATCGCCAGCATTTGCTGCTGACCGCCGGAGAGCAGCGAGCCATCCTGGTGTCGCCGTTCGTGCAGGATCGGGAATAACGCGTAGACTTCATCGAGTCGCTGGCGACGCAGGGTATTGTCCTTGACCGTGAAGGCGCCCAGTTCCAGGTTTTCCTTGACCGTTAGCCCGCGCAAAATGCGCCGGCCTTCAGGAACGTGAACCACGCCGCGGCGGGCGATCTCGTGGGCGGCCAGTTTGGCGATCGATCCGCCTTCGAGCTGGACGTCGCCTCGCCGTGCCCGCACCAGCCCTGAAACAGTCTTGAGCGTGGTCGACTTCCCGGCGCCGTTGCTGCCCAACAAGGTCACGATTTCCCCTTCGTGGACATCCAGCGACACGCCTCGCAACGCTTGGATCTGACCGTAGAAGGCTTCGACATCGCGAATGCTCAGACGAACCTTGCCAGGCCGCTCGGGGCTCGTCGTCACGTGGGGTTGGGTGGTGGTTTCCGTCACAGCGCCAGCTCCTCGTCATCCTGGCCGAGATAGGCCTCGATCACTTTGGGATCGTTCTGCACCGTGAGAGGATCACCCTCGGTAATCAAACTACCGTGATCGAGCACACTGATATGCTCGGAGACATTCATCACCAGGCCCATGTCGTGTTCGATCAGCAGCACGGCAACGCCGCGTTCATCGCGGATGCGCCGAATCAACTCGATCAACGCCTGCTTCTCGCTACTGTTGAGACCCGCGGCCGGCTCATCGAGCAGCAACAGTTTGGGCTGAGTTGCCAAGGCGCGGGCGATCTCGACGCGTCGCTGATGACCATAGGCGAGATTGGTCGCTAACCGATCCTGATATCCCAGCAATCCGACGAAATCGAGGCATTCGAGACTGACTTCGAGAATCTGGCGCTCCTCGGCGCGCTGACTCGGTAAACGAAGTATGGCCGCCAGGGCACCCGATCGCGTTCGACAATGCTGCCCCGCCATCACGTTCTCGAGCACCGACATTTCGCGAAACAGTCGGACGTTCTGGAACGTGCGCGCGATGCCCAGTCGAGTCACCGCGTGTGGCTTGCGCTTGACGATACGTTCGCCGTCCAGGGTGATATCGCCCTTTTGCGGGTGGTAGAACCCGGTGATCACGTTGAACATCGACGTCTTGCCGGCGCCGTTGGGGCCGATCAGGCTGTGAATTCGCCCCGCCTCGACGCCGAAGTCCACATCATGCAGTACGGTGTTGCCGGCGAAGCTCAGCGACACCTGTTTCAGTTGCAGCAGCATCTGGAAATCCTCAAACAGGTGCTTACAAAACAGGCGAGCGAAGGCGAGACAAGGCAAAACGGGCCGAGGAAGCGGAGTTTACATCAGGTAAATGAGTATCCCGAGGCCAGTTTTAACGCCGTATTGTCGAGCGCAGCCCTTTTGTAGGTACCTTTTATGATCGTTTTTCGGGCCATATACCGCTCGGCCGGAACAGCATGATCAGCAGCAACAGCACGGCGAATATCAGCAAGCGCAGGGTGCCGAAATCACGCAGTAGTTCGGGGCCGAGCACCACGATGAACGCCCCAAGGATGACACCGGGTATCTTGCCCATGCCACCGAGCACGACCGCTAGCAAAATCATTACCGACTGCTGGAAACTGAAACTTTCCGGCGAGATGGCGCCCAGATTCACCGAGAAGAAAATCCCGCCGATCGCTCCGAAGATGGCGCCGATCACATAGGCCGCCAGCTTGGTCGCGACGCGATTGATCCCCATGGCTTCGGCGGCGTCCTCGTCGTGGCGCACGTAAAGCCAGGCCCGCCCCAGCCGGGAATCGAACAGTCGCTGACTGGCGACATAGGCCACCACCGCCAGCACCACGAAGACGTAGTAGAAGTCGATCGAGCTATCGATATGCCAGCCGAACAGCGACGGCTCTGGTATGTGCGACAGCCCGCTGGCGCCGCCGGTGATCTCCAGGTTGCGCGCGGTGAAGCGCACGATTTCGCCGAAGCCCAGCGTCACGATCGCCAGATAGTCGCTGCGAAGACGCAGCGTGGGCCCGCCGATAATCACCCCGGCAAGTGCCGCGGCCAGCAGGGCAAACGGGATCGCGGCCCAGAAGTTGACCCCGAACTGCTGGGTCAGAATGCTGACGGTGTAGGCGCCGACGGCGAAGAAGGCGGCGTAGCCGAGGTCGAGCAGCCCGGCATAGCCGACCACGATGTTCAGCCCCAGGCAGAGCACGACATAGAGCAGCGCATTGGTCAGAATGACCGTGGTGTATTGACTCGATATCCACGGCGTGACGACAAGAACCGCGAGAATCACTACATGCAGCGCGCGCCGTCTTCCCGGCGATTCGAACGCCGCATAGACACGCTGAAACAGATTACGCGGCCGCGGTTCGTGGTCATCGGGAGCGGTTGCAGGGCTTGGCTTGGGTTCGGACATGTCACATCCTCTCCACTTCGGATTTGCCGAGCAGTCCGGTGGGCTTGAACACCAGCACCAGAATCAGGATCGAGAAGGTGAAGACGTCCTTCCATTCGCTGCCGATGA
>Ga0207878_100090_pt1 | contig 106805 bp, 99 predicted proteins | sample LinPmetageLP41_FD_184053 | JGI IMG/M metagenome (GOLD analysis project Ga0207878, IMG submission 184053) | Marine viral communities from the Pacific Ocean - LP-41 (SPAdes) | ecosystem: Environmental > Aquatic > Marine > Oceanic | place: Pacific Ocean | collected 2010-08-27
CCTTTTCAACCGCCTTGTTGATGGGCCGTGATCTGGACTTATATGCCGCGCCGTTTGGCTTGTCGTCCAGCATGGGTACTATCTCAGTTAAGGTAGCGATAGACCGTGTTGATTGCTTACCCGAAGGTATGACGTGTCTTAACCCTGAGCATTTTGAGCAGGTGGTGATTAGGCTAGTTTATGATATGGGGCCGGGTCGTTGCAGTGGCAAGACAGGCCCAAGAGCATGGCGGTTGATGCCAACAGAGCACTTGCCTTGGGTGGTGTATGAGATGCATCGCGATCTCACTGGCGTAACAGAGTTCACTTCCCACGATTTTACTCAATACTCAAGTTATGCCGTCACGCCTCTCGATGATAGTCATATTTTGCGTATCATGTTCCTTAATTTAGGTTCTCCACCAGTCGAATTTTCTCGTCGCGTTCGCGACCAAATATGCCGCACTTTAAAACTAACGCTACGCGGGGACTTAACGCGTCGGATAGCTGAAGCTAAAAACAAATGGCCCGATGCCAAAATCTCGGAATATCGCGAACCAGAACAATGGATTCAGCCGAAATGGCGTAATGGTCGCACCAGCGAAGGCGAACCGCATATCGTTATTCTAGAAGCGGGTAGCCCAGCACCCGAATTTAATCCGAATTTAAATTTGAATTGTATTTGAACTGTAGGAGGTACTCAGGGAGCGAAGCGAGCAGTGCCGATTAAAGCAGTGCCGATTAAAGCAGTGCCGATTAAAGCAGTGCCGATTAAAGCAGTGCCGATTAAAGCAGTGCCGATTAAAGCAGTGCCGATTAAAGCAGTGCCGATTAATGGCGTTGATAGGATTATCGCTTATCGCGACTACGAACAAAAAACGTTCGTTGAGTGGCTCCTACAGAAATACCATTCGTTGAGTCGCTCCTACAAATTCCGTCGGTAGGAGCGAAACTTTTTCGCGACATTGTTCGCGGATAAGATCCGCTCCTACAGAGCAAAGCGAGCAATGTCGATTAGCTTTGCGGTGGTGACTCGGCATTCGTTGATTGTTATTATCTAGCCACTTTATAAACACAAAGCAGGGATTATGCTGAATCGTCTTTTTGCGTCACGCAAGCGCCCCTTTCTTGCAGGCTTAAATAAGCCTCAACATATTGAGATGGATATCTCCGGTTCCAAGCTGGAGCTTGATGTGCCTGCGCATAACGATGCATCGTTGCCCGAGCAGCAAGCGCCGCTGAGTCACTTCAATTTATACACTACCGAGGGCTTTGATCCTGATGATGGCACCTTTTCAACCGCCTTGTTGATGGGCCGTGATCTGGACTTATATGCCGCGCCGTTTGGCTTGTCGTCCAGCATGGGTACTATCTCAGTTAAGGTAGCGATAGACCGTGTTGATTGCTTACCCGAAGGGATGACGTGCCTGAATCCTGAGCATTTTGAGCAGGTGGTGATGCGCTTTATTCATCGCCTAGGTCCAGGGGGGTGCAAGGGGAGAATAGGACCAAGAGCATGGCGGCTGTTGCCAACAGACCACCTTCCATGGGTGGTGTATGAGATGCATCGCGATCTCACTGGCGTAACAGAGTTTACCTCCCACGACTTTACTAGATATTCAAGCTATGCGGTTACGCCGTTGGATGATCGTTATATTCTGCGCATTATGTTTCTTAATTTAGGGTCGCCACCGGTCGAATTTTCTCGTCGCGTTCGCGACCAAATATGCCGCAGCTTAAAGCTAACCTTAAGTGCGGATTTAACACGCCGGATAGCCGAAGCTAAAAACAAATGGCCCGATGCCAAAATCTCGGAATATCGTGAGCCAGAACAATGGATTCAGCCCAAATGGCGCAATGGCCGTACCAGCGAAGGCGAACCGCATATCGTGATTCTAGAAGCGGGTAGCCCAGCACCCGAATTTAAATTTGAAGATAAATCTAATACCCGTAAATAAAGTTAATACAAGGAGAGTAGACATGACCCTAAATTCAGCCGAATGGGAAATGATTGTTCAAAAAGGCGAAAACACCAACATTAACCGCAGCGTGTTTGTGCGCAAAGACGCAGGCGGTTCTTGGAAGAAACTGAAAGCTGGTCATGCGGGTAATTATTACATGACCACTATGTTACGGGCCTTATATGCATTGGCTATTTTGCCCGATGGTAATCGGCGCATGATGCAGCAAAAAATCTTTGGGCCGTGCAAAATGTTTTATGAAATCCTCGATAACGGCGACGTGCAGGTAGACTTATTTGTGGTCGATGAAGCACTCGAAGCGCCTAAGCATAAAGCAGCGGGTTTGTATCAAGCAAAATGGGATGTTGATGAAAGAGCTTGGTCCATACCGGATGGTAGCAGACCTGAAGTGTCGATGGAGTTAAGCCATAAGTGGGGGGTTATGGCGCACATGGCGGCGGTCGCAGGGAAGTTTGATGATGCAGATACAGCAGCTGAGAAGCTAGGCACGCATATTGAAAACGCTTGGTTAAATAATGATGAAATTAGCTATTATCGTCAGCCCAGTAATCATTATTCGTTGTTTTGGATGAATAACGAATTCACCAGCAAAGACCAACTTGACCATTTGATTTCTTTAATTCAAATGGCGCAACGAAAACAAGAAAGCTTGCGCTGGTTAGTACACGGCGAAGGCGCAGCGTGCTTTGTTAAGGCGTTGAATTATCTGAATAGCAACCCTGCATCGAGTGATATACATGTTGCTCAACGTGGTTTGGAAAAGCAGTCGGTATTTTTCTCGAACCCGCGTGGAAAAATGACCGGCGAAAATGATTTGGAAGCCTTGTGTAAAAAATCGGGCCTTGTTTTTCAGGGTATCAATATTAATAAGCGCGATGTCATACACAACCCAGATGCACGTTCTGAGGCGGTTGGTGAGTTGAAGTCTATTGGTGCTAAGTTAACGCTGGGTGGCGGCATAGGAGCGGTTGGTCTTAGCGGTGCGGCTACGAGTTTGGATATGGCGTTTAGTACCCAAAGCGCTATTGCGGCGAGTGGCTTTTTACTGGCTGGGTATTTGGTGGTTAAAGAATCGTTCAAGAAGAACAGTGCCTATGCGCGCAATATTCAAGGAGCGTTTGCGGCAACCTTTGGCAAGGGTAATGAAGATTGGGCGGCGTAGCTGTAGGAGCGAAACTTTTTCGCGAGGCTGTTCGCGGATAAGATCCGCTCCTACAGAGCGAAGCGAGCAGTGCCGATTAATGGCGTTGATAGGATTATCGCTTGTCGCGACTACGAACAAAAAACGTTCGTTGAGTCGCTCCTACAGAAATACCGTTCGTTGAGTCGCTCCTACAGGATCATTGTTAAATCTGAATTGTATTTGAACTGTAGGAGGTACTCAGGGAGCGAAGCGAGCAGTGCCGATTAATGGCGTTGATAGGATTATCGCTTGTCGCGACTACGAACAAAAAACGTTCGTTGAGTCGCTCCTACAAATTCCGTCTGTAGGAGCGAAACTTTTTCGCGACATTGTTCGCGGATAAGATCCGCTCCTACAGAGCGAAGCGAGCAGTGCCGATTTACAGCACTGATATAATCACAAAGGTTTTCCTACTCTTGCGATATGTTCTAACAACTCTTGGTTTTCGATGTGGTGTTGCAGGCTAAGATCAATGTCGTAAGGCAGCATGAGGTCGTCAAGTTCAAGCGATATTTGGCTAAATTCGCTGTAGTTCATGTTTGGAGCTATCAAGCAAAGATCTATGTCGGAGTTATTACGATAATTGCCTTTTGCTCTGGAGCCATAAAGTACAACGCGGATAATCCCTGGGTGTTGCTGCATGACACGTTTAATCGCTTCAATGTCTTCGGCTTTTAATCCGGTATTTATCAGCGTTTTCATGTCTCTTCTTGCTTTCTGTTTTGTAGGTTTGTTAGCAGGAGTTTAAATGCGTTGTGATAGTCGTTTAATATTTGGCTAACAATTAAACGCGCTGTTTCGCGGTTGTATGTGTGGGAGGTTAGCGTGCGGCTTTTTATCATCTCCATCCAAAGATCACCGTCGGTGATTAGCCCTCGGCGGAACGCCATTCGTATTGCATCGCGGCTACCTTGAATATCACTTTCACCTTGAGCTTGGTAGAAGTCTTTAATGCTGTTCCATGCAAGCTCGTAGGTGTATTCAAATGCTTGAATTAGACCTTGTTCTTCTAATTTACTGAGTGGTCGTTGGTTGTTAAGAGCAACGGCTTCATCAAGTTCGTTGAAGGCAGAGGTATAATTAGCAAGGTGTTGATGCCAGCGGATGTCTAAGTTCATGTGAGATCTTACTGTTTGATGCTTTCGCAAAGTATATAGTTGTTCGCACCGTAGGAGCGAAACTTTTTCGCGAACAGGCCTTTTGTTGGGCATCTCTCCGCTCAGCCCAACCTACGGGGAGGTAGGTATTCAAAGATCTGTAGGAAGTACTCAGGTTTGAACTGTAGGAGGTACTCAGGGAGCGAAGCGAGCAGTGCCGATTTGAAGCGTTGATATAACCACCGCTTGTCGCGACTACGAACAAAAAACGTTCGTTGAGTCGCTCCTACAAATTCCGTCTGTAGGAGCGAAACTTTTTCGCGAGGCTGTTCGCGGATAAGATCCGCTCCTACAGAGCGAAGCGAGCAGTGCCGATTAAAGGCATTGATAGGATTATCGCTTATCGCGACTACGAACAAAAAGCGTTCGTTGAGTCGCTCCTACAAATTCCGTCTGTAGGAGCGAAACTCTTTCGCGAACAATGTCGCGGATGAATCAACGCCCTCGCGGATAAACGGAACGCCGCCAAGATCGCTCCTACATGCGAACAACATCGCTTCTATGGGCCGTCTACGCTGTGTTACTGCTGTTCTCCATGTTAACCTTACACCCATTATTCGATATTGAGATTCAAGGTAATGATCCCAGTAATTATGGCCGGTGGCTCTGGCACTCGTTTATGGCCGTTGTCTCGCACGGCGTTTCCTAAGCAGTTTTTAGCGTTAAACAGTCAGTTAACCTTATTACAAGAAACTGCAGCCCGTTTAGATGGCTTGTCGGATGCAGCTCCGCTGATTATTTGTAACGAAGAGCACCGTTTTTTGGTGGCCGAGCAGTTACGTCAGCAGGGTAAAAAGGCGTCTATTATTCTTGAGCCGGTTGGGCGTAATACGGCTCCGGCGATTGCGTTAGCGGCGTTTCAGGCGCTTAAAGAGTGGCAAGCGCAGGGTGGCGAGCAAGAAGCCCCGGTATTGTTAATTTTGGCGGCCGATCACGTTATTAAAAACACGGTGGCGTTTCAGGCGGCGGTGAGTCAGTTATTGCCTGCGGTTCAGGCGGGCAAAGTGGGTACGTTGGGTATTGTGCCCACTGAGGCGGCAACCGGTTACGGTTATATTCGTGCTGATAATGAGCAGAATGGCTTGTATGCCGTTGAGCAGTTTGTTGAAAAGCCGGATGCGGCAACGGCCCAGAGATATCTGGATGAGGGAGCAGCCCTGAGCGGCGAGCATGGCTCGCGACAATGGTACTGGAATAGTGGCATGTTTATGATCCGTGCTGACCGTTACTTAGAAGAGTTAGCGCGTTTTAGCCCCGCTATGTTTGCCGCTTGTGAACTGGCCATGGCCGACACCCAGCAAGATTTGGATTTTATCCGCATTAATAAAGAAGCCTTCGAGCAATGCCCAGACGATTCTATCGACTATGCGATTATGGAACCGCTGTGCGCGTTAGAGTCTGCCGAGCCACAGGTGGTGGTTGCGCCGTTAGATGCTGGCTGGAGCGATGTGGGCAGTTGGTCTGCGTTGTGGGAAATTGCTGATAAATGCGAAAACGGTAATGCGGTTTTACATTCGGGCGCTGGCGAAGCAAAAACGATTTTGAAAGATACTCGCAATAGTTTAATCAGTACTCAGCAGCGCATGATCACGACCTTAGGTGTGGATGATTTAATTATTGTCGATACGCTCGATGCGGTATTAGTAGCACACAAAGACAAAGTGCAAGATATCAAAAGCATTGTGGCGCAAATTAAAGCGCAAGGTGGTACCGAACATCACCAGCACCGTGAAGTGTATCGTCCTTGGGGTGTGTACGATTCTATCGACAACGGCGAGCGCTATCAGGTTAAGCGCATTTCGGTTAAACCGGGCGCTAAGTTATCGGTGCAAATGCATCATCACCGCGCTGAGCATTGGATTGTGGTGTCGGGTACAGCCAGCGTAACCAATGGCGATGAAACTTATTTGGTGACGGAAAACGAATCGACCTTTATTCCTATCGGCCAAGTTCATGCGTTAGAAAATCCTGGCAAAGTAATGCTAGAGATGATCGAAGTGCAGTCGGGTTCGTATTTAGGCGAAGACGATATCGTAAGATTTGAAGATCGCTATGGCCGCGTGAAGTAGTCACCGAAATAGAGAGTGAAATAGTATGTCGTTATTAGAATCACATGATGTATTAGCCAACAGCGGTGTTGCCTTCGGTACGAGCGGGGCACGCGGCTTGGTGGAGCAGTTTACGCCGGATGTGTGCGCGGCGTTTTCGTTGGCATTTCTTCACACCCTAAAAGGCCAATTCACCTTTGATTCTTTGGCTATTGCTATTGATAACCGCCCAAGCAGTTATGCGATGGCGCAAGCCTGTGCCGCTGCATTAATGCAACAGGGAATTCAGGTTATTTATTACGGTGTTATTCCTACGCCTGCGCTAGCGTATGCTGCCATGGATAGGAACATCCCAAGTATTATGGTTACTGGCAGTCATATTCCTTTCGACCGCAATGGTTTGAAGTTTTATCGTCCCGATGGCGAGATCACCAAAGCCAACGAGCAGTCTATTTTAACTATTGAAGTCGGTTTTCGTGCACTGGAAAATCTCGATGAATTAACGGTTTCTAATGCGGCAGCAGAACAATATGTTCAACGCTATTTGTCGTTGTTCGATCAGCCGTTTTTAACCGGTAAACATATTGGTATTTACGAACATTCCAGTGCGGGTAGAGATTTATACCAAGCATTGTTTGAACAACTCGGCGCGAAAGTAACCCCACTAGAGCGCAGCAATCAGTTTGTGCCAATTGATACCGAAGCGGTGTCTGCCGATGATCAGCTAAAAGCAATTAATTGGTCTAAAGAGTATGGCTTTGACGCTATTTTCTCGACGGATGGTGATGGCGACCGCCCATTGGTAGCCGATGAAAACGGTGTTTGGCTGCGCGGAGATATTCTCGGTTTGTTGTGTGCTAAACAGCTGGGTATAGAAGCGCTGGCTGTGCCAGTAAGCTGCAATTCGTCTATCGAATTATCACAGGCATTTAAGTTGGTAGAGCGCACTAAAATCGGCTCGCCTTATGTGATTGCTGAGTTTTCGTCGTTGGCTAACGAATATGCATCTGTGGCAGGTTTTGAGGCCAACGGCGGTTTTTTATTAGGCTCGGATACCGAGATAAATAATAAAGTATTAAAAGCATTACCAACCCGCGATGCCGTGCTGCCTGCCATTATGTTGTTGGCTGCAACTACCTCTAATAAGCCTATTTCTGCATTGGTGAGCGACTGCACCGTGCGTTTTTCGGCCAGTGATCGCATTCAGAATTTCGCGACCGAAAAAAGTAAACAAATTATTCAAACCTACACCAACGACACCGCTGGCCTGATTGCGTTATTAGGGTTTGAGGGCTTAACCGTTGAGCGTGTTGATGTCACCGATGGTTTGCGCATGACGTTATCGAATGATGATGTAGTGCACCTACGGCCTTCAGGCAATGCACCAGAATTGCGGTGTTATGCCGAATCAACCAGCGATGAAAAAGCGCAGCAGTTGGTCGCGCAGGTGTTGGGTAAGGTTAAGGTATTGTAGGAGCGAAATATCTTTATCGTAGGAGGTACTCAGGTTTTAACTGTAGGAGGTACTCAGGTTTTAACTGTAGGAGGTACTCAGGTTTTAACTGTAGGAGGTACTCAGGGAGCGAAGCGAGCAGTGCCGATTGAAGCAGTGCCGATTAGCATTGATGATATTCTCACCACTCATCGCGACTACGAACAAAAAGCGTTCGTTGAGTCGCTCCTACAAATTCCGTCTGTAGGAGCGAAACTTTTTCGCGAACAATGTCGCGAACAAACGAAACGCCGCCCGGATCGCTCCTACAATCGACGCATTGCTTGCTTGGTACTCGGGCTGATTTGCCCTGAATCGGGAATCTCTTTGCCGGTGGTTAGCCAGTAAGCATATTCTGGCCAAATAGCGATAACAGCTTCTAGTTCGCTGGTGCGCATGCCTTTGCGTTGTTTTATCGTGTGCCAGCGTTTTGCTTCAATATTTGTTTGTGCTGCTAGCCAAGGCATTTTCACGCCTTCGGCAAGAACTAATACAAGAAACCTATCAACAATCGATTCCATATAAAAAATATAAATATACATAAACCACGCAAATACTTGCGCAATAGATGCAATTCTCCTATTGTGTCTTGGTCGGCTACTGCCATAGCCGGTTTGATAACCATGTAACGGATCATCCTAGCACGAAAGCTGTGTAGTACAGAGTGTGGATGCGTCTAGGGATGGGGCCTTTAAATAAGGTGTTGTGTTGTCTCCCTGTTGTGTCGCTTTGCGGTCTGATATTTAGTTGTATCAGGTGTCGATATTCGAACGATTGTGTTGGTCGTTTGTGCATTACGTCTTGAGTTAAATAAGCGCGTGCTGAGATTGATTGCTCCTGTAGTGCTACCCCGGCGCTTGCTGTTTAAGCGCCGGTTTTTATGCGGTTAATGCAGGAGGAACTCTATTTAATACAGCAGGGATTATGCTTAAACTTCTTTCGGCTTCGCGCCATCATCCATACCTTCCGGGGTTAGAAAACCCTCAGCTCATTCGTGTTAATTTATCGGGTTCGCGTTTTGAATTTCAGGTTCCGGCGTATCTTGATTTTCGTACGGTAGAAAAACTTAACCCCATTGATTTACGTTTAGACATTCACAACCTCCGCTATTTTTCGCGGGCATCACCTGATTTTTGTAGCGCTACATTATTTAATCGTGATTTGGATTTTTACTCGACGCCGTGCGGTGTGAAGAGTATTGGCACTATCGGTGTTGGCGCGATGGTAGAGCGGGTGGATTGCTTGCCGAACGGTATGAATTGTTTAAATCCTGCGCATTTCGAGCAGGTGGTGATGCGTTTGCTGCATCGGCTGGGGCCGGGTAATCCGGGGTTCTGGAAGAAAATAGCACCGGTTAATTGGCGCGTGTTTTGTCGTGGCGATTCTACGTGGATTAATTGCGAAATGCGTAACGATATCGACGCGATATTAAAACCAACTCCCTACGACAATATGCAATTTACCAGCTTTGCCATAACCGCATTAGATGAGCGCCATATTTTACGCGTGATGCACAACACCTTGGGATACGCCCCCGAGCCATTTGTGCAAAAAGTAAGAGGGCAGATATGCCGGTCGGTAAAGCTCACCCTCAGCGACGACGTTAAAGCACGTATGGCCGCGGTTAAAGCGCGATGGCCGAATGCCAAAGTATCCGAATTCCGCGAACCAGAGCAGTGGACATACCCAAAATGGCGCAAAGGCCATGCGGATCTGGGTGAACCGAATATCGTGGTATCGAAATTGGGCAGCCCACCACCGGAGTTGGAGCTGTAGGCGCGAATAGCCTCTGTAGGAGGTACTCAGGCCTTAACTGTAGGAGGTACTCAGTTTTGAACTGTAGGAGGTACTCAGTTTTGAACTGTAGGAGGTACTCAGTTTTGAACTGTAGGAGGTACTCAGGGAGCGAAGCGAGCAGTGCCGATTGAAGCAGTGCCGATTTACGTTGTTGATATAATCACCGCTCATCGCGACTACGAACAAAAAACGTTCGTTGAGTCGCTCCTACAGAAGTCCAGAATTTGTAGGAGGTACTCAGGGAGCGAAGCGAGCAGTGCCGATTGAAGCAGTGCCGATTTACGTTGTTGATATAATCACCGCTCATCGCGACTACGAACAAAAAACGTTCGTTGAGTCGCTCCTACAGAAACACCGTTCGTTGAGTCGCTCCTACAGAAGTCCAGAATTTGTAGGAGGTACTCAGGGAGCGAAGCGAGCAGTGCCGATTTATGGGTATAACTGAATACCGATACGGTCGATGTGCTCTTTTAAGGCTGTATTTTTGATGTCTGAATAATTTTGTAGGTCAATCTGCAAAGGAATATCGCTGTCGTCAAACGATAATGCTATGTCTGCAAGTACGAAGCGGTTGAGTTGCCGCCCTTGTAGGGCGATGTCGATATCGCTTCTTGCTGTGGCTGTTCCCTTTGCGTGAGATCCGAATAGTGTCGCACGCTCAACTTCTGGATAGCCGCTGATTATCTGCTTAATTTCATTTCGGGTATGTTCTGGCAGGGTGTAGGTCATTGTTGCAGTTCTTCTAATAAATCTGTGTACCACTCGTCGAGCATCGGCATGTATTCGGCCTTGGTGGTTTTGATAACGGCTTCGAACTTGGCAAAGTCATATGTGTGACTCATTAAGTTTCTATCGCCTATCATGCGCATCCAGCAGTCGGCATCGGAGATGTATTTTGCTTGAAACGCCTGTCGGACGACAGCTTTTGGAGAAATTTGGTTGAGCTCAAGACCGTCAAATTCCATTTTGTCTTTAAGGACTTTCCAAGCAAGTTCGAAAGTGTATTCAAAGCGCTGGATTATGCCTTCTTTTTCTAGCTGGTTTAGGGTGTCGAGATCGTTTTCCAATGCTTCTCTGAGCAGAGTGAAAGCTCGTCGAAAATTCTGAAAGCGTTGCTGCCAGCGAATGTCGTGGTTTTCCATTGGATGTCCCGCTGTTGATGCCTTTGCAAAGTATATAGTTGTTAGTACCGTAGGCGCGAAACTTTTTTGCGAAGGGTTATCATGCCGCGATGTTGTTTGTTGGGCATCAGTTCGCTTAGCCCAACCTACGGTGCTTCGGTTTAAATTGTAGGAGGTTTCGTGAACTGTAGGAGGTGTCGTGAACTGGAGGAGGTACTCAGGTTTGAACTGTAGGAGGTACTCAGGGAGCGAAGCGAGCAGTGCCGATTGAAGCAGTGCCGATTAGCATTGATGATATTCTCACCGCTCATCGCGACTACGAACAAAAAACGTTCGTTGAGTCGCTCCTACAGAAGTCCAGAATTTGTAGGAGGTACTCAGGGAGCGAAGCGAGCAGTGCCGATTGAAGCAGTGCCGATTAGCATTGATGATATTCTCACCGCTCATCGCGACTACGAACAAAAAACGTTCGTTGAGTCGCTCCTACAGAAACACCGTTCGTTGAGTCGCTCCTACAGACAAAACGTTCGTTGAATCGCCGCTACTGTGTGTATACCATCCGCCAGACGCTTTTGTCTTTTGGGTGGCTTTGATGCGGTTATTGGTTACGGGCGGTGCGGGGTTTATCGGTAGCGCTGTGATCCGGTACGTGATTGAGCGCACGGAAGATGAAGTACTTAACCTCGATGCCCTCACTTACGCGGGGAATTTGGCGTCGTTGTCGGCGGTTGCGGATTCGCCACGCTACCAGTTTGTACAGGCGGATATCTGCAATTTACTTGAGCTTAGGGCGGTCGTTACGCGGTTTCAACCGGATGCCATTATGCATTTAGCCGCCGAGAGCCATGTGGATCGTTCGATTGATGGCCCAGCGGATTTTATTCAAACCAATGTCGTTGGTACGTTTAACCTGTTGGAAGTGGCTCGTGATTACGTGCAAGCCATGCCGCCAGAACGGGCGACAGCGTTTCGTTTTCATCATGTGTCTACCGATGAGGTGTTCGGCGATTTAGGTTTTTGTGCCGATAAATTTACCGAGGCCACGGCATATGCGCCGAGTTCGCCGTATGCCGCTTCCAAAGCTGCAGCCGATCATTTGGTGCGTGCTTGGGGCCGAACGTATGGTTTGCCAATTGTGGTATCGAATTGTTCGAATAATTACGGCCCGTACCAGTTTCCTGAGAAATTAATTCCTCACATTATTTTAAATGCCTTGCAGGGTAAGCCGTTGCCTGTGTACGGCGATGGTCTGCAAGTGCGTGATTGGTTGTATGTGGATGATCATGCGGCGGCTTTGTATCGCGTGTTAACCGCTGGCCATGCAGGCGAGACGTATAATATTGGCGGCCACAACGAACAAACGAATCTAGATGTTGTGAATGCTATTTGCGATTTATTAAATACCCTTGTGGACAATAAACCGGTGGGTATTGCTCGATTTAACGATTTAATTACCTTTGTCGATGATCGTCCCGGCCATGATGTGCGTTATGCCATCGACGCGAGTAAAATTCAGCACGAGTTGGGCTGGCAGCCTAAAGAGACGTTTGCCTCAGGTTTGGCTAAAACCGTACGTTGGTATTTAGCGAATGAACCGTGGTGGCAGGATGTATTAAATGGCAATTATCAGTTAGAGCGAATCGGGATGAACCCAGTACGATGAGCAATTATAAAGGCATCATTTTAGCCGGTGGTGCTGGCACGCGCTTGCATCCGATAACCTTGGGTGTGTCGAAGCAGCTATTGCCAATTTATGATAAACCGATGATTTATTACCCGTTGTCGGTATTAATGCTGGCGGGGATTCGCGATATTTTAATTATTACCACACCGGACGATATGCCTGCATTTCAGCGCTTGTTGGGTGATGGTAGTCAATTTGGTGTGGCAATAAGTTATGCAGCACAGCCATCGCCAGATGGGTTGGCGCAGGCATTTTTAATTGGTGAACAATTTATTGGCGATTCGTCGGTAGCCTTAGTGCTGGGTGATAATATTTTTTACGGCCAATATTTTAGCGATATTTTACATCGTGCTGTGGCGCGCAAACACGGCGCAACGGTATTCGGGTATCATGTTGGTGAGCCAGAAAAATATGGCGTAATTGAGTTTGATGCCGATGGTAAGGCATTAAATATCGAAGAAAAGCCGAAGCATCCAAAATCAAATTACGCGGTTACTGGGCTATATTTTTACGACAATCGCGTGGTGAATATTGCCCGAAATATTAAACCTTCCGCCCGCGGTGAGCTAGAAATAACCGATGTAAATAACGCCTATTTAGCCTTGGGTGAATTGCAGGTTGATATGTTAGGGCGCGGGTTTGCATGGTTGGATACCGGTTCGCATGATTCATTGTTGGATGCCGGTATGTTTGTGCAAACCATAGAACAGCGCCAAGGATTGAAGATCGCCTGTTTGGAAGAGATTGCCTTTCATCAGGGTTGGATCAGCGCAGAGCAGTTAGCGCAGCAAGCCGAAGCGTTGAAGCACACCGGGTATGGTGCGTATTTGCGGGGGTTGTTGTAGGAGCGAACAGCATCTGTAGGAGCGAAACTTTTTCGCGAACAGCCTCGCGGATAAGATCCGCTCCTACACGCGAACAACATCGCGGATATATCATTAACATTTTTATAGAGAACCACCATGCGCGTGATTAAAACCGCGATTGAGGGCGCTGTGATCATCGAGCCTGTGGTGCATGGTGATGAGCGCGGCTTTTTTGTCGAGACGTTCCAGCAGCAACGCTACCGCGACTTAGCCGGTATTGATGTTGCCTTTGTGCAAGATAATATCTCGCGCTCGAAGAAGGGGGTTGTCCGTGGTTTACACTTCCAAAAATCCCGTCCGCAGGGCAAGTTGGCGCAGGTAACCCGCGGTGAGGTATTCGATGTTATTTTGGATATTCGCCCGCAGTCGCCGACCTTTGGCCGTTGGGATGGTGTGATGTTAAACGAGGAGTCTAAGCACCAGTTGTGGATTCCTCCGGGTTTAGCCCATGGCTTTTTGGTATTGTCGGATTTCGCCGATTTTAGTTATAAGTGCAGTGATTTCTACGATGCTGCCGATGAGGGCTGTATTCGCTGGAATGACCCTGCTATTGCGATTGATTGGCCGCTTGATCAATTGGGCGATATTGATTTAACGGTGTCTCCTCGTGATGCCAATGCGCCTACATTTGCTGAGCTCATCGAGTCGTGCGCTTGAGGTACTTAATTGCCGGTGCGGATGGCCAGCTTGGCCGTTGTTTGCAGGCCCATTTAACGGCATTAAATGCCGATTTTATTGCGTTAAATTCAACCGATTTAGATATTACCCAGCCAGCAATGGTGAATTCAGTATTAACTCAGCACGCGCCGAATGTTGTGATTAATGCGGCGGCTTATAATGCGGTCGATGCTGCAGAGTCGGATCGCACACAGGCGTATGCCGTGAATGCTGATGGGCCGGGGTATATAGCGGCGTGGTGCGAAGCTAATGATGCTTGGTTGGTGCAGGTTTCTAGCGACTATGTATTTGGTAGTGAATTCGGAGATCGTGCTGAGTCATATGCCGAGGGCGAATTGCTTGCGCCTTTGTCTGTGTATGGCCGTTCTAAATTAGCGGGGGAGTTGGCGGCGGCGTCTTGTTCGCGTCATATCATTGTGCGCACGTCGTGGTTATTTAGTGAGTATGGCAATAATTTTGTTAAAACCATGCTGCGTCTGGCGTCGCAGTCGTTGCCAGTGCGGGTGGTTAACGATCAAGTAGGGTGCCCAACGTATGCAGGGGATCTTGCGGCGGCACTGGTAACGCTGGCGGTGCTTGCTCAAACAGGCGATGCCGAGGTTGGTGTATACCATTTCGCTGGAGATCACGTTGTCACTTGGTTTGGGTTTGCCCAAGTTGTGTTTGCCCAAGCTGTGGAGCTTGGTGTGTTAGAGCGGGCTCCGGCTCTCAAGGCTATTTCTACAGCGGAATATCCCACTACAGTGAAGCGCCCAGCGTTTTCAGCATTAGATTGTTCTAAGATTAATGCCTTGGGCGTTGCTTCTTCTGATTGGCAATTAGGCATACGACTCTCGTTACTGGCCATGTTCCCCTAATGGAAAACGGTGTTAGAATCGGGCCAATATTTTTGGGATTGGAGTTTTCTTCGGTATGAAGATCGCGATTGCGGGTACGGGTTACGTTGGTTTGTCGAATGCCATGTTGCTGGCGCAGCACAATGAAGTGGTAGCTTTGGATGTGGTTGCTGAAAAAGTAACCATGTTAAACGAACGCCAATCACCGATAGTGGATACGGAAATTGAAGACTTCTTGGCTAATAAGCCAATCAACTTTCGTGCGACATTGGATAAAAACGACGCATACAAAGATGCGCGTTTTGTCATTATCGCCACGCCTACCGATTACGACACGCAAAACAACTACTTCAATACCAGCACGGTAGAAGCGGTGATTAAAGATGTGATGGCCATTAACCCAGACGCGGTGATGGTGATTAAATCGACCATTCCTGTGGGCTTTACCAAGCGTATTAAAGAAGAAATGGGCTGTGAGAACATTATGTTCTCGCCTGAGTTCTTGCGTGAAGGCAAGGCGCTGTACGATAACTTGTATCCGTCGCGCATTATTGTGGGCGAGCGTTCAGAGCGCGCACAAGAATTTGCTGGCTTGTTAGAGCAAGGCGCGATTAAAGACGATATCGCGGTGTTATTTACCGATTCGACCGAAGCCGAAGCGGTTAAGTTGTTCTCAAACACTTACTTGGCCATGCGCGTTGCTTACTTTAACGAGTTGGATACTTACGCTGAAAGCCATGGTTTGGATACTAAGCAGATTATCGAAGGCGTGGGGTTAGATCCTCGCATCGGCAATCACTACAACAACCCTTCCTTTGGCTATGGTGGCTATTGCTTGCCGAAAGATACCAAGCAGTTATTGGCAAACTTCCAAGACGTACCGAATAACATGGTGCGCGCTATTGTAGACTCGAACAGTACACGTAAAGACTTTATTGCGGATTCTGTGATCAAGCGCAATCCCAAAGTAGTGGGTATTTACCGCTTGGTGATGAAGTCTGGCTCGGATAACTTCCGTGCTTCTGCGATTCAGGGAATTATGAAGCGCATTAAAGCCAAAGGTATCGAGGTGGTGATTTACGAACCTGTGTTTGAAGAAGACAGCTTCTTTAATTCACGCGTAATTGCTGACCTTAATGAGTTTAAAGAAATCTCTGACGTGATTATTGCTAACCGTTTGTCGGATGATATCCGCGATGTGGTGAGCAAGGTATATACCCGCGATTTGTTCGGCAGCGATTGATCGCTCTTACAACGCGAAACAAAACATCGTCAAGGAGGACGATATGGTCAAAATCTCACACCATGGGGCGGTTAACGGTGTTACCGGCTCTTGCCACGAACTGACACTCGATTCGGGTGCGTCATTACTGATTGATTGCGGCTTGTTTCAAGGTGCCGAATCAATGGATCGGGAAGCTGATTCGGTTTTTGTTACTACCCAAATTGATTTCGATATCGCGCCGGTTAAGGCGCTGCTGGTTACTCATTGCCATATCGACCATGTGGGGCGCATTCCTTATTTAATTGCGGCGGGGTTTCGCGGGCCGATTTATGCGACAGAAGCCACCGCGAAGTTATTGCCTTTGGTGTTGGAAGACGCGCTTAAAGTCGGCGTTACCCGCGATGAAGCTCTAATCAATACTTTCCTACGCTTACTCAATCAGCAGCTCGTACCCGTACCCTATGATGTGTGGTTTGCGCCAGAGGAGTTGGTGGAGGTTAAAGCCAGATTTCGGGTGGCTGGGCATATTTTAGGATCGGCGTATGTCGAGTTGGATATCGGTTTAGCGAAGCGCAGCCAAGACCGCAAGCGAGTGGTGTTTTCGGGCGATTTGGGTGCACCATATTCACCTTTATTGCCCGCGCCAAAATCGCCATTCCGTTGCGATGAACTTATCATTGAGAGTACTTATGGTGATCGCCAGCATGAAGGGCGACGTATGCGCCGCAAGCGTTTGCAGCAAACGGTGGAACGTTGCTTAAAAAACAAGGGCACGGTGCTAATTCCGGCGTTTTCGATTGGGCGTACCCAAGAGTTGCTGTACGAGTTAGAGGAAATTATTCATCGCGCTGTGACTAAGCGTTCAAAAAGTAAGCAAGCAGAGCAGTGGCAACATTTAGATATTATTGTTGATTCGCCCTTGGCTTCGGGGTTTACCGCGCATTATCGGGCGTTAAAAACCCTCTGGGATGCCGAAGCGCGAGCTAAGGTTAAAGCGGGGCGGCACCCATTGTCGTTTGAGCAATTAATCACCATCAGTTCGCACCAAGAACACATGCAAACGGTTAATTATTTGGCGCAATCCGGGCGGGCGGCGATTGTGATCGCGGCCAGTGGTATGTGTGCTGGTGGGCGCATGCAAAATTACTTGAAGGCCTTGCTACCAGACCCACGCACGGATGTGGTGTTTATCGGCTATCAAGCTAAAGGTACCCCTGGGCGCGATATTCAAACCTATGGTCCGCGAGGTGGCTTTGTGTATTTGGATGGGCAAAAAATCGAGATTCAGGCAGGCGTATACACCTTGGGCGGTTACAGTGCTCATGCGGATCAAAAAGACTTAGTGAATTTCGTTAAGCGCATGCGCTACAAGCCGGATGATATCCGTATTGTGCATGGCGATGATGAGGCTAAAGCGACTTTAAAGCAGAAGTTCTTGGATGTGGTGCCAACGGCTCGGATCGTCATACCTAACGCGTGATCGGTATGGCAATCTATTTGGGCGGTTGTCTATGCGCGTAATTGTCGTATAACTGTCATATGAGTCGGGCAAACTGCGCCTGCAGAAACGAAGAATGTTGTTGCTAATGAAACACACTGTGTTCTATTTGACAGCTAATACCGATACTTCTTCATAGACTTTTGTGGGGCCTAGGGCACATAATTCACCCTCCGTGGTTTTGGCACTATATGACCAGTTGTCGCATCTATTTTGCAGTCGGTAGAGGGAGTTTTGTATGACGAATCAAGGAATGATCAGTTCACATCAGAACAGTTTTAGTGCTTTGTATCGCGTTTTTGATCTGTTCACCATCTTAATGTTACTGCTGTTATCCGCGTCGGTTTCCGGTATCTCTGTTACCCCATTGTATTTTTCTGCGGCCATGGTCGCTGCTCTTGGCTATTTATTAATGGCTGAGTCGCTTGAGGTGTATCGTTCTTGGCGCGCTTCTACCGCGATGCGTATGGTGACGACTACTGCATCGGCTTGGGCTATCGTCTGCGTTGTCATTTTGGTGATTGGTTTCTTCGCTAAAGTCAGTGAGTCGTTTTCTCGTTTAACCATTGGTACTTGGATGTTGGCCTCTTTGGTGGGCTTGTGTGGCTGGCGTCTAGCGGTGCGACAGGTGCTTTACTCTTTGCGAGTGCGTGGTTTTAACAGTCGTCGCGTTGCTATTGTGGGCTTAAATGAAAGCGCTATGCGCATGCGTACTCAAGTTGAGCAGCATCCCCAGCTAGGTTTTCATTTTGATGGTTTCTTCGATGACCGCACTCATGATCGTCTTGCTGAAGAGTGCGGAGATGAACACTTAGAAGGAACGATTGATGAGTTAATTGATCGTACCCGTAATGGCGAATTTGATGTCATCTTTATTGCGTTACCGTTGAAGGCACAAAAACGGATTGCTCATATTTTAGAGCGCTGTGGCGATACCACGGCTTCTGTTCATTTGATTCCTGATTTCTTCACCTACAACTTGCTGCATGCGCGTTTGGGTGAAATTGGCACGATGCAGACTCTTAGCGTGTATGATTCGCCCATTTTTGGCATCAATGACGTACTGAAGCGTATGTTCGACATTTGCTTTTCGTTGGCGGTGTTGGCCGTTATTGCGGTGCCGATGTTGGTGATTGCCGCTGCGGTTAAGTTCACGTCACGCGGGCCAGTGATTTTTAAACAAGCACGTTATGGATTGGATGGTCGTAAGATTTTGGTTTGGAAGTTCCGCAGTATGACCACGATGGATAACGGCGATAAGGTTGTACAAGCCAAGAAAGGTGATGCTCGCATCACGAAAGTAGGGGCTTTTATTCGCCGTACGTCGTTAGATGAATTACCGCAGTTTATTAATGTGTTGCAGGGGCGTATGTCGGTGGTTGGACCTCGTCCTCATGCGGTTGCGCATAACGAGGAATACCGTAAGTTGATCCCTTATTACATGCTGCGCCACAAAGTTAAGCCAGGTATTACCGGTTGGGCACAGATCAACGGTTATCGCGGTGAAACGGACACTTTGGACAAAATGTCGGGGCGTGTTGATTATGACCTCGAATATATCCGTAAATGGTCAATCTGGATGGATGTGAAGATTATTTTCTTAACCATATTCAAAGGCTTTGTTGGTAGCCACGTACATTAAGATGCTGCCTTTATTTATAGCCTATGGCGCCTTGTTGGTCGTGTTGAGTGTATGTAAGACAGCGGAGTGGTTTTTGCCTTCGATTAACGCTTTAGAGCATTGGTTGGGCGGCGATAAGTGGATGCACTTAAAATTAGCCACGATATTGTCCTTTTTGGCATGCTTTGCGTCAGAACGGGTGATAGAATTCGCGCTAGGACGACGTATACTAGCCGTGTTTGGATTTCTGGTAGTGGCACTGTTGCTGGATGAAGCACACCAGTATATTGTAGCGTCCAGGCGCTTTGAGTGGCTCGATTCGGCCTACGGAGTGTGTGGATTAGTAGGTGGTATAGCCACTTACCTCGTCGTATTAATGATTACGTCACGCTTTGGGGAGCGGCGTAGTACTTAATAGAATGACGTTAACGATTGTTAATAGTAGCGACTGCAAGACACTGAAACTGTGATCTTGGTCGTCAAACAGATCATTGGTTGTGTGTGCGCCTGTGCACGGGACCTAAAATTTTTTATTTACAGGTATTAGGGGAAGTCTATGAAAGCCTGGAAGCTACCTTTTTGCGCTGCTATTGCAGCAGTAAGTTCTTCAGCTTATGCAGTTGAGCCAAATGGTATTGATTTGGGAAGTGGTGTTACATTTTTACCGGGGTTTGAGTTGACTGTTAGTGATGACAGCAACATCTACAAGCTACCAGATGCAACTAAAGTTGATTCTACGGTTACTCGTTTGAAGCCATCTTTCGGTATTCAAGCTGACCTAGGCGCAACTCAGTTGACGGCTGGTTATGCTGCTGAAAAGGGTATGTACACTTACGATAACGATGACAACTATGTTGATCACCGTTTGTCTGCGTCTTCTAAATCTGAACTTACTTCACGTAGCGAAGTAGACTTCAATCTTAACTACAACATCGTTCACGATGACCGTGGTTCAGGTACTGTTGAAGGTAACGCTGCTATCGCGACTGAGCCAGATACTTATGACGAAAAAGTTGTTGGTGCGGCGTACATCTACGGTAGCGATTCAGCCATGCTGAATGTTAAGCCATACGCTGAGTACTACAGCAAGCATTACACTAACAACAAAAACCTAGGCACTGCCGATCGTAACCACTCTAAGGTTAAGTTGGGTACTTTGTTGACTGTTAACGTAAGCTCTGCAACTAAAGCTTTGGTTGAAGTTCGCTCTACTAACATCAGCTATGAAGAAGATTCAGCGAAAGCTAAGGGTCGTGAAGGTAACTTACTGAACCTGTTGGCGGGTGCTAGCTGGGACATCACGGGTAAAACCACTGGCGAAGTGAAATTAGGTGCTTTGAAGCGCTCTTTCGATGAATCCGGCATTGACGATAGCACGCGTTTTGCTTGGGAAGCTCAGTTGACTTGGAACCCACGTTCTTACTCAACCGTTACTTTCTTAAGTCAGCAAACGGCTAACGAAACCAGTAATCCAGGTACTTACATTGCGTCTCAGTACAGCTTAGTAAGCTGGGATCATGAGTTCTCTCCATTTGTGTCTGTTGTATTAGATGCCTCTTTGTCTAACGACGAATATGTTGATGATACTGCTGGCCGTGAAGATGAAGTTGTTAGCTATGGTGTGACTGGTGTGTTCTCTCCAAGCAAAATTTTGGATATCAAAGCGTCATTGAAAGATGAAAGCCGTAATTCAAACATTGCTGATTTAGACTACGACCGTCAAATCATCATGTTAGGTTTTGCTGTCGCAATCTAATTGCTAAGCGCCTTCCGAACGGCCTGCCAAGTCAGGCCGTTTTGGTTTTTGAAGTTTGAGTCAACGGGAAGTGTTCATGCTGCGCTTAGTTAGCCTGCTGTTTATTGTGTTGTGTTCTTTTTCCTCATTTGCTGAGGATAATTCATACCGGCTTGGAGCTGGCGATTTAATTACCATCAGTGTTTACGATGAACCCGACCTTAGTCAGGAAGTTCGTATTGGTCTTTCTGGTGATATTTCTTACCCTTTATTGGGTGATGTACGCGTTGCAGGTTTAAGCCCTAAAGAGCTTGAAGTGAAGTTAGTAAGCGGTTTAAAAGGCCCTTATTTACTCGATCCTAGTGTGACCGTATCTATTCTTGAATACCGTCCTTTTTATGTCACTGGCGAAGTCGAAAAACCAGGCAGTTATGCTTTTCACCCGGGCTTAACCGTTGATAAAGCGATTTCCATTGCGGGTGGTTTTACTGAGCGTGCTTCTAAAAGCCGTATTTATGTTATGCATGATGATTCGGCGACTAAGCCTAATCATAAAGACTCCGATGGGCGTGCTGCCAAAGACTCGATCAAATTGTTTGATGTCGTTCAGCCCGGTGATGTGATCACAGTTGAGCAGAGCTTCTTCTGACGATTAAGCTAAATGGATAAGAGCAGAGCGAATTTAATGAATAATGCTGCCGCAGTAGAAGTAATTGATTTAACCCATTATTGGCATGTGATTCGTCGTCAGACGCGCAAAATCATGGCCCTAAGCGTAATTGCCACCATTATTGCGGTGTTAGTTGCTTTAGTGATGACCCCGATTTACCGCGCAACCGCGACTTTATTGATTGAATCGGAAGAAGCTAAGATTCTTTCGATTGAAGAAGTGTATGGCTTGTCGGGTCAGTCTTCTGAATATTTTTTAACCCAATTTGAAATTCTAAAATCTCGCGAGTTAGCCAAGCGTGTTGTGCTGCAGCTTGGCTTGGTGGACAACCCAGAATTTAACCCGTATCACGAAGCGAATGGTAAGTCGTTTTCGTTACGTGAATTTATTTTGGGTGCCGAAGAGCCGCCAACAGCAGACGAAGTGTTAGCCAAAACCATCGAGAATTTTTGGCAAGCAATTTCCATTGAACCGGTTCGTAAAACGCAGTTGGTTAAGATTTCGGTCGAGAGTCAATCTCCTGAATTAGCCTACACAGCGGCAAACGCTGTGGCTGAGGGTTATATCGAAAGCCAGATGGAAGCGCGTGTGGGGTTAACTCAGCAAGCGGCTGTGTGGCTGTCGGATCGTTTGGGTGGTTTGAAAGATAAATTGTCTGAGTCAGAGCGCAAATTACAAACCTATCGCGAACAGAATGATCTGGTCGATATTGAAGGTGTTAATACCTTAGTTGCGAAAGAAACCGATCAAATTACGGAGCGTTTAATTGATGCGCGTAGCCGTCGTTTAGAATTGGAAGGTACGTATCGTCAGTTGCAGTCTTTGGCTGAGCAAACCTACGAATCGTTAAGCAGCTTACCGTCGATTTTAAATAATCCTTTGGTGGTTAAACTGCGCGAAAATGAAACCAATGCTGAATTAAAAGTATCGGAGCTTTCGAAGCGTTATGGGCCTTTGCATCCGCGTATGATTGCGGCGCAATCGGATTTAGATGCGGTTCGTGATTCTGTATTTACGCAAATGAAGCGTATTGCTAACGGTATTGAAAATGATTTCTTGGTCGCTAAGTCGAAAGAGAATTCATTGCAGAGTGCATTAAATAGCACGAAGGCACGTATTCGCGATATGAACCGTACCGAATTTGAATTAAATGATTATGTGCGTGAAGTACGTGCTAATCGTGGTTTGTATGAGACCTTCTTTAATCGTATTTCGGAAACTTCAGTCACTGGTGATCTGCAAACTGCAAACGCGCGTGTTATTGATCCTGCAGTATTACCAAAAGAGCCAATTAAACCGAATAAAAAGCTGATTGTGGCTTTGGCGTTGGTGGTGAGTGCGATGTTTGGTATTGCATTGGCGTTCTTGTTGGATGCGTTAGATGCGACGGTAAAAAATGCTGAAGATGTTGATCGTAAATTAGGCGTATCGTTATTGGGTATTGTGCCGTTAATTGCTAGCGGTAAGCGCAATAAGAAAATTGATCCTAATAAATTGGATGCAACTTTAGTGCGGGCCTTTGTCGAGGGATCGGATCATGGCTTCCAAGAATCGATTCGTACTTTGCGTACCAGTTTGACCTTGGCCAGTTTAGAAAATAAGGCTCAGGTAATGCTGTTCACGTCGTCTGTTCCGGGCGAAGGTAAAACAACAACATCGACCAACTTGGCGGAAGCTTTTGGTCAGATGGAAAAAGTTGTTTTAATCGATGCCGATATGCGTCGTCCTACGGTTGCCCGTAAGCTGAATATGCCGCCAAATAGCCGTGGTTTATCGAACGCTGTTGCCTACCCTGAGACGTTGGATGATTGTATTCACCATGTAGCTGATCTTGGTATTGATGTGATTCCGGCGGGGCCAATCCCACCAAATCCGTTAGAGTTGTTGGCGTCGAAAAACTTCACTGCTTTGTTAGAAACACTGAAAGGCCGTTATGACCGCATTATTATCGACTCTGCACCGACACATGCGGTAAGTGACGCGACCTATCTATCGACACTGGTTGATGGTGTGGTGTACGTAGTTAAAGCCGATGAGACCAAAGATAAATTGATTACATCGGGCATTGCGCGTTTGCGTGACTCGAACGCTCGTATCTTGGGTGTGTTGCTGAATCAAATGGACGTTGAGAAAGAAGCTCGCTACGGCGGTCATTACTCGGGATATTACGACGGTTATGGCTACACAACCACAGAACAAAGCTAGCCTAGGTTCACGACTGGTTCGCCAGTCGTGGTGGTTGCTGTTAGTACCTGCTTTATTGGCGGCGCATCTTGGTTTGGTATCAACGCTATTGGCGATTGGTTCCGACCAAGAAGTGACGCTAGACGATAATGCCTATCTGCAATTAGCTAATTCGCTGAATTTTAATAATCCCGAAGTTGATGCTGCATTAGCAAGATTTTTGCGTGCTCGTGCTTTATTAAAAGGGCAAGACGAGTGGCAAGAGGATTTGCAGCAAGCATTAGTGCATTGGCAAGCGGCCCAAGAAGAACGTCCGTTGTGGCCTTATTATCATGTGGGGGCACTCGATGTTGAATATTTACTGGGTTCGCCTGCTGAAGTGCTTCAAGCGCGTATTAATACGTTAATGACTCTTGCGCCGAACGAACGTGGCATTGATCGTAATACCTTAGAGATTGTTATCCTATCTTGGCACAAACTCACACCAGACCAGCAAACCTGGGCTGTTAACCGCATTGCGAGTTCTAATCACAATACTCGCAAGTATTTATACGATTTTGCTGTGAAAAATAACCTCCGCAACCCCCTCTGCACGCGCCTGCCGTGGAACCAAGTGAAAAGGCTCTGCCGGTAGGAAGTACTCAGGTAGCTGTAGGAGGTTGTAGGAGGTTGTAGGAGGTTGTAGGAGGTTGTAGGAGGTTGTAGGAGGTTGTAGGAGGTACTCAGGGAGCGAAGCGAGCAGTGCCGATTATTAATCGCGACTACGAACAAAAAACGTTCGTTGAATCGCTCCTACATAAACACTGTTCGTTGAATCGCTCCTACACCAGATAAAATCTGTCCTAGCGTAAGAGCGAAACTTTTTCGCGAACGGCTGTGCGGTGCATCAACACTCTCGCGGATAAGATCCGCTCCTACACCAGATAAAATCTGTCCTAGCGTAAGAGCGAAACTTTTTCGCGAACGGCTGTGCGGTGCATCAACACTATCGCGGATAAGAGCCGCTCCTACACAATCTGTAACAATAATTTTTAGACTTAATTTTTCTCTGCGTCAAAAAAACTTTTCCTTAAAAATCAAAGATTTGCAACCCCTAATAATACTCCTCGTCGTACCTGTCATACCTTCGCTGCAATCTTCTAAAAAAAATATCTAAAGAACCTAAATATTGCGCCGTTAACCCCTATGACAAAGTCTGGTGGAGCACGAATAGCATCTGATATAGATGCCGGCTCCTTAAGCAGGTACAGGAGAACTACCATGCCACAAGTTATTAATACCAACATTGCCTCGTTGAACGCTCAACGTAACTTGGACAAATCACAGTCCTCTAACCAACAGGCTCTGCAACGTCTTTCTTCTGGTCTGCGTATTAACAGCGCAAAAGATGACGCGGCGGGCTTAGCGATTTCTACTCGTTTTACCTCTCAGATTAAAGGTCTGAACGTTGCGGTTCGTAACGCGGGTGACGGTATCGCTCTAGCGCAAACAGCTGAAGGTGCGTTGGGTTCAATCAACGAAAACTTACAGCGTGTTCGTGAATTGGCGGTTCAGTCTGCTAACGCGACTAACTCTGACGTCGACCGTGACGCACTACAGGCGGAAGTTGATCAGCTAGTAGCTGAGATCACTCGTACTTCTGAAGAGACTGACTTCAACGGTCGTAAACTGTTGGATGGCTCTTTCTCTGCTACTTTCCAAGTTGGCGCTAACGCGGGTCAAACCGTAGACGTTTCTATCGCTGAGTTGACTTCTAATAAGCTGGGTTCTTCTTCTCAGTCTGGTTTAAGTGCTCGCGGTACTGATAACGCCTTAGAAAACGGCGATTTAGTGATCAACGGTGTAGCCATCGCAGCCTCTCGTGCAGAAGACGATACTTCGTCTGTTGCCAATAACTCTGCTTCTGCAATTTCTAAAGCTGAAGCCATCAACCGCTACAGCAGCGAAACTGGTGTAACCGCTCAGGTTAACCAAAACGTTGCTGGCGGTAGCGAGATGTCGGCGGTAGCCGGTTCAGGTACTTTCACTCTGAACGGCGTCGATATTTCTTTCTCGACTACAACGGATGCCGCACAGACTCGTGCCGCGATCTCTCAAGCGATTAACGCTGTATCCGATCAAACGGGCGTAAAAGCAGTTGATACGGATTCTGCATCAACGGGTGTCAACCTAGTTGCAGATGACGGTCGTAACATTACTTTGACCTTTGATACTGCCGATTTAAGCTCTATCACTGCAGATACATTTGCTTCTGCGACTGGCTTGGCAGGTGGTGCGGACAACGGTGGTTCAGGTACCGTTTACAGCAACACTTACGAAGGCGGTTACACTCTGATTGCTGATGGTGATCAGAAGTCTATCGAAATTTCTGGTGGTAACGGTACTGGCCGTGGTGATTTAGCGAATGCTGGTTTAACTGCTGGTTCTTATGATCGTGCGGTTGCTGCGTCTGTATCTACTAAGGTTTCTGATACTACTCAGGCTTCGACCATTACTGGCGGCTCTCTAAGTAATGCTATTGCCCGTGCTGACAGCGGCGGCACTTTGATGACTACTAACGGTGGTAGCATCACTAACTTGGCTTCAAGCACCGCAACTGACTTGGATATCACTGCAGACATTACTGCTGCTGTGAAAGTGGGTACTACTGAGTTCTCACTGACTGACGGTGCTGGTGATACGGTTGCTGAATTGGCAACGGCACTAGATGCTGGTGCTGCTGGTGCTGCAGTGGACGTTTCTGGCGATGTGAACTTCTTTGAGAAGGTTGAATTTAACATCTCAACGGTAACTACTGGCGCTGGCGGCGGTACTTTAACCTTAGGTGGTCAAGCGTTGAACTTGCTTGATTCAACTGCAACGGGATATACCACTGAAGATCAATTGGTGAGCCTGCAGAATCAGATCAATGCTGCTGATTTCTCGGGAACGGTTGGTGCTACTGGTTCGATTGTGGCAGAACTTAACGAAGCCCGTGATGCCTTGAGCATTACAGTTAAGAACGAAGGTGCTGCTTCTATCACGGCTGTTGTTGACGCAACGTCTACCGTGAACGCGACGCTTGATGGTGCTGGTGGTTCTTTGGGTCTGACCAACGCCACTTACACTATGGGTGGTAACTTAGCGTATGAAGCGACGGGTACTGATGCAGTCGATGTTACTTACATTGATGCAAGTACTGAATTGAATGCTGCAGGTGGTACGTTCTCTAGTAGCAGTGTTGCAACTGCCGCGTTAACCACCACTTCTGAAGTGGATATCAGTGCGCGCATTGGTGATTCTGCTGTCACGGTTGCTGGTTCGCCTTTGGCTGCTGGTTCGAGTGTTGCGGAAGCGGCTGCTGCCGTTGATGCGATTGCTGGTGTGAGTGCTTGGGAAGAAATCAGCCTAACCGTTGATGACCTTAACTTAGAGTCTGGTGATACGCTAGTTATCGGTGGTGTTTCAGTCGGTATTAGCCCTGATAGTGCAGGTAACGTAAACCTCGCTTCTATGGTTGATGATATTAATACTACTGACTTCAGTGGCGGTGATTTTGATGTCTCTGCAAGCCTGAATGATGCTGGCGATGCGGTTGCTCTTACTATCCGTAACTTTAGTGGTGCTTCTCTGACGATTGAGAGTGAGAACTCTGATGGTCGTGGTATCTCTCTAAGTGCTCCTGCAGGTTTTGTAGGTGAGCAGGCTCAAACGCTTTCTGGTGAGCTTAAGTTCATCTCCGATGATGGCAAAGATGTATCTATCACAATGTCTGATCCGACCACGGGTGGTGAGATCTTCGCTGGCAATGTGTCTAGTGCAGACTTTACCGGTGTGAATGGTTTGGAAGATGGTGATTTATTGATTAACGGTGTGACCATTGGTGCGGCTGATGTAGGTGCGGATAAAGCGTCTGCCACTGTATCGTCTGATGGCTCGCGCATTTTGTCTTCTGAAAAATCACAGTCAGCCATCGCGATTGCTTCTGCAATCAATGATGTAGCGGATGAAACTGGCGTAACAGCGAGTGTGAACGCAACAGAAGTCGTCGGTGGTGATGGCACTAACGTTGACCTGACTAAGTTCGAGGAAGGTGATCAGGCTGGTATCTACATCAACGGTGTTGAAGTGGGTACGGTAACACTTCAGGCTGACGGTAGCGGCGCGCTTGATTCTGATCGTGCTCGTGCTGATGCCTTGAATCTGATTAATCAGAACGCAGGTAAAACAGGTGTTACCGCCGTGGATAACGGTGTGTCATTAACCTTGTCTGCAGCGGATGGTCGTAACGTGTCTATCGCGATTGACGATAAGTCGGGTGCTGATGCTTCTATTGGCGCGGTGATGGGCTTGGATGCTGCGGTTGATGGTATTGGCGAAGCGACCTTTGGTAGGGCATCTGCTGCTGGTGGTGTTACTGCTGAAGGTGCGGCTTACGAAACGACTTACGGTACTGTGAAACTGTCTTCTGCGAGTGAATTCACGCTAGAAGGTGGCGCTAACGGTAACGGCGAGTTGGATGCTCTGGGCTTGAAGACTGGTACTTACGGTGGTGGTGAAGATGGTCAGTTCCTATCTGATATCGACATCTCTACGTTCGAAGGTGCGACGGCTGCAATCACTGCAATCGACAACGCCATTGGCCAGGTCGCTAGCCAACGTGCGGATCTCGGTGCGATTCAGAACCGCTTGGAATCAACAGTAAGCAACCTTCAAGTTACCTCTGAGAACTTGAACTCAGCGAACTCTCGAATCCAAGATGCTGACTTCGCGGCAGAAACCGCAGAGCTATCTCGTACTCAGGTGCTTCAGCAGGCCGGTATTTCGGTTCTAGCTCAGGCTAACGCAGCTGGCCAGCAAGTTCTGTCTCTACTGGGTTAATAGACGGAATAGGGTAGGCCTTAGGGCTTACCCGAGCTGACTCTGATACCAGTGAGGTGAGTTATGAATGAGCTGAGAATGAATTCGATGGATAGTGCTAATAAAGCAACTACACCATCTATTAATGGTAAACGAAGCCAAGAAGAAGCGATTACCGCCTACAGCGGTAAAGAAGGCGGCAAAGAATTGCCACAAGCGACTTCTGAGCTAAGTGTTGTAAGCAACGATCAAGTGAAGGAAGCAGTCTCTCGGATTAATGAATATGTTCAGCAAACCGAGCGTACTTTGGACTTTAAATTGGATGAAGCTAGCGGTAGAACAGTGATTAGTGTGTACGACAGGGCATCTTCTGAGTTGATTCGGCAGATCCCCGGCGAACTAGCACTAGAGCTGGCGCAGAAATTGAATGATGAGGAACCATCTTTGTTATTCAGTGCGCAAGTGTAACGGTAGAGTAAACAGCTCTATAGAAAAACCTGCATTGGCCGATAAGGACAATGTAGGTTTTTTTTTGCCTGCTACTTTTAGCAGACAGTGTTTTAACAGCCTGATAAGGCGTTGAGGTGAGACATGGCATCGATTGAGTCACTCGGACTGGGTTCAGGGGTACTGACCACGGATCTGGTTGATAAAATCATCACCGCTGAGAAAGAGGGCGGGGAGTTACGGCTGAATAATCGTCAGGAGTTAGTGGAAGCGAAAATCACTGCTTATGGCGAAATTAAGTCGTTGATGTCGACCATGCAGGCTTCGGTTAATACCTTGGCGAGCCCAAGTGAAGCTGGCGCGACAAAGGCCACCTCATCTAATGAAGATTTATTAACGGTCACGACATCCAGCTTGGCCGACCCTGGTTCATACAATATTGACGTATTAAATACGGCGAAGTCGCATTCGTTGGCGACGGGCACTTACACCAGCTTTGATGAAGTGGTGGGTACTGGGTCGTTAACCTTTAGTTTTGGTGATATCACCTACGACACCAATGGTGATTTCGTTAGCCAAACAGCTAATACCTCGACGCCAAGTAAAACGCTAGTGATCGACGAATCGAACCGTACCTTAAGTGGTATTCGCGACGCCATCAATAACGCCAATATGGGCGTTAGCGCTTCAATCATTAATGATGGTAATGGCTATCGCTTGTTAATGAGTTCCACCGCCACCGGTGAAGAAAATGCCATGCGCATTGTGGCTAAAGACAGCAGCGGTAACTTACTTAATTCGGGCTTGTCTGCTTTAGCCTTTAACGAACAGCAAAATGGTTCGGGTAACTTAGAGCAAACCAGCAAAGGTGAGGACGCACAGATCAGTGTTAATGGTCTGACCATTACGCGCAGCAGTAATGCCATTAACGAAGTAATTAAAGGCGTTACCATTAATCTGAAAGGCGCTGATGTTGGTAATACGGTTAACGTAACGGTTGAAGCTGATTCGGATACATTGGCTGAGAATATTCAGCGTTTTGTTGATTCGTATAATGAGTTGAAGCAGTTTGCCGATGACTTATCGAGCTACGATGCTGATAAACAGCAAGCCGGTTTACTGTTGGGCGATTCGACAATGCGCACCATCCAAAATCAAATTCGCGCGATGATTTCGCAGCCGATTGAAGGCTTAACCGGTACGGCGTATCGCTCGTTAACTGAGCTGGGTGTGAATACCGACAAGAACAATAACTTCTTGTTAGAATTTGATCAGTCCATATTTAAAACCGTAATGACGGCTGAACGTTCATCCATTGTGAGTATTCTAGCTAAGTCGGGGTCAACGACGGATGGCCAAATTACCTATGTAAACGATTCGATTAATTCTAAGCCGGGTACCTATGATGTTGAGATTACTCAAGTAGCGACTCAGGCTAAATACGAATCGGGTAAATTAGCTTTATTAGATTTTGCTTCGCCAGTAACCATTGACGAGAGCAATAATAGCTTTGGAATTAATGTTAATGGTAAGAATGCTAGTGTTACTTTAACCAGCGGCGACTACGCCACTGGTGAAGATCTTGCACGCGAAATAGCGTTACAGATTAATAGTGATGCAACCTTAGTTAAATCCGCCTATTCCGTGTCTGTGGATTACAGTGCGACCAATAAAAACTTTGCGATTACATCGAATAAATACGGCGCGGACTCTCAGGTGTTTATCACCTCGGTTAGCGGAAATACTGCTAACACCTTAGGTTTTAGTACACTCGGTAGTGGTACTTATGAAGGCATCAATTTAACCACGCTGAATGCGGATGCCTTTTTAGGGCAGGGAGCGAGTACTCAGATTGGCACGCGTCCGGTTGATTCTAATAAAGGCGTTGATTTTGCGACTAATAATGCCACCTTCTCATTAAATGTCGACGGCGGTGGGCCAGTTGCAGTTAATGTCTCTCTAAGTTCGCTGGGTGTTGATTTAAATGGCGACGGTACCTTTGGCGATCGCAAAGATACTTTGCAATCAATCCAAACCGCGATTGATGCGACGGCGTTGAATGGTCAGGTGGTTGCCTCATTTGATGATAATGGCTATTTGCAATTCGAAACTTCAGGCGTTGGCGCAGCAAAATCGATTGAAATTACCGGTATCGGTGCAACGACTTCAGACACTATTCTGGGGTTAGATGGCACCCAAGGTGTTCAGGCAAATGGTAAAGACCCTGGCTTAGAATTTCCGGCGGCCGTGAATTTTAAAGTTCAAGTGGATGGGATTGAAAGCGATACCTTTGTTTCTATTACTGCGGGTACTTATTTAACGGGTAATGACTTAGCCGCCGAAATTCAAACGCAATTAGCCGCTACGCTTGGCGCTGACGTCAATTTTGCGGGTGTAGTGAAAGGCGCAGAAACGTCGACAGGTACGCGAGATCTAAGTACCAATATTGATTTCCCCACCACTAATGCAGGCTTTCGTCTGAATGTATCGGGTGTTGAGCAAGATGTGCTGATTAATACCGACTCGGGCGATAATATTGTTGATATTCAAGCTGCGCTAGACACGGCATTTGGTGCCGGTGTTGTTACTGCTGCGCTTGATGGCACTGGTTTGAAGTTAAGCTCGGTTGCGACAGGGCATAACGAATTTATTGAAGTTGTGAGTGATGGCAGCGGCGCGAAAAGCAGTAGTTTTGCCGATATATCTACGGGCTTCGATTTTAGTCAGCCTGCGCAAAATGCGACCTTCACCTTAAATCTTGATGGTGTTGATCTTGCGGTTGATGTGAACGGCGATGGCACTTCGGGAAGCAATGATGCGCAGTCGAATTTAACAGTCATTCAACAAGCGGTTGATGCCGCATTGGTTGCCAGTGGTCAATTTGCCGCTGGTGATATAACCGCGGCGGTTGATGATAGTGGCCAATTATATTTTGAGAGTAACAGTAAAGACGGTGTTAAAACGGCCGGTACTTTTGGTTCGGGCGCAACCTTGAGTATTAGTAATTTGGGTGGCACTGCTGCGACAACTTTAGGTATCAGTACCGAGACGGTTAGTAATGGCTACGATGGTGTCGGTATTTCTCAGAGCCGTACCTTTGGCTACGATTTAGATCCCGTTGTTAATTATAATTATGACGTTGAAAATGACACAGGTTCTTTCTCAATTCAAATTGGTGGTGAAGGTACTAAAATCGGTTTTACTGAACTAGATGCTGATGCCATTGCCTTCATGGGTTTACAAGATGTGAGCGTTTACTCACCTACCGCACCAAAGGGTAAGGATGTTGCGGGTAAGATTAATGGTGTTGAAGCTTCGGGATCGGGTCAGTTTTTACGCGCTGTCGATGGTAACGTTAAAGCTTCGCCGGGTTTTTATCTCGGCGCAGAAGCAGCTGACTTTTCGACTCCGGTTACATTAGATGCAACCAATAACACCTTCAAAATTAAAATCGATGGTGTTGAAGCTGAAGTATCACTCAATCAGCCTGCGACTTATATCTCGGGCAGTGCCATGGCCAGTGCATTACAGACTGCGATTAATGAAACCAGCGCATTTAAAGATGAAGGTCTATCAGTAAAAGTCGAGTTCACCGATGATCCAACGTCTTTTGCTAATAATAAGTTCGGTATTATTTCTAATACTACCGGCTCCGATTCTTCGGTTGAAATATCAGATATATCGGGTGAAGCCTCGAATGTATTTGGTTTTACCCGAGGTATCGGCGATGGTGAACGCGGTAAAGAAGCCAGTGGTGCAGTGGATGATGCGTCGGGTTTACGTATCAAAGTGACCGGTGGTGCTGTTGGTGCGCGCGGAAGCCTTACTTATATCTCGGGTTTCGGTGATCAGCTAAAAACGATTTTGGATGGGTTCTTGAATTCAAGAGACGGTTTACTGACCGGAAAGCAGAATTCATTAGAAGATGATTTAGCCGTGATTGATGAAGATCGCGCTAAGCTTGAAGCTAGGATTTCGGCACAAGAAACGCGTTTGAAATCTCAGTTCGCTTACAATGATGCAATTATTCAAACGATTAATACCACGTTGGATTATCTTACCCAGCAGTTTGAAGCGATGAATAATTCGAAGAAGTAGGTGATGGTCGAATGGAATCTGTAGGAGGTACTCAGAATCTGTAGGAGGTACTCAGAATCTGTAGGAGGTACTCAGGGAGTGAAGCGAGCAGTGCCGAAAGAATTAATGATATTCGCCGAACTTATCGCGACTACGAACAAAAAGCGTTCGTTGAGTCGCTCCTACAAAATCCCGTTTTTTGAATTCAAAATGTAGGAGGCACTCAGAATCTGTAGGAGGCACTCAGAATCTGTAGGAGGCACTCAGAATCTGTAGGAGGCAATCAGAATCTGTAGGAGGTACTCAGAATCTGTAGGAGGTACTCAGGGAGCGAAGCGAGCAGTGCCGAAAGAATTATGATATTCGCCGAACTTGTCGCGACTACGAACAAAAAGCGTTCGTTGAGTCGCTCCTACAAAATCCCGTTTTTTGAATTCAAAATGTAGGAGGCACTCAGAATCTGTAGGAGGTACTCAGAATCTGTAGGAGGTACTCAGAATCTGTAGGAGGTACTCAGAATCTGTAGGAGGTACTCAGAATCTGTAGGAGGTACTCAGGGAGCGAAGCGAGCAGTGCCGATTAGAGCAGTGCCGATTACGATATTGAAAATCACCCCGCTGCAGAAAACTCACATTCCGGCATCTTTTGCAGATGCTCGCGGATGACTTTCTTTGCCATCTGTCCACAACAGCCGCAATCGCTAGCAACACCAAGCTTTTGGCGCACTTGCGCGTAGCCGTCACCTTGTTCGACAGCATCTTCAATTTGCTTCTGTGTTACTGCTTTACATAGACATACGTACATTTCTAGTACCCACTCCATATGAGAATGATTACCAATATACAGTTAATGCGAATTGTTTGCAATACGTTTAGCGGGTTGTTTTAGCCGCTCGCATCGCGCGCCGTCTTTCTGTAAAATGCCGCCTCATTTTGTCTGTATTCCGAATGCGCGCGCATTCTCGAATCCGTTCGTTTTTTACATAGGTGACCAGCTTGGAAATCAATCCAATCGTCGAACTCATCAAAGACCTGCAAGCCCGCACCGACGTGCTTAGGGGGTATCTTTGACTACGCTACCAAAACCGAGCGCCTTGAAGAGGTAGAGCAGGAGCTATCCCAGGGTGATGTTTGGGATAATCCAGAACGTGCCCAAGAGTTGGGTAAAGAGCGTTCTGCATTAGAAAATGTGGTGAAAACCATTGATACCCTCGACGTAGGGTTATCTGATGCGCGTGACCTACTTGAGATGGCGGTAGAGGAAGATGACGAAGGCTCGGTGGCAGATGTTGAGGCTGAGTTAGCGGCACTGCGCAGCAATCTAGAGGTATTGGAATTCCGTCGCATGTTCTCGGGCGAATTAGATCCGAACAACTGCTATGTTGAGATTCAGTCGGGTTCTGGCGGCACAGAGGCGCAAGATTGGGCCAATATGATGTTGCGCATGTACCTGCGTTGGATTGAAGCTCACGGCTTTAAAGGTGAGTTGATGGAAGTTTCCGAGGGTGAAGTCGCTGGTATTAAAGGCGCAACCATTCGCGTTGAAGGCGAATATGCCTACGGCTGGCTGCGCACTGAAACAGGCGTACACCGCTTAGTGCGTAAAAGCCCGTTCGATTCAGGTAATCGTCGTCACACGTCGTTTTCTTCTGTGTTTGTTTCTCCCGAAGTGGATGACGATATTGATATCGAGATCAATCCGGCGGATTTACGCATCGACGTATACCGCGCTTCGGGTGCTGGTGGTCAGCACGTTAACCGTACTGAATCGGCGGTGCGTATTACTCACATTCCGACCAATATCGTGACTCAGTGTCAGAATGATCGCTCGCAGCACAAGAACAAAGATCAAGCGATGAAGCAGTTGAAAGCCAAGCTTTATGAGCATGAGATGCAAAAGCGCAATGTCGAAGCCCAAGCGTTAGAAGACAGTAAGTCGGATATTGGCTGGGGCAGTCAGATCCGTTCTTATGTATTGGACGATGCGCGGATTAAAGATTTACGTACCGGCGTTGAAACACGTAACACGCAAGCGGTATTAGACGGCGATTTAGACCAGTTTATCGAAGCAAGTTTGAAGAAGGGTCTTTGATCCCCTCACTTGTGGAAACTGCGTTAAAACCAAATTTCAAGATTTACCCGACAGAGAAGGGTGCAATATGACCGATCAGATTCAAACCGTTCAGGATGAAAACAAACTCATTGCCGAACGTCGCGCTAAATTAGAAAAGTTGCGTGTGGATAACGCTGCGAATGGCCATCCAAATGATTTTCGTCGTAAAGATCTAGCGGCTGAATTGAAAGCTGGGCATGGCGAAAAGGATAAAGAAACCCTACAAGGTCTCGGTATTGAGGTTGCTGTTGCTGGCCGTGTCATGCGTCGTGGTGGCCCATTTGTCGGTATTAACGACAGCACAGGTAGCCTGCAAATATACGTAGGTAAAGCTTTGCAAAAAGAAAGCGAAGCATGGCAATTGCTGGATATGGGCGACATTGTTGGCGCTAAAGGCACGCTGCAATTATCGGGTAAAGGCGAACTGTATTGTGAAGTGACCGAAGTTGAAAACTTCCGTATTCTGACCAAATCATTGCGTCCATTACCCGATAAATTCCATGGTCTTGCCGATCAGGAAATGAAATACCGTCAGCGTTATGTTGATTTAATTATTAACGAAGAAACGCGTCGTACTTTCTTAATTCGCTCTAAATTGATCGAAAGCATGCGTTTCTATTTGTCGCAAAAAGGTTTCTTAGAAGTCGAAACCCCAATGCTGCAAACCATTCCAGGTGGTGCTTCGGCTAAGCCATTTGAAACGCATCACAATGCATTGGATATCGATATGTTTTTACGTATCGCTCCTGAGCTGTATTTAAAGCGTTTGGTTGTTGGTGGCTTTGATAAAGTATTCGAAATTAACCGTAACTTCCGTAACGAAGGTTTGAGCACGCGTCACAATCCTGAATTCACTATGATCGAGTTTTATCAGGCGTATGCCGATTACAACGATCTCATGGATTTAACTGAAGACATGCTGCGTTTCTTAGCGCAAACCGTTTTGGGCACGACGATTTTGCCGTATGGCGAAGCGGAATACGATTTCGGTAAGCCGTTTACTCGTATCACTATGGTTGACGCCATTATTAAGTACAATCCAGACATGGATCCAGCGGTACTTAACGATGCAGCCAATAATATGGACACGTTAAAAGAATACGCGAAAAGCGTTGGTGTACCGGTATCTGCCAAGCAATCTGCTTGGGGCCCAGGTAAATATATTTGCGAGATTTTTGAAGCAACGGCTGAAGAAAAACTCGATCAGCCAACCTTTATTACCGAATACCCATGGGAAGTATCACCGTTGGCCCGTCGTAACGATGCCAACCCATTTGTGACCGACCGTTTTGAATTCTTTATTGGTGGCCGTGAATTGGCCAACGGCTTCTCGGAATTAAACGATGCTGAAGACCAAGCCGCGCGTTTCCGTAAGCAAGTGGAAGAGAAAGACGCCGGTGATGACGAAGCCATGCATTACGACGACGACTACGTTCGTGCGTTGGAATACGGTTTGCCACCGACGGCAGGCCAAGGTATCGGTATCGACCGTTTGGTGATGTTGTTTACCAACAGCCATACCATTAAAGACGTGATCTTGTTCCCGCATATGAAGCCATTGGCTGAGTAGTTTGATAGCGGCTTAGGCCGCTGTTTTTTTGTGTCTCTGAGCCTTATCGTGGTTCTTTATTGCGGCAAGCTTAGAGGTACGAGACGATATGGTTTGAACAGAATGTATCGACGGTGTTGTAGGAGCGATTCAACGAGCACCTTCTATTGTTCAAATAGAGATGAATACCTGTAGGAGCGATTCAACGAACGCTTTTTGTTCGTAGTCGCGATGGTTTGTGGTTTTTATACCGCTTCGGCACTGCTCGCTTCGCTCCCTGAGTACCTCCTACAACTGCTAAATACCTCCTACCGCTGCCAATGTCCCACCGACAACTTCCCGAGCACCTTCTATTGTTCAAATAGAGATGAATACCTGTAGGAGCGATTCAACGAACGCTTTTTGTTCGTAGTCGCGATGTGTTTGTGGTTTGTCACACCATCAGTAATGCTATTATCCGTTCCATTTTTCCTAGGATGTACTTCATGCCTGATTTCCAACAAAGCCCTCTCGATCCATCTTGGCAACGTGTTTTAGGCGCAGAATTCGATAAACCCTACATGCAAAACCTAGCGGCGTTTTTGGCGACTGAAAAAGCCGCGGGTAAGGTGATTTTTCCGCCTGAGCCTTTGGTGTTTAATGCGTTTAATCACACACCATTTGAGCAGGTGAGGGTGGTGATTATTGGCCAAGATCCTTATCACGGTGAAGGCCAAGCACATGGTTTGAGTTTTTCGGTTCCTGAGGGAATAAAGCCACCACCATCGCTGGTCAATATCTTTAAAGAAATTGAGAGCGATCTTGGTGTTGCTATGTCTGGTCTTGGTGATTTAACGCCGTGGGCCAATCAAGGTGTATTACTGCTGAACGCCATGTTAACCGTAGAGCAAGCAAATGCCGGCTCACATCAAAAGAAAGGCTGGGAGGCCTTTACAGACGCTGCTATCGCCGCACTGAATGCCGAGCGCGAGGGTTTGGTGTTTTTACTTTGGGGCGGTTACGCGCAGAAGAAGTGCAAAGCGATTGATCAGACCAAGCACTTAGTATTGCAATCGGCACATCCATCGCCGTTGTCTGTGTATCGTGGATTTTACGGCAGCAAACCTTTCTCGCAAATTAATCAGTATCTGACCGCTCGCGGCCAGACACCGATTCAATGGCAATTTTGAGGTTTTCTGACGTAGAACTGATACATACCGGCAAAAATAGCCGGTTCTTTCTGCTCTAATTCATCCCAGTCTTCAATGGTCATAGTGTCTGGTGTTTTACTTAGATGTTGCTGAGACAAAGCCCGTGAATTGTGCGGCGGTAATATACCCACCCATTCAAGCCCCGCATTTTTTACCAGTTCGTCTATTTCGGTTAAATTAAATACGTGCTCTTGTTCGTGGAATAGCAAGTCTCGACAAGCGCTGAGGCTATAGAAGTCATCAGATTGCAGAATATTATTCCAGTCACCATCGACATTTCCCTGCAAAAGAGCCTCACGTACGAGTCGTATTTCTTCATTACCGTGTGGTAATTGATCTTTAAGCTGACTGCGTAGCGCCGCAATATTCAACCGAGCAGTACGACTGTACAGCGCAATTTTCATTAAACCGCCGGCTTTTAGTTGGCGCGCGAGTGCTTGCAGTCCGGCTTCTGGTTTTTCCATGTGATGCAATACGCCAGAGCATTCAATAATATCGAATGATTGTCCTAAGCGTTCGCTGACTAAAATATCACCTTGAATAAAATCAATGTCTTTTAAGTTGCGTAGTTGCGCTTGATAACGCCCATAAGATAATGCCGTACGGCTTAAATCCATCGCGGTTACATTCAGCTTTTCGAAATAGCGCGAAAGACGTAGTGCATGACGTCCGGTACCACAACCAGCAACGAGTACATTAAGTGTTTTGTGTATATTAGGTAGATCATTTAATTTATACGGGAATAACGCTTTCAAGGATGCATAGTAATTGGCGGGCTGGTTATAGCCTAGCGCTGTCCAACGAGGGTACGGATGCTCATCGTATTGAGCTTGCACTCGGGTCGATACACTATTGCTACTAACACCTAAATTAGGAATGGTAAGCCCTTGCTGATGCATAGCAAACGTATCTTTTATACTGGCGTTTATTAGCGGTTGCATCAAGGTTGGCCATTGCCATTCTCGCTCGGCTAATGTTTCGAAAATACTGGTGTTAGCCGCCGGTTTATACATGAAAATCAGCAATAAAATTGGATAGCAATCATCAACACCCAGGGTATTTAAAGCGACCATTTTTTCGCTAACGACAGTTAGTTGTTTAACTAAGCTCGCTTCTGTGTGATTGATGTACCAGACTGATTCATTTAAAAAACATTGATACGCCAATGCGCACACCAGCGGCAGATATTCATTACGAATCGCCAATTGGCGACTGCAGCTAATGAGCAACGTTTGTCGTAACGTCATCAGCAAGCGCTCAATTAGAGGATCGCTGAAATAAAACTTAGTTAAGCAAGTTAATAACAGTGGATCTTGAGCGATTTCGTCAAGTTCTAAAGGACATCCAGCCTCTGATAATCGCAATTTATGTTTGATTAATGAGGTCGCTAAAGGGCGTAAATTGCTGTAGTCAACGTCAGGGAATTCAAGGTAGCGTAATAGGTCTTGCTCTAGCTCTGATGAATAAAAATCCGCGACAATGTTATTTGCCGCTTCAAATAATTTGTTACGAATTTGTGGATCATTAGCTTGGGTTTTCGCTAATTCTCGATATTGTTGGAAGGCCTCAAGATAATCGCCTTGCAATAATTTAACGTGAGCTAAGAAGGTCGCCGATTTGGTATTTACCCGAGAAATTCGGCAAGCACGACTAAAAAATTCTTCTGCTTGGTCGAGCTCTCCTCGCGCTAATGCAATATGGCCAGCACTGTAGAGTAAGCTAGTACTTTTAGGTTTTAGGCTTAATCCTAAATGTGCCCAGTGTTCTGCGCGGTCTAGATGCTGACGTTGCAATTCAATACGTGCCAGCAAGTTAATACCTGGAAGGTAATTAGGTGCGAGTTCATAAGCTTTTATCGCTAGGTCATTCGCTCTTGCCATCATGGTTTCATTGCCACGACGCACGGCATCGCTATAACAGCGGCTTGCAGTGTCCATCAGTATCCGGTGGTCTCCCGGAGGGCTGACCGCTGCGCGTGTAGTTCGTTGTGGGTTGGCCATAATCGGCACCTCAATTTCGAGTGTGTATGGCCTATCAGCAGAATTTGTGCCACTTTTTAATTTGTTGATTTATATGGCTTTTTTAATTTAATAATAGAAAGACAGGCAATGCGGCACCGCATTGCCGGGCAAGGTGTTGCCGCTTTGGTGTAGTCTTTTGGGTTGTGAGAAGACGCCTAAGGCGGTTGGGACCTTGAAACTTCCTGACAAAAAAAAGTTAAAGAAATTGATTCGATGGCCGCAAACATAATCAGGCCCATACGATTTCAGGAGACGCCATGATGTATAAGTCAGGTGCCAAGCAATACCAGCAAGTGAATGTGACATCGGAAGTGTTGGATGCGGATCCGCACCGGTTAATTCAATTGCTGATGGAAGCAGCTCTTACCCGCATGGCTCAATCGAAAGGTGCTATTGAGCGCAAGGATATGGAAGAAAAGGCCAAGTTACTTGGTCGGGTTGGAGAAATTATTCAAACTCTGCAATCGAGTCTTGATCATCAAAGTGGCGGAGATATTGCCAGTAATCTTGATCGTCTCTACGACTACATGATTCGCCGGTTACTCGAGGCTACACGTCATAATGATGTCGATATGATCGATGAAATTATGGGCCTTATGTTAGAGGTTAAAACCGGTTGGGATGGCATTCGCGAGGAGTACTTGCGCGGTGCTCACGGCGGTCAAGTATCCACTGACAATTCGGATTCTGGTCGTCTTGGAAGTACCATTTCAGCCTAACACCTGTACTGTAATTATTATTCCTTTCTGACAAATCCCTGATTTATCGGGGATTTCTTCTTGTCATTTGACGACACATTCGGATATAAATGGCGCCTGTGAAGTTTATAGTAGTAACAACAATTATTTAACGTCAGAAGTTTGACTTACTGCAATTTTACTACTTAACTGAAGAACACTAAGTCAATCAAATGACGTTTCAGAGTATGAAATCCATACCTGTCATCATAGGAAGGAAAGGCTGAGCGCCATGTGGAGAGAAATAAAAGTACTGTTGATAGATGATAATGCGCAACGTCGCCATGATCTAAAAGTAATCTTAGATTTTCTCGGTGAAGAAGCTATTGTCGCGCAAACGAATGACTGGCGCCGTGAGGTTGAAGGTCATGTCGAAGATAGCACCGATATCAGCGCCGTTATTTTAGGCGACAGTGCCACAACCCCTATGGCTGATGTGGTAGAAGCGATTCTATCTTGGGATAAAGGTATGCCGATCCTGTTTATGGGGTCAGATTCACCTGAGTCTATGCCTGAAAATTTGCGTCGTGCTTTGTTAGCGGCCATCGAAATGCCGCCGAGCTATAACAAGCTACTTGATAGTCTGCACCGTTGTCAGGTCTACCGCGAGCAATACACCCACAATCGCAGTCGTGGCGAACGCCGCGAGGTTCAGTTGTTCCGCAGCTTGGTTGGTACTAGCCGTCAGGTTCAGCATGTGCGCGAGCTCATTATGCAGGTAGCGGATAAAGACGTTAGTGTGATGATTCAAGGTGAATCGGGCACAGGTAAAGAAGTGGTTGCACGTAATCTTCATTACCATTCCCATCGCCGCAACAAGCCGTTTGTACCTGTAAATTGCGGTGCTATTCCTGCTGAGTTATTAGAGAGTGAACTGTTCGGTCATGAGAAAGGCGCTTTTACCGGTGCGATTAACAGTCGTCCGGGCCGTTTTGAAATGGCAGAAGGTGGAACACTTTTCTTAGACGAGATCGGCGATATGCCGCTGAATATGCAGGTGAAGATACTGCGAGTTCTGCAAGAGCATACGTTTGAGCGCGTAGGTAGTAATAAAACCATTAATGCCAACGTACGTATCATTGCCGCAACGCACAAGAACCTCGAAACCATGATCGAGGACGGTAGCTTTCGCGAAGATTTGTATTATCGCCTAAATGTATTTCCCATCGACATGCCGTCATTACGCGAGCGCGTTGAAGATTTACCACTGCTGCTGAATGAATTGATCTCTCGCCTTGAAAATGAAAAGCGCGGCTCAATTCGATTCAACTCTGCCGCGATTATGTCGCTATGCCGACACGATTGGCATGGCAACGTACGTGAGCTTGCAAACTTGGTTGAGCGCTTGGCTATTCTGCACCCGTATGGCGTTGTCGGCGTGAATGAATTGCCGAAGAAATTCCGCCATGTTGATGATGGTGATGAAAGTCTTGCATTGCCAGTAGTCGCCGATGTCACTCAAAACGAAGGCTTAGCAGGCGTTGATAGCCCTGCATTACTGCCAGTGAATGGCTTAGATTTACGTGAATATCTGCAAGATCTTGAGTGTTCGTTAATTCAACAGGCTTTAGACGACTCCAATGGCGTTGTTGCCCGAGCTGCCGAGAAATTGAATATTCGCCGCACGACCTTGGTCGAGAAAATGCGTAAATACGATTTGCAGCGTAAAGAAAAAGATACAGCGTAAGACGCTAGGTAGCGCTTTAATAAATAGATACTGCAAAAACAAACGGGGCTTCGGCCCCGTTTTTGTTTTAAATCATCGGAGCTGCTTGTTGCTCATGTAGGAGCGATTCAACGAACGCTTTTTGTTCGTAGTCGCGAAGGGTATCGGCACTGCTCGCTTCGCTCCCTGAGTACCTCCTACAGGCGAAATATTGAGATCGTAAGAGCGGATCTTATCCGCGAAAACGTCTATGAACGATATGCTTATTCCGTTTGCCACGCCTTCGCGAAAAAGTTTCGCTCCTACAAGTGGCCATCGGGCTACTGTTATTGCAGAAATAACGCCATTCCGCCTGCTTTCCGTCTTCATTTTTAAATAAAAAAGCCAATTAACTGTCATGCGGGCACGCTAATTGCTCTAACCCTATAAAGTGTGTTTTTGACGTCGGATTACCGGCGCTCTTGAGGGTGTTATGGCAAATGCAGCATTGAGTCATCAGGAGATGAATGTCGTCCCTGTCGCTCCACAAATGGATCCGGCTGAGCTAAAGCGCGCATTTCATATGTTTAATGAGATGTCGCAGCAGCTGACGAATTCCTATGCATTTCTAGAAAATAAGGTTGAGCAACTCAGTGGTGAGCTTGCCACGGTCTCAGCTCAGCGGATGCAGGAATTAGCGGAAAAAGAACGTTTAGCGGATCGCCTTGAAAGCTTATTACAGATGTTGCCAGCGGGTGTTTTGTTGCTCGATGAAAATGGCTTTGTCGTGCAGAGTAATGCGGGTGCAAATGAATTACTACTCGCGGCTTCTGGCGCTGAGACCTTGGTTGGGCAGCGCTGGCGCGTGATTATTCAACGCTGTTTTAAACCGCGCCGCGATGATGGCCATGAAATTTCATTGGTAGACGGTCGCCGCGTTAGTTTGCGTACAACGGCGATGCTGAACGAACGTGGTCAGTTAATTTTATTAACCGATATGACGGAAACCCGTGCCCTACAAGCCCAGTTAAGTCAGCATGAGCGTTTATCGGCCATGGGCAAAATGGTTGCTTCACTGGCTCATCAAATTCGTACGCCGCTCGCCGCTGCGACCTTGTATGCAGGGCATCTAGCCTCCAACGATTTACCCGCTCCCCATCGCTTAAAGTTCGCAGGCAAGTTGCAAGAGCGTTTGCATCATCTCGAAAGCCAAGTACGCGATATGTTGATTTTTGCTCGGGGTGAAGCGCCATTGAATGATGAAGTGACGTTTGCCGAATTAATGGCGGGGGTTACTGCGGCGATGGAAGTTCCTCTTAGCCAATATCGCGCAGAATGTATTGTCGATAACCGCATTGAAGGCACATCTCTTATCTGTAACCGCGATGCCTTAATCAGCAGCATGATGAATTTAATTAATAATGCGCTGGAATCTTGTGAACACCCGATTCGCATCCGAATTGTATTAACAGAAACTCAAGATGGGCGCGCTCATATTCAAATTATGGATAACGGCCCCGGCGTAGAACCGCAGCAAAAAGCCCGCATGATGGAACCATTTTTCACCACAAAGAGTAATGGTACGGGATTGGGTTTGGCGGTTGTTCAAGCGGTAGTGCGTGCGCATCACGGCGAATTTTTGTTGGCGGATAGCCCGATGGGCGGCGTTTCAGCAGAACTATTTTTACCGCTAATGGGTAACTAATTAGCGGTCGATTTTACTGGAGGAAATGATCATGCGTTTACTGGTTGTAGAAGATGATCCGCGCTTGCGCGAAGCGATTGTCGATACCTTAATGTTAAAGGGTTACGAAGTTTTTGAAGCTCCGAATGGCATTGAGGCAATGGCAATTTTACGCAGCCATACATTGGATTTGGTGCTGTCGGATATCAATATGCCAGGGATGGATGGCTTAGAGTTGCTGGATCAGATAAAGGCTCAGCATCCTTGGTTGCCGGTATTATTGATGACGGCTTATGGCGATGTTGGTCAGGCGGTTAAGGCAATGCAACGCGGCGCTAACGACTATCTGATGAAGCCGTTTGAATTACGTGAATTGGACGCCTTGTTAAAGCCCTTTACGCAAGATGTGTCGGTAGATGTTGATGAGTCTGAACCCGTATGTGAAGCAGCGTCCTCGCAGCAATTGTTTCAGATGGCTCAGCGTGTGGCGCAAACTGATTCGACAGTATTAATCAGCGGTGAGAGCGGCACAGGTAAAGAAGTGCTTGCTCGTTATATTCATCAGCAATCAAGCCGTAAGCATCAGCCTTTTATTGCCATTAACTGTGCAGCTATTCCAGAGAATATGTTGGAAGCTATGCTGTTTGGTTATGAAAAAGGTGCATTTACTGGAGCGTACAATGCTATGCCGGGTAAATTTGAACAGGCTGAAGGTGGCACCTTATTGCTAGATGAAATCACCGAAATGGATTTGAGCCTGCAAGCAAAGTTGTTACGCGTTATTCAAGAGCGACAGGTCGAACGTTTAGGTGGTAAGAAAACGTTGGATTTGGACGTGCGTATTTTAGCGACGACAAACCGAGATTTAGCGGATTACGTAGCGGAAGGCAATTTCCGTGAAGATTTATATTATCGCCTTAGCGTATTCCCATTGAATTGGTTGCCGCTGCGTGAGCGTCGTGAAGATATCATTCCTTTAGCTAAGCGCTTACTGACTCACCATGCCGGTAAAATGAAGCGTCCAGTGCCGAAAATGTTACCTGAAACTGAGCAAAAAATGCTTGCCCATAGCTGGCCGGGTAATGTTCGTGAGCTAGACAATACCATTCAGCGTGCATTGATTATGCAAACGGGGCCGCAACTACACCCGAACGATTTGATTCTGACTCCTGTGCCGAAAAACCGTCAGCATGAGATGCCTGCTAGCGTCGTTTTACCGGCGGAGGAAGGCGAGTTGGGTAGCGATTTACGTACTCGAGAAGTAGAACTGATCGTCAAGGCACTAAAAGAAGAGCCTAGTCGCAAGGAAGCTGCTGATCGTTTGGGTATTAGCCCAAGAACCTTGCGTTACAAGGTTGCGCGCTTGCGCGATGAAGGTGTTGATGTCGAATCTATGGTGTCTTCTTTTTAAACTTTCCTCCTTTCCCTCCCTTTGCCCTTAATTCTGGCAAGCAAGTTGCAACGTCAGAATAAAGGGCATGAAAACTGCCGAAAAGTGTCAAAAAATAATGATACGCCATCATGAACTCACAGTAGTCAGGGTGGCAACGAGGGTAGCAGTATGATTGATCGTGTCGATGTCAGTTCCGTTTTAATGCAGATGCGTCAGGTAAAAGATCAGCTGCGCACGCAGCACGAACAGTCCATTAATTCAGCACCCGCCAGTCGTGGTGTTGAAGGCATGATGCGTTCCGACTCGGTGGCTCGTCCACAAAGCATCGGTGATGTGAATCGCGTTAATGGCGATAGTATGAAAGTCAGTGGTGACAATACGGTTCCTGATTTTCAGACTATGTTTAAAACTGCGATTGATAACGTCAACGAAAATCAAAAAGTTGCTGGGAATTTGGCTACCCGTTTTGAGCAAGGGGATGCATCCATTGACTTACCAGAAGTTATGATTGCATTACAAAAATCCAGCGTGTCTTTTCAAGCAATGACCCAGGTTCGTAATAAACTGGTAGAAGCTTATAAAGACATCATGAACATGCCGGTTTAATGGGTTGATGTATGGATAATGTACCAGCACAAGCGATGGCAGGAGCAGGTGCCGATAGTGGTAGCGGCACTGAAGCGGCGATGACACCAGCATCGACTGACACTCGCACTGATTCCCATCCGCTCATGGCGGGTTTCGGCAAATTAAATATAGTGCGCCAAGCCGCCGTTATTGGCGGTATTGCATTGGTAATTGCTTTGGTGGTCGCTATTTTTATCTGGTCACGCGAACCCACTTACAAACCGCTTATTCACCGTATGCAAGATCACAATGCTCAAGACATTGTCGAGGTATTGCAGCGCGAAGACATTCCTTTTCAAATTGATCCAGTAACGCAGATATTAATGGTGCAAGCCAGTGATCTGCATGAAGCGCGCATGAAGCTGGCGGCAGCGAGCTTAATTGATGACAAGACAGTTGGACTAGAAGTATTAGAAAAAGATAGTACGTTAGGTACGAGTCAGTTTATTGAAAATGCACGTTATCGCCGCGGTCTTGAGGGTGAGTTGGCGCGTACAATTGCCAGTGTCAAAAGTGTTCGTAATGCTCGTGTGCATTTAGCACTGCCAAAACAATCTGTTTTCGTGCGCGATCAACGTAAACCGAGAGCATCGGTGTTTTTAGAGCTATATCCGGGTAGTGATTTATCGCGCGATCAGGTTGAAGCAATTATGAATTTGGTGGCGTCGTCGGTAAGCGAAATGGATCGCGCTGATGTCTCTATTGTTGATCAAAAGGGTAATTTGCTATCCAAAGTTGCGCCAGAAGATACTGGCGAAATGATGGCAACCCGACAGCTTGAATATTCAGAGAAGGTTGAAGAAACCCTTACTCAGGCGGTTAATAATATTCTTAAGCCTGTGTTAGGTGAGGCTAATTATAAAGCAGAAGTATCTGCCGATATTGATTTTACTATTCAGGAACAAAGCGAAGAGTTATTTAATCCTGATTTAATTGCTTTGCGTAGTGAACAATTGGTTGATGAGTCAAATGGTGGAAAGGACGCAGGTGGCATTCCTGGGGCTTTATCGAATCAACCTCCTGCTGCAGCCACGGCGCCAGAGCAAGCGATAGGCACAGGTGCTGGTGGTGCAGGCGCCGCAGGTAAACGTCGCTCTGAGGCTACACGCAATTACGAGGTCGATCGGACGTTGAGCTACAAACAAAGTCAGGTCGGGCGTATTCAACGTTTAACCGTTGCGGTTGTAGTGAATGATCGAGAAATAATGAATGCGGATGGCGACATGGTACTACAGCCATGGACAGATGCTGATCTGCAGCGCTTAGAAGTATTGGTTAAAGATACGGTTGGTTTTAATGCTGCGCGAGGCGATAGCGTTAACGTGATCAATTCGCCCTTTATGGGCAAAGGTGAAACATCGCTGGGTGATCCAGATTTTTGGACACAGCCTTGGTTCTGGGAAATCATGAAGCAAGTATTAGCGGGTCTTTTCATACTGGTATTAATTTTCGGTGTGATTCGCCCAACGATTAAAAGTATTGCCAGCAGAGGTCGTGATGATGAATCGAGTCTGCTGGATGATTTAGAAGATGCGGAAGCCGGATTAGATGATGATCGCGTAACACTGGCAGGTATGGACGAATATTTATTACCAGGCGCATCAGAAAGCTATGAGCGTCAGTTAGATGCACTTAAAGGTCTAATTGCCGAAGATCCTGCGCGTGTTGCTCAAGTGGTTATTGGATGGGTGAACGAAAACAATGGCTGAGAATACGATGCCTGAAAATGCACTAGCGAGTTTAAGCCGTGTTGAGCGTGCCGCTATTTTGCTCATGACATTGGGCGAGAAAGATGCTGCTGAAATTTTAAAACACATGGGGCCGAAAGAGGTGCAACGTGTGGGTACGGCGATGGCGACGTTGAAAAATATTAATCAAGGCCAAGTCGAAGGTGTGGTCTCTGAATTTTTAGATGCGGTGAGCGGCCAAACGGGCATGGGGTTGGGTTCAGACGACTATATTCGAAATATGCTGACACAGGCTCTTGGTAACGATAAGGCCGGTGCATTAATTGATCGTATTCTACTCGGTGGTAATACCACCGGACTTGATTCATTAAAATGGATGGAGCCGCGTCAGGTAGCTGATTTAATTCGTCATGAACATCCGCAAATTCAAGCCATTGTTGTGTCGTATTTAGATGCGGATCAATCGGCTGAAATTTTATCGAATTTTGATGAAAAAGTGTGCCTCGATATCATTATGCGGGTAGCGGCATTAGAAGCAGTACAGCCTGCGGCTTTGCAAGAATTAAACGATATTCTAGAACGCCAGTTTTCGGGCAAAGCCGGTGCGCAAACCACGAGTATGGGTGGGGTCAAAGTGGCAGCAAGTATCGTCAACTTTGTGGACAGTACCATTGCTGCGGAATTGCTCGAACAAATCAAAGAGGTGGACGAAGATCTGGGAACACAAATTCAAGATCTTATGTTCGTATTCGACAACTTGGTGGATGTCGACGACCGTGGTATTCAGGCTTTGATGCGCGAAGTCTCGACCGATCTTTTGGTTGTGGCGTTGAAAGGTGCCGATCCTCTGGTGCAAGAAAAAATCTTCAAGAATATGTCGAAGCGCGCTGCCGAATTGCTGCGTGATGATTTGGAAGCGAAAGGCCCAGTTAAAGTGAGTGAAGTTGAAGCGTCGCAGAAAGAAATTCTTACTATTGCTCGCCGTTTGGCAGACGCAGGTGAGATTGTCTTGGGCGGCGGTGGCGAGGCCATGATGTAATATGACCGACACTAAGCGCGATGCGCCGATTCCGGCTGATAAAGCAGATCATGCTAAGCCGTGGCGCCTACCTTTTTGGACGGAACCTCCAGCTTATGTTGTTGAGCGCGAAAAAAGCGAAGCGGCAGAAGCTGAAGCAGAAGAGAATCTTAAAGCCGAAGCTGAAGCGGGGGAACGTCATCATTATCCAACGGCTGAAGAAGTCGAACTGATTCGCCGTGAAGCCTATAACGCAGGTCTTGAACAAGGCTTAGTTGAAGGTCGTCAGCAGGGTGTGAATCAAGGGTTAGAAGAAGGTCGTGCCGAGGGCTTAGAAAAAGGCCATGCGGAGGGTTTTGTTACAGGTCAAAAAGATGGTTTGCTGGCGGGCGAAAAAGCCGGTCGTGAAGCAGGCCGAGTTGCGGTTGAAGCGGAAGCTGCGCGTGTTGCTAAATTAGTTGCGACATTACAGGCAGAGGTAGCATTACGCGATCGAGAATTACCCGATGTGCTGGCAGGGCTGATCGCTATGATGACTCAGCATGTGTTGCAGCATGAATTAAGTCTTGGTGCTCAATCGATTCTTACTTATGTGAATACGGCGTTAGCGGCTTTACCGAGTGGTGAAAAAAATGGCCGCGTTGTGGTGTCGACTAAAGATGCTGCTTTGTTAAAAACCGCACTGGATAACATTGGTCGCACATTAGCATTTGACGTTGATTCTAGCTTGGCAGCGGGTGAGTGTCGTGTGGAGTCAGAGCACTCACTGATTGAATACAGTGTGAGTGATCACATGCAGCAGCAGTTAATTGATATCACTACCCGTATGTTGACGCATGCGAGTGACTTCCCTTCATATGACGAAACTAGCGATTCACTCGTGACGGAGCCTGATGACGACATCTTAGCTGCTGATATCTCAGAGGATATTCATTCAGCAGATGTGGATTCAGCAAATGTGGATTCAGCAAATGTGGATTCAGCAAATGTGGATTCAGCAAATGTGGATTCAGCAAATGTCGATTCAGCAGATGTCGATTCAGCAAATGTGGATTTATCGGCAATAGATCCTAGCCAAACAGAAGGCACGTCCTCGAACGAACTCGAACCACATAATCCGCTATCACCCTCATCGGAATTTAACGATGAGCCTAAGTGATCGCTGGCGCAATATTCGTCCTGAAGCTCTTTATCATCCGCGCACTGCCGGACGCTTAATTCGCATGGTGGGTTTAACCCTAGAAGCCGTTGGCCTAGATGTTCGTGTGGGTGACCGTTGTCGAGTGGAGCGCCAACAGGGCGGTGACATAGAAGCTGAGGTTGTTGGCTTTGATGATCAGCGCGTATTTCTAATGCCCATTGAGCAGGTCGATGGGCTCCGTCCAGGCAGTAAAGTTTGGCCACTTAACGGCGCTGCTGACGTGCCTGTGGGTTTTTCTTTGTTAGGGCGGGTTCTTGATGGGGCTGGTCGTCCACTGGATAGCAAAGGCCCATTAGTGGATATCGAACATGGGCATTTGCAAGGGCGTCCTATTAATCCTCTGCATCGCGCTCCAATACGTGAGCCTCTTGATGTAGGGATTCGTGCAATTAATTCGTTGTTAACCGTTGGCCGTGGGCAACGTATTGGTTTATTTGCCGGTAGTGGTGTGGGTAAAAGTGTGCTGCTGGGCATGATGACGCGCTTTACTACAGCCGATGTGATTGTCGTCGGTTTGATTGGGGAGCGTGGGCGTGAAGTAAAAGAATTTATTGATGAGATTCTCGGGCCTGAAGGTCTTACTCGTGCCGTTGTTGTTGCTTCCCCAGCAGATGATTCTCCTTTAATGCGTTTACGTGCAGCGGCTTATTGCACTTCTATCGCGGAGTTTTTTCGTGACCAAGGACAGAACGTCCTGCTTTTAATGGATTCTCTGACGCGCTATGCCCAAGCACAGCGTGAAATTGCTTTAGCGGTTGGTGAACCACCTGCAACGAAAGGTTATCCACCATCGGTATTTAATAAATTGCCAAAATTGGTAGAGCGAACCGGCAATGGCCAAGAAGGTGGTGGTTCTATTACGGCGTTTTATACCGTGTTAAGTGAAGGCGACGATATGCAGGATCCAATTGCTGATGCTAGCCGCGCGATTCTCGATGGTCATATTGTTTTGTCGCGTCGCTTAGCAGAAGAGGGACATTACCCTGCAATTGATGTTGAGGCTTCTGTGAGTCGAGTTATGCCGCAAATCGTGGATGATTCTTGGCTGCAGAAAGCGCAATTGTGTAAACGATTAATGTCACATCATCGGCAAAATCAGGACCTCATTAGTGTCGGTGCTTACCAGCCAGGTTCTGATCAAGTGCTCGATGTAGCTATTGAACGTTTACCGCGTATTAAAGCTATGTTGCGCCAGGGTCTAAAAGAAGGCTCCAGTATTAAAGAAAGCATGGCAGCGCTTAATGAATTGTTCCCTAGTCCGGATAAACGCGGGTGAGCTATCGGCATCCTCGCGCTCGTCGTTTGGCTGTCGTACTCGAACTAGCCGAAAAAGACGAAAAAGAAGCGTTACGTCGTTGGGGCGATAGCCAAAAGAAATTAGTCTTAGAAGAAGAGCGCCAACAGCAGCTAACCGTATATGCGGCTGATTATCAAAAACAGATTGCGACGCCCAGCAGTGGTCACATCAGTGCCGGTATGATTCACAATACACTCGGCTTTATCAGTCAGATTGAAACCGCATTAAACCAACAGCAAGAGCAAATTAAACGTTTACGGGCTCAAACTGAACGCGCCCGTGACGCCTATCTGAAGTCGCATGGCAAAGTACAAGCCATGCAGCAGCTGCTGCAGCGGCTGGAACAGGAGTTCGAGCACGAACAAGATCGTCAACAGCAGCGCGAAGCCGATGAATGGGCCACTCGCAATGCGGCCATACGGCCTAAGTCACGTTAATTCCACACTTTTTCTTGCGTTTATATAGCACCTTTGACTTTCCGGTCTAGTCTTAGTTTTAGGACTGAATCGAGAGTATCTCTGATGGCAACAACTACCTCCATTGAATGCGGCGAACGCTTAAGTATCGATACCGTTGAAAAACTGTATGCAGCAATGGAAAGGGCGTTGCTTGAAGGCTCTGATGTCGAGTTACGAGCCGCAGACATACAGTATTGCGATACTGCAGGTTTACAGCTCGTACTGTCACTACGCCAGACGTTAGCGACAACAGATAATGATATTCACTGGCACGACGCCAATGATGTGTTGTTATCGACGGCTAAACATTTAGGTCTTGTAGCGGCGCTGAATCTTTCTTCAGTTCAGTAATTTCGGTAAATCGGGAGTTTTAATATGGCGAGTATTCTAGCGGTTGATGACTCAGCATCAATGCGTCAGATGGTAGCCTTCACCTTAAAAGGTGCTGGTTATCAGGTAAAAGAAGCTTCAGATGGTGTTGAAGCTTTGGCAATTGCAAAACAAGAAAAATTCGATTTAGTACTGACCGACGTCAATATGCCTAATATGAATGGCATTGAACTCGTTCAGCAACTACGCCAGCTGGATGATTTTAAGTTCACCCCTATGCTGATGTTAACAACTGAATCAGCGGGCGATATGAAAATGCAGGGTAAGCAAGCGGGAGCTACTGGCTGGATTGTTAAACCGTTTAACCCTGAGCAGCTTCTAAGCACCATCAAACGCGTTTTGGGGTAAGTTCAAATGAGTGTTGATTTATCGCAATTCCACCAAGTTTTTTTCGAAGAAAGCTTTGAAGGGCTCGATATCATGGAAAGCCAATTGGTGGACATGAGCCCGGAGACGGTGGATGACGAGATCGTCAACACAATCTTTCGTGCGGCTCACTCCATTAAGGGTGGGGCAGGCACATTCGGCTTTATGCCAGTATCTGAATTTACTCATGTTGTTGAAACACTATTAGATGAAATTCGCGCAGGTAAGCGCGCAATGGAATCGGAATACATTGATTTATTTCTACAATCAGTTGATTGCCTACGAGAAATGCTTGGCGCAATGCAAGCGGGTAATGCCCCAGAAACTGCGCGCCCTGCTGAAATTAAAGTCGCCTTTGAAGCGATATTAAATGCAGGAGCTCCCAAGGCTAAAAACGAAGAAGTCGCCAGTGACGGAGTTAATGCGGAATCAGAGATGATTGGATGGCGAATCGAGATGCGCCCGCATATCGATATGTTGCGCACTGGAAATGAACCATTTCGTATGTTCCGCGAGCTGCGGGATGTGGTCGGCGAAGAGTATTTGAATGTTGAAGCGCATTTAGAAAACCTTCCAGAATTTACCAGTATTAATCCCGAAGAGTGCTACATCTATTGGACTCTAACGATCAATACACCCGCCAATATTGACTATATTCGCGCGGTATTTGAATGGGTAGAAGACGATTGCGATATTGAATATCACGAGATTCACAATGAAAGCGCTGAATTGTCTAAGCCAACGGATATTGCAGTCGAATCCCCCGAAATATCCTCAGATGCTGTCGATTCAGTAGATGCGGCAAGTAGTGAACCTGTAGCGCCTCCTGCAGCTAAATCTGCATCCCCCAAGGCGACAGCGAAAAATGCCGAAAGCTCATCTATTCGCGTTTCTATCGATAAAGTCGATAGTCTGATTAATATGGTCGGTGAACTAGTTATTACGCAGTCTATGCTGGGCCAGCTTGGCCAAGATTTTGATATGAGTCGGCTAGCTAAGTTGCAAGAAGGTCTATCGCAACTTGAACAAAATACCCGTGAACTGCAAGAAAGCGTGATGAAAATACGCATGATGCCGATCAGCTTTGCGTTTAGCCGTTTTCCGCGTCTGGTGCGTGATTTAGGCAATCAGTTAAGTAAGAAAGTTAACCTAGTGACCTTGGGCGAAAACACCGAGTTAGATAAAACAGTGATGGAAAAAATAGGTGATCCACTGGTTCATCTTGTACGTAATTCTTTAGATCACGGTTTGGAAACAACTGAGCAACGCATCGCGAATGGAAAATCTGAAGAAGGCACCATTACGCTGAATGCCTTTCATCAAGGTGGCAATATTGTTATCGAAGTTGCGGATGATGGTGCAGGCTTAAATGAACAACGCATTCTCGATAAAGCTAAACAAAAAGGTTTAGTACCAGAAAGTCAGGTATTAACACCAGAAGAAATACATCAGCTGATATTCTTACCTGGTTTTTCCACCGCCGATGTCGTGAGCGATATTTCGGGTCGTGGTGTTGGTATGGATGTTGTGCGTCGTAATATTTCCGCATTAAACGGCACCATTGAAGTACGCTCACAGCGTGGTATAGGTTCTACATTTATTATTCGCTTACCACTTACCTTGGCTATTCTTGATGGCCAGCTAGTTAAGGTTTGCGATGAAACCTACATTTTCCCATTGGTATCCATTGTCGAGTCTATTCAAGTTAATCGCCGCTCGTTAAGTCATATCACTGGAAGCCAGTATGTCATGCAGTTGCGTGACGAATACATACCAATACTTCGTTTAGATGGCATTTTCGGTTTACGCAAAGATGAGCCTGAACCCGAAGAGTTAATGCTGGTGGTAGTAGAAGGTGATAATGAAAAAATCGGTGTTGTTGTTGATGATTTAATGGGCCAGCAGCAGGTAGTTATTAAGAGCCTTGAACAAAACTACGAAAAAGTATTAGGCGTATCCGGCGCTACTATTTTGGGTGACGGTACTGTGGCTCTAATCATCGATATTTCTGGTTTAGGTAAAACACTAGACCAAATGAAAAAACGCAGCCGCAAATCTGAGCGGGCAGCCTGAGGAATAGCACAATGGAAGCAGTTGCAGAAAAAAGTCAACGCGATTTGGTTGGTCAGCACGAGCAACAGTATTTAACCTTCATTATGTCGGGGGAAGAATACGGTGTGGATATTTTGGCCGTGCAAGAGATACGCGGCTGGGAGGAATCGACGACCATCCCGAATGCGCCACCGTATATCCGTGGTGTCATTAACTTACGTGGAACCATTGTCCCGATTATGGATTTGCGCGCGCGGTTTGGGCTTCCCGAAGTCGATTATAGCCCTGTCACTGTAGTGATTATTTTGAAGTTTGAAGGCGCTAACGGTGATCGCGTAATGGGCATAGTGGTCGATGCAGTATCGGATGTTTATACCATCGCTGATTCTGATACGCGCAAGCCGCCGGAGCTAACTGAAGATCAAAACTCGGATTTTATTAAAGGTTTGGTCAATGTGAACGACAAGATGGTTATCTTGCTTGATGTCGATATTCTGTTGAATATCAAAGCGAAAAAATCAATTCAAGATGTTGTTGAGTAGTAAGAACATAACGTAAAAATCCATTGCCGGAATTGCTTACTACTACTTCTAAACAAAGCCGGATTGAACGAAGATAATGAAAGGGCTGTTATTATGAGTTTTTTAAAGAATCTATTTTCCGCTGAGAATAATAACGGAACGCAGGAAGCGATGCGTGAGTTAGAAGCTAAAGTCGACGCCTTGAATAAAAGTCAGGCCATGATTGAATTTGATATGAATGGCAATATTCTAACTGCAAATGATAATTTTCTTAATGTGATGGGATATCGCCTTGATGAAGTTCAAGGTAAGCATCATAGCATTTTTGTTGGCGCTGACTACAAAGCGAGCAATGAGTATCGTCAATTCTGGGATAAGCTGAATCGTGGCGAATTTGATAGTAACGAGTATCTTCGTATCGGCAAAGGCGGAAGCGAAGTCTGGATTCAAGCAAGCTATAATCCCGTTTTTGATTTGACGGGTAAGCCTTATAAAGTTGTTAAGTGTGCAACGGACATTACTAAGCAAAAGAACCAAGCCAGAGAGAATGAAAAAAACGCCAATATTGCTAATGCACTAAAGCTTTGCCAAGCGAATGTGATGTTGGCAGATAACGATTTAAATATTGTTTATATGAATGATCGTGTAAGTGAAGTGCTAAGTGGTCGTGAAAAAGATATTCAAAAAGAATTGCCCAACTTTCATGTGAGCAAACTTATCGGAAGCTCAGTTGATCAGTTTCATAAAAAGCCCAGTCATCAACGTCAAATGATGGGTGAACTAAAAGAATCCTACCAAACAGATTTAAAAGTATCAGGGCTTACATTCTCGCTTACTGCAACGCCATGGATTGGTACTGACGGCACTCGCATTGGTACTGTGGTTGAGTGGGTTGATCTGACCGAAGAACTCGCTCGTCAGCAAGTTGCTAAACGAATGGCAGATGAGAACTCTCGAGTTAAGCAAGCGTTAGATGTGGTAACCACCAATGCCATGATTGCCGATGGCGATCTGAATATCGTGTATATGAACAATGCTGTTAAAGACATGATGAGTAATGCACAAAGCGATTTGCGGCAGGATATCCCTGGTTTTGATGCCAGTCGCTTAATGGGCGCAAATATTGATACTTTCCATAAAAAGCCTGCTCATCAGCGTGGTATGTTGGCGGCGCTGAAATCGACTTATTCAACGGAAATTAAAGTTGGCGGTCGTACTTTCGGTTTAATTGCAAATCCAATTCTCAATGACGCGAACGAGCGTATTGGTACGATTGTGGAGTGGAAAGATCGGACCGCTGAAGTATCGGCAGAACAAGAAGTGGATAATATTGTTGAAGCTGCAGCAGCAGGTGATTTATCTCGTAGACTTGAAACGGCCGGTAAAGACGGTTTCTTCTTGAATTTAGCGCAGGGCTTAAACCGCTTGCTGGCGATTTCTGAAAACGTGGTTAACGATACGATTCGCGTATTTGATGCACTCGCTCATGGTAATTTAACGCGTAAAGTAGAATCCGATTATGAAGGTACATTTGGTAAGTTAAAGCAGGACGCTAACTCAACAGTAGATCGCTTAACGGAAATCATTACTCGTATCCGCGAAGCCGCTGGCACTGTAGCAACCGGAGCCAGTGAAATAGCTCAAGGTAACGCCGATTTAAGCAAGCGAACCGAATCACAGGCTTCTAGCTTGGAAGAAACCGCATCAAGTATGGAAGAAATGACCAGTGCGGTTAAACAAACCAGCGAGAATTCGGTCCACGCTAATGAGCTGGCATCTTCGGCGCGCCAAAAGGCACAAGAAGGTGGCCAAGTCGTTAGTAAAGCAGTAACCGCCATGGAAGAAATTAACCATGCTAGTAAGAAGATCGCCGATATTATTGGTGTCATTGATGAAATTGCTTTCCAGACTAATTTACTTGCGTTGAACGCCGCGGTAGAGGCTGCACGAGCGGGTGAGCAAGGTCGTGGTTTTGCGGTTGTCGCAGGTGAAGTTCGTAATCTCGCGCAGCGCTCTGCTGCTGCAGCCAAAGAAATTAAAGATCTCATTCGTGACAGTGTCGATAAAGTAGATGCGGGCACATCATTGGTTAATGAATCCGGTAAGACGCTTGCTGAAATTATTGACTCAGTTGATCGCGTATCTCTGATGATTCAAGAAATTAGTACGGCAGCTACCGAACAATCTTCAGGCATTGATCAGGTAAACAGTGCCATTGCGCAAATGGATGAAATGACTCAGCAAAACGCTGCCTTGGTTGAAGAAGCAACGGCTGCAGGTGAGGCGATGTCAGAGCAAGCGCAGAACATGACGCAAATGATGGGCTTCTTTACTCTGGATGCAGCTAGCGGTATGGGGCAAGTCGGTTCTATGAACTCGATGGCATCAATGAATAGCCCAGCCCCCCGAGCTTCCGTTTCAGCGCCTAAGTCGAAAGCGTCAGGACAAGGTGGTTTATCGGTTAAAAGTAACGCTGATGAATGGGAAGAGTTTTAAGTCATTATGGGTACAGCCGAAAACATCGTGAATATAGGGGGTGATCAGGAATTCCTGATGACCCAAAAAGATTTTGATGAAATAGCGGCGCTGGCAATGACCCATACGGGAATTGTTTTAGGTAACCATAAAATTAATATGGTTTATGCCCGAATTGCACGTCGGTTACGTGTATTGGGCATGAACACATTCAGACACTATTTAACCTATCTTAATGCGAATTTTGAGGCTGAATCGACCGAGTTTGTTAATGCTTTGACGACGAACTTGACGTCTTTCTTTCGCGAAAATCATCATTTTGATTTTTTACGCAGTGAAGCCTTTCCTAAACTAAGACAGCAAGGGAAAAAACGCCTGCGTATTTGGTCTTCCGGGTGTTCGATTGGTCAAGAGGCCTACTCAATTGCAATTACGTTAAAGCAAAGTTCATTTCCTAGCGATTGGGATATTAAGATTCTGGCAACAGATCTTGATTCAAATGTGGTAGAAAAGGGGAATCAAGGTATTTATCCCGCGGATAGTATTTCGTCGTTACCTAAGGATGTTAAGCAAAATTACTTCAAGCACAGCCCAGATGGGAAAACGATCCGAGTTAAGGATGGGGTGCGAGAAATGGTGTATTTTAAGCGCCTAAATTTATTGGAGGATTGGCCGGTAAAAGGGCCGTTCGATATTATCTTTTGCCGCAATGTTGTGATTTATTTTAATAAGGACACTCAACGTACCTTATTCGATCGTTATGCTAATCTCCTGCCGGTTGGTGGTTATTTATTTATCGGCCATTCTGAGTCGTTGAATGGTATTTCCACTCGGTTCGAGTCTATTGGCAATACTATTTACAGAAAAATCCGGTGAGTGGGACTATGGCTATTCAGCTCAAAGCGGAACAACCCAAAGCATTACGAGGGTTTGAACACGTTAATCGTTATTGGGATGAAGTACACCAAACGTGGGCGGCGAAAATATTACCCGGTGAATTTTATGTCTCAACGCATGGCGAGATGATTGTGACGATACTGGGTTCTTGTATATCGGCATGCATACGTGATCGAGTACTGGGTATCGGTGGCATGAATCATTTCATGTTACCGGTTCAGAATGAAAACTCTAGCGAAAATTGGGGCAGTAACCCAGTAACGCAAGAATCCCGCTATGGCAATTGGGCCATGGAGTTTTTGATCAATGAGATCTTAAAGCGTGGTGGTCGTCGTGAAAATTTAGAAGTGAAGTTGTTTGGTGGTGGCCAAATGATCGCCTCTTTAACCGATATTGGTCAGCGTAATATTTTATTTGTTTATAATTACTTGGCCAAAGAAGGTTTGAAAGTCGCGGCGGCGGACGTTGGCGATGTATATGCTCGAAAGGTTCTCTATTTTCCTGATACTGGTGCAGTGAAGATGCGCAGAATTACACATACTAAGAACGATACTTTGTTGCAGCGTGAAAATGAATACCGGAAATCGGTGGATAAATCGAATCAGCCTAACTCTGGCGCCGGTAGCATCGATCTATTCTGAGAGGATTTATGAGTAAATCTATTCGCGTATTAATTGTTGATGATTCAGCATTAATCCGACAAATGTTAAAAGAAATATTCGATGCAACACCTGATATTGAAGTCGTAGGGGTTGCCCATGACCCTTTCATTGCTAGAGATAAGATCAAACAGTTAAATCCCGACGTACTGACACTGGATGTCGAAATGCCCAAAATGGATGGGCTGCAATTTCTTGGAAATATCATGCGTCTGCGCCCTATGCCGGTTGTTATGGTCTCGACCTTGACTGCCGCAGGTGCTCCGGAAACGCTTGCTGCATTAGAGGTCGGCGCAGTCGATTACATCGCTAAGCCTCAGGCGCGTAATGCCGAGGAATTTGCTCAATTCGCCCAGCTTCTGGTCGAAAAAATTCGTGTTGCTGCCGTCGCAAGAGTGCAACCTAAAGACCTAAGGCGTGAGTTGCCACCGCGTGTTTTGACACCGATTAGTTCGAACTCGGCCGTGTACAAGCGCATTGTCGCAATAGGCTCGTCGACAGGCGGTACGGAAGCTATTAATACCTTGATTGAAGGTTTGCCTGGTCATTGTCCGGCAATCGTAATAACGCAACACATACCGGCGGTATTCAGTGCTTCTTTGTGTCTTCGACTTAATAATCGCTATCCTATGGAAGTCTTGGAAGCGAGTGAAGGGTTAGAGGTTAAACCGGGTCGCATTATTATTGCTCAAGGCGGCAGACATTTGCGTTTTCGTAAGCAGGGAGAGCGCCTTTTTTGTGTGATGGATGATGGTCCTAACGTCAATTTGCACAAACCTTCCGTGGAGGTCATGTTCGATTCACTGCGCGAACTCATTGGTGGACGTAAGTTAGTGGTCGCTATGTTAACCGGGATGGGCGCCGACGGTGCTGCGGCTATGAAGCGTTTGCACGATGACGCAGCTATTACCGTAGCCCAAGATGAAGCCTCATGTGTGGTCTGGGGTATGCCGAAAGTCGCAGTAGAGCTAGGCGCTGTAGATACCATTCTTCCACTGTCAAAAATTGCTGATCACCTGTTAAACAAGACAGTGAAAGCATGACAAATGGAATCTTTGTGCTAAACCTAAGTTAGCAAAGATAAGAAACTTTTGGAGTAAATATAATGACAGTGAGTGCCTCTCTTGCTAGTAATGGTCGTGAGCTGACGATAAAGGTTCACGGGCGTTTTGACTTTAGTGCCCACCAAGAATTTCGTGATGCGTATGAGCACGGTGATTCGAATGTAAATAGCTACATTGTCGATTTGTCGGGTACTTCGTACCTCGATAGTTCAGCTTTAGGCATGTTATTGCTATTACGCGATCACGCTGGTGGCGATCAAGCTGATATTCGCCTAACCAACTGTAATGACGATGTTCGAAAAATTCTGACAATTTCTAACTTCGAGCAATTATTCACCATTCAATAAGAAGTTTCCGACATGGACGCCATTAAAGTACTGATTGCTGATGATAACGACATCGACCGAATGGTTCTGTCACGAGTTATCCGCAATCAAGGAAATACAGTGCTGGAGGCTAAAAATGGTGCTGAAGCTGTTAGCGTCTATCTAGAGCATAAACCAGACATTATTTTAATGGATGTGTTGATGCCTGGTATAAACGGCAAAGAGGCAACGTTAAAAATAAAGGAAATAGCAGGAGAAGACTTCGTTCCTGTTATTTTCTTAACCTCCCTTACCGACGCCCAAAGCCTAGCAGATTGCTTGGAATGCGGTGGCGATGATTTCCTTAGCAAGCCATACAATCACATAATACTTCAAGCCAAAATTAATTCCTTTTATCGCATGTGTGATATGCACCGAACTGTGCGTAATCAGCGTGACACTATTGCTAAAAGTAACGAGCATATGCTGCAAGAGCAGCATGTGGCAAAAGCCGTGTTTGACAATGTTGCGCATGCTGGTTGTCTTAGCGCCCCTAATATTCGTTATATGTTATCGCCTTTAGCAGTATTCAACGGTGATGTTGTTCTTGCTGCTCGCAAGCCTGATGGCGGCATGCATGTACTGCTCGGAGACTTTACTGGCCATGGTCTGCCAGCGGCCATTGGCGCTATGCCATTAGCCGAAATATTTTATGGTATGACGGCAAAAGGCTTTGGTTTGGCCGACGTCATGCGTGAAATGAATTTGAAGTTAAAAGGTATTTTACCCATTGGTTTTTTTTGTTGTGCTGCTGGTGTTGATTTAGCCGTCGATCGACAGTCAGTGAGCGTTTGGATGGGGGGGGTTCCCGATTGCTACTTATTGCGCGCGGACGGTAAAACCGTCGAAACATTTTCATCGACTCATTTACCGCTAGGTGTGCTCAGCAATGAGAAATTTAGTGACAGTATGACGCGATTACCTATGAGTGATGGTGATCGGTTATTTCTCTGGTCTGACGGCATCATTGAAGCCCGCAATCCTGCGGGGGAATTATTTGGTCAAGAAGCGTTACGCGCTATATTCGACGATATAGATCAACCACAGAATGTATTTGATGCAATCCTTTCTCGGGTTACTGCTTATATCGGTGAGGCTGAAAAGGATGACGATACCACCTTGCTAGAATTACGTATGGTGGACTACGCCTTACCGGAAGAAGTGGAAGTTGCTCAAAGTGCCGGACCTATTGCGGGACCAATTGATTGGCAGATGATTTATGAATTAGGTCCACAAAGTCTACGTCACTTTAATCCTGTGCCTTTAATGAATCATGTAATGATGGAGGTGCCGGGCTTACGCGCTATGGGCGGACAATTATATACCGTCATGGCAGAGTTGTTTTCCAACGCTTTTGAGCACGGTGTGCTTGGTTTAAGTTCAAACTTGAAAGGTTCTGCTGACGGTTTTATGGAGTACTACCGATTGCGTGAACAACGTTTGAATGAGCTAGATGAAGGATATATTCGTATTGAAATGAACCACAAAGGGAACGGTCGTACTGGGACATTAACTTTACGTCTGATGGATAGTGGTGTTGGATTCGATTATAGCGCCATTAATTCAGAGCTATCTGATAGCCAATCAGGCACCTACAGCGGGCGTGGTATTCCTTTGTTAGGAAAAATTTGCGAGTCGCTGCAATTTCAGGGTTCAGGTAACATAGTGGAAGCAGTTATTCAGTGGCCACAAAATCAGTCTGGTTCCTAGTGCCGCAATTAAAGGAGAATACAGTATGGATGCCCTAGATATTGAAGCGATTACTACTCTGCGTGAAATCATGGATGATGAATTCGATGATTTAATTGATATTTATATCCGTGATGCCGACGAGCGAGTCTTGGCCATACGGGCACTCTATGAGAGCCATGATGCGGCAACACTGCGTATGACGACTCATAGCTTTAAAGGTGCTAGCAGCAATGTGTGTGCGCTTGGTTTAGCGAAAATAGCACAGAGCATTGAAAATGCCGCCCACAGTGGTCAGCTGGAAGGCTTGGACGCGTCTATTGAGTTACTCGAAACCACTTACCAAGAAGTCCGTCACGACCTTCTCGCCTTACATTCTTAACTTCTATCTAATATTGGCCCGTCCTTTGCGTTAGTAGGAATATCCTCGACACACTGGAGACCGGGATGAATTCAACTGCACCTTCAAATCCATTAGCTAGTTTGCTGATGTCATTAGGTGGTGGCCTTCAGCCTCAAGGGCTGCAAGGCGCATCATTACTGACTGACGGCGAAGGTGACTTTGCCTCGTTGATGTCGCAGCTCAGCGGCACTGACTTAACTAATGGGTTATTAACTGATGGTACAAGTACGCTATTTAGCGGCAATAGCCTATTGCCAACGGCATTAACCGACGGCCAAAATTTGCCGTTAACCATTAATGCTGAAATGAATCTTGATGCGGATGGTTTGCCTTTAGCGTTAACAGATGATGCTGAGTTACTCATGATGCAAATCGAGACTCCGCCGGCTATTCGCTACTTACCCACTTCTTTGCGTGGTGAAGTCATTTCCGACGACGAATTACCAGATGATTCCTCAGACGCCGGGCTAGCGGATGAAGAGCTATTGGATGATCGAGTTGGGGCTGCATTGTTTTACGCGGGACCGCCATTACCAACGACTCCTGTTGATCAAACTCCTACCGACGTGGCAGCCGACCCTCTAGCGGCTATGCGTCAAGCTGCCTTAAAAGAGCGGTTGCAAGGAAATGCGCAGGGGGTAGCGACAGATAACACAGATACAGATGTTGATGGCAGTACTGAGGCTGTTAATGATGACGGCTATGCGCCCCCCACTTCATTGGAAGAAGATAGACGGTTACGCGAGCACTTAGGTAATGGTATATCGCCAATGTCATCGCTGGCATCACAAGCTCCAGCGGCCGTTACTACTCCACAGAGTGCTCTTGCCGCGGCGATCAATGATGCCCAGTTACCGGCTGCAGCCGTAGACGCCGAGGCAGCATCAGATGCTACCTCTGATGTTGAGTTATCTGCCGACGTGGAGTTGAAATCCATGAATGAGCGATTGCAAACACAACTGCGAGAACGCTTGGACTTTGGTCAAGATCGTCGCGAATGGGGGGGCGCGCTAGGCGCTCGTATAGCAACCATGGTGGCTGAGAATATTCAGCATGCTCGAATTCAATTAGATCCGCCGGAACTGGGTAGTTTAGAAATTAAATTACAAGTAATGCATGATCAGGCGACCGTGCAGGTGCATGCGCAGAACCATCAAGTGAGAGAAGTCTTGGAAGCAAACTCTCATCGTTTACGCGATGCCTTGCAAGGGCAAGGTCTAACGCTTGCTCAGTTTGATGTCAGTGAACAAGCATCGGGTGGAAATACGGGTGGCCAGTCTGATGGTAGCGGTCCATCCGGAGGGGAAGGCGAATGGCTCGCGACGGATGACGCTGAAGAACTGAATCGCCCAGTTGTTAAAGAAACTAATAATCTATTAGACACATTTGCGTAACCCGATTAACCACTTAGGGCGGGACGCCCGCACTTAGTCTTATGACGTCTGCCCGAGCCCAAGGATGATTGCTCGGGTTCTTTTAGGCTGGGATTTTGTATTTCCCAATCAAGCCGATTGTCTCCATTCCCAGCAGTTAACCCAGAACCTTCTAAACTAACAGTAGCGTGCAATAGCTTGTGACGTATTTTTGACGAAAATACATGGCACAACCTTTGCTATTTTGACTATAGGACAGGAGATTAGGTGATATGGCAGCGGAACAAGATTTAAAACTCGAAGGTGGCGCAGCGCCAGAAGAGCCACCAAAAAGCGGTAAGAAAAAGCTGATTCTCATCATCGTGCTCGTACTGATTATTTTAGGTGCTGGTGGCGGAGCAGCAGCCTTCTTCCTTCTAGGTGGCGAGGATGAGGCCGCGGCAGAGGGCGAGTTAGCCACTGAGGTTGTTGAGGAAGCGCCTGCGGAACCTGCCCAGTATGTGATTTTAAAGCCAGAGTTTGTCATTAGCTTTCAAGTGGGTACTCGCCAGCGGTTTTTGCAGGTGAGCATCGAAATTATGACGCGTCATCAATCCGTCGCGGATGCTTTGGCGTTGCACGAACCTATGATTCGCAACGAAGTGATACGAATTATAAGTGCTCAACCGTTTGAAGAACTGCGTACAGCTCCTGGACGTTTAGCGTTGCAACAAACGTTAAAAACTGAACTCGCACAGATTATGTCGCGCGAAGCAGGGTCCGATGATGTGGAAGCCGTATTGTTTACTAATTTTGTGATGCAGTAGGAAGAGTCGTGCAAGATTTACTGTCGCAAGACGAAATTGATGCGTTATTGCATGGTGTTGACGATGGCGATATTGGGCCGGAAGAAGACATCGATGCGGCTGGAGTTAGATCGTACGATCTGACCAGTAACGACCGTATTGTTCGCGGTCGTATGCCAACGCTTGAAATGATTAATGAGCGTTTTGCGCGGTATACCCGCATTAGCATGTTTAACTTTTTACGTCGCAGTGCCGATGTTGCATCTGGTGGCGTACAAATTATGAAATTTGGTGAGTACGTTCATACGCTCTACGTACCCACCAGTTTAAACCTAGTAAAAATGCGTCCACTACGCGGCACCGCATTATTTATTATGGATGCCAAATTAGTTTTTAAATTAGTTGATAACTTTTTTGGTGGTGATGGACGTCACGCCAAAATTGAAGGACGCGAATTTACCCCAACAGAAGTACGCGTTGTACAGCTAGTTTTAAGCCAAATATTTAATGACATGATGGAAGCCTGGGCACCCATTATGAAATTAGAATTTGAATATGTTGGGTCTGAAGTTAACCCTGCGATGGCGAATATTGTAAGCCCGAGCGAAGTGGTGGTGGTTAGCACCTTTCATATCGAATTAGATGGCGGTGGCGGCGATCTACATTTAACCATTCCGTACTCAATGATAGAGCCAATACGGGAAGTACTCGATGCAGGTGTACAAAGTGATATCGACGATGTTGATGAACGCTGGCTGCATTCATTACGTGAAGATATTTTAGAGGCTCGTGTACCTATTCACGGTACGTTAGTTGAGCGTGAAATTAGTCTACGTGAGGTTGCGAAATTAAAGGCCGGGGATGTTATCCCGATTGAAATGCCCGAGAATTTTATTTTGCAAGCGAATGGTGTTCCTGTATTCCGCGGAAAAATGGGTATATCGAATGAGAATCTGGCGGTGAAAATCATTGACCAGTTAAAGCCAAGAAAACGCTGATAGGAGATCCCGATGAGCGACGATAAAGATCAAGATAAAGCCCCAGAAGAAGCCGAAGAGCTCGATCCCCAAGCGTTGGCTGACTCAGTAGCCGACGGTGTTAGTGAGGCCGAAGGCGACGATCAAGCGTTGGCAGACGAATGGGCTGCTGCAATGGAAGAATCTGGTGATGACGTAAGTAGTGATGATCCAGATGAAATTATGGCGGCGGCAACGACGCCTCAAAAGAATGTCCGCCAAGTGGAACTCGATGAATTGGAAGATGAAAGCGTGCCGAGAGCTCAGCCAGAAGGCGGCCCAGAGTTGGACGTTATTCTTGATATTCCGGTGCGTATTTCTATGGAAGTAGGTTCGACGCAAATACCCATTCGCAATTTATTGCAATTAAACCAAGGCTCGGTGGTAGAACTTGATCGTTTGGCTGGCGAACCCTTAGATGTACTCGTCAACGGTACTCTGATTGCGCACGGTGAAGTTGTGATGGTTAACGATAAATTTGGTATCCGCCTAACGGATGTGGTGAGTCAGAGTGAACGTATTCAGCGCTTGCGCTAAAACCCTATTAATAGCCTTCTTTATGCTTTTAACGTTTTCGCTAAATGCAGAGGAAAGTACGGCTATTGTTGATGAAAATAGTGCTGAACTGGCTTCTACCGTTGGTAATAATGAACAATTGACGACTCAAAAACCAGCTGAAACAGTCAAAACTCAGCCAATGCTCGCGGTTAATCCGATGGCTAGCGCAGGAAAGGTAGCGCTATTTTTGGTGGTGATTGTTGGCTTGATTCTTCTTCTTGCATGGTTGGTTAATAAAACTAAAGCAGGTCAGTTGTCTCAGAGTAACGCACAAATTCGCTTACTTGCCACACTTCCTCTGGGTTTAAAAGAGAAGATCGCAGTCATTGAGGTTGGAGATCAACAAATTGTAGTGGGCATTACACCGCAGCAAATTACTACTCTGGCGACATTAACTGAAAAGCTCGATACAACAACGACTAACAGTAGCAAGAATTTTGCGGATGTTTTGAAAATGGCCATACGTAAATGACGATAAAAAAAGCACTAGGTTGGTTTCTACCGATATTTTTACTGGTTATGCCAACCTTAGGTTGGGCAGCGGATGCCGCTAGTATGATTGGTGCTGCTGGAAGTGGCTCGGCGAGTGGAACGGGGGGCATGCTAGGTATCCCAGCGGTTGTTTATAAAACTACCGATACTGGCGGGGAATACACGGTTACCATTCAAATTTTAGCCATCATGACCTTGCTGTCGGTGTTGCCATCGCTACTAATTATGATGACATCATTTACCCGTATTATCGTCGTGATGGCGATACTACGTCAGGCTATGGGGTTGCAGCAAACGCCGTCGAATCAAGTCTTACTGGGTTTATCCTTATTTTTGACATTATTTATTATGATGCCTGTGTTTCGCGTGATCAACGTTGAAGCCGTACAGCCATATATTGCTGAAGAAATAACACCGCAAGTAGCATTAGAACGCGCCATCGTTCCTGTGCACGAATTCATGCTGGCTCAGACCCGCGAAACCGATTTGCAGCTGTTTATGCGTATTAGTGGTCGTCAAGATATTGCTACTCCCGAAGAAACACCGATTCATATCTTGATTCCGGCCTTTATTACCAGTGAACTGAAAACCGCCTTTCAAATTGGTTTTCTAATTTTTATTCCATTTTTGATCATCGACTTAGTCGTCGCCAGTATTTTGATGGCCATGGGTATGATGATGCTGTCTCCCATTATTATTTCGCTACCGTTTAAGATAATGCTGTTCGTTTTAATTGATGGTTGGGCCCTTATTATGGGAACACTCGCGAATAGTTTTGGTACGGTATAGGGAGGGACTATGACTGAAGCAGTGATTGGCGACATCTTCACCAATGCCCTTTATTTAGTATTGGCAATTGTTATGGTCGTCATCGTTCCTAGCTTGGTCGTTGGTTTGGTGGTAAGTACTTTTCAGGCCGCTACGCAGATTAACGAACAAACCTTGAGTTTTTTACCGCGTTTGATAGTTACCTTATTAGCGATTATTGCGTTTGGTCCATGGGCCGTAAATGCGGTATTAGATTACACCCGAGATATTTATCTTAATATTCCATTCTTGATCGGCTAATGGTACATATTCTATGTTTGAAATAGCCGCTCTAGATGTTAGCCATTGGGTGGCGCGCTATATTTTCCCCTTCGCTCGTATTGCTGGGTTATTGATGGTAATGCCTTTGATCGGTACGCGCATGGTGCCACAGCGTATACGTTTATTATTGGCGATTACCATTACTTTTGTTGTCGTGCCTGTATTGCCGCCTTTTATCAAAGTCGATGCTCTTTCTCTTGCGTCTATCATCATTATTGCTCAGCAAATATTGATCGGAATTGCGCTAGGTTTTGCAGTGGAATTGCTGACCCAAGTGTTTGTTATTGCAGGGCAATTAATCGCAATGCAAACCGGCTTAGGTATAGCGACGACTGTCGATCCTAGCCAAGGGGCGTCGGTTGTTGTTGTTTCGCAATGGTTTTTGTTCATGGTGAGTTTAGTCTTTCTAGCACTTAATGGGCATTTAGTACTGATTGAAATACTGATTGATAGTTTTCGTACCATCCCCATAGGCTTTGATGGATTTTCGGTAGAGCAGTGGGGGTTATTGATAACTTGGAGTGGCTGGATGTTTGCGGCTGCAACCGTTATCGCTTTGCCAGCAATCGCTGCTCTACTGATCGTTAACTTGGCGTTTGGTGTTATGACGCGTGCTGCGCCACAGCTGAATATTTTTGCACTAGGTTTTCCGGTTACTATGATTGTGGGTATTTTTATTATCTGGATTAACATCGGTGAAATGGCTGTTGGCTTCCATTTATATATGGATACCTTGTTCGAATTTATTAAAAAACTGACGGTAATGTAGCGGAGCTATTATGGCAGAAGATACTAGTCAGGAAAAAACCGAGGAACCCACCTCCAGAAAACTCGAGAAATCGAGAGAAGAAGGTCAGGTTCCGCGATCAAAAGAATTGAGTACAACCATGGTATTGGTTGCGGGTGCCGCCGGGCTGCTTGCCCTTGGACCGTGGATATCCGAACGTGCAATCCGCATTGCGAAAATGGGATTTTCGTTCGAGCGTGAAGCCATTTACGACTTAGGCAGTATGTCCGCTCATCTTAACGCAGCAACACTAGAAGCAGCCGGAGCATTAGCACCTTGGCTGTTGATCGTTGTTGTTGCAGCTTTTGCTGGTCCTCTTAGTGTTGGTGGTTGGTTATTTTCAACCAAAGCGCTGGCTCCGAAAATGAATAGACTGAATCCCTTTAGTGGATTAAAGCGTATGTTTTCGGCGAACTCTTTGGTCGAATTGATTAAAGCATGGGCTAAAGTAGGCGTTGTTGGCACCGTTGCTTGGTTGGTTTTTACTTTTTATTTTGATGCGGCGATGAGCTTACAGCACCAAGCGCTACGTCCAGCAATTGGCGGTACGCTCGAAATTATTTTATGGAGCGTTTTATATCTTTGTTTATCAACCTTAATTATTGCAGTTGCAGATGTACCTTGGCAGATATACAGCCATACCAAAAAATTGCGTATGACCATGCAAGAAATTAAAGACGAGTACAAAGAGTCTGAAGGTAAGCCAGAAGTTAAAAGCAAAATACGGCAATTACAACGTGAAATGGCCAACCGCCGTATGATGGCTGATGTGCCCGAGGCCGATGTTGTTATTACCAACCCGACACATTTTGCTGTGGCCTTAAAATATCAAGCTGACAGCATGGGAGCACCTTTGCTTGTGGCGAAAGGGAGTGATGAAGTGGCTATGCGTATTCGTGAGGTAGCCAAAGAAAATAACATCCCGCAAATGCAAGCACCGCCGTTGGCGCGTGCCTTGTACACTCACGGTAAAATTGGTGAAGAAATTCCAGAGGGTTTATATGTCGCTGTGGCACAAGTACTAGCGTACATCTATCAAATGGATATGTTTATTAAAGGTAAAGGGCAAAAACCGAAGAAGAAACCAGATATGCCAATACCGCGGGATTTGCGAGTTGACCCCGAGCCGAAGGCGTAGCTTATGTGGCGTCCTGTGGGATATTTCGAATGGCGTTGTAGGAGGGAGTCAACGAACGTTTTTTGTTCGTACTCCCGATTGTTGTTTGGCGGCATATTCGGCACTGCTCGCTGGCGCTCCCTGAGTACCTCCTACAGCGTCACCTTCTTATACAAATCCAGAGAAACACATATCTTTTGTCTTTATCCTGCGTCACCGCATAAACCAACACCAAAAACAAAATATTTCCGCCAAAAACCAAAACAGGAAGGCTTCTTGCAATAGCTCTAAGCAGTGATAGTTTTTTGACGGAATTCAGAATGGCAACAGCCTCTAGAGCAGCCGTATTAGGGCAGTTTAAAAGTGTCGGTTCGATCTTAGCCAACGGTAATTTGGGCATCCCTACTATGGTGCTCATCTTGCTCGGTATGATGACGTTGCCGTTGCCGCCGTTTTTGTTGGATACCTTTTTTACCTTTAACATCGCCCTTTCTATCGTGGTGTTGTTAGTGAGTGTGTATGCACAGCGTCCGCTCGATTTCGCCATTTTCCCGACGATTTTACTTATTGCGACATTACTCCGTCTTGCGTTGAACGTAGCGTCTACTCGTGTGGTGTTGTTGTACGGTCATGAAGGTGGGGATTCTGCCGGTAAAGTGATCGAGGCGTTTGGTGAGGTACTCATCGGTGGTAACTATGCGGTTGGTTTGGTGGTGTTTGCGATTTTAATGATCATTAACTTCGTGGTGGTAACCAAAGGTGCTGGTCGTGTTTCGGAAGTAACAGCGCGTTTTACCTTGGATGCGATGCCGGGTAAGCAAATGGCGATTGATGCGGATTTAAACGCAGGTCTTATTGATGCTGATCAAGCCAAGACTCGTCGTGCGGATGTGGCGGCGGAAGCCGATTTTTATGGTGCCATGGACGGTGCTAGTAAGTTCGTAAAAGGTGATGCTGTCGCCGGTATTTTGATTTTGATTATTAACGTTGTTGGTGGCTTCGCAATCGGTATGGCGCAGCATGATCTTACGTTTAATGATGCTGTTGCGGCCTATACCTTGTTAGCTATCGGTGATGGCTTGGTTGCACAAATTCCGTCGCTTTTACTATCGGTTGCTACTGCGATCATGGTGACCCGTAACGGCGGTGACGAAGACATGGGCCAGCAGGTATTTGGCCAAATGTTTGCCTCTTCACGTGCTTTGGGTGTGTCGGCAGGCGTGGTTCTACTGATGGGCTTAGTTCCGGGTATGCCGCACACCGTATTTCTAAGCGCTGCGGCTATTTCTGCAGCAATCGCGTACTACATTTATTGGAAAAAAGAAGGCGGTAAGCTCGGTGATGAAATCGCAAAACGTATTCGAGGTAAGACGGCAACGGCGGAAGCTGAAATTGCGGCAAATACCAAAAATGCGTTGGCAGCACCGAAAGAAAAAGCAGAGGCGGCGATCAAGCAGTTAGAAGTGAAAGAGCTGGGTTGGGACGATGTGGAACCTGTGGATCGCGTTGGCCTCGAGGTTGGTTATCGTTTAATTCCTCTGGTCGATAAAAATCAAGGCGGCCAACTGCTGAATCGTATTAAAGGTGTTCGCCGTAAGCTGTCGCAAGAAATGGGTTTCTTAATGCCTTCAGTGCATATTCGCGACAATCTTGATTTAACCCCTAACCAATATCGCATCACTTTAATGGGGGTGACATTAGCGGAAGCTGAAATTCATCCAGAGCGCGAACTCGCGATCAACCCTGGACAGGTGTTCGGCAAAATTGATGGTATTCCAACGGTTGATCCAGCCTTTGGTTTGGATGCCTTTTGGATTGATCCAAGTCTAAAAGATCGGGCGCAAACGCTCGGCTATACCGTGGTCGATGCTAGTACGGTGGTGGCGACGCATTTAAATCAAAAACTCAGTAATCACTCGCACGAACTACTGGGTCATGAGGATGTGCAGCACTTGGTCGATATGTTGGCGAAGCAGTCGCCAAAATTGGCGGAAGAGTTGGTGCCGGGTACGGTCAGTATCAGCCAGTTGCTAGCTGTGCTGCAAAACTTGCTGCGTGAGCAAGTGCCTATTCGTGATTTACGCTCTATCGCCGAGTCCTTGGCGAATTATCAAGGACAGAGTCAAGATACCGCCGCTATGACCACGGCTGCGCGCCTATCGTTAGCGCGCTTAATCACCCAGAACATCTTTGGCCATGCGGATGAACTGCCGGTAATGACGTTAGATCCAAGTCTGGAACAGTTGTTGCTTAAGACCTTACAACAGAGTGCTCAACAGGGCAGTCAGTATGGTTTGGTTCTTGAACCTACCATGGCAGATACGTTGCAAAGATCATTGGCCGAAGCTGTACAAGGGCAAGAAGCGGCAGGACGCGCCGCGGTGTTGTTGGTAACAACACAACTTCGCTCAAGCATGGCTCAGTTCGTTCGCAACAGTATCCCGCAGCTGCATGTTCTGGCTTATCAGGAAATACCAGATAACAAGAGTATTACCATTGTCGCCTCGGTTGGCGGTAAATCGTAGTGAGTACGTAACATGAATGTAAAACGTTTCGTCGCGGCAAATATGCAACAGGCTCTGCGTTTGGTGTCTCAAGAATTGGGGCCGGATGCAGTGATTATGTCGAGCAAGAAAATCGCCGAAGGGTTTGAGGTTGTGGCGGCATTGGATTATCAGAGCGGCCAAGACGCTTCGAGTAATCCAGAAGTTGAGCGCCAGTTGCGTTTGCAGCGCGAGCTAGAAGCCGCGAAGTCAGCCACTCGACAAGCAGAATTACAGCGTCAACGTACTGCTGATCGTGTTGCTTTTGCGGAAAAGAGCGATCTAACCAGCCGTGATGGTATTCGCGAAGCGTTAGCGGGTCTGCGCCCAGGCGCTCAGCCGGCAGGACAAACGGCAGCCGAAAAAGATATGGCTGCACAGGTGGCAACCGCTAAACCTATGTCAGCAAAAAATGACGATGGTTCTCATGTGTATAACAGCCGCTTGCAAGAGATGCAGGGCGAGTTGCGTGAATTAAAAGATTGGATGGTGAGTCATCAAGGCAGTGCTTGGGATACTCGTCGTCCGCTAACTTGGCAGCAATCGCAATTGTGGCAGCGCTGTCAGGATATGGGGATTGAACCAGCATGGGCCGATCGCATTGCTAGTAATTGTGCTGCTGATGTGGCGATGGACGAAGCTTGGAAAGCCGCTTTAAAACAAATAGCGGGTGATTTACCCATTACCCCAGCTGGACTACTTGAACGTGGTGGGCGTATTGCACTTGTTGGCCCTACCGGCGCAGGTAAAACCACTACAATCGGCAAAATAGCGGCGCAGTTTGTAATGCGTCACGGTGCTAAATCGGTGGCTTTCGTAACTCTTGATAATTATCGCGTGGCCGCACATGACCAGTTAAAAGCTTTCTCACGCATCTTAGGTGTGGAGATGCGTGTGGTGACTCAGGGCGGGGATCTCGCTAAAACACTGCTTGCACTGCGTGATAAGAAATTAGTTTTAGTCGATAGCGCCGGTTTAGGCAGTCAAGATCCACATTTTTCTGTGCAATTGTCTATGCTTAAACAGGCTGGGGCAGGTTTAAGTAAATTATTAGTACTGCCTTTGACTAGCCAAGGCCGCTGTTTACAAGAGAATTTTGAACACTTTAAAGCTGCCGGGTTAAGCGGCTGCATTTTTACTAAGTTAGATGAATGTTTTTCGCTAGGGCCGGGCATGAGTATCGCTGCATTAGGGCACTTACCGGTCACGCTCGTTACAGATGGCCCGCACATTCCGGATGATTTGCATTATCCAGATGCGATGCGATTGGTGAACTTAGCAGAGCAAATGGCCCGCATGGCCAGAACTCGTTGGCAGGCGGCCGAAGCCTTAAATATGGCAACGCAGCAAACCAGCTTTCAACACGGAGTATAAAACACGATGGCAAGGCACCCGGTTCAAGTGATCGCTGTTACTGGTGGTAAGGGCGGTGTGGGTAAAAGCAACGTCTCCGTTAACCTCGCAATTGCGTTGGCCGAAATGGGACGACGCGTTGTTGTACTCGACGCCGATTTAGGTTTGGCGAATATCGATATTTTATTGGGGATATCGTCCAATAAAACGATTGAAAATGTACTGCAAGGTGAATGCGATTTACGGGAAGTGATGGTTAAAGGCCCGGCAGGAATTCGTATTGTTCCTGCTTCCTCGGGGACGCAGAAATTGTCGCAATTAAATGCGATGGAACACGCTGGTTTAATTCAAGCATTCAGTGATATTGGTGATGATATCGACGTATTAATCGTTGATACCGCTGCGGGTATTTCTGATTCTGTGATGAGTTTTGTGCGCGCAGCGCAAGAAGTACTGGTTGTGGTAACCGATGAACCGACTTCTATTACCGATGCTTATGCACAAATTAAATTATTAAATCGTGACTACGGTGTATTTCGCTTCCGTATGGTGGCAAATATGGTGCGCACGCCGCAAGAAGGGCAAGCGCTATTCCAAAAACTGACCAAAGTGACTGATCGTTTTTTAGAGGTTGCCATGCAGTACGTCGGTGCTATCCCTATGGATGATGCCGTACGTCGTGCCGTACAGCGCCAAAAGGCGGTCGTCGATGTGTATCCTCGCTCTAAAGCTTCAACAGCATTTAGAGCTCTCGCCAAAAAAGTCGATGCTTGGCCGCTGCCGTCTTCGCCGCGTGGGCATTTAGAGTTTTTTGTCGACCGGCTGCTTCAGGAAGTTGAGGCCTAATCAATGTCTGCGGGTAGTTGTCTGGTGTACTCTGACGTTCAAAAAAACAATTTCGATCAGTTGGTTCGCGAACACGCAGGACTGGTAAAGCGTATTGCCCATCACATGATGGGACGTTTACCCGATAGCGTACAGGTGGACGATCTTATTCAAGCCGGCATGATAGGTTTGTTAGAAGCATCACGTAAGTACGATGGCGGTAAAGGCGCAAGTTTTGAAACCTATGCCGGTATTCGTATTCGTGGCGCTATGCTGGATGAAATTCGTCGTGGCGACTGGGCTCCGCGTTCCGTGCATCGCAATGCTAGGCGAATTACCGATGCAATTAAGCAGATAGAAAGTGAGAAAGGTCGTGATGCCGACGACAGTGAAGTTGCTGCATTTCTTGGTATTAGCCAAGATGAATATCATGGCATTTTACGCGATAGCGCTGGCTGCCGGCTGTTTAGTTATGAAGAAGTCGCCGAGAAAAGTGAGAACGGCTTTGAAGTTTTTAACGAAACTGCCCCCAATCCATTTGCAGGTATCGAGCGAGATGCCTTCCAAACTCAGCTCGCAGAAGCCATCAAAGGGCTTCCTGAACGCGAACAGCTGATTCTAGCCCTCTACTACGACGAAGAGCTCAACCTCAAGGAAATCGGCGCTGTGCTGGGCGTCAGCGAGTCTCGTGTCAGTCAATTACACAGCCAAGCGACCCATCGTTTGCGTTCACGCTTGGGCGATTGGCTTACTCGCTAATAAATATTGCATTCCGTATGTCGTGTTTCTGGATAAAGCGGTAACTAGGTCTACACTAAGTTTTAGGAACGACTGGGAATATTAAAGTCGATTATTGGAGGTCGTTTTGGACAAAAATATGAAAATACTCATCGTTGATGACTTCTCTACGATGAGACGTATCGTTAAAAACCTTCTTCGCGATTTGGGCTTTACCAACACGCAAGAAGCTGACGACGGTACGACAGCGCTCCCCATGTTACAGAATGGCGATTTTGACTTTCTGGTAACTGACTGGAATATGCCGGGCATGACGGGTCTCGACCTGTTGAAGCATGTTCGTGCAGACGACCGTCTTAAGAGCCTTCCGGTTCTTATGGTTACCGCAGAAGCGAAACGCGATCAGATTGTTGCAGCTGCTCAGGCAGGAGTAAACGGCTATGTAGTTAAGCCTTTTACTGCGGCAGTTCTGAAGGAGAAAATCGATAAGATTTTCGAACGAGTCGAAGGCTAAATAAGAAGGTTGGTCAATGGGTGACATAAGCCTGAAAGCTGCTAACAGTAAAGTCGGCTCAGAAATCAGAGTGCTAGCTGAGAACATGCTGCTGCAATTAGAGCAGGGTGATATCAGTAAAGCCGTAGCGCTAGTGAACAACCTCAATGAGGTTCGTGACCGCACTCTGTATAACGAGATCGGCCGCCTAACGCGGGCACTGCATGAGGCTATTAAAAACCTTAATGTCGATTCCGTTGGTGCTGGCTCTGACATTGAAAATACAACCGATAAACTCGCGTATGTATTAGAAATGACGGATAAATCAGCTAATCGAACCATGGATTTGGTTGATGCAGGGATGCCTTTAGCCTCCGATATTCATGATCGGGCAAAAACATTATCGGAACAATGGCAGCGCTTTTTAAATAAAGAATTAACACCTGCAGAGTTTCGAGCGTTAAGCAAAGAAGTGAATGAATTTTTGGGTGAAAGTGCCGATAAATCGCGGCAAATTCAGGGACACTTTTCCGAAATTGTCTTAGCTCAAGATTTTCAGGATCTCACCGGACAAGTGATACATAAGGTGACGGCCCTGATAAAAGATGTTGAAGATCGGCTAGTGAGCCTAGTGTTAATGGCCGGGCAAGTGGATGAGATCACAGGTATTAAACATGATCTCAATGACATAGCAGAAACTTCCGACGAAGGTGCCAACATCCGTGCGGAAGGTCCTCAAATTAATAAATCCAGTGACGACGTAGTTAACAGCCAGGATGATGTTGATGACTTATTGTCCAGTCTTGGTTTTTAAAGGAGCAAACGGATGAGTTTCGATGCAGATGAAGAAATCCTCCAGGATTTTCTCGTTGAGGCGGGTGAGATTCTAGAATTGCTCTCAGAACAACTCGTTGACCTCGAACAACGCCCAGATGATAAAGATCTTCTGAATGCTATTTTCAGGGGCTTCCATACGGTTAAAGGCGGCGCAGGTTTTTTACAATTAAATCCGCTGGTGGACTGCTGTCACGCTGCAGAAAACGTGTTTGATACTTTACGTAATGGTCACCGTCGCGTTAATCCTGATTTAATGGATGTCGTGCTGCAAGCACTCGATTCCGTAAATGAAATGTTTGAAAGTGTGCGTTCTGGTGCAGCACCAGCAGATGCTGATCCTGCCATTATTGAACGTTTACACCATTTAGCTAAACCGGCATCTGAAGACGAAGAAGTTGTTGCGGAAGCTGAAGAGCCTGTTGAAGACGAAGTGGAAAGCGTCGCTGAAAACAATATCGAAACTGAAGCAGCCACGGCTGATAATGGCGATATTACCGACGATGAATTTGAACTTCTATTAGATGCCTTAGATGAAGAGCGCAGTCAGGCTGCTGCGCCAGAATCGGCACCACCGCAAGCCGCCGCCGATGATGATGACGATTTGTTTGACATGGGTGGGCCTGTTACTACATCTGCGTCAGATGATGAGATTACTGAAGATGAATTTGAGGCCTTACTGGATCAAATTCATGGGAAAGGTAAAGGCGCAACAGTCGGTGAGGCGAAGGCTAGCGCTCCGTCTGCACCAGCCGGTACTGCTGATACTGCTGATACTGCGCCAGTAGATGCACCACTAACAAGCGGTGGCGATGAATTAATCAGTGATTCTGAATTTGAGGAATTGCTTGATAGATTGCATGGTAAAGGCAAGCACGCATTTGCACCTGAAGGTGGAACCGATACCAAAGCGAAAAAGCCTGCAGAGCCGGTTAAGTCAACTCCAGCGGCAAAAACGCCTACTCCTGCAGAGCCAGTGAAACCTGCTGCAAAAGCACCTACCGCAAAAGCGCCTGCTGCAAAAGCAGAGCCGACTAAGGTTGAGTCAATTGCTACGCCCGAAGCTAAGAAAGTTGAAAATAAAGAGGCAATGCAAGCTGAAGCGACGGTTCGCGTTGATACCAAACGTCTTGACGATATTATGAACATGGTTGGTGAATTGGTTCTGGTGCGTAACCGATTAGTGCGTTTAGGATTGAAGAGCACTGATGAATCAATGGCCAAAGCAGTTGCAAATTTGGATGTGGTTACTGGTGATTTACAAGCATCGGTAATGAAAACTCGAATGCAGCCAATCAAAAAGGTTTTTGGTCGTTTCCCGCGAGTTGTACGTGATTTAGCGCGACAGCTGAAAAAAGAAATTAATTTAGAATTACGCGGTGAAGAAACAGACTTAGATAAAAACTTAGTGGAAGCATTGGCTGATCCGTTAGTCCACTTAGTGCGTAATGCCGTGGATCATGGGGTAGAAATGCCAGATGATCGCGAGAAGTCCGGTAAGAACCGCGTCGGTACTGTGGTGTTATCGGCTGAGCAAGAAGGCGATCATATTCTGCTAGTGATTCAAGATGATGGCGGCGGTATGGACGCGGATGTCTTACGTCGTAAAGCCGTCGAAAAAGGTGTGATGGATCAAGATGCCGCCGATCGCTTAACTGAAAATGAATGTTTTAACTTAATTTTTGCTCCAGGTTTTTCTACCAAAGATGTGATCTCTGATGTGTCAGGGCGTGGCGTTGGTATGGACGTGGTTAAAACGAAAATTAACCAGTTAAACGGCACTATCAATATTACGTCACGAATGGGTGAAGGCACCAGTATTCGTATCAAGGTGCCATTAACATTGGCCATTATGCCAACCTTGATGGTGATGCTAAAAGATCAGGCATTTGCTTTTCCTTTGGTCAATGTTAACGAGATTTTCCACTTGGATTTAACCCAGACTAATATTGTAGATGGGCAAGAAGTGGTTGTTGTTCGAGAAAAACCGATCCCACTGTTTTATTTAAAACGTTGGTTAGTCAAGGGCGATCACTCTAAGAATGTAGATGACTCTGCCCACGTTGTTGTCGTCTCGGTAGGTAATCGTCGTGTTGGTTTCGTCGTTGACCAGCTTGTAGGTCAAGAAGAAGTAGTGATTAAACCTCTTGGCAAAATGTTGCACGGCACCGCAGGCATGGCAGGCGCTACGATTACCGGTGACGGCCGTATTGCGTTGATTTTAGATATACCGAGCATGCTGAGTCGCTACGCGACCCGTCAATCCAGTGCAGCATAATTAAGGCTTACTATGACGATTCGGGTATTAGTAGTCGATGATTCGGGTTTCTTTCGGCGACGAGTGTCTGACATCATTAATAGTGATGGCCGTATGGAGGTGGTTGGCGTTGCCAGTAATGGTCGTGAGGCGATAGAGCAGAACGAATTGCTCAAGCCAGACGTCATTACGATGGATTATGAAATGCCAGTCATGGATGGTATTACCGCCGTTAAGAACATTATGCTGCAGCGGCCAGTTCCCGTTTTGATGTTCTCATCCCTCACCTTTGAGGGAGCAAGGGTAACGCTAGACGCTTTAGATGCAGGTGCTCTGGATTTTTTACCTAAAAATTTCGAAGATATTGCCACAGACTCTGCGCAAATAAAGCGTTTATTAACGGATAAAATAGCAGGTGTTGCGCGTAATCAAACACGTGTTAGTAAGCCGATAGCGACTAAATCGACGATTAAGTCAGATTTATCTAAAACTGAACTTATCATAATTGGCACTTCCACAGGTGGACCGGCGGCGTTGCAAGTTTTGTTTAAAGCACTGCCTGCTACGTTTAAAACGCCCATTATTATCGTTCAACATATGCCAGGGTCGTTTACTCCTGCTTTTGCCGAAAGGCTAAATAATATCAGTCCATTGGCAATAAAAGAGGCCGTCAACGGTGATGTTATTAAATCAGGACATGTCTACGTTGCACCAGGTGGTATGCAATTAATGGTTGATCGGCGTAATGGAGGATCGATTCATATTCGCGAGAGTGATCCACGCGTTAATTATCGTCCGAGCGTAGATATTGCCTTTGCTTCAGCGGCTAAACATTATGGTGCCAATGTTCTTGGTGTTGTCTTAACTGGGATGGGAGCCGACGGCCGCGAAGGGGCGCGTTTATTAAAAGAAGCGAAGTCTCACATATGGGCTCAAGACGAAGAAAGCTCAGTCATATTTGGTATGCCAATGGCTGTTATCAAAGAAGGACTCAGTGATGAGATACTTGCGTTAACAAATATTGCAGGTCGCTTAGCGTCTGATGTCGATTAATATCGATAGGCAATGATTCGCCGTGTGCGGAATGGTCATACCGTTGGTCATTCAATTATGCCGATTTTTGTCCCGTCTTTATGGTAATTACTACCGAAATCACTTTTTTTTAGCGAATTTATGCAGTCTGACACGGATTTTGCTTAGGTTGTTGTAATAACAGCAGGCAGCCGGAAAGCCGGGTTTGCCAGAATTCTACAGGATGGTCGTCGTGCGAATTTGGTCAATTTCAAATCAAAAAGGCGGGGTCGGTAAAACGACCAGTGTAGTGACGTTAGGCGGACTGCTAGCGGCGCAAGGTAAGCGTGTATTATTAGTTGACCTTGATCCCCACGGTTCTTTAACCAGCTATTTTCGTCAAGATCCAGATAGTTTAGATCGCAGCATTTACCATTTATTTTTTGAACAGCGGTATAAAGATAAACACTATATTGAGTCTGTTTTAAAGCCGACCTCACTGGCGAATGTTTCTTTATTACCAGCAACAACCTCTTTAGCTACTCTCGAACGTCAGGTGAGTGGGCAAGATGGAATGGGTTTGGTGGTTGCGCGTACCTTAGCTCAACTGTGGGACGACTATGATTATGCATTGATTGATACGCCGCCGATTTTAGGGGTTTTATTAGTGAATGCGTTGGCGGCATGTCAGCGTTTGGTGGTGCCAACTCAAACAGAGCACTTAGCCATGAAGGGTTTAGAGCGTATGGTGCATACGCTTAAAATGGTGATGCGCTCGCAAAATAGGCAATTGCCTTATTTAATTGTGCCTACGTTATTTGATCGTCGTACATCGGCATCGGTGACGACGTTAAAAGAAATGCGGCGTACTTATGTGGAATCCCTTTGGGATGAGGCTATTCCTGTCGATACGCGACTGCGAGATGCTAGCCATGAAGGAGTATTTCCTCATCAAATGGATCCCGATACTCGTGGCGTTAGGGCATATCGTCATCTTCTGAATATTTTGGATATGTCGGAGGATGCCCATGCCTGATGTTACTTCACCATTAATGGATTATTTCGATAGCCTGTTAGGTACAGCCTCTAGTGATATTGAAACAGTCGCGCTTAATCAGCGTCGTCAGCTTGATGATTTATTGGCGCAAGCTGTGGCACCCTTTGATGATGCTTCGGCGAAAATGGCAACGCAGGTTATAGAAACCGTTGCTGCAGGTTATGCCTTAATTCCATTATGGCTGCCGGGAACTCGACCGAGTAAAGCGCAGGCGTTAACCAACATGTTTGAATTATTGGACTTGGCCCGACAATTACCTATGGGGCGTTTACATTCTGCATTGCTTGCAGCCTGTAAGCTTCCGGAGCCAGTAGATAATGAGTGCTAATAAGTCCGGTACTGCCACAGGGAATCAAGTGGATGGTGTGCTGCAGGATTATTTAGACCAGTTATTAGTGATTGCGACTGAGGTCGAGCCTTTGGCTTGCCAGCCAGTCACGCAGCGCGAAGTAATAAAGCCTATTCAAGCTACCACTGCACAGTCCTCACCAAGCGTGAATACAGTTGCAAATTCTCCTCAATTACTAGATTTAGTTGAAACCATAAGCCCAGAACGGTCATGGCCGACTGAAACTCTGGCTGAGCCAATGCTGGCCTCTACGCTGACAGTATCGACTTCAGAGCCAGTAACAGACGTCCCTGAAGTGCAAGATTGGGATGAAGGTGCTCCGGTTGAAGAGCTAGAGCTTGCACCGCAAAAAACTGAAATGGCGAAGCTTAACTGGGCGTCAAGCCAAGGTATCGAATGTCTGATATTCAAAGTGGCAGGTTTAAAGTTAGCAATACCACTGCCATTATTGGGCGGTGTTTTTAATGTTAACGATAAAGTGACGCCACTTTTCGGCCAAGCTAAATGGTCGCTGGGGGTGTGGCAAAGTGATGAGCAGAAATTAACTGTGGTAGATAGTGCGCAGCTGATTATGCCTGAACGCGGAAAATCGCTCGTGGATGAAGGTTACAGTTACCTGATTCAGCTAGATCGTGCGCCTTGGGCGCTCGCTTGCCAAGAAATTACGGATACCGTCACTTTGGTGGAGCAGTCAATTAAATGGCGTGGAGAGGGTAGTAAGCGTCCATGGTTGGCAGGAACGGTTATTGCGGAAATGTGTGCGTTGATTGATGTTCCTGGATTACTCTCTTTGCTTGAAGAAAATAGACGCTGAAGTACACGGTTCGCCGGCTTTTTGGCTTTATTTTCTCTATTCTTTCGCTATTTCTTGGCGACAATAAAAAATTTGCAATTCGGCTGGTACAGTTTGTGCTCTGATCTATAGTTAAGGAAGGTCCGTTATGTTTTTTGACACAGTCGGACAACGGCCTTTCTTAGCGAGGATGTTTTATGTCAGCGATTGCCGGAAATAAAAGTGTGGAAGATCCGGTTCTGCAATGGGTTACCTTTCGCCTTGAGAACGAATCTTACGGGATCAATGTGATGCAGGTGCAAGAAGTATTGCGTTACAGCGAGATAGCTCCTGTACCCGGTGCACCCCCATACGTACTCGGTATCATCAATCTACGTGGTAACGTAGTTACTGTGATTGATACCCGATTACGATTTGGCTTGCCAACGTCTGACACCACGGACCAGACCCGTATCGTGATTATCGAGGCGGAGAATCAGGTGGTAGGCATTCTTGTGGACGCAGTGGCTGAGGTGGTTTATCTACGTCAGTCGGAAATTGAAACCACTCCGAATGTCGGCAACGACGAGAGCTCAAAATTCATTCAGGGCGTCTGTCATAAAAATGACGAACTGTTGATTCTTGTAGATCTTGAGAAAATGATGTCAGACGAGGAGTGGACCGAACTTCAAGGCTTATAGGGGTCTGTTATGGTCACGCTTTCGTTAGTGCACTGGTTATTGTTGGGCAATATGGCAATGCTGTTCGTCGTGGGAGGTTTTATGTGGTCCCTACGCCGACAACAGCAGTTGGATACACAGCGATTTGAACAGCATATTTCCGCACTTGAGCAATCAAGCGGCGCTATGAGTAAAAGCACGATCGGTATTGGCAGACGCGTTAAGCAATTAGAAACGCGGTTACAACAAGCAGAGCGACATGCGGTGATGCCTGGCTCAGAAGATGCCAGGTTTGAGCAGGCTTCGCGTCTGGTTGGTATGGGTGCAACAGCTAATGATTTGGTTGATAACTGTGGTGTTGCCCGTGGGGAGGCCGAATTATTGGTGTCGCTTCGTCGGCAAGTGCAGTAGCCTTAATTAGATAGAACTCACAGACTCTAAAAGCCAACTGTGTTAGCACGTTTTATTCGTTGCTAACCGGTTGGTTTTTTTATGTGATCAGAGTAACGATTTATAACAAATCAGCGACCCCTTTTTTCAATCACTACCTATACTGATAGTACGGGATGAGCAGAGGGCACATCATGAAACTATTAATGTTAATGGTTTTCGCCGCTGCAATAGCGACAGCAGCTGGGCAACCACAGGCGCTTGAGCGTAGTGGAGATACAGCGCAATTAATTCGGAATGCGACGTTTATGGAGCGAACGCCCGAATTTACCGATCTTTATATCATTCACACCCATGATAAAGGCCGACAAATCGTCATTTATTGCAATGCTTCGTATTGCTATAAACAGATTGGTCACACCGTTATGGTGTGACGCAATAACAAGGTTTACACGCCAGCGACAAATAATGCGATATTACAGCCAAGTGCTGCCGTCCATATCAGAGTTCGCATCGTAGCGAAATTACCGATATATAATGCGCCGTACACTACGCGTAGTCCGATAAATGCCATTGCTAATGTATCAATCCAGCCTTGCTCACCGCCAGTTAAGTGCGCGATGATTACGGCTGCAGCAAAGGGAGGAAAGGCTTCGAAGCTGTTCATTTGTGCCCAGTTGGCGCGCTTGCGAAAGCCTTCTTGTTTTTCTAAAAATTCACGCGGTGAATAGTTGTTGTAGCGTCCGCCAGTAAATTTCGCGATGAAGGTGAAAATGTACGGCATCATTGCTGCTATCAATACGCACCAGTAAGCGTTAGTCATGTGTATTCCTATTCTAGAGTTAGTTCTTGGCACAGCCCAAGACGAGCAAGTGCATCATTACGTGCGAAACAGTAACGGCCTAGCGGTGACTGAACAAGGTCATTTTCAGCACTAAAGCCCGAGAATTCGGTCGTATGAGTGACTTCGTACGATTCCCCTTTGGCCATTTGATAGGTACGCCATACTTCGTTTTGATAGCGCTCGGTTTGCAAAGCGTAATGGGTAACCTGATAGTCGGCGTTATCTAGGATATCTGGTAGATAGGTGAGGCCTGTGCCTGTCAGGACGGCGCTCAATGACAAGCCTAAGGTAAATTGCAGTGTGCTAAAGCCTTTGCAGTTGTGCCGTTGCATAGTATGCCGGTCCTTGGTATGTGCCGCTGATTGTATTGGCAGGCGCTATGTAGTGTTGACCAAGGACGATACCCGAGTGGCGTTAAATAACCAATGGGCAAGTACGACATACTATTGTGTTATTTGAGCCATGCAATCAATGGTAGGGAATATGCAGTTTGCGATAGATAAAGCCCATCAGCCATGCAGGTCCAATCAATAGAAATTGAATGTCTTTAAAAAATGAAGGCTTTTTCCCCTCGACATGATGTCCAATAAATTGAAAAATCCATAAAATAACAAAGCCGATTAAAGATATTTGCCAGATGGGAATTGTTAGTAAGTGGTCGAGGGTAGAAATAATCCAGCAGCACGTGATGGCAAATAGTGATAAGCCAACCGATAGCGATAGCGATAAACGTATATAAAAAATAATGGAAAGTAATACGGCGACTGTTCCCCAGTTTAAGTAAGGAATTTGCTGCATTATATTGGGGGTCGGAATTGACCAAAGCAAGCCTATGATCACTAAATAGATAAGCGGCACGCATACCCAATGAATGAGTTTATTGATTGGGTTTGTATGGCTGGAGCCGTACTCCGAGAACCATTGATCTGCGCTCTTTGCCATCATTGTTTTAACCTTTTTCGTTTTCCTATTATGAATGCTAGTGTACCTTATTAGGTTAGCTAGGCCTTGGCCTTAACGGCCATAGAATTGACCTAGGAAGCTGAATTGATGACTGCAGATAAAGACGAAGCGACGATGACAGTATCTACCCAGTGGATTCGTGCATTGTTACAAGCGGCTGCTGTCATGGGGTTAGATCGTGAAGCTTTGAGGCGTACGGTCGATATCACCGAAGACACGTTAAATAATCCTGCTTGTCGGGTGCCAATGACGAACACCCTGCGTTTATGGCGCGGCCTAGAAGCCTTATGTCCGTTCGATTTGGGCCTGCAGTTAGGACAGCATCTTAGTCCCGCTCATTTCCCGCTGTTATCGATGAATTTAATGCACTGTGAAACACTCATGGAAGTTTTGACAGTGGCTAGTCGATATTCGCCGTTAGTCAGTGAAGGTGCCGGTTTTCAGGTGCGGGGTGCAACGAATGAAATCCATATTTGTTATACACCACGATTGCCAGACTTTAGTCGCCAGCAAATAGATACAGTACTGATTTTATTGTTGCGTTTTGGCGCTTGGTTGAGTTGTAAGCCGGTATTACCGATACGGGTGGAATTAACGGTGGCTAAACCTGATTGTAATCAAGCATATGAAAAAGCATATGGTGTCGTCCCCATCTTTAATTCACCTGAAAATGTTTTAGTATTCAGTACTGATTGGTTGGCAGAGAAATTACCAGGTGGAGATCCTGCTTTGGCAGAAATTCATCGTCAAATGATTGATGAGCAACTGAAGAATTTACAACTTCCAGATACCGTTGTGTTAATGCGGCAATGGCTGCAGGAAGCGTCAGATTTAACGATAGATCGTGATGTTTTCGCGCAGCGATTGCATATTAGTGGACGCACTTTGCAACGCAAGCTACAAGAGGTTAATACCAGTTTTCAACAGTTATTAGACGAAGAGCGAGAGCGTCGAGCCGTATTTTTGCTAAGTACAAGTAAAAAGTCATTAACGGAAATTAGCGCTGAATTAGGTTTTGCAGAAAGTAGTACGTTTTCGCGTGCGTTTCGTCGCTGGCGAGGCGTATCTCCACAGGAGTTTCGCCAGCAACAAAATCGCTAGGATTGGTTACAGCGAATTAACAATCGCCATAACATCATCATGATGAGACTTGGTTTTTACCTTTTCCATGATGTGTCTTAGCACACCATTGGCATCAATAATAAAGGTAATGCGGTGAATGCCTTCGAATTCTTTTCCCATAAATTTTTTCATCGCCCAAACGCCGAATTGATCAGCAATTTGGTGTTCTGGATCAGACAATAAATCAAAGTTTAGATTTTCTTTTTCGATAAATTTCTGCAAGCGCGCAGGGGCATCAGGGCTAATACCCAACACAATAGTATTGGCTGCGGCGAAGGTGTCTTTGCTATCGCGAATACCGCAAGCCTGTACTGTGCAGCCAGGAGTCATGGCTTTTGGGTAAAAGTACAAGACAACATTTTTGCCTTTTAAGTCACTTAAACTAACCGATTCACCATTTTGATTTAGCGCGGTGAAAGCGGGTGCGGCTTGGCCAACGGCTGGTAAATTCAGACTCATGAAATGCCTCTGTATAGGTGATGTATAAGTTTGGTGGTTAAGGCTACCGTAGCGTCGAAATAAATCAACCTTAATCCGCAGGGATTATTGTAGCTTGATGCGCAGGGCGCTTTTCGGGATGCAACAGCAGGGAAGAATCTCATCGTCGTCGATCCAAGCCATAGGCTCTTCTAGATAATGTACGTCACCATCCAATAATTGGGTGCGACAGCTCCCACAATAGCCCTCACGGCATTGATAGTGAACTTCGATGTCTTGGGATTCCAATGATTCTAAAAGTGTGTGAGCGTGCTGAAAACGCGCTTGGCGACCATCTTCAAGGATTATGTCGAAGATGGGCTTCTGCATACCCTCAAATTCAATTTGCGGAGTTGGTTCAGGTGTTTCACCTTGAAACTCAGGTAGTAATAATTCTCCCTGTATTGGCACAGGTTCATCAGCGCGCCTTTTGACAAGGATTGGCGGGAGTAGCAGATCTAATTCGATTTGGCTGGATGATCCTTGACCTTCAGGAAGATCCAACTCAGTTTGTGCTGGGGAGTGGAAGGTTTTCGCTTTACCCCAACGACGGCGCCCCAAACGGGGCGCTTTACGCGGACTGGGCATTAGAGATCAAAATCACCGAAGTCGTTGGTATCTACTTCGCTATCAATTGCTCCAACAAGGTAAGAGCTGATCTCTGCTTCCTGTGGAGCCACTTGTACGTTATCGCTATTTAACCAAGCATTAATCCAAGGTAGAGGATTATTTTTGGTTACAAAAATAGGATCGAAGCCTAAAGCACCTATGCGTTGATTTGTGATGTATTCAACGTACTGGCAAAGAATGTCTTTATTTAAGCCGATCATTGAACCGTCTTTAAATAAATACGCAGCCCACTCTTTTTCTTGCTCTGCGGCTTCGGTGAATATATCGATCACATCTTGGCGGCATTCTTGGGCAATGATTGCAAATTCTGGATCGTCTTTACCACGCGCCATAATTTGTAATATGTGCTGTGTACCTGTCAGATGCAGTGCTTCATCGCGTGCGATCATTTTAATGATTTTTGCGTTGCCTTCCATTTTTGCGCGTTCGGCAAATGCGAATGAGCAGGCAAAGCTTACATAAAAACGAATAGCTTCGAGTACGTTAACTGACACCATCATGACGTACATGCGGCGTTTTAATTCATGTAGGGAAACTTCTATTGTTTCACCATTAACCGTATGCGTGCCTTCACCTAATTGAATGTAATAATTACACAGGTGAATAAAGCTATCGTAATATTTAGTTACCGATTCAGCGCGACGAGTGATGTATTCATTTTTAGTGATGTCATCAAAAATGGCGGCCGGATTAGGCACGATATTACGCACAATATGTGTGTAAGAACGGCTGTGAATCGTCTCACTGAATGACCAAGTCTCAATCCAGGTTTCTAATTCTGGGAGTGAAACAACTGGTAATAAAGCAACGTTAGGTGAGCGACCTTGTACGGAGTCGAGCAATGTTTGATATTTTAAATTGCTAACGAAAATATGCTTTTCGTGGTCCGGCAAATCGACAAAGTCTTTGCGGTCGCTGGTTAAATCGACTTCTTCAGGACGCCAAAAGAACGACAATTGCTTTTCAATCAGACTTTCAAAAATTTTGTGTTTCTGCTGATCGTAGCGAGCAACGTTGACGTGTTCTCCGAAAAACATCGGTTGAGCGAACGTATCAAATTCGTTGCGATTAAAGGTGGTGTAAGCCATACCCGGTATCAGTCTCTTAATGTCGGGCCCATAAAAAAGGGGGCCGTTTAAAAATAGTTTTCACACTCTGCTCGGCAAACACAGAGTGTGATGCCGAGCAGAACACAAATTAAATTTTACACGCGCCACCGGCGCAATCATCGTCTTCTGCAATCGCGTCTTGCTGAGGATCTTCCATACCGTCACGGGTGTTGTGATAGTACAAAGTCTTTAAGCCATTACGATAAGCCGTCAGCAAATCTTTCAGTAACTGCTGCATCGGTACTTTGCCGCCGAAGCGAGTAGGGTCGTAGTTGGTGTTTGCTGAAATCGCCTGATCGACGAATTTTTGCATAATACCAACTAGCTCTAGGTAACCTTGGTTGTTTGGAATTTTCCACAACAATTCGTATTCGCCCTTAAGACGATCGAACTCAGGAACAACTTGCTTGAGGATACCATCTTTGCTCTGCTTCACGCTGATATATCCGCGTGGCGGTTCGATACCGTTGGTCGCGTTACTAATCTGCGACGATGTTTCTGACGGCATCAATGCTGTTAGCGTTGAGTTACGTAAGCCGTATTTTTGAATATCGGAACGCAGAGCTTCCCAATCGTAGTGCAATGGCTCTGTACAGAACTTATCAACGTCTTTCTTGTAGGTGTCGATAGGTAACAGGCCTTGAGCGTAGGTTGTATCGTCAAATGCTTCACAAGCGCCTTGCTCTTGCGCCAATTTGTTGGAAGCGCGTAGCAGCCAATACTGTATGGCTTCAAAGGCACGATGCGTTAAACCATTGGCGCTGCCATCTGAGTACTTAACACCATTTTTCGCCAAGTAGTAGGCGTAGTTGATCACACCAACACCCAATGTGCGGCGCGATAGACTGGCGCGTTTAGCGGCGGCTACCGGGTAATCTTGGTAAGTCAGCAAGCTATCTAGAGCCCGGACAACCAGATCGGATAAATCTTCTAATTCGTCTAAGTTGGTCAGCGTACCTAAGTTAAATGCAGCCAGGGTACACAGTGCAATTTCACCACTTTCGTCGTTGATATCATTCAGTGGCTTAGTCGGTAATGCGATTTCTAAACACAGGTTGGATTGACGTACCGGTGCTTTCTTCGGATTAAACGGGCTATGAGTATTACAGTGATCGACGTTTTGAATATAGATTCGGCCCGTGCTGGCGCGCTCTTGCATCATGCTTGAGAACAAGTCGACGGCTTTCATCGTTTGTTTGCGAATATTGGCGTCAGCTTCGTACTTGGTATAAAGCTGTTCAAACAAGGCTTGGTCTTCAAAGAAAGCGTCGTATAACCCTGGTACGTCGGATGGCGAGAACAAGGTGATGTTGCCGTTTTTGATTAAGCGTTCGTACATGAGTTTGTTAATTTGTACGCCGTAATCAAGATGACGGACGCGGTTTTCTTCAACACCTCGGTTGTTCTTCAATACCAGAAGGTTTTCAACTTCATAGTGCCACATAGGGTAGAACAGGGTTGCCGCGCCACCACGAACACCACCTTGCGAACACGATTTAACCGCTGTTTGGAAGTGTTTGTAGAATGGAATGCAGCCAGTGTGGAAGGCCTCGCCGCCACGAATCGGGCTACCTAGAGCGCGAATGCGTCCACCATTGATACCGATACCGGCGCGTTGCGATACATATTTCACAATGGCTGCGGCAGTAGCGTTGATGGAATCTAAGCTATCGCCTGCTTCGATCAATACACACGAACTGAACTGACGAGTCGGTGTGCGCACACCGGCCATAATGGGCGTCGGCAACGAAATTTTAAATAATGATGTCGCATCGTAGAAGCGTTTGATGTAGTCCAAGCGGCGTTCTTTGTCGTACGATGAAAACAAGCAGGCAGCAATCAATACATATAAAAACTGCGCACTTTCGTAAACTTTTCCAGTCACACGGTTTTGAACTAAATATTTGCCTTCAAGCTGTTTGACAGCAGCGTAGCTAAAATTCATGTCACGACTGTGATCAATGAAGGCATCCATCGCTGCAAATTCTTCGGCGCTATAGTCTTCCAGCAAGTGACGATCGTAACGTTCGTCTTCCACCATGCGTGTGACGTGATCAAGCAAAGTCGGTGGCTCAAACTGGCCGTACGCTTTCTTGCGTAAGTGGAAGATATTCAAGCGTGCAGCCAGATATTGGTAATCTGGTGCCTCTTCGGAAATAAGATCCGCTGCGGCTTTGATCAGGGTTTCGTGAATTTCACCTGTCTGAATGCCGTCGAAAAATTGAAGGTGTGCCTTCAATTCAACTTCTGATACGGACACACGGTCGAGGCCTTCTGCAGCCCAAGTGACAACTTTGTGAATCTTATCGAGATCCAAGGTTTCTTTTCGACCGTCGCGTTTGCTGACGTTTAGCGCGCTGTTCATGTTTTGTGTGCCTGTATTCAAGGGGAAGCTACTCCATCTATCCCTGATGTCTGCGTCTTTCTAATAATGCTTGACGCTTGCGCTCAACATCGGTTAGGAGACGTTCTAAGTATCTGACTTAACGGTGGATTTTTTACTGACCCACAAGATAATGCGGTGACTAGGGGAATTCAACCCCAAGATGTTGGGGTTATTACATTGTCAGGTGTGGATAACTTGTGTGTAGGTGGTGGACACCTTCGGGATGCTTTTCCACAGGCGTGATGGCCAGTGAGTTACGAGAATTTACAGACATTTGCTCGGGTAACCGGAACAATGCAGAAGTTACTGTGCAACATTGCGTAACAACGTCTAAAGTTAGTACAGGTGCCTTTAACGGGTAGCAGAGAGAAAGGAACGGTACTTGTCCATGTTGAAACATGAAAGCGGTCATAACCCAGAAGAAAATTGGCGAATTCTTATTGTCGAAGACGATGAGCGTCTAGCTGCGCTGACTAAAGATTATTTAGAGAGCAACGGGCTAAAAGTTTCGATAGAAGGTGACGGCAGTCGCGCTATTGAGCGTATTAAAACGGAACAGCCAGATCTTGTGGTTTTGGATTTGATGTTGCCAGGTGAAGATGGACTGGCGGTTTGCCGTATAGTACGTCCTTACTATAAAGGGCCAATTTTGATGTTGACGGCTCGCACTGAAGATCTAGATCAGGTATTGGGTTTAGAGATGGGAGCCGACGATTACGTTGCTAAGCCGGTGCGGCCAAGGGTATTGCTGGCCCGTATTCGAGCTTTGTTACGTCGTGTAACGGATGGTCCAGATGAGGAAGTGGCAGTTAGTGGTTCGGAGAATCGTCTGACATTCGGTAATTTGGTTGTTGATAGTGCGATGCGAGAAGCGTGGCTGGAAGGACAAAGCATTGACCTAACCAGTGCCGAGTTCGATTTACTCTGGTTGTTAAGTAGTAGCGCCGGTAAAGTGCTCACTCGTGAAGAAATTTTCAACCAGCTACGTGGTATTGAATACGACGGTCAGGATCGTTCGATTGACGTTAGGGTATCGCGCATTCGCCCCAAGGTTGGTGACGATCCCATGAATCCTAAGCGTATCAAGACGGTACGTAGTAAGGGATATTTGTTCGTCAAAGAAATCTGATCGCCGGGGGATGCGGCTATATTTATTCGGGTTTACGCGGGTCTGTTAGGGGCCCTGCTGATGGTTGCCATATTATGCATGGCAGCTCTTCAGCTGGTTAACTTTGTGCGTTCTGCACAATTCAATGAAGAGATTGTCAGTGGCAGTCTCGTTCTTCTTGCTCAACGATTGCACAATGATCCTGATTCATTGGCGGAGCTATCTGCGCGTTTTGACGCGGATATTCGTATTCTTCCTGATGAGCAGGGGCCGAAAGATTCATACGAGCGCACGCGTTTGGATCGTGGTCAGGTATTGATTACCACCAGTAGCGATGGTCGAACTGCACATGTATTACGACGGATGCCCGAAAATCAGTGGCTAGATGTGAGTCTAAATACGGTTACTGAAGTGCAAGCGCAGGCGACAGCGTATTTAATCTTGGAAGATTGGCAGCGCAGCGGTGAGAGCATTGATGATTTCTTAGTGAAGATGCGGCCCCTATTCGGCTTTCCGTTGTCGACAATCGACATTAATGAATTGTTTTTGTCTGACGCTGATTTTGCGCGTATGCAATATGGCGATGTTTTAGTGCGCATATCAATCGAGGGTAATCGTGCCGAAGCGCTGGCCAAAATACCGGGTCAAGCTAAAGCGTTGCGGCTAGGTCCGATTGATGCCTTTGATCCGTATTCTTGGCAAGCCATTGTGGTGATCGCGTCCATTGGTATCTTGCTGATTGGTTTAGGCGTCTACTGGGTGGTGAATTCTTTTGAAATGCGTTTGCGCAAGTTAGAGCAGGCGACCACGCGCCTTGCTCAGGGACACCTCAACGCTCGTGTGGCAATTAGCGGCAAAGATCCAGTAAGTAGGCTAGGTCAGTCGTTTAACAAGATGGCAGAGCACATACAGCGCCTTATTTCGATTCAGCGAGAAATGGTACGAGCGGTATCGCATGAGTTGCGCACGCCCGTTGCTCGTATTCGCTTTGGTGTGCAAATTATTGAAGATTCGGTGCCCGACGATCCGTTTGTTAGTAAACAACTAAGCGGTATGGATTCAGATATTCAAGAGCTGGATGAATTGATTGATGAAATTCTCACCTATGCGCGGCTGGAAGAGGGCGGTCCGTTACTCGACTTCCAGCGTACTAACGTTGCTGCATTGGCAGTTCAAGTTGTTACCGAGGCGCGACCACCTTCTCATGTTACGGTTGGCTACAACGGCGGTGATCCAAAAAATAGTCTGCAATCCGATGTTGAATCTCGCTACATCCATCGCGCGATTCAGAACTTGGTAGGTAACGCTGGGCGTTACGCTGCAACTCGTGTCGAAGTGACCTGCAACATCAGCGGAGATACTTGCCGTGTGGATGTAGAGGATGACGGCCCGGGTATTCCAGAGGAAGATTGGGATCGCGTATTTACCGCATTCGCGCGATTAGACGACAGCCGAACTCGAGCTTCTGGTGGTTACGGCTTGGGTTTATCTATTGTGCGGCGTATCGTCTATTGGCATGGCGGTCGCGCCATAGTGAGTCGCAGTGAGCGTTTAGGTGGTGCGAAATTTAGTTTAATTTGGCCGCGTACTCAATATGAGTGACCATTAAATCTAGCACTTTATGCTTACAAGTAGTTACATAACGCTACGTACTTGCAACAGACGAACGTGTTAGATCAGGCCAATATAGTCGCACGTATCCTTTGGAGACGTGGTGAGAATGTAGCGACACTCCGTAGTCGTTTACTTTGGGGCTCAATTTTTGAGCCCTTTTTTTTCGCCTAAAATTTATAAGGCGACGGGTAAAATGCCGGGTAAATTACTAAAGCAACTATCTAGGGCTTGCTGCAAAAAATCACGCATATAATGCGTATCTTGCTGGTCTTTACGCACCGCCGCATACAGTGTTGGCCAGACCCCATCGACGCCTAACGGCCTTGCGGTGACGAGTTTGCTATCTAAGTAAGGCTGTAATGCCCAGCTTGGCAAACACGCTACACCTCGACCACTAGCCACCAATTGAATCATCATCAGCGTTAATTCTGTTTGCCGAGTCGATTGCGGTTCGATGCCCATGGGGCTTAAAAAATATTCAAAAATATCTAAGCGACGGCGATCAACAGGGTAGTGAATAAGTGTTTCTTCACGTAAATCTTCTGGTTTCACAAATGCTTCTGCAATCAAACGATGTTGGTTCGCAAGGGCCAAAACCGATTGGTAGCGAAATAGCGGTTGATAGTGAATGTCGGCATGAGGAGCTGGATCTGAAGTTACGACAAGATCAATATCGCCGCGAATCAACGCTGGAATGGGTTCGAAATGAAAGCTAGTGCTGAAGTCAATTTCGACTTCTGGCCAATGATCTCGAAAACGATTAATGGCAGGCATTAACCAATCAAAGCAACTATGGCACTCAATGGCCATATGTAAGCGCCCACTATGGCCACTGGCCAGTTTTTGCAGGTTACGTTCAGTTTGGCTAATGAGCGGGAGAACCTTATCTGCTAGCTGTAGTAGCTCAAGGCCTGCCCGGGTAAAGCGGAGAGGTTTACTTTTACGCTCAAAGAGCGGGCTGTTGAGTCGCTCTTCCAGATCTTTTAATTGATGGGAGAGTGCCGATTGCGTGAGATGCATACGACGTGCAGCTTCCACTAGGCTTCCACCGTCTCGTAAAGCAGCGAGGGTACGCAGATGTCGGATATCGAGCATAAGAAACTTCTTGAGTTAAATTCAACCAATAGATAGTTGCCTATGTTAATCCTTCATATACCTTGCTGGAAGCGATGAATAATCTGATTTTGATCATTCATAAGAAGAGCGAGGTTGTCACACTCTTTATTCATTCCTCCAGCAAGCGACTCTGCATCTTGTGCTAGGGTTTCTAGCTGAGAAAGATTGTTGTGAATACTTTCTGCTGCGCGACTTTGTTCATCAACAGAGTCGCGATTGGTGTCGGTTATATGCTTGATATCATTAAGTCCCGAGCGGATGTTGGCAAATACATCGGTGATTTTCTGCGCTAACTCTAGGGTATGGTCGGTCGACTGTTCGCCTTGTTTCATCGCTTCAACTGCAAATTCACTATGCTGATTCAGGCCATTCACAATCGTTTGAATTTCGGCTGCAGATTCTTGTGTTCGCCGCGCTAGATTGCGTACTTCATCAGCAACTACCGCGAATCCTCGGCCTTGATCACCAGCACGAGCCGCTTCAATTGCAGCATTTAATGCCAGCAGGTTGGTTTGTTCAGCAATATCACTAATAGCTTGGAGAAAACGATTAACCGCTTGGACTTCTGCCGTTAAGCGCGAAACCGCCTCCGCTGTACTCCGCAACTCACCTTGCAGTGATTCCGTTTGAGTAACCATAATGCCCATGTCGTGTAACCCTTGTTGGGCTGTCGTGTTGGCACTACTGGAGGCGGCGGCCGAAGAATTACTGTTATCTAAAATCCGCTTTGCAATCGCTTGAATATGGTGACTGGTTTTCCCTACGGCCTGAGTATGGCTGTGCTGTTCTTTTACTCGCTTTAGCGTGGTTCCAGATAGGTCGAGGGTAGTAAGTGTGGCTTGTTTTAGATGATCTGCGTTATCGGCGATACGCACCAATACAGTTTGTAGGCGTCGGCGCTGGGCATATAGCGCAAACTCAATGGCGCCTTGGCTGCCGAAATGGCCGGTATAAATCCACGCCATTAGTTCATCATTGATTACGTTGGTACTACCCATGCCAAGCTTTCGCTCAGTCTGGCGTTGTATCAATATACTGGCAAAAGCAGCGATTAAAGCTCCAGAGGTAACCAACCAATCGGCTTTTAAAACTGCCATTGCAGCGATCAACGCCCCCCATATAGCGAGTTGCGGAATTAGTGGTCGCCAGCGATGAGCGATTGGGAAGGGTGAGCGTTTTTGACGTAGGGTCTTATAAGCTTTTTCTGCTCGTGTGATTTGTTCCCGTGAGGGTTTTACTCGAACGGACTCATAACCAATGATTTCTCCATTGTCTTGTAGCGGGGTGACATAGGCATCGACCCAGTAAAATCCTCCATCTTTTGTACGGTTTTTAACCATCCCCAGCCAGTGTTGGCCCGATTTCAATGTTTGCCACATGGACGAGAATGCGACTTCGGGCATATCTGGATGTCGTACCAGATTATGCGGAGCTCCAATGAGCTCATTATGTGAGAAGCCACTGATATTGACGAAGGCATCGTTACAATGAGTAATCACACCTTTTAGATTGGTGGATGAAACTAACGAGGCATTGTCCTTAAGGGATACCTCGTTGTTGTTTACTGGCTGATTGTTACGCATTACCTTGTACCATCATTATTCATAATGACTAAAACTATAGTCAATGGGCATTAAAATGCCGCATTTTTGACCTATTCGGATATATTCGTGACTCAAATAAAAAGATTGCTAGGAGCGCTGCATGCCAAGCTATTTGCTAAGTCTTGATCAAGGTACGACAAGTAGTCGAGCCATCGTGTTTTCTCATCAAGGTGAGATTGTCGCGACGGGGCAGCATGAGTTTCCTCAGCATTTTCCTCATCCGGGCTGGGTTGAGCACGAGCCGCAGGATATATGGAATTCCACTATAGATAGCGCCCGCGAGGCGATAGAGAAAGCGGGTATCCAGGCTGCGGACATAACAGCGATTGGTATTACTAATCAGCGCGAAACGACTTTAGTGTGGGATCGCCATACAGGAGAACCTGTCTATCGAGCGATTGTTTGGCAAGACCGCCGCACGGCCGACGAGTGTTTACCTTTGCAGCAGCATACCGAAATGTTGCGTGAGCTCACGGGGTTGCTTCCAGATCCTTATTTTTCCGCAACCAAAATTGCTTGGATTTTAGACAATGTTGAAGGCGCTCGAGTACGTGCTGAAGCCGGTGACTTACTTTTTGGTACGGTGGATAGCTATTTATTGTGGCGTTTAACCGATGGCGCGGTGCATGCAACGGACGCAACCAATGCCTCGCGTACTTTGTTGTTTAATATCCATACTCAGCAGTGGGATGAGGAGTTACTAGCGTTATTTCGCGTACCGCGGCAAATGCTGCCAGAAGTGAAAGATAGCGCAGCTGAGTTTGGCCATAGCGCTGCACACTGGTTTGGCGGCGAAATTACGATAGCGGGTATTGCTGGGGATCAGCAAGCGGCGCTGATCGGTCAGGCTTGTTTTAGTGAGGGCATGGCGAAGAGCACGTATGGAACGGGTTGTTTTGTGATCTTAAACACAGGCAAGCAAGCGTTAATGTCGGAACATAGGCTGCTAACAACGGTTGCTTACCGTCTAAATGGCGAGGTGACGTATGCCCTGGAAGGCTCCATTTTTATGGCTGGGGCGACCATTCAGTGGATTCGAGATGGGCTGCAGCTGATTAGCAACGCTCAGGAGTCGCAATCGCTGGCCGAAGAGACGGGATATGATAATCCGGTTTACATGGTACCGGCGTTTGCTGGATTGGGGGCACCATACTGGGATCCTGATGCGCGTGGTGCCATATTAGGTTTGAGTCGGGATACGGGTATCAAAGAGATTGTGACTGCTGGGCTGCAAGCCGTGTGCTATCAGACTCGTGATTTATTGGATGCTATGGCGGGTGACGGTGTTCGTCCTGCCGAGCTACGTGTCGATGGTGGCATGGTTGTGAACGATTGGTTAGTGCAATGTTTGGCCGATATTTCTGGTGTACCTATTTCTCGTCCAAAGGTGACTGAGACCACGGCGTTGGGTGCTGCTTTTCTCGCCGGTTTGCAAACGGGTGTATTCAATAGTCTCGATGACGTCTCTCAACTTTGGGTTCATGAGCGCGCATTTATTCCGGAACTGGATGTAACGACGCGCGAGCGTTTGTATCAAGGATGGCAATCCGCCGTGAAGCGAGTTTGTAAGGTCGAATAATTTTTTGTCTATGATATGGAGGTCAGTTATAAAAACGAATTTTTAAATTCGTGTTTGTTTGTTGGTATTACGTAATTTGACATAGCGGAAGAGTGTTGAAGACTGCTAGTCTTTGGCCACTCCGGCGCACAGGAAGCCTGTATGGGACAGCTACAGAAGGATATCTTACGTCGCCATGGGTTGGCGATAGCAGGTATGCTCTTGTTTACCTTGGTGTATATCACTGGGTATCAAATTGAATATGAAGTCGAGGAGCTAAACAGTATTTTAGTTCTTTTTTCAGTCTTCTGGTTTGGACAGATTTTTCTGGTGTCTCTTGTTTGGTCTGGCTTTAGCAATCGCTTTAAAGATCCTAGCCTGACTATGCCCATGATGCTTTGGATCATCACGCTTGTGTCGATGATGATGTTCGCCGCACCAGCACTGCGTTCTATTATTATGCTTGGCTTCTTGAATGTGCTGGCCTTTGGTGTCTTCCGTCTAAGTTGGCGTGAATTTATTGGGATCTCTCTTTATACCGTCGCTTGTTACACCTTGGTGATATTCGGTATTAATTACACTCGCAGTGGTACTTTAATGCCGGAGATAGAAGCGCTTACCGGTATTGCTTTTCTTACCAGTATTTTCGTTTATGCCCTTACTGGACGTGAATTCACTGTGTTGCGCCGCGCCTATCGCGAGAAAAATCAAGAATTGCGTCGAGCATTAGCTCGCATTGAAGAGCTTGCGGTGACAGATGAGCTTACAGGTCTTAATAATCGCCGTTATTTACTGCGTACGTTAGAGAAGCAGCGGGCACTATCAAATCGTGAAAACCTGCCTTTTGTTCTTGCCTTCGTTGATATCGACAATTTTAAAACCGTAAACGATGACTACGGCCATCGCATTGGTGATCAAGTGCTGGCGGAGTTGTCGCATTTATTACGAGTATCAATTCGGGAAGTCGATTTAGCCGCGCGCTATGGTGGTGAAGAATTTGTGTTGCTACTGAGTGGTTTATCGCTAGAGGCTGCGAGTAGTGTGCTAGAGCGAATTAGGATATCCGTAGAGTCCAGCAAGCTATCCGAAGCTGAGCTCACGTTGACGGTTTCAATCGGCGTTGCTCAATATCACAATGGTGAAGAAGGGGATGAGTTACTCAATCGAGCCGATCGTTTATTGTACAAAGCTAAACGAGCTGGTCGAAACCGAGTTGAGCTTGAAAGCGGCTCAACTCTTCAGGTTCCGAGCTGATTTTCTTCGATTTAATCTTCCTGGCAAAGCAAGAATTCAAGCAAGGCCTTTTGCGCGTGTAAGCGGTTTTCAGCTTCATCCCAAACAACGGCACGAGGATCATCGAGAAGGTCTAGGCTGACTTCTTCTCCACGGTGTGCTGGTAAGCAATGCATAAACAACACATCACTGGCAGCTAAATCCAACAGTTCACGCGATACCTGATAGTTACGAAACTTGGCTTTACGTTGTTGCTGTTCGTCTTCTTGACCCATTGAAGCCCATACATCGGTGGCAACAAGGTGAGCGCCTCGGACGGCTTCTTGTGGATCGGTGAACAGTAATACACGATCTTGCGCTTCTGCAACGATGTCGGCTTTTGGTTCGAAGCCTTCTGGCGTAGCAATACGCAATTTAAAATCAAACTGTTGTGCTGCATTGATGTACGACTGACACATGTTATTGCCATCGCCTATCCACGCCACGGTTTTGCCTTTGATCGAACCGCGATGCTCGACAAAGGTTTGGATATCCGCCAGTAACTGACAAGGATGATAATCGTCCGTAAGGGCATTGATCACAGGCACGCGCGAGTTCGCGGCGAAACATTCAATATCTTCATGATCGAAGGTTCGGATCATAACGACGTCGACCATGCGTGATAATACTCGGGCACTGTCTTCGATAGGTTCACCGCGACCCAGTTGGGTATCGCGTGGCGATAAAAAGATAGCGCCGCCGCCCAATTGAATCATGCCCGTTTCAAATGACACGCGTGTGCGAGTTGATGACTTTTCAAAGATCATCCCTAGTACGCGATTTTTCAATGGCTCGTAGATGACGCCTTTGTGTTGCATCGCTTTTAGTTCTATCGCTCGCTCGATGACCCAATTGAGTTCATCAGAGGAAAGATCCATCAAAGTTAAAAAATGTCTCACATCCGTTCCTTATCTTTGCGCTCAGTTAAGCGCTCAGTTAAGCGCTTCGATCAGCTGGCTTACGATCTCTACAATCTGATCTGCATCAGTTTGGGTAAGATTCAGTGGTGGTAACAACCGCACCACATTGCCGGCCGTTACGTTCAGCAATAAGCCTTTATCCAGCGCAGCTGCCATAAGTTGTGGGCAATCTTGATTGATTACCAAGCCTACCATTAAGCCGCGTCCTCTAATGGACACCAATTGTTCTTTACCCGCTAAACGCGCCGTGAATTGATCGCGTAAATATTGCCCCATTTTTGCGGCGTTATCGGTCAAATTTTCGTTTACGATCGTATTTACTACGGCGACGCCTGCGGCACAAGCGAGCGGGTTACCACCATAAGTTGAACCATGGTTACCCGGTTGTAATATTTCCGCTGCGCGACCTCGCGCTAAGCAGGCGCCAATAGGGACACCATTGCCTAAACCTTTAGCGGTAGTAACAACATCTGGCATAAAACCGCATTGTTGATAGCAGAAGTAGGTGCCTGTACGGCCATTACCGGTTTGGATTTCATCAACCAGCATTAATAAATCATTGCTATCACACAAGGTGCGTACACCTTGTAGATACTCATTGCTAGCGGTAGCCAAGCCACCTTCGCCTTGGACGGGTTCCAACATAACGGCAACCACATTCGGGTTCGATTTCACTACTGCCGTTAGCGTGTTTAGATCGGTAAATGGCACCCGAATGAAACCACTTAGTAATGGGCCGAAGCCTTCTTGGGCTTTGGCGTTACCGGTTGCTGTTAATGTCGCGATGGTACGGCCATGGAATGCCTTGGTCATCACAATAATGACAGGCTCATGAATGCCTTTCTGATGGCCGAATTTACGCGCGATTTTAATCGCTGCTTCGTTGGCTTCTGCACCAGAATTCGAAAAGAAAACATTATCCATGCCCGATACGTTTACCAGTGCTTCCGCCAATTCTTGTTGACGACCTACACCGTAAAGATTGGATGTATGGATTAGAGTTTCGGCTTGTTCTTGTATGGCACGCGTAACGGCTGGGTGTGCATGACCTAAGCCGCACACAGCAATACCGCTAAGAGCGTCGAGATATCGGCGGCCATCAGTGTCCGTAAGCCAGCTTCCTTGGCCAGAAGTAAAAGTTACGGGCAGACGACCGTAGGTATTCATGATGGCTTGCATATTGGCGATGTCCTCAAAACGCAAAAGGGCAGCCTTTGCTGCCCGGAAGGGGGAGCATAATACGAAAGGGTGTGTATTTTGTAAACGATCTACGAAAACCAGTGCTAAAACACCGGTTTTTCGTCGTTAAAAGATAAAAACTTAGCCTTTTCCGCGGGTTCGAGTGTTGTTGGCGCGCGCGTTCTTCTCAATAAAGATAATGATTTTGCTCGCGACATCAATTCCTGTTGATGTTTCGATGCCTTCGATACCCGGTGAAGAATTAACCTCCATCACCACTGGGCCGTGATTCGAACGCAAAATATCAACACCGGCAACATTGAGGCCCATGGTACGGGCAGCACGAACCGCTGTTGCTCGTTCTTCTGGAGTAATACGCACGATAGAAGCGGATCCGCCACGATGTAGGTTAGAACGGAACTCACCTTCTGCCGCTTGGCGTTTCATCGCCGCAACGACGCGATCACCCACTACGAAGCAGCGAATATCGGCGCCGCCAGCCTCTTTGATGTATTCCTGCACCATAATGTTGGCTTTTAAACCCATAAAGGCTTCGATAACGCTTTCCGCAGCCTTACGGGTTTCTGCCAATACCACACCAATACCTTGAGTGCCCTCAAGCAGCTTAATCACTAAGGGCGCGCCGCCAACCATCTTAATTAAATCAGGGATGTCATCAGGGCTGTGGGCGAAACCAGTAATGGGTAGACCAATGCCTTTACGAGCCATCAGTTGCATAGAGCGTAGCTTGTCGCGTGAACGGCTGATGGCAACGGATTCGTTCAAGGGGTAAACCCCCATCATTTCGAACTGACGCAACACTGCGGTGCCGTAGAACGTAATAGATGCACCAATACGAGGAATAACGGCGTCAAAGTCGTCGAGCTCTTCACCTTTATAATGAATGCTGGAATCAAGACTATTGATATTCATGTAGCAGTGCAGAGTATCAAGTATCTGCACTTCATGGCCTCGGGCTTCAGCCGCTTCAACTAAACGACGAGTTGAATAAAGGTTTGCACCACGAGAGAGAATTGCGATTTTCATTAAGATTCGGCCTCAACATCGACCAGAAAGCGGCCAGCTAACGCCTTTCTCCCAATCAACATAGGATATTTCATACTGCCGCGATGACTAAGGCTGAGTTCGATATCCCAGCGTTGATCTTTAGCAATAAGTTCTGTTTTTACAATATAACGATGACTGCGATCGCCATTCGAACTTGCGATAACACGACGATCGATGACTTTAGCTTCGCAAATTTGATCTAGATGAGCTGCCGCCTTGTGGAACAGTACGTGAAAACGTACCCATCGTTCACCATCACGGGTAAATGGCTCGATTTGCTCGGCATGAAGGCTGCTTGTGCAGGCACCTGTGTCTACTTTGGCATCACACTCGATGCCAAAGAGAGGGAGTTGAACGGTTTCGATGTATCCGATGATGGGTTTAATCATCGGTATCGATAGAGTCTGATCCGGTATCTGAAACCGCAGCAGACGAGGCTGTAAAGTAAATCTGTTTACGTGCCAAAGCCTTCATATAGGTACTCCAAGTACGCTCTACTTCACTTTGCGGCTCGATTTCTTGTTTGCACATACTGACGAAACGCTCTTCTTCATCAGTAACAGGCTCACGCGTACCTTCATGCAGTGCTTTCAACGCTACACCCATGGATTCTAAAATTTGCGCTTGGTTGCGGGTGAAGTCACCGGCACGCTGGAATCCACGAGGGAAGTTCAAGTCATCAAAGAACTTCTTGGGGCTTTCAAAACTCTTCACTTGGATATTACTCATTATGCACCTACTATCCCGAGGGGTCTTTGAGAGGCTTCAAAGGGTATTTGCAGCGGAGTATGGTCAGCCATGATTCCGTGGTAAAACAAAAAAAACTTATCGTTACATTAAAGTTTTTTGGTTGATATGGACACAGAATTACTAAAAACATTTATGGAAGTTTCTCGCACTCGACATTTTGGTCGTGCAGCTGAGAATCTGTACCTTACACAATCCGCAGTTAGCTTCCGTATTCGTCAGTTGGAAGGCTTGCTTGGCGTAGAGCTATTCTCGCGTCAGCGCAATAATATCCAATTGACCAGCGCTGGCGAAAAGCTGATGCCTCTGGCGGAAAGCAGCGTATTACTGGAGCAACGTATTCGTCAGGAGGTAGCGATTGCTAATGGTAGTAACTATCAGTTTTCGCTAGGTGCGACCCCTAATCTCTGGGATGCGGTTCTACAACAACGCTTGCCAGTACTGTTAAGTCGTCCTGGTATTGCGGTGAATGCCATGGCCCACAGTAGCAGCACTTTAGTGCGGCAAATTATCGAACGTACGTTAGATCTCGCGTTTGTTTTCGATGCGCCAAAAGTGGATGAGCTGCACAGTCAGGAGGTGATGACTGTTCCTTTGGCTTTGGTCGCCTCGCAGCCATGTAAAAATTGGCAAGAAGCTACTGAGCTTGGTTACGTATTGGTCGACTGGGGGACATCTTTTCAGATTCAGCACGCGCAAGAATTCAAAGGCATGGTATCTCCTGGTTTAAAAACCAATACCGGCAGGATTGCGATGGATGCAATTCTATCCCATGGCGGTAGTGCGTATTTGCCAGAGCCTATGATTGCGCAGTATGTAGAGTCGGGTGAATTGTATGTGATCGCTGGAGCTCCGGAATTGAATCGAGTCGTTTACGCGACATGCCATAGTAGCCGCAGTGATGACCCATTATTGGCGGATATTATTCAGGGGCTAATGGAGACCGCAGAGCCATGATATTAAAAAATTCCGCATGGCAGTTCGAAACCACAGGTAACCCAGATGTCTTGCAGCCAGTGGATATCGCTATGCCTGAGGTGTTGCCGGGGCAAGTATTATTGCGTGTGCTGGCCTCTGGTTTTAATCCTATAGACACCAAGATTAGAGCGGGTTTAGCGCCAATAGCAGCCGATAATCATGTGCCCGGGTGCGATTTATGCGGTGAGGTTATAGACGTAGGCGCAAGGGTCACTCAATTTGTTGTTGGTGATTTGGTTTACGGCTGTGCTGGTGGAGTGAAAGGCAGTAGCGGTACTTTATGCCGTTATATGGCGGCAGATGCTGAGTTATTAGCGTTGGCTCCAGCCTCAATTCGTCCAGAAGAAGCTGCAGCACTTCCTTTAGTGAGTATCACGGCCTTTGATGCGCTAGAGCGTTTAAATGTCACTGCTGGTGATGAGCTTCTTATTATGGGCGGCACTGGTGGTGTTGGTCAGATGGCGGTGCAGCTAGCGAAGTTAAAAGGCGCTAATGTCACAGCAACCGCCGGTTCTGATGTGGGCATGGGATTTATTGAGATTCTGGGTGCGAAAGGTATTCGTCACGCGGACGTGGTAAATGTACAAGGGGGGTTCAATAAGGTCCTTGATACCCATGGCGGCGAAAGCTTTCAGGCTGCATTGTTGGCTGCGGGACCTAGTGCTCAAGTCGCAACCATTAATGCACGCAATAATTACGATTTAGCCCAAGCTCATGCCAAGGCGTTGACCATTCACGCGGTATTTATGTTGTTGCCACTGTTAACCGGTACTGGTCGTAAGGCGCATGGGGAGTTTTTAGCTTGGCTGTCCAAGGAAGTTGATAGCGACAGAGTGCGAGTTCCTTTTGTGGAGGAGCTAACTAGTGCAGACGTTGCGGATGTGCATCGCCGTTATGAGTGTGGCGAGTTAAAGCACAAGGTGGTCTTCAAGCTCTGAATAAGTATCGAGTTGCTACTCGATACCAATCATTTTGTGTGTCTGTAAACTTAACTTCCATTTTGGGTGTTTAAGGCAATAACTCAGCGCTTTTTGTGTATTGCTTCCAGACAGCCCTTCTTTGGCCCCTTCGAGTTTATCACTGGCCAGTACCACCGGCTGGTAATCCGCCATTGGCTGTAAGTAATAGTGATCGGCTTCTATGTGCTCAAAGCGTTCAGGCATAGCCAATAGTTGTGGGTATACCAATTTGAGTTCGTCACAGCGAATAAAGGCTAACTCAGCATCGGCTTTGGGGCTCAGGCATACCCAGTCAATACCCTGAGGGAGTGGAAGTGTTCCGTTAGTTTCTACCGCCACTTCGAAGCCTGCGTCATGGAAAGCGTTAATCAAAGCCGCGTCTAATTGTAATAATGGTTCGCCACCGGTGCAGACAACGTAGGGTTTTCCCTGAATATTGGCTCCCTTGCTTTTACCTGGCCATAAATTTGAAACCAGTTCGACCAATGCTTGCTTGCTGTACTCGCCGCCGTTATTGCCATCGGTGCCGATAAAGTCGGTATCGCAGAATTGGCAAACGGCTGTGGAACGAGACTCTTCGCGACCGTTCCAAAGATTACACTTACTAAAACGACAGAATACAGCCGCACGACCCGCTTGGGCGCCTTCACCTTGGAGGGTGTAAAAAGCTTCTTTAACTCGATAGAAATTCGTTGCCATTTACACCGACTCGTAGGGCAGAGGGTCTGTCGCATTATTGAGGGTAAAGGCTTCCAAGCGTTCGACACACGAACCACACTTGCCACATGCCTTTTCGCGACCGTTGTAACAAGTCCATGTTTTCCCATAATCCAGCCCCATGGCGAGGCCATCTTTTAGAATCTCTGTTTTATCACCGTTTAAATAGGGTGTCACAATATCGACAGGTTCGTAGTTGGCTAGCTTAGCAACACGATTCATTGCGTGAACAAAATCAGGACGACAGTCAGGGTAGATTGCATGGTCGCCGGAATGGGCGCCATAGAATACTTTTGATGCGCCGATATCGACCGCGTAACCAATCGCAAGCGACAGTAAAATCATATTGCGGTTAGGCACTACTGTAGACTTCATATTTGCGGCTTCGTAATGACCCTCGGGAATCTCGATGTCTGAGGTTAACGACGAGCTCTGTAACAATTGATTAATCGCAGTAATATCAATTATACGATGAGGAACCTTTAGCTCTTGGCATACAGAGATAGCGTACTGGATCTCTTTCTTATGCTTCTGACCATAATCGAAGGTGAGGGCATACAGCTCATAACCTTCTTGCTTGGCTTTATTAAGAATGGTGAACGAATCCATGCCACCTGAATAAATGACAACAGCTTTCTCCGACATGGGAACCTCTATAGCAATACTGGAACTAAACACTAGCTCAGTAGGGAGTTAACGGTGCTTTCTATATAAGAGTGGCAAGTATACGCACTTTGCAGCAGCCTTTGAAAAAAACTTTCATAAACCTGTTGACGGCAGAACTGATGTCTCTATAATGCGCACCTCTTGATCGCTGCGGCGCTTAAGTCGGAGTGAAAACTCCATATTTTTCAATGGCTTAGTGATTGTTTTAGGTTTTTAAGTCTTCGAAAAGTTTCTCAAGAAAGGTGTTGACGAAAGTCAAAATTAGCGTAAGATTCGCAGCCTGTTTTGAGAGGGTGGCGCCTTCGGGTGAATCTCTAGGATTCTGTAAGTGCTTGATTTTAAACGAAATTTTAAAATAAAAAGCTTGCGGTATAGATTAAAAGTGCAGTAAGATGCACTTGCAAATGAAGGTCTTCTGGTTTGAGTTTGCGGTTGGTTTGTTCGCTTAATCCTTATTAAAATGATTAAGAAAATAGATTGACAAACAAAGCTGCTAATGTAGAATTCGCAGCCCGCTTTGAGAGAATCAAAGCAACGTTCTTTAAAAATTCAGCATTAAGTAATTCGTGTGGGTGCTTACTGAGATGTTCTGGAGACAGAAGATCATCAAGTAAGAACTCGTCGATAAT
>Ga0207878_100091_pt1 | contig 105991 bp, 104 predicted proteins | sample LinPmetageLP41_FD_184053 | JGI IMG/M metagenome (GOLD analysis project Ga0207878, IMG submission 184053) | Marine viral communities from the Pacific Ocean - LP-41 (SPAdes) | ecosystem: Environmental > Aquatic > Marine > Oceanic | place: Pacific Ocean | collected 2010-08-27
CACCAGTGTGCTGGAGGGCATGAACAACCGGATCAAGGTCATCAAACGGATGGCCTACGGGTACCGCGACACGGCGTACTTCTTCCTGAAGATCCGTGCCGCCTTTCCCGGCAAAGTGCGATGAACCTTTTTTTATGGGCGCTTAGCTGAGCGGTTGGCTCTATCTTGACGAAGATACGACTGATGACGCATCTACTGCTCTTGTGCACGTTATTACGAGGGGCAGGCCCCTCGCGCTCCCCTTTTTGACGCCACAGAACGATGAAGTCCCGAACGTTCGAGCACCAAACTCGGGTCGGCGCCTAGGGACATCCCTGTCCCAACGCGCCTCGCGCGACATCCATGTCGCGCGCCCCGGTTTGGGTGCTCATCGTTCGGCATCGTCCTGAATAGGCGTCATTAGGTGGAGACCGACACCATCAACGACTCACCCAGACGCATCGCGATCATCAAGAAATACTGCTGAAACTCTCATCCATAAAGCGTCCAGTGCCGCGCCCTTATCCGCTCCAGGCAGAGCCTGAGCTCGCCGTCCAGCGCTCGGTCTTCGACCACCGGGGCAAAATCCTCGCGCAGCGTGTCGACCATGTCGGAAAGCGGGGCGGGAAGGGGATCGCCGCGCAGGTGAACGCCTTGCAGCCCGGCGAGTAGCGTCGCGGCGGCGACCTGTTCGCTGAGTTCGAGTACGCGCAGGGCGTCGCGGGCGGCGATGGTGCCCATGCTGACCTTGTCCTGGTTATGGCACTCGGTGGAGCGCGAGAAGACGCTGGCGGGCATGGTGCCCTTGAGCGCTTCGGCGGCCCAGGCGGAGGCACCGATCTGGACCGCCTTGAAGCCGTGATTGATCATCGCGCGCTCCGCCGGTGCGCCGGAGAGGTTGCTCGGCAGACCGTGGTTGTAGCGGGTGTCGACCAGCAGCGCGAGCTGGCGGTCGAGCAGGTCGGCGACGTTGGCGGTCAGTGTCTTGAGACTGTCCATGGCGAAGGCGATATGGCCGCCGTAGAAGTGGCCGCCATGCATCACATCGCCCGCATCCGGATCGATCAGCGGGTTGTCGTTGGCGCTATTGAGCTCGATCTCGATGAAGCCACGCAGCCAGCCGAGGCTATCCGCCAGCACGCCCAGCACATGCGGCGCGCAGCGTAGCGAGTAGCGATCCTGCAGGCGTTGCTGCGATCGTGAGTTCTCGCTATCGAGATTGGCGCTTTCCAGGTCTTCTCGCAGCCATGCGGCGACGCGAGACTGGCCGGGATGCGGTTTGGCCGCGAACAGCCGCGCCTCGAAATGATTGGGGTTGCCGCGCATTGCCACCACGTTGAGGGCGGTAATACGCGTGGCCAGTTTAAGCAGGTATTCAGCCCGACCGAAGGCCTGACAGGCCAGCGCGGTCATCACCGCGGTGCCGTTCATCAGCGCCAGGGGCTCCTTGGGGCGCAGCGTTAGCGGTTCCCAGCCCAGCTCGGCGTGCGCCTCGGCGGCCGTTCGCACTTCACCGTGCCAGATCACCTCTCGTTCGCCGCACAGCATCGCCGCCACGTAGGAGAGCGGCGTCAGGTCGCCGCTGGCCCCGACCGAGCCCTCCTCGGGTATGCGGGGCAGCAGATCTTCCTGCAGACAGGCGTGAAGACGCTCGAGCAGCGCGAAGCGCACGCCGGAAACGCCCTGGCACAGCGACTGCAGGCGTGCGGCGAGTACGGCGCGCGCCGCTTCGGGTTCGAGAAAAAGACCCAGCCCGCAGCCGTGAAAGGTGTAGAGCTGACGCGGCAGCGCCTCGACCTGGGACAGAGGAATCGCGGTAACGCAGGAGTCGCCGTAGCCGGTGGTGATGCCGTAGATCTGCCCTTCCCGATCCAGCAGGCCGTCGACGACCGCCGCGCCCCGATCGATCCGCGCTCGCCACTGGGGATCGGCATCGAGCGTCGATCCGGCGCGACGTTCGGCCAAGGCAATGACGGATTCGAGGGAGAGCGGTGTAGGGCCGAAAGTGACCTGCGGGGCGTTCGGGAGCATGCAGCGGCGTCCGGTTGAATTCAGAAGACGCCGAGTGTAGCCGCGAGCGATGTCCCGCGGCCAGCGGATGTGGTGAGGCGGAGGCGCCCTACGAGTCTATTCGGGGCGAATGGCGGTATAGAAGAAGCGCACGGAAGGTTCGCCGTCGAGCATTGGTGCGGAGCCTTCCTTGAACGGCGCGTAGTGCGGCATCTGCATGTGATGCTCGAAAGCAGCACGATCGCGATAGACTTCGTGAAGCACGACGAGATCTTCACTACCTTCCGGTGTCAGTACGTCGAACGCCAGGCAGCCTTCCTCGTTGGTCAGCGATTCGCTGGCATCGTTGTGCGCCAGTGCAAGAAAGGCGTGCATCTGGCCAGCCTTGATCTGGAATTCGGCAAGGACCACGAAGTGAGTGGAATCGGTCATGGTGATCTCCTTATCGGGAATACGAAAAATGGTGACGTCGAGCGCCTGCCGGCATCGGTCCTGCCAGGTCGCTTTCCATGCGATCAGTGTACGCGCGGTGCCTCGCCCATGCCGAGACGTTCCTGAAATTCGGCAACGGCGCTCTTGAGGAGTTCCAGCAATCCGGGGATCAGCGCCACCCCCTGATCCGGCCCTTCGACGAACTGCTCGACGCTGACATGCACGGCTTCGTTGTGCACGACCAGCTTGGCGGCTTTCAGGGTGTTCATCACGTCGTTGGCGGTTTCCAGCAGTAGCAGGCGGTTGGCGGCGTCCGCGGCCTGCCACACGCCGGGCAGCATCAGCTGAAAGAAAGCCGGTTCATCGGTGGCGACGACCAGCACGAACTCGAGGTGATCCTGGCGAATGCGCGCGGCCTGGGCGTCCATCGCCTCGATATCGATCTCCATGGCGCGCAGCTGTTCGATGTAGCGTTCGAGCGGGCTGGGAGATTCTGATGGGGTGTTGGGCTGCATGAAGGCACTCCGGACTAGGATCATGACGAAGACGCGGTGGCGCCGATGACCTTCATTGTAAGACAGGGCGCCCCGGCGGTCAGGTTTACGCTGTCGGATTCAGCACGGTGGCTCCCAATGCCTTGAACATGTCGATTCGCGCATCGGTGGCCTCGGTGATTAGCGTCCAGCGCGGGGGGAAGGCGGTCCAGTGTTGCTGGCTGGCTCGGCCCAGCTTGGTGGCGTCCGCCATGATATAGACTTCGGCGGCACGCGCGATCATCGCTTCCTTGAGCCATGCCTGCTCCGGGCTCGCTTCGCACAGGCCCAGTTCGGTGATGCCATCGGCACTGAGAAACAGTCGATCGACCGTCAGGCGGGAGAGCGCCGCGTGCGCCAGCGGGCCGTAGACGGTCATGCTCGAGGCGCGCAGATCGCCGCCGAGTACGGTCGTATGTCCTTCGGGCAACTGCGTGAGCCAGGGAAGCGCCGCCATGTTGTTGGTCACCACGTGAAGGCCGCGACGCTCATTGAGACGGGCCGCCAGCGCGGCGGTGGTGGTGCCGCCGTCCAGCAGTACGGTGTCGTGATCTTCGACACAGCACAGCGCGCAATCGGCCAGCCGGGCCTTGACGTCACCCTGACGCGTACGTCGCTGTTCCAGGGTCAGCTCGGGTTCGCGATGGCCGATATGGGCCGCGGCGCCACCGTAGGTGCGAACCAGCAGGCCCTGATCGGATAGCGCACCGAGATCGCGCCGGGCCGTCGCCTCGGAGATGGTGAAATGCTGGCAGAGCGCGTCGATGCTGGTGATGCCCGAGAGCACCGCATCCAGCATTGCCTGGCGGCGTTTGGCGACTTTCATGATGATTCCCTGGGGTCGATCAGCGCGATGCGCATGCTCGGCCTCTCCGTTGCTGGCGATGTTGCGCCGGTCATTGTGCCACCGTTACCGAGGATGCCGCATCTCGGGCTTCCCCTGAGTCCGAACGGAAAGTCGGGCCGAGCAGCTTCAGTCGCCTAGTGACGTATGGTAACGCGCCGCCACGATATCGGAGAGCTCGGGAACGTACTTCTCGCCGTCGCCCTGGGATTCCGCGCTGGCATAGAGATCCCGAACGGCCTTGGCAACACCGGCGTCGACGTTCATTGCTTCGGCCAGAGACGCGAGGTAGCGCGTGTCCTTGTGAGCATTGGCCAGAGTGAAGCGATGAGCGTTGCGATCGCGCTCGAGCACGTACTGAAAGAAGGTCTGATAGAAGCCGCTGTCCATGCGCGAGCCGCGAATGACACTGTCGAAAGTCTGCGGCGTGATGCCGGCCTTGGCGCCGATGGTCAACGCTTCGGCGAAGATCGCCCCGTAGCCCATGGCCAGGAAGTTGTTGAGCAGCTTCATGGTATGGCCGGCGCCGACCGGGCCCACGTGCATGATCCTGGCAGCCCAGGTCTCCATCACCGGACGTACGCGCTCGAGAGTGGCGTCGTCGGCACCCACGATCGCCTGCAGTTCACCGGTCTCGGCTTGGGCCGGCGTACCGCCCAGCGGCGCGTCGATCAGGGTGATGTCGTCCTGGCTCAGCGAGGCAGCCAGCTCACGGGTCAGCGTGGGTTCGGATGTCGAGCAGTCGACGATCACCAGGCCCTCGCGGCCGGCGTTTCTGGCCCCGGCCCGGATCCCTTCATCGCCGTCGATCAGCGCCTTGACCTGCGGCGCGCCGGTCACGCAGAGAAAGACGATATCGCACTCGGCGCCCAGCGCTGCGGCATTGCTGGCCTCTTCGGCGCCCCGGGCAACCAGATCGTCGATGGGTTGGCGGTTGCGATGGGCCAGTACCTTGAGCGGATGGCCCGCCTTCAGAATGTTGGCGGCCATACCGGCCCCCATGAATCCCAGTCCTGCAAAACCGATGGTGGGCATCTCTTTCTCCTCAGCGGTGACAGTCATGAATACGATGAAGGGTGTCAGCGATCATGCCGATCGAGCGGTCTGGCGGCTAGCCAGCTCGACCGCCTGGCGCAGCGCCTCGATCAGACTGCGATCGTCGGCGATGCCTTTGCCGGAAATATCGAAGGCGGTGCCGTGGTCGACCGAGGTGCGCACCACCGGCAGACCGACGGTGACGTTGACGCCCGCTTCGAGCCCCATCACCTTGACCGGGCCGTGGCCCTGGTCGTGATACATCGCCACCACGCAGTCGAAATCGCCGCGACCGGCGCGGAAGAACAGCGTATCGGCGGGTAGCGGACCCTCGACGTTCCAGCCCCGCTGGCGCAGTGTCTCGATCGCCGGCACGATCTTCTCCTCCTCCTCACCATAGCCGAACAGCCCGTTCTCGCCGGCATGAGGATTGATGCCGCAAACGGCAATGCGCGGATGGGTCTGCCCGGCACGTACCAGGGTCTCGTGAGCGCGCTCGATGGTCCTGGTAACCAGTCCCGGCTCGATGCGTGCGATGGCATCGATGATGCCGATATGGGTGGTGACGTGGATTACCTTCATCTTCGGCGTCACCAGCATCATCGAGACTTCCTCGGTGCCGGTGAGATGCGCCAGCATTTCGGTGTGGCCCGGGAATAGGTGCCCGCCGGCATGCAGCGCTTCCTTGTTGAGCGGTGCGGTACAGATCGCATCGAGCTCGCCGGCTTCGATCAGTTCCACGGTTTTGGCGATGTACTGATAGGCGGCATCGCCGGCGATCGGCGAGACCTTGCCCCATGGCAGATCGGCGGGAATCAGGCCGAGATCGATGCACTCGAGCGTGCCGCGCTCGAACCGAGCCTGGGCGGGAGCGTCGACGACATGCAGCTCGAGGGTCGAACCGACGATCTCCATGGCCTGACGCAGGCGGCCGGCGTCGCCGATGACCAGCGGCCGGCAGGTGTCGTGGACGGCGTCCTGGGCGAGCGCCTTGACGATGATTTCCGGGCCGACGCCGGCGGCGTCTCCCATGGTGATACCGATGATGGGGCGATCGCTCATGTTCGTATCCTCTGCTGAGTCTTGAAAGTGGGTGACGGATTCACTGTGGGTGGCGACTGTCCCGTGGGTAGCGGATCCCGCGTCGTGCCAGACCCGCTGGAAGGCTTCGGCATCGCCGAAGCCGCCGGCCTTGGTGATCACCTCCAGGGGCCGCTCGCCATGGCGGGTCACCAGCCGGGCCATGCCGGTATCGGGGGCGTCGATCAGCGTCAATCGGGTGATGTCCGCGGCCATCAATATGGCCCGTGCGGTGGCGCCACCCGTGGCGATCAGGCGGTCGACCGCGGCCAGATGCGGGGCGAGCATCACGCCGAGTTCGGCGCTGAGACGCGGTCCATCCGCGGCGTTGCGATCCTCGTTCTGGGCCAGACGAACCATGACGTCGTTGCCCGTCTGCAGCGTCTCCCCGATACGGTGAGAGAGACGCTGGGGGATCGACGCCAGCGCGGGCGACGACGAGGTCTCTTCCGTCTCGCCGAACAGCTCGGCCGGGGTGATCTCCACGACCGCGAGGTCGGGGTTGGCGGCCACCAGCGCGTCGGCCTGAACGTGCGAGATACCGCTCATGCTGCCGATCACGATCAACGTCGGGCGTCGACGCGGGGCGCGGGCGGAAGGGGTCTCGGCCGTCGAAGCGGTAAGACCCAGCGCATCCGGCAGCACCAGGCCCAGCCCGGCCGAACCGACCCAGAACACGCCGTCGAGCGTCGCGGATAGCGCTGCCAGCCGACGCAGGTCGGCATCCGTCAGGGCGTCGCAGATCACGGCCTCGACACCTTCCTGCTGATACTGCCGCAGCATGTTCGAGACCACCGCATCCGTTTCATAGAGCGTTGCCAGGTCGAGGTGACGCGTGGTCAGCGCCGCGCCTTCCAGCATCTCGACCAGATCGGCGCGGCCGCGGATGCCTTCGTTGGTCCAGACTTCGGTCTCCTCGACCGGGCGTTCGTGTAGCCACTGGCGGCCGGCCCGGGTGGTGCGCCCGGAGGCAGGATAAGCCGGGGCGACGATAGCCATGCCGGCGCTTGGCACCAGGCTCGCGATCTCGGCGGCGACATTGCCGCGCAGGGTCGAATCGATCTTCTTGAACAGATAGCGATAGCGTCCCTGCCACTGATTCAGGCAGTCGCGATGCCGCGCTGCTGCGTCTTCGGCCTCGCAGGCGCGAGAATCGAGGTCGATGGCGATCGCATCGCAGCAGCCCATTGGCGCGGCGGACAGCATGACTTCGGTCGACAGGCCCAGCGTGGTGCAGCCAATCGCGGAGTCCGCGGTGCCGGTAAGATCGTCGGCAAGGATCAGTAGCGACGTCAGCGGGTTTTCAGCGTGCGAGTCGCGGTGGGACAAGGTAGTCGTCATGGATAGTGACTGAATCGATAGAATATTGTGTCATAAAATGATCGTTTCAATCATAAATGGCAAGTCGACGAAAGTGGTGCTTACGCTTGTCGGCTTCTAAAATCCCTCCAGATCGGTTCGCAGTTCGCGAGACTAGGCGAACCCGTTTATGAGCGAATCAGTCGTTTTGAGAAGTGTGCGTTTGCGTCAGTCTGGCGTGAGCTGCCAGAGCGCGGCTGTGAACCTCGGCCAGACTGCAATCCCGTTCCAGGGCCAGCCGGTGAATATCTTCATACTCCGGCGCGATTCGAATGTCCTCGCCGTCCAGACTACCGATCTTGAGGCGCACGCTGACGCCGTCGATCTCCACCACCTCGATTCGGCGATCCAGAATCCGCCGGCTGGCTTCATGGCGGCGCACGCCGAAGGTCGACGTGTGCCGCAGCAGGATTTGCTCCAGCGCATCGCTTTCCTGCCAGGGGGCCAGCACGGTGATCAGCGTTCCGGGGCGGGATTTCTTCATCATCACCGGGGTGTAGTACACATCCAGTGCGTGGGCTTCTAGCAAGAGTCCCATCACATGACCCAGCTGCTCGCCGGTGACGTCGTCGAGCTGACACTCCAGTACGCTGATCGATTCTCGTGGCGCGCTCTCGGTTGCCTTCATGGATGCCGAGTCGGCTTCGAGCAGAACGGTACGCAGCACGTTGGGATGGGGGAAATTTCGATTGCCGGCGCCGTAGCCGATCTTGATCGGGGTGCCCGCCGGGGCGGTGCGAAACGAGTCCACCAGCGTGGCCAGGAACGCGGCGCCGGTAGGTGTCGTCAGTTCGCCCGCGACATCGGCCTCGAAGATGGAAATCGGCACGTCCTTGAGCAGCTCCAGCGTCGCCGGCGCGGGGATCGGAAAGCGACCGTGCGCCATGGCGACCACGCCGTATCCCACCGGCACCGGCGTCGCGATAATCGTATCGATATCGAGTGCTTCCAATGCGAAGCAGACGCCGAGGATGTCGATGATCGAGTCCATTGCACCCACTTCATGCAGATGGACCTCGGCCGGATCGATACCGTGGATTTGTCCCTCGGCCTCGGCGATCGCGGTGAAGAGCGCCTTCGCCCGGCGTTTCGCTCGATCGGGAAGATCGGCGTCGGCGATCATCGCCAGAATGTCTCCGGCCCGACGATGATCATGATTGTGGTCATGCTCATGACTGTGGTCGTGGTCGTGGTCGTGGTCGTGGTCGTGGTCGTGGTCGTGGTCGTGGTCGTGCGAGTGAGAGTGCGAAGCACCATGAGCGTGATCGGAATCATCGGATTCGAGCGTGATCCTGAGCAGCCGCGCACGGATGCCGCAGCGATCCACCGGTTGGGTGTCGAGTTCGAACGGGTCGATCGGCAGCCGACGTAACGCCGTCGAGATCTCGTCCAGGTCGGCGCCAAGGTCGACCAGCGCCGCCAGCAACATGTCACCGGCGATACCGAAGGTGCAATCGATGTGAAGCGTCTTCATGAAGTCCGGGGCTCGGTAGGTGCTGGGATACGAGATTTCGGCGTGGCGGACTCTGTGCCCTCGAAGTTGGCGGGTCGAGGGTCGGGGCCGCGCTGGAGCAGAGAGAGGATACTGGCGGCTTGCCAGGCAGCGCCGAAGCCATTGTCGATATTGACCACGCTCATGCCGGTGGCGCACGCCGACAGCATGCCGAGCAGGGCGGTGACGCCCTGCAGGCTGGCGCCGTAACCCACCGAGGTCGGCACCGCGATTACCGGGTTGCGCACCAGCCCGGTGATCACGCTGGGTAGCGCGCCTTCCATGCCGGCAATCACGATCAGCACGTCGGCTCGGGTCAGCGCCTCGCGATGCGCCAGCAGTCGATCGATCCCGGCAACGCCGACGTCATTGAGCCTAGCGACGTTGACACCCAGCCATTCGAGCGTGCCTGCGGCTTCCTCGGCCACGGGCAGGTCGGACGTGCCGGCACAGATCACCGCCACGGTACCCGGAAGGCGCTGCGGCGGAACGCCCCAGTAAAGCAGGCGGCTCATCGGGTCATAGTGCCCGTCGGGATAATCGCGCAGCACCTGCTCGGCACGCTCGGCATCGAGACGGGTGACCAGCGCTCGCCGGTGCTGGTCCATCAGGCGGGCGACGATGGCGCTGATCTGATCGGCCTGCTTACCCTCGCCGAACACGACTTCGGGAACGCCGTTGCGGGCTTCGCGATCGTGATCGACGCGGGCGAATCCCAGGTCGGAAATGGGACGTTTGGGGCGTTCGGTCATGCAGTGTCCTGTCGATACGAATTCAAGGCAGCAGGCGATTCATGCTGCCGCTGCGGTAGCCGGCCAGATCCAGCGTCACCCAGGCGTAACCCAATGCCGTGAGCTCCGCGACCAGCCGGTCGTGATGTTCGAGCACCGTCGCCATGTCCTGGGGTTCGACCTCGATTCGGGCCAGTTCCCCATGATGACGCACGCGAAGCTGACCGATGTTCAAGGCTCTGACGCGGCGCTCGGCCTCGGCGATCCGCGCGAGCTTTTCCAGCGTGATGCGCTCGCCATAGGCGACCCGCGACGACAGGCAGGCCAGCGACGGCTTGTTCCAGGTCGGCAGGCCCATGGCCTGGGAGAGTTCGCGGATCTCCGCCTTGTAGAGCCCGACTTCGTGCAGCGGACCGCGCACGCCATATTCACGGGCGGCCTGAGTGCCCGGACGGTGTTCGCCGTCGTCATCGGCGATCAGGCCGAAGACGATATTGTGAAACCCGGCGTCGACCATGATCGGCGCCAGGTGGGTGAACAGGCCGGATTTGCAGTAGTAGCAGCGATTGGCGTCGTTCTCGGCGTAACCGGGAATGGCGATCTCCGAGGTCTCGATGACCCGATGCGGCGCCTGCAGTCGTCGGGCCAGATCGCGGGCGGCATCGAGTTCCTCGAACGGATAGGACTCCGAATCGGCGGTTACCGCCAGCACGCGTTCGCGACCCAGCGTCTGCAGCGCGATGGCCAGCAGAAAGGTGCTGTCGACGCCGCCGGAGAACGCCACCACGACGTCACCCATGTCGCGAATTACGTTGCGCAGGCGTTCCAGCTTGGCCTCGAGTTCGGCGCCCTGGGCCACGTCGGCGGTCAGCGGCACACTAGGCGGACGCGACGGCGCCGCGTCCACGCTCAAGGCGTCGATCCGTTCGGTTCGGGCCGTCGAGCTCATCGCATCCCTCCCGTTGTGTATTGGTTCATCGATAGTTCAGTCATCGGCCTGGTTCAATTATCCACCTAGTCAGTCATCGACATAAGGGACCGTCAGCGGCCCCAGCGGCATCACGGCGATGCTCATCTCCTCACCGTAACGCGCCTTCAATGCCTCGAGCGTTTCGGCGATGTCGTGAACGGGCTCCATCAGCGCGGCGCGCGCCTGGGTATCGCTCAGCGTCGAGTAGAGCATGACGTCGGCCCAGCTTTGAATGACCGCCTGCTTCTGGACCTGCCACTGATCGAGCATGGCGAATTCGGGATCCTCGATCATCTCGAGCAGCGCCTGGGGCGAGTCCGCCATGGCCAGAATCTCGGCGAACTTGCCGTGATCGGGGATGCCGTCCGAGCACTCGCAAGCCATCAGGATCGTGCCGCCACGCTTGACGATCTTGTGCGCGGCGCTCATCCCCTTGACCGCCTGATAGAGGTTCTGGTCCAGCGGATAGCCGGAATTGCCGGTGATCACGACATCGAAGCGCTGGCTGGCGCGTACCATGGCGTGTTCGAGTTCGTGCTCGCAGCCCTGGCGGTGGGCCTCGGTCAGATCGCCGGCAAACACCCGAGTGATCGCCTTGTCGCGATTGAGCGTGACGTTGAGCATGAAATGCGGCGGGCACAGCGCGTTGATCTCGCGGGTCATCGCCTGCAACGGATTGTCGTCCATGTTGCCCCAGGTCGAGCGCGGATCGCCGATCATGCGGGCATTGTGGAAGGTCATGATCGTCTCGAGACCGGCGATACCTGGCATTACGCCCTTGGGGCCGCCGGAAAAACCGGCGAAGAAGTGCGGTTCGATGAAACCGGTCACGATACGAAAGTCGGCTTCGACCCAGCGCCGGTTGAGCCACGAGGGGCAGCCGAAACTGTTGTCGCCGACGTTGACCAGCTCGTCGTAGTTGTCGCAGTGGTTGTTGATGATCTCGATGTGATCCACCACCCAGTCGCCCAGCATGCCGCGAAGCTCGTCGACCGTCTGGTCGCGGTGGGTGCCGGTGCCGTTGATGATGACGAAGTTCTCGTGCGGCACATGATCGAGCGTTTCGATCAGTAGCGGCACCAGCAGATGGTTGGGCGTCGGCCGGGTGATGTCGCTGATGACGATGGCGACCCGATCGCTGGCCTTGACCATCTCCTTGAGTGGCGGTGTCCCGATCGGCGAGGAAAGCGCTGCACGAACGCCGTCCTCGGGGTCCTTCAGAGCGTGCTGAGTCGGGGGTTCGACGACGAAAGTGTCGTCCGGCAAGTCGAGCGCCAGCTCACCCTTGCCGTAGAGCAGAGAGATATTCATGAAGGCTCCAGGACGGCGACGCTGTCGCGTCGCCGGATGATATCGAGCGTTTCAGCATGCCACGATACACGAGTCGACGTCGCTCACCCTCCCGGGGCTACCTCGAGATCGTCACTGACCCGAGCGTGCGGTTCGTCTTCGAGAGTGCCCTCGATGCCGCGCTTTTTCTGCCAGCGGTCGACCAGCATCACGGCGATCGGCCCCAGAATGGCCGTTGTCAGCGTGGCGATCGATATCTGTGACGTCGCGATGTTGACCAGATCCTGATAGCTCTGGGCCTCGGCGGCACTCATCATGCCGGAGTTGGCAGCGACGGCGGCCGCAGCGGCGATGGCGGCCGGCGTCCCGGCGGCGTTGCCCGCGGTCGTCGCCTCCGAAATCGGGGCGATAACGCTCCGTTCTCGAAATAGCCGGAAGACGAGAATACCCACGCCGCCGGTCAGAACCGTGGTCATGATGCCCAGCAGCAGGCCGGCGCCCACGACCTGTGGATTGAAGAACGCTGCCAGATTCATGTTGGCACCCAGCGCAAAGGCGAAGAAGGGCACCGGCAGAATCTCGCCCGGCTTGAGGAACGCACGAATGTCGCGATCGATATTGCCCAACAGCATGCCCAGCGCGATCGGCAGCAGAACGGCGATGAAAGCGATCACCGGGAACTGCGATCCCAGCAGGCCGAGAGACATAAGGGTGAAGAACGGCCCATCGTTGAGCGACAGGATCGCCACCGCACCCGTATCGGAGCGGTTGCCGTACTGGCTGGTCAGAGCCGCGTACATGCCGCCGTTGCCGTTGGTCATGGCAGCTATGATCGCTACCGTCGAAAGACCCAGCAGGCCGTCGATCGGGTCGAACATCAGCCCCAGTCCCACGCCTACTGCCAGGCCGGTCAGGTACTTGGCGGCGACCAGCAGGGCGCCTTTTTTAAGCGCCTTTCCGCCCACGCGCAGGTTCATCTGGCTACCGGAGCAGAACAGGAACAGCGCGATGAGAACCAGCGCGCCATCCTTGAACAACTCCTGGGAAAAACCACCGATCCGCAGGAATTCATACTGGCCGCTATCGGTCTGCCCGGCGCCCAGCCAACGCAGAATGGCGGTGATCCAGGAAAGGTGGAGCTGATCGATGGTGTTGAGCGCGGCACCGAAAATAAGAGGAACCACCATCAGGCCCCCGGGAACCTTCTGGACCGTGGCGAGCAGTTTCATGGAGTTGACTCCCGTAGGCCATGATTGGCGAGTGATTCACTAACGGTTAGTGATCGAAACGATTGCTAATTTGATCGAATCGATCATTTAAGGCAATGCCACTAAAGGCGTAGGGAGCCTTGCTTTCGCGCGATCATTATTGCGATCAATGCACGATTGCCGCAGTTGATTCAAAGCCGTTCCCTCGATCGCATGACCTGAGTACCATGCCGTTCATGTCCTCATCGTCCATGCCCAGCACCATTCCCCAGCTCCGCCCTTATCAGACCCAGGCCGTCGAGAACGTCATCATCCATTTTCGGGGCAGTGACGACCCGGCCGTGGTGGTGTTGCCGACGGGAAGCGGCAAATCGCTGGTCATCGCCGAGCTGGCGCGCCGTGCACGCGGTCGTGTGCTGGTGCTGGCCCACGTGCGCGAACTGGTCGAGCAGAATCACGCCAAGTATCTGGCCTACGGTCTCGAGGCGGACATCTACAGCGCCGGGCTGAGACGCAAGGAGAGCGGGCGGCAGGTGGTGTTCGGGTCGGTACAGTCGGTGGTCAATGGGCTGGATGATTTCGCCACCGGCGAGTTTACGCTGCTGGTGATCGACGAGTGCCATCGCCTATCGATTTCAAAAGAGGCGCTGGCGCGCGGTGCCGGCAAGGCCGAGGACGACCGTCGGCGCAGCGCTTCTACCTACGAGAGGGTGATCGCACGGCTGCGCGAAGCGCGGCCCAACCTCAAGGTGCTGGGACTGACGGCAACACCGTATCGGCTCGGCGAAGGGTTTCTCTATCACCGCCACTACCACGGCATGGTGAAAGGGCCGGAGGACGCGTTCTTCCGCGATTGCGTATTCGAGCAGCCGCTGCGCGTGATGGTGCGCCAGGGTTACCTCGCCGAACCCAAGCGCATCGACGGTGCCATGGCCTTCTACGACTTCTCGCAGTTGACGCCGCAGCGCAATGGCCAGTTCGCTGAGCGCGATCTCGACGGCGTCGTTCGAGGCAATCGGGCCACGCCGCAGATCGTGCACGACGTCATCGAGCGCGCCCGCGATCGCCAGGGCGTGATGATCTTCGCCGCCACCGTGGCACACGCCGAAGAGGTGCTGGGGCTGCTGCCCTCGGAGGAGAGCGCGCTGGTGACGGGGTCCACGCCAGGGCCGGAGCGCGAACGATTGATCGCAGCATTCAAGGTCCGCGAGCTCAAGTATCTGGTCAATGTTGCCGTACTCACCACTGGTTTCGATGCGCCCCACGTGGATGTCATCGCCATTTTGCGGCCAACGGAATCGGTGGGGCTCTATCAGCAGATCGTTGGCCGAGGTCTGCGGCTTTCGCCGGGCAAGATCGACTGCCTGATCCTCGACTATGCCGGCAACCCCTGGGAGCTCTATGCGCCGGAAATTGCCCAGGCGCGGCCGGACGGCGAGAGCGAACCGGTGCAGGTCGAATGCCCGGAGTGCAGTTTCGCCAACACCTTCTGGGGCAAGCGCGACGGCGACTTCGTGATCGAACATCACGGCCGGCGTTGTCAGGGGCTCGTTTATCGCGCCCAAGACCGCGCGCTCTCTATACGCGGCCAAAGCCCCGCGAAAGACGGAAGGTCAAACCCGACGGGTGAGCCTGATGCCGGCGCTGGGTCGGGCGGCAATAGAAGGAAAGGCGCGGCTTCGGGCGCCTTAGAGAGTCGACATCAATGCACCTTTCGCTTCCGCTTCAAGGTCTGCGAACAGTGCGGGGGCGAGAACGATATCGCCGCGCGTGTCTGCGGCCACTGCAATGCGCGGCTGGTCGACCCGGATGACAAATTGCGCGATGCGCTCAAGTTGCGCCATGCCAAGGTGTTGAGAGTCTGCGGCATGCAGCTCGAGGCCACGACCAACGGCCGCGGCGTGCCTCGGCTCAAGGTGACCTACCACGACGAGGATGGCGAAACGCTGGACGAGTGGTTCGGGCTCGACACGCCTGCGCAGCAGCATGTGTTCGCGCGCGTCTTTCTACGCCAGCATCTGCGCGCACCGGGCGGTGGCTGGCGGCCCGGCTCGGCCGAGGAGGCGGCTGCCGAAGCGGCGCGTCTACGAGCGCCGGACTTCGTCATCGGTCGCAAGACCGGACGCCACTGGCGGGTCGACGAGAAGCTGTTCGATTACATTGGGCGGTATCGCAAGGCGGAGGCGGCAGGTGCAGAAGGGTAAGATCGTTTACTTGCTAATAAAATCATTGGGCCAATCGCGACCTTTGACTAGAATGAAGTGTCGCTCGCTCGAGCGCTCACCTCAAACCGAAAAGCAAGGAGCTCCCATGAGCTGGACGACCCCCGAAGTGAAGGAAATCTGTGTCGGCATGGAAATCAACGACTACATGCCCGCTGAATTTTGAGCCAGCAGCAAGACACGCGCGGCGGCGCTGCTCTGCAGCTGCGCGTACTCGGGGCGGCCGCCGGCGGCGGTTCGCCTCAGTGGAACTGCCGCTGCGACGTGTGCCGTCTGGTCTGGGAAGGCGATCCACGCGTCACGCCACGGACTCAATCCTCGATTGCCGTCAGCGTTGACGGCGAAAACTGGGCGCTGATCAACTGCGCGCCCGATATTCTCAAACAGATCAACAGACGCCGGTACTGCATCCGCGCGCGGGCCAACGGCACACGCCGATCGCCAGCGTGCTGCTGACCAATGCCGACGTCGATCACATCGGCGGGCTGCTCAATCTCCGCGAAAGCTCGTCATTTCGGCTGCTGGCGACGCCGATGATTCAGGACGTATTGAGCGGCAGTCCGATCTTCGAGGTGCTGAACCCCGACTATGTCAGTCGTGAACCGATCGCCTTGGATCAATCCTTCGCACTGCTCGAAGGCCTGCAGGCTCGGTTGTTCGCGGTGCCGGGCAAGACCGCGCTCTATCTCGAAGGCGACCAGGTCGAGATCGGCGTCGAGGGCGAGAGCACCGTCGGCGTCGAGCTGATCAGTGGCGACAAGCGCGCCTACTACATTCCCGGCTGCGCGGCGATGACGCCGGCACTCGCCGCGCGACTCGATGGCGCCGACCTGCTGCTGTTCGACGGCACGCTGTGGCGCGACGACGAAATGGTCCGCGCTGGCGTCGGCCACAAGACGGGCCAACGCATGGGACACATGTCGATGTCCGGAGAAGACGGCAGTATTGCCGCCCTGGCCGAACTCTCGCTGGGTCAGCGTGTCTTCGTTCACATCAACAACACCAACCCGGTGTTGATTGAGGATTCCTCCGAGCGCCAGACTGCCGAGCGCGACGGCTGGGAGATCGCCTACGACGGTATGGAGCTGAGCTGTTGAGCCTGACTTTCGAGAATCATCCGGATCTTGTCGAGCCGCTGAGCATGGAGGCGCTGGAATCACGCCTGCGCGAGGTCGGCGAGACCCGCTACCACCATCGTCATCCGTTCCAGTTGATGCTGCAGAACGGCGAGCTCGATAAGCGCCAGGTCCAGGCCTGGGCGCTCAACCGCTACTACTATCAGGCAATGATTCCGATCAAGGACGCCTCACTGATGGCGAGGCTCGAAGACCCTGATCTGCGCCGCACCTGGCGCTCGCGGCTGGTCGACCACGACGGCGAAGCGCCGGGCGAGGGTGGCATCGAACGCTGGCTCAAGCTGACCGACGGGCTCGGTCTGTCGCGGGAACTGGTCGTCTCGACTCGTGGCATCCTCCCGGCGACGCGTTTCGCGGTCGAGGCCTATACCCACTTCGTGCGCGACCGCACGCTGCTGGAGGCGATCGCCTCGTCGCTGACCGAGCTGTTCTCGCCGATGGTGATCGGCCAGCGCGTGCGCGGCATGCTCGAACACTACGATTTCGTCTCCCGCGAGACGCTGGCCTACTTCGAGCCGCGCCTGACCCAGGCGCCACGCGATGCCGAGATGGCGCTCGACTACGTCAAACGCCACGCGGTGCGCGCCGACCAGCAGCAGGCGGTGATCGATGCGCTGCGCTTCAAGTGCAGCGTGCTGTGGGCAATGCTCGATGCGCTCCAGCACGCCTATGTGGGTTCTGATTCGAATTCAGCGGGTCAGGTGCCGCCTGGCGCCTGGGGCGGTGGCATCGAAGGGCAGGAGATCGAAGGTGACGGCCTGGGTGGTTGCCTGAGTGACCAAGAGAGGCATGCCCGATGAGTGCCGATACCGATATTGATAGCGACGCCGCCGGCGTGCCCGACCTTCACGAATCCGATGTGGTGAAGATCCCGCGCGGCGTGAGGTTACGCGAGGACAAGGCCCGCGGTGGCTGGGTGCTGCTGGCACCGGAGCGGGTGTTCCAGCTCGATCCCATTGCCCAGCAGGTGCTGACACGAGTCGACGGCGAGCGCGATGTCGCCGCCATCGTCGACGACTTGGCCCAAGCTTTCGCCGCGCCCCGCGAGCGCATCCTCGTCGATGTGCGGGCGATGCTCGCCGATCTGATCACCAAGAACATTCTGGAAGTCGCATGAACACCCCATCGGAAGCGCGCCAGCGACCCCCGATTGGCATGCTGGCAGAGCTGACTCATCGCTGCCCGCTGCAGTGCCCGTACTGTTCCAATCCGGTCGAACTGACTCGCAAGCGCGAGGAACTCGACACGGAAACCTGGCAGCGGGTCTTTGCCGAGGCGGCCGAGCTTGGCGTACTGCAGGTGCATCTTTCCGGTGGCGAGCCGGCGTTGCGTCAGGATCTGGAAGCGCTGGTGGCGAGCTGTGCCGAACACGGCCTCTACTCCAACCTGATCACCGCCGGCGTCAATATCAGTCGCGCGCGTCTCGAAGCGCTGGCGGATGCCGGGCTCGATCACGTCCAGCTCTCGGTGCAGGGCGCGACCGCCGAGGTCAATGACTATATCGCCAACCTCCCCGGCGCCTTCGACAAGAAGCGAGCCTTCGCGGCGGAGGTGACCGACGTCGGTTTGCCGCTGACGCTGAATAGCGTGATTCATCGCGCCAATCTGCATCAGATTCCCGATCTGGTCGAACTGGCGTTGGAGCTCGGCGCGCGGCGTCTCGAAATTGCGCATGCGCAGTACTACGGTTGGGCGCTTCGCAATCGCGCGGCGCTGATGCCGCCGCGAGAACAGGTCATGGAAGCGCTCGAACTGGTCGAAGCCGCTCGTGAGCGACTCAAGGGCAAACTGGTGATCGATGCCGTGGTGCCGGATTACTACGCCCGCCTGCCCAAACCCTGCATGAATGGCTGGGGCCGCCAATCGCTCAACGTCACGCCCGCCGGCAAGGTATTGCCGTGTCACGCCGCCGAGACGATCCCCGGTCTCGAATTCTGGAACGTGCGCGAGCAGGCGCTGGGGGACATCTGGCAACACAACCCCGCGTTCAACGCCTACCGTGGCACCGACTGGATGCCGGACACCTGCCAGAGCTGCGATCGCCGCGAGATCGACTGGGGCGGCTGTCGCTGTCAGGCGCTCGCGCTGACCGGTGACGCCACCCAGATGGACCCGGTCTGCGAACTCTCGCCCTATCACGACGAGATCCAGACGCTGGCGATCACCGATTCGAGCCGAGACGACGACTTCACCTATCGGCGCTTTGCCAAATCGACTCCTCATTAAGTTGCGAAGACGGGATACTGGCGGTCGATCTTAAGTGCCGTCGCTTGTCTAATTGCGTGCCCCATCTGGCCTGAGGAAACCCTTTTGCCCTATCAATTGGAAAAGCGCCTGGTCATCGGTGTCGCGTCGAGCGCCGTCTTCGATTTGGGTGAGTCTGATGCCGTGTTCAAGCAGCAAGGCGAAGAAGATTATCGAAAATATCAGGAAGAGAACGTCGATGTGCCCCTGCCCAAAGGTATCGCATTCCCGTTCGTCAAGCGCCTGCTGTCACTGAACGACTTGAGCCCGGGCGTGGAAGATCCTCTTGTCGAGGTGATTCTGCTCTCTCGGAATGACCCCGATACGGGCCTCAGGGTCATGAAGACAATCGAGCATTACGGGCTAAGCATCACTAGGGCGATTTTCATGCAGGGGCAATCCCCTTATGACTATATCCCTGCGCTGGAGATCTCCCTGTTCCTGTCCGGTCATCGACCGGATGTGGAGTCGGCCATAAAACTGGGATATCCGGCAGGGCAGGTGTTGGACTCGAAATTCGATGATGACGAAGAAGACGCTGTCCTCAGAATTGCTTTTGACTTTGATGGTGTTCTGGCGGGCGACGAATCCGAGTCGGTCATGCAATCGGATGGACTGATCGCGTTTCATGATCATGAGGTCAAGAACGTGATGCAGCCCCATCACCCTGGGCCATTGAAAGATTTCCTGGTCAAGGTGTCGAAACTCCAGTCGATCGAGGAGCAGTACAAGCACACGCATGCTGACTATCAGAACAGAATTCAGGTCTCGATCGTGACGGCTAGAAATGCCCCTTCGCATGAGCGCGCCATGAAAACGCTGAAAAGCTGGGGCGTGATGGTCAACAACGCCTTTTTTCTCGGCGGGATCGAGAAGCGAAAAGTGCTGGAGGTCCTGCGCCCGCACATATTCTTCGATGACCAGTCAGGGCATCTGGAATCCGCGAGTTCAGTCGCGCCATCCGTCCATATTCCTTTTGGTGTCACCAATAACACTCGTGAATAAATACATCTTTTACATTGAAACGGCTTCTCCACCTTTGCCGATTCGTTATCGCCAGCCGCACTGATAAACTGATTCGATTCCAATTTTTAATTACCCGGGAGGCGGCGTGAGCGTTATCGAATCCGAACGACCCGATGCCGCCGAGGCGTCGCCTGACGGGCAGTTGCCGCTCGAGTTCGTGGCGCGGGTCAACGGCGAGCGCTTGACCGAGCTGCCGCAGGATCTCTACATTCCGCCGGAAGCGCTCAAGGTCTTCCTCGAGACCTTCGAAGGGCCGCTCGATCTGCTGCTCTATCTGATCCGGCGTCAGAATTTGGATATTCTGGCCATCAATGTCGCTGACATCACCCATCAGTACGTCGAGTACGTGGATCTGATGCAGGCGATGGAGATCGATCTCGCCGGCGAGTATCTGGTAATGGCCGCGATGCTTGCCGAGATCAAGTCGCGCATGCTGCTGCCGCGTCCGCCCAAGGGCGACAGCGAGGATGACGAGGAAGATCCACGAGCCGAGCTGATCCGGCGTCTGCAGGAGTATGAGCAGCTCAAGCTTTCCGCCGAGGAGCTCGATGCGCTGCCGCGTATGGGACGCGACTGGCACCCGGCGCAGGCGGCGCTGCCCGAACTCGAGCCGCGCGTGGTTCATCCGGATGTATCGCTGGGCGATTTGCTGGGCGCGCTGAGCGGCATGCTCAAGCGGGCCGATCTGCGCCAATCCCATCGCATCAGCCGCGAAGTGCTCTCGACCCGCGAGCGGATGCTTTCGATCATGGCTAGGTTGAACGCGGAGCATTACACGCCGTTCGAGGTGCTGTTCGCGCTTTCCGAGGGGCGCGCGGGGGTCATCGTGACCTTCATGGCGATTCTCGAATTAGCGCGTGAGTCGATGATCGAAATCGTGCAGAATGCGCCGCTCTCGCCGATTCATCTGCGCGCCCGGCTGGCGCTGGAGGACGGTGTCGCGGGTGATGACCGCGAAGTTGAGAGCGCGGGCGAGGCGGCCTTCGAGAGCGTCGAGTCTGCCCCGGCGAGCGACGTTGATGAACTCGATATCCCCGATGGCGAAGGCGAGACCAAGGCATGAACCGCCTGACCGACCCTTACGTTTCCCCAGTCGTGCCGCCAGCGCTGGATGAGATTCTCGAAGCGGTGCTGCTGGCCGCCGGTGAGCCCGTCTCGCTGGAGCGGCTCGAGACGCTGTTCGGCGACGGTTCATTCGATTCCGGGCAGCCGCCGTCGCGGGCGGCGATCCGTGAGTCGTTGAACAAGCTTTCCGAGCGGCTGTCAGCGGGCGGTGCGCTGGAGCTTCAGGAGTCGGCCTCGGGTTATCAGGTCAGGATTCGCCAGCGCTACTCGCCGTGGGTCTCGCGGCTGTGGGACGAGAAGCCGCAGCGCTATTCGCGAGCGTTGCTCGAGACGCTGGCGCTGATCGCCTATCGTCAACCGGTCACCCGAGGCGATATCGAGGAGGTTCGTGGTGTTGCCGTCAGCAGCTCGATCATGCGCACGCTGGTGGAGCGGGGCTGGATTCGTGTGGTCGGCCATCGCGACGTACCGGGGCGACCGGCGGTCTATGCAACCACTCGGGCATTTCTCGACGATCTGGGGCTGACGACGCTGGATTCGCTACCGCCGATGCATGAGCTCAAGCCGTTAGAGGCGTTCGAAACGGGCATGCACGAGCCGTTCGCCGATGTCCCCGATAACGATAGCGCGGCGGATGGGCAAGACGATTCAGACCGGGCCGTCGAATTCCCGTCCTTGGAAAGCGAGACGCCAGAAACGCAATCATCAAGTACTCAAGCCCCGGATGCAGCAGACGATCTATCGGCAACGTCGGCAGATGCCGACAATGACGAACACGCCGAGATGGCGTCCCCCGGCGAGTCGCTGAGTTTTGCCGAGCTCGAAGCGCGACTGGCCGAACGTGCCCGGAAACGTCAGACCGAGGAGGCGGAGTCGAACGCCGACCCGGCGGACGACAAGCCGGACACGGACATCTGAGCGTCGCCATTCCAGATCGGATTTGCCTGGAGCAGACGATCACCGGCGACTCCTCGAGCCGATGAGGCAATGAAAGACTATGACTGATACCAATACCGAAAAATTGCAAAAGGTGCTGGCGCGCGCCGGTTATGGCTCGCGTCGGGAGATGGAAACGGCGATCAGCGCTGGCCGGTTAAAGGTCAATGGCCAAGTCGCCAAGCTGGGCGACCGGGTCGGATCACGTGATCGCGTGGCGCTCGACGACCGCGCGATCAATCTGCGCGCCGTCGAGGAAGTGCCGCGCCGGGTCATCATGTACAACAAGCCGGAAGGCGAGCTGTGCACGCGCAAGGATCCGGAAGGACGCCGAACCGTATTCGAACGCCTGCCGCGGCTGAAGGGCGAGCGCTGGATCGCGATCGGCCGGTTGGATATCAATACCAGCGGGCTGCTGTTGTTCACCACCGATGGCGAACTGGCCAACCGGCTGATGCACCCTTCGCACCAGATCGAGCGTGAATATGCGGTTCGCGTGATGGGCGACGTGCAGCGTGAGCACGTGGTCAATATGGTCGAAGGTGTGATGCTCGAAGACGGTCCGGCACGCTTTTCCGACGTGCAGGAATTCGGCGGTGAGGGCATCAACACCTGGTTCCACGTGGTGATCCTGGAAGGGCGTAATCGAGAAGTGCGGCGGCTATGGGAATCCCAGGGCCTGACCGTCAGTCGTCTGAAGCGTGTGCGCTATGGCAACATCTTCCTCGACAAGCGGGCCAAGGCCGGCGAGTGGACCGAGATGACGCAGGACGAAATCGACGAGCTATCGACCCTGGCCGGGCTCGAGCCGCGCAAGGTGCCGGAACTGACGCCGGACGAGAAAAATCGCTGGAGCCGCGACAAGAACAAGCGGCGCCCGGTCACGGCGATGAAGAAACCGCGCCGTCCGCGGCGTGAGGACTCCTGATTCCCGCGTCGTGACAGCCACCTCGGAGCGGGAAAAAACACTTGCCTGCTCCGAGGGTTATGAGTAATATGTGCGCCCAGTCGGAAGGGGTCGTTAGCTCAGTTGGTAGAGCAGTTGGCTTTTAACCAATTGGTCGTAGGTTCGAATCCTACACGACCCACCACTTTCCGACGGGTCGATGTTTTTGTGCCGTAAGTACTATTTGTGTTAAGTACTCTTTGCGGTAAGTACTACTTAACAGTAAGTACTACTGATCGAAAGATCATGGGTCGTTAGCTCAGTTGGTAGAGCAGTTGGCTTTTAACCAATTGGTCGTAGGTTCGAATCCTACACGACCCACCATCGATCTCCTCTTCGCCGTCTCGGCAGCACTGAGCAGCGCCCGCTGTCAGTTGCACGTTTCGGGTCGTTAGCTCAGTTGGTAGAGCAGTTGGCTTTTAACCAATTGGTCGTAGGTTCGAATCCTACACGACCCACCATTCGATTCGTGTCTCGATTCCTTCTCTTGTCTGTCCGCTCGGCGCTTTGCGCTAGAAATTGCGCATCGTTTCGCGATAGCCCAGGAAATCCTTACGCCGCTGTTCGATGCGGCTAGCCATCGCGTAATCGCCACTCTGCTTGGCAACTTTCTCGGCGGAGTCGATCTGACGGATGGCGGTGTCGATGCGACCCTCGAGCTGGAGTTGCTCGGCGCGTGCCAGCTGCCCCCAAGCGTCACGGCCGGTGCGGCCTGCGGCTTCGGCCAGCAGGCCGAACACGCTGGGTTCCTCCGGATACTGCTCGCTCATGTCGCGCAGCACGTCGAATGCCTGGGCAGGCGACGTCTGCAGTAGCGTTTCCGCCTGCACCCACTGCGCGGGGTAGTAACGGGGGGAGAGTCGCAGGATGTGCTGCGCCCGCGCCAGCGCGTCCTGGCGATGACCGGCGTCGTAGGCGATCTGGGCCGCGGTAGCGGGAATCATCGAGAGATCGGGATACTCCCCGGTAAGGTCATCGAGCGTCTTCAGCGCCGCGTCGGGACGCGATTGTAGTGCATCGATCAGCGCCTGCAGATAACGGACGGCGGCCTGCGACGGGTCGTCCTGCTGAAGGGCCGTCATGGCCTGGTTCGGATTGTCCTGATTGAGCATCAGCAGCGCCCGCCCCCGGATCATGGCGTAGGTCGGGTCATCGTGGTGAGGCGGGGAGGTCAGTTGATCGGCGCGGGCCTGGGTATCGCTGATACGCGATTCGGTGATCGGATGGGTCAGCAGAAACTCCGGCGGGTTTCCCCCTTGGAGCGCGGAGAGCTTCTGCAACGTGCGAAACATTTCCGGCATGGCCTGGGGGTCATATCCGGCCTTGGCCATGGCGCTGAGGCCGACGCGGTCGGCCTCCTGCTCGAAGCGCCGGGAGTAGGCGAGCTGATCCTGGATGAACGCGGCCTGGGAGCCCATCATGGCGGCAATGCCGGCGCCACCGCCGCCACCCGCTGCGAAGATCATTCCCGCCAACATCGCTGCCATGGTCGGCAACTGTGTCTCCTCTACCCGTTCCATGCGCCGGGCATAATGGCGCTGAGCGAGGTGGCCCAGCTCGTGCGCCAGTACCGAGGCGAATTCGCCTTCTTTGGGCGCCGTCGTGAACAGGCCGGCATTGACGCCGACGACGCCCCCGGGAACGGCAAACGCATTCAACAGGCGACTGTCGACCAGTGTTACCACGAGGCGTTCATTGACACCGCTATAAGGCACCAGTTTGGCCAGCATCGAGCGGACATAGGTCTGCGTGACGGGATCCTGCCAAGGGTCGGTCTGGGCGCGGAACTGGCGCAGCCAAGCCCGGCCCAGACGGTACTCGTCGCTGGGCGTGACGGCGGCGCTGGTACTGCCGAGATCCGGAAGCTGATAGCCTTGCTGGGCCTGGGCAAGCGGGGTCGCGCCGATCAGGCTCGCGGACAGCAGCGAGACGGTCAACAATTGCCGTTTGAATGATGTCAGTCGTTGGTTTGTCATGCTGACGGTCTCGATCCCAATTCAGGCAAAAGCCTCGGTACGGGCCAAAGCTGCAGTGCAAGGCAAAGCTACAGTGCAAGGCAGAAGATACGGTACAGACGAAAGCCACGGTAGGTGGTAACGGTCTGGGTTATCATGCCTTCGACCACAGACTGTCGCAGACGTTGCCTAGAAATCCCCTGCGATGCAACTGGCGCTGTGCCGGAATTCTCGGACTTTTAAGCCACCTTTCAATCGACCCGGATGTGTCATGTCTCAAGCGCCCCATTGCCGACTGGATGCCTCCGGTTTGAGTTGCCCGTTACCGCTGCTAAAGGCCAAGCAAGCTCTCTCTGGCATGCAAGCCGGACAGTTGTTAGAAGTGATCGCCACCGATGCGGGCTCGTGGCGTGATTTCGAAAGCTTCGTCGAGCATAGTCGACATACGCTGGTCGAGCGTGAGGAGGCTGCGGGAGTGTATCGCTACTGGCTGCGCAAAGCCGATGGGGAAGGACGAGCATGAGTTTGAAAGGCATTCTGCGTAACTGGTTCGAGCGTTATCTCTCCGATGAAGAAGCCATTGTCCTGCTGGCGTTGCTGGTTGGCGGCTTTGCCATCGTCATCTGGCTCGGTGGGGCACTGGCACCGTTTTTCACCGCGCTGGTCGTCGCCTTCCTGTTGCAAGGTGTGGTGGCCTGGCTGGAGCGCCGAGGATTGCCGCGCCTGTTGGCGGTCGGGCTGGTCTTTCTGCTATTCGTAGGGGCGCTGCTGGCGCTGGCGCTGATCGTCATGCCATTGGTCTGGAATCAGTTGGTCGAGCTGGTGCAGGAAGCTCCCAGCATGTTTGCCAGTAGCCAGCGTTGGCTGGGCGAAATGCAGACGAAATACCCCACTATCGTGACGCCGGACCAGATTCAAGGCTGGATAGCCACGGCGGGCCAGCAGGCTTCCCAGCTTGGCCAGCGTGCGCTGACCTTCTCGCTGGCGTCGCTGGGCAATCTGATGGCGGTGGTCATCTATCTGGTGCTGGTGCCGATCCTGGTCTTCTTCATGCTCAAGGACCGCGAACGGCTGGTCGCCTTCATGCTGTCGATGTTGCCGGGCAAACGCACGCTGATGACGCGTATCTGGCAAGAGATGGACGATCAGATCGCCAACTACGTGCGCGGCAAGACCATCGAGATCATCATTGTCGGCAGCGTGGCCTTTATCGTCTTCTGGACCTTCGGATTGCCCTACGCGGCACTGCTGGGGTTGATGGTGGGGCTGTCGGTACTGGTGCCGTATATCGGCGCCGCGGTAGCCACGCTGCCGGTCGCGGCGGTAGCCGTTTTCCATTTCGGCGTCGGCGATCAGTTCCTCTACGTGCTGGTGGCGTACGCCATTTTGCAGGCGCTAGATGGCAATGTGTTGGTGCCGATCCTGTTCTCGGAAGCGGTCAATCTGCATCCCGTGTCGATTATCCTGGCGGTACTGTTTTTCGGTGGCCTGTGGGGGTTCTGGGGCGTGTTCTTCGCGATCCCGCTGGCAACCCTGATCAAGGCGCTGGTGCAGGCCTGGCCGCGAGCCGAGTCGGACCAGGTTGTGACGATGGAAAAGTCCTGAGGCGTCTATTTCGGGCTCTCAGTCGTTGAGGTGGCGTGCGGCCTCGAGTACTTCATCGACATGTCCCGGTACCTTGACGCCACGCCATTCGCGGGCCAGGTTGCCGCTGGCATCGATCAGAAAAGTGCTGCGCTCGACCCCCAGATGCTCCTTGCCGTACAGCTTCTTGAGTTTGATGACATCGAACTGTTTGCATACCGCCTCATCGCGATCGGAGAGCAATTCGAACGGGAAGCCTTGCTTGGCCTTGAAATTCTCGTGAGATTTGAGGCCGTCTCGCGAGACGCCGAAGACGACCGTGTTGGCAGCTTCGAACTCGCTGATCTTGTCTCGAAAGTCGCCACCCTCGGTGGTGCAGCCGGGGGTGCTGTCCTTGGGGTAGAAGTAGATCACCAGCTGCTTGCCGCGATAATCACTGAGGCGAAAGAGAGTGTCGCCAGTGGCCTCGGCAGAGAAGTCTTCGACGGGTTGTCCAACGCTGATTGTCATGAGCCGCTCCAAAATGAGGGAGAGAGAATTGTCATGGATCCTTGGGACCTCGTTGCGATCGAACGATAGCCGATTCTGGCGGTCAATGCTCGGGCATGGCCATTGAGATGGTTATTGAAAGTGGTTGTTGAGAGTGGTTGTTGAGAGTGGTCGTTGAGGATGGTTATTGAAGGGCGGCTGATGCGAGTGACTGTACACATCGAGGCTGCCTGAGTACCATCTGGGACTTGCAAAATCGTCCCTGGGTCGGCGTCGTGACCGCATCCACACAGAGAGAGAGCTGCAAGATGATCACAGGCAGTATCGTTGCGATGGCGACGCCGATGAAAGCCGGTGGCGAGATCGATTGGGAGGCGCTGCGTCGCCTGGTGAACTTCCATCTCGATCACGGCACGGATGCGATCGTCGCCGCCGGTACGACGGGCGAACCGACCACGATGTCGTTTGCCGAGCACTTCGATGTCATTCGCACGGTGGTCGAAGAGGTCAACGGTCGGATTCCGGTCATTGCCGGCACCGGCGCCAACAACACTGCCGAAGCGGTCGAGCTGGCCCGCTATGCCAGCGAAGTCGGTGCCGATTGCTGTCTGTCGGTAGCGCCCTACTACAACAAGCCGACCCAGGAAGGCTTGTATCAGCATTTCAAGGCGGTCGCCGAAGCGAGTGAACTGCCGATCATCCTCTATAACGTTCCCGGGCGTACCTGCTCCGATATCTACAACGAGACGGTTTTCCGCCTAGCGGAACTCGAGCGGATCGTTGGCTTGAAAGATGCTACCGGTAATCTCGAGCGTGCCGAAGAGCTGATCGATCGGCTCGGCGGCAGCGATTTCGCGCTCTACTCCGGCGATGATCCCACCGCCTGCGATTTCATGCTGATGGGCGGCCACGGTGATATTTCCGTCACCGCCAACGTGGCGCCGCAGGCGATGCATGACCTGTGCGTCGCGGCCACCAGCGGCCAGCATGAAAAAGCGCACCAGATCAATGCGCGTCTGGCACCACTTCACACCGCACTGGGGATCGAATCCAACCCGATTCCGGTCAAGTGGGCGCTCAATCGCATGGGTTATGCCGACACCGGTATCCGGCTGCCGCTGACCTGGCTGTCCGAACGCTACCACGGCAACGTCGGCGAAGCGCTGCAGCTCGCCGGTATCGACAGGAAGTGACCCTTGTCGGCGTGGATCGAATCGCTAGGATCTGTATGAGAAGCTGGCGCGCGCGCGATTTTCGTACAAAGCCTAATCAGCCCATTGCTTCGAATTAAAGGTGGATGCATGAAGCCCATCCTCAAATGGATGCCTCTGATGTTGTGCTCGTCGCTGGCCCTCTCCGGCTGCGGTCTGTTCCAGGACGGTTACTATTACGACCGTAATGCCGAGTATCAGAATGCCGAGATGACCCAACCGCTGGATCTGCCGGCTTCGCGCAATCAGGTTCGTTATCAGGATTCGATGCCGGTTCCTCAGGCTGACAGCGATTTCTCGGCGGCAGATATCGTGGAAGATGCGCCGCGTCCGCAGCCGCTGGCATCGGGACAGAGCGATGAACAGCCTTATGTCGAGATGCGTCAGGCGGGTAGCGAGCGCTGGCTGCTGGTCGATGCTGCGCCGGCCAGCGTGTGGCCGCGGCTACAGGGGTTTGCAGTCGATCATGGGGTCAATACGACGGCCATCAACGCCGCCGGTGGCCGCATCGAGACCGCTCAGGGCAGCATGAGCTTGCGCCAGGGGCTGCGCAGTGGCACCAGCGAAATCCGGTGCGATATTGGCACCAGCGCCCAGTGTCTGAGCTCGGTCAAGGCCTATCTTGAGAACAACCATACCGCCGACAGTGGCGTTTCGCTGGCCGCGCAGCCGCTCGATCAGAGCGAGCGCGTGAAGCTGCGCAATCGCGATGGCGACTGGGAGCTCGATCTGGCGCTGGACCGCGAGCGCGCCTGGTCCGAGCTCTACTATCAGCTGCAGAACGGTTTCGATGGTGATCGCGTGACGGTTACCGACCAGAACCGTAGCGCCGGCCAGTTCTTCATCGATTACCTGCCTCTGGAGACCGACGATGGAGGTTGGTTCGACTGGTTCGGTAGCGATCCACAGCCCAACCACTACCGCTTGCAGCTCGACTCGAACGCCGGCAACACCGTGGTGACCGTCGCTGACGCCAAGGGTCAGCCGGTGGCACCGGCTGCGGCGCGGGAGTTGCTCGACGCTATCGCGTCCACGTTGCGCTGATGTCGTCGCCTTCCACGCCCGGCCTTCATTTCGCCTCGCTGGGTAGCGGCAGCAAGGGTAACGCGACGCTGGTCAGCGATGGTGAAACCCTGGTGCTGGTGGACTGCGGCTTTGGCGTGCGCGAGGCCGAGAAACGCCTCGCGCGGTTCGGCGTCCACCCACGACAGTTGGCGGCGATACTCGTGACTCACGAGCATAGCGACCACATTACCGGTGTGGGTGCGCTGGCCCGCCGTCATCAGCTACCGGTCTATCTGAGTGCGGGAAGCTGGCTCTCCGGCAAGCTCGGCGAGGTTCCCCATCATCAGTTGCTGGTACCGCAGGCACGCTTCGCCATCGGCGGCTTGGAAATCGACCCGGTCACCGTACCCCACGACGCCCGCGAGCCGATCCAGTTCTGCTTTCGGGCCCACGACCGTCGTCTCGGCGTGCTGACCGATCTCGGCCACCCGACGTCGCACGTGGTCGATGTCTTCAATGGCTGCGATGCGTTGTTCCTCGAGTGCAATCACGACCCGCGCATGCTGGCCGAAGGCCCTTACCCGCCCCATCTTAAGCGCCGTGTCGCCGGCCGTTGGGGACACCTTGCCAATGGCCAGGCGGCAGACCTGCTGCGCCAGCTGGGGCTCGATCGACTACAGCGGATTGTCTGCTCGCACCTGTCGGCGCAAAATAATCACCCCGAGCGGGTGTTGGAGGCGCTGGTACCGCTGCTCGACGGCGACGAATCGCGTCTGCTGGTTTCGGCCCAGGATCGGGGCATCGACTGGCAGCAGGTGGCATGACGCTGGCATAAAACCGACTCGTCGCCACAACACGATTTACTATCATCATCTTATGAACCTGCTGCCCCCAAGGGCCGCGACGCGGAGACAGCTCCATGCAAAAACGCGATCTTCTCTATGCCGGCAAGGCCAAGTCGGTCTACCTGAGCGACGACCCGCAGCGGCTTGTCCTGCACTTTCGCGATGACACCAGCGCCTTCGACGGCAAGAAGAAAGAGGCCCTCGAGCGCAAGGGCATGGTCAACAACAAGTTCAATGCCTTTATCATGGAGAAACTCCAGGCCGCGGGCATTCCCACGCACTTCGAGCAGTTGCTTTCCGATACGGAATGCGTGGTCAAGAAGATGGAGATGATCCCGGTCGAATGCGTGGTGCGTAACCTGGCCGCCGGTGGTCTGGTACGTCGTCTCGGCGTCGAAGAGGGCATTGCGCTGAATCCGCCGACCTTCGAGCTGTTCCTGAAGAACGACGAGAAGGGCGACCCGATGATCAACGAATCGCTGGCCGAAACCTTCGGCTGGGCGACGCCGGCTCAGCTGGCGACCATGAAATCGCTGACGTTTCAGGTCAATGATGTGCTCAAGCAGCTGTTTCGCGACGGCGGCATGCTGCTGGTCGACTACAAGCTCGAATTCGGCGTTTTCGAGAGCGAGATCGTACTGGGTGACGAGTTCTCGCCGGACGGCTGTCGGCTATGGGATGCCGAGACGCGTGAGAAGCTCGACAAGGACCGCTTCCGCCAGGGGTTGGGCGGCGTGATCGAAGCCTATGAGGAAGTGGGACGGCGTTTAGGCATGGCGTTCGACTGAGCACATCATTCAAGGTCAAATGACGAAGCCCCGACGTGACAACGTCGGGGCTTCTTGCTTTCTGGTGCTCGTGGCGGTTTTCTATCTATTTCGACAGCCTTAGTCGATGCGTTCCACGCTTTCGATGGTGATCGGCGTCTTGGGCACGTCGGCGTGCGGGCCCTGGCGGCCGGTGGGCGTACCGGCGATCTTGTCGACCACATCCATGCCGGAGACCACGTGGCCGAACACCGTATAGCCCGGGTTGTAGAGATCGCGATAGTTCAGTGCGGCGTTGTCGACCAGGTTGATGAAGAACTGGCTCGTCGCCGAATCCGGGTTGGCGGTACGTGCCATGGCGATGGTGCCGCGAGTGTTGTCGAGTCCGCTTTTCTCCAGCGCAATCGGATCATGCGTCTCTTTTTGACCGAGGTCCGCCGTCATGCCGCCACCCTGGATCATGAAGTCCTGCATGACACGGTGAAAGACCGTGCCGGCATAGAAACCTTCATCGACGTAGCTGAGGAAATTGTCCACCGTATCGGGGGCCGCCTTGGCATCGAGTTCGACCTCGATATTCCCCTGGCTCGTCTCCAGACGCACGTGGGGATGACCGGCATCGGCGAGCGCCGGTAGAGAAAACAACGCCAGGGCGGACAGGCAAAGAGAAAACAGCGACTTTCGCATCGAAGGCACTCCAGTCATTCATCGAAGCTCGCCAGCCTAGCCGCATCGATGCTCGCTGACCAGCGCTGGCTCGTGCACAGCCGGTGCTCAACGCGGTTCGATTGTCTCTACATGGATTTCGGTTTCACCGTGATGCTCTGCGACACGAAAGCGCACGTTGACGTCGCGCAGGAAGACGCCGTAGCGCTTCGTGGCTTCGCGTCGGTTCGACGTTGAAGGCGTGCCGCCGTGATAGGCGGGACGTGGGTCCTGTGCCAGTACCTCTTCGATCAGACGTGACAGCGATTCACCGTCGGGATGACGCTGGAGTGCGTCGTTCGCCGCAACGCTGAAAGTGACGCGATGCTGGGGCGGCGGTGACGGCGCGAACCCGGCGCCGGCCTCGGGGCGGGACTCGGCCCAGGGCAGATACGGCTTGATATCGAGAATCGGCGTGGCATCGCAGAGATCGTGCCCCCGAAGATGCAGTTTGACCCGGCTCTGGCGCTGGGCTAGGCGGGAGCCGGCAATTGGCATCTGGGCGGGCGAAGGTTTTGGCGTGCATTCGACCCCGACCAGTTCGACCAGTGATAGACCCAGACGATTGGGGCGGTGGGTGCTGCGACTGGCGAAGACGCCGATGCGCTGATTGCCTCCCAGGCGCGGCGGACGCACCCGAGGCGTCCAGTTCTCCGGACTGCGATCGAAGACGAAGGTCAGCCATAGATGGGTCATCGCCTCGAGGCCTTCTACGGCGAGAGGATCGTCGAACGTCGGCGCCAGATAGAGAATCGCTCGCGCCGACGGTGCCAGCCCTGGTTGCCGGGGAATGCCGAACTTGTCGGGATAGTCGCTGGCGACATGACCAATCGTCGCCAGCGAGAAGGCGCTTTCGGTCGTCGGGGCAGAGGGTCGGGACGCTTGTGTCATGAAGTTGGACTTCTAGAGGTAAAATTGGGTAGCGGTGCCATACTGCTTGAGCGCACGTATTCCGGGCGCGGGGCATTTTGAAAACTCGCATGATACCAAGGAGAGGTGTTACATGAGTTTTTTACACGTTTACCACGAAGCCGATGGTGACCAGCCGCTGTTATCGACGCGCGATGACGAGCGTATCAAGCTTGAGCTAGGCGCCAATCAGGTTCTATTTCAGTCTTATTCGCTACCGCCGCTGCGCGATACCGCCAGTGCCGATGAAGTGTTCGACGAGCATGCCACGCTCATCGACGAGTTGCGCGCGCGCAGCGGGTGTCAGCAGGTCGAACTGCGTGGCATGAGCCCGGTATATCCCGATGGCAAGCTGCGGCGAGAGCTGCTTTATAGCGAATCGCGCAGCGTTGGCCAGCAATGGCATCTGTTTCTCCACGGTCAGGCGATTTTCTACCTGCATCTGGCTCATCGTGTCTACGTCATTGGCTGCGAGCGTGGCAATCTCGTCTCGATTCCTGCTGACATGCCCCATTGGTTCGATATGGGACCGCAGCCGGATTTTGTCACCTTGACGCTCAGCGAGGACGCGGCGCATTCGCTGGCAGAAACCACCAGCGACATCGCGTTGCGCTTTCCTCGCTATGAGTCCTTGATCAACCACGCCGCTTGATTCGGCAGCGTCGCTGGTGATCGATAACGCTCGGAGAGATCTCGACATGTTCGAACGGACCCGCTTCCGGGAGGCTCTGCCCAAGGATGCTCCAGACCAGGCCGAGGTTTTCCATCACGCGATCATGGAAGGCGCTGCCGGCCAGTACACCTTGGCCCAGCGTGAAGCCTGGGCTGCGGCGTTGCCGCGAACTGCCGAGGCATGGGTTGCGCGTCAGGCCTTGTACCCTACGTTGGTTGCAGAGTGTGATGGCCACTGTATCGGGTTCTGCGAGCGCGACAAGGCGGCTGGGAGCATCGAGACACTTTACGTCTGGCCCTCGGTGACAAGGCAGGGCATTGGCTCGCGTCTGCTATCGCTGTCCACCGATGCGTTGGAAGACGCAGGCCACCGGTCGGCGGTGATCGAAGCTAGCCTGGTTCTAGCGTCGTCGCTGGCCGGGCGGGGTTGGGAAACCCTTGCCGAAGCGTGGGTCGAAAGACAAGGCGAGCGGCTGCCGAGAGTGCGGATGCGTTTGGCCCTGGCCGATTCTGGCGCATGATGAATCTTTTCTCTGAGGTCCAACCGCAGATATTTCCCTTGCATCGGGAAATTCGGTAGAGTCGCTTCCATTATGAAAGTGACTCACGATATTTCCGCTCTTTGCCCTGTAGCCCGCGCGCTGGAGTGTGTCGGCGACAGTTGGACGCTGTTGATCCTGCGCGACGCCATGCAGGGAGCCCGTCGCTTCGACGAATTTCAGCGGGGGCTGGGTATCGCGTCCAGCATGCTGACCCGGCGTCTGGACCGTATGGTCGCCAGCGAGCTTCTGGAAAGACGCTGCTATCAGCAGCACCCACCGCGTCACGAATACCATTTGACCGCCAAGGGGCACGATCTTGCGCCGGTCATCCTGATGCTCTATCGCTGGGGCGAGCGCCATTTGCCGATAGAGGCCAACGCGTTTTATCTGATCGATCGGCAGTCGCAGCAACCCGTCGATCCGATCCTGTACGACCGTCTCCAGCAGCGGCCACTGGCGCCTGGAGACGTGTCCATGGCGCCGGGGCCCGACGCCAGCCCGGCGGTTCACGTACGGGTCGAACGTATGCGTAAAGCGTTGGAGCGCGGTACTTCTTCCGACTCGCTGATGGAGGTGACGCCCATCATGCGTCAGACCGACATCACGAGTGATTCGATCAATGACTGAAAGGACATCGTCATGCGACGTATCGTAGTGACAGGTATGGGCATTCTCTCGCCGCTGGGATGCGGCATCGAAACGGTATGGCAACGCTTGCTGTCGGGGACGTCCGGACTGCGCCAGCTGCCGGCGGAGACCGTCGAGGGTCTGGCCGTCGGCGTGGGCGGCCCGGTGCCGACCATCGAGGAAGACGGCGCCGGTTTCGATCCCGATGCGACCATGGATCCCAAAGAGCGGCGCAAGATGGACCGCTTCATCCAGATGGCGGTAGCGGCGGCGGAAGAAGCGTTGGCCCAGGCCAACTGGTTCCCGCAGACCGAAGCCGAGAAGGAGCGAACGGCGACCCTGATCGGCTCGGGAATCGGCGGCTTCCCTGCCATTGCCGATGCGGTACGCACGGTCGATAGCCGCGGGCCGCGACGGCTGTCGCCGTTCACCATTCCTTCGTTTCTGGCCAACCTCGCCTGTGGTCAGGTATCGATTCGCCATGGCTTCAAAGGCCCGCTCGGCGCACCAGTCACGGCGTGTGCCGCCGGTCTGCAGGCGATTGGCGACGCCGCGCGCATGATCCACGCCGGGGAAGCCGATGTGGCACTCTGTGGCGGCAGCGAAGCGTGTATCGATCGCGTTAGCCTGGGCGGTTTCGCGGCGGCCAAGGCGCTTTCGAGCCATTTCAACGATACACCGGAGCAGGCCTCGCGGCCGTTCGACCAGGGCCGTGATGGCTTCGTGATGGGCGAGGGCGCCGGACTGATCGTGATCGAAACGCTCGAACACGCCTTGGCGCGCGGTGCGACCCCCATTGCGGAACTGGTTGGCTATGGCACGACATCGGACGCCTACCACATGACCGCAGGCCCCGAGGACGGCTCCGGCGCGGCGCGCGCGATGCAGATTGCATTGCGTCAGGCCGGCCTGGACGCCTCCGAGATTCAGCATCTCAACGCGCATGCCACTTCGACGCCTGTCGGTGATCGTGGCGAACTTGCCGCGATTCATCGGCTGTTCGGCGAACATTCGCCGGCGATCAGCGCGACCAAGGCGACCACTGGTCATCTACTGGGTGCTGCGGGTGGCGTCGAAGCGATCTTCACACTGTTGGCATTGCGCGATCAGATCGCGCCACTGACCCGTAATTACACCGATCCCGACCCGCTGGCGGCGGACCTGGACGTGGTCCATGGGGAGTCGCGCAAGATGCCGATGGAGCACGCCATCTGCAACGCCTTCGGGTTTGGCGGTGTCAATGCCAGCGCGATTTTCAAGCGTTACGAGGGCTGAAACGGGCTGCGCTCGGCGCCGCCTGATCCTATCTGGACACAAAAAGCGCCGCTGGCCTCGAGGCTAGCGGCGCTTTTCTTTGGCAACCAAATCGATAATGGGAAACTCGGTGAGCGATGGTCAGACTAGGCGAAAATTGGCGAGGGCACGGAGTTTACCGGGGTAAATGAGTAGCCTGAGCCGATTTTCAACAACGTCTGGCCGAGCGTAGCCAGTTTACCAAAGCGATTTCAGGCCATCGTGTCGACGATCCCACCTTCGACCCGCATCGCCGCACCGGTGGTGGCGCTGGCCTGAGGCGAAGCCAGATAGACGCTGAGATGGGCGACTTCCTCGACCGTTGCGACGCGTTGGATGATCGACGACGGCCGGTTCTCCTTGACGAAGTTGGCTTCCGCCTCGGCTTCGCTGACACCTTGCTGCTTGGCGATGTCGGCGATCATCTTGCCTACGCCTTCGGATTTGGTTGGCCCCGGCAGCACGGCGTTGACGGTAACCTGGGTGCCGGCGAGTACCTTGGCCAGTCCGCGTGAAATCGACTGCACGGCGCTCTTGGTCATGCCGTAATGGACCATCTCGGCCGGAATATTGAGCGCGGACTCGCTCGACAGAAACTGGATACGGCCCCAATCGCGCTGCTTCATTCCCTGGGCGTAGTGACGCGACAGCCGCACGGCGCTCATCACATTGACGTCGAAGAACTGCTGCCACTCCTCATCGGGAATCTCGAAGAAATCCTTGGGGCCGAAGATACCGACGTTGTTGATCAGAATATCGCAGTCCGGCTTCCGGCCGATCAGCGACTGGCAACCCTCGGCGGTGCCCAGGTCGGCGGCTACCCCATCGATGGTAGCGGCCGGGAGTTCCTGCTTGAGTATGGCGATGGCGTCGTCGACGCGCGCCTGTGTTCGCCCGGTTACGGTCACCGCCGCCCCGGCGTTGGCCAGGCCCTTGGCGATGGCTAGCCCGATACCGGCAGTGGAACCGGTGATGATGGCGCTCTTGCCTGTCAGATCGATTTTCATCAGGTCTCCTTTTGCTGTTTGGCCAGCGTTTCGCCGGTCGCGGTGCAATGGTCGCGAGGACGATGGTCCCGACGAAAGTCGCTGGGAGTAAACTCCGACATCGGGGCAGTCCTGGCGAACACAACCCGAGCGACGAATTCGATCCCGAAGCTTTCGCTGACAGCGCCCGTTGCCGACAGCATCTACCGACAACGATATCCATCCGATAGCGGCACCGTTCGACAACCGGGCGCTTTTCGCAATTTGCCGTCCCATCGCTGAAAGCCGCGGGGCTGCCACCTCCTTATACTCGTTTGACACAACCCCTAACCTCCAGGGAGAGAGACATGGCCGCGAGCCCGACGCGTGACGATTTCGACCGCTACATGACCCCCAACTATTCGCCGCAGCAGGCGATTCCGGTACGCGGCGAAGGCAGCCGCCTGTGGGATCAGGCGGACAAGGAGTACATCGATTTCGCCGGCGGTATCGCGGTCAATGCGCTGGGGCACTGTCATCCGGCCGTGGTCAACGCGCTGACCACGCAGGCCAACAAGCTGTGGCATCTCTCCAACGTCTATACCAACGAACCGGCGCTGGCGCTGGCCAAGCAGATGGTCGAACGGACCTTTGCCGACAAGGCGTATTTCTGCTCTTCCGGCGGCGAAGCCAACGAAGCGGCATTCAAGCTGGCGCGGCGCTGGGCGTTCGACAACTTCGGCGAGAAGAAGCACAAGATCATCTCGTTCAAGCAGGCGTTTCACGGCCGCACGCTGTTTACCGTCAGCGTCGGCGGTCAGCCCAAGTATTCCGAAGGCTTCGGCCCGATCCCGGGCGGTATCGTCCACGCCGAGTTCAATAACCTCGATAGCGTGCGCGCGCTGATCGACGACGACACGTGCGCCATCGTGGTCGAGCCGATTCAGGGTGAGGGCGGCGTGACGCCGGCAACGCCAGAATTCATGCACGGCCTACGCGAGCTGTGCGATCGGCATCAGGCGCTGCTGGTCCTCGACGAAGTGCAATCCGGCGTCGGCCGCAGCGGCAAGCTTTATGCCTACATGCACTATGGCGTGACGCCGGACATCCTGACCACGGCCAAGGCCCTGGGCGGCGGTTTCCCGATTGGCGCCATGCTGACGACCGATCGCGTTGCACCATCGTTGGCGGTGGGGACGCACGGTTCTACCTACGGCGGCAACGCCCTGGCCTGTGCCGTGGGTCTGGCCGCGCTGACCACCATCGATACGCCGGAAGTGCTGGCGGGCGTCGAGCGCCGGCACGAGCTGTTCCGCGAGCACCTCGAGGTCATCAATCGCAAGTACGGCGTGTTCAAGGAGATCCGCGGCATGGGTCTGCTGATCGGCGCTGAGATGAGCGACGATTTCCATGGCAAGGCGCGGGACATTCTGCCGCTGGCGCTGGAACAGGGCCTGATGATTCTCGTCGCCGGGCCGAACGTGCTGCGCATGGCGCCGTCGCTGGTGATCCCGGAAGCGGATCTTCAGGAAGGCATGGCGCGGCTGGAACTGGCCATCGGGCAGCTCGTCGGTCAATCATGATCGACGCCGCTGGTAGTTCAAACGCCGCTGCCGATGCCGGTATCGTCTCCGCGGGCGTCGAGGATAGCGCGGCACGAAGCGTGGGCAACTTGCTGGTTCGCCCGGCGCAGTCGGGCGATCTGGCGGCGATCGAGCGGCTCGCCGGCGGTGCTACGCCCAGGCTGACCAATCTGCCCGCGCATCGTGACCGGCTCGAGGAGCGGATTGCCCGCTCCGCCCGCTCACTGGCGCACAACGTCGACTTTCCCGGCGACGAGCTCTACACCTTCGTGCTCGAAGACCGGGATCTGGGCGAGATCGTCGGTACCGCGAGCATCCGGGCGCAGGCGGGGGCGCAGGACGCCTACTACACCTATCGTCAGGAAACCCTGATCCACGCTTCGCAGCAGCTCAATCTGCGTCACGAAGTGCAGACGTTATCGCTCTCCCACGAGATGTCGGAAGTCTCGCTGCTGTGCGCGCTGTCGCTGGATTCGCGCTATCGCGGTACCAGCGCGGCCACGCTGCTGCGGCGTGCGCGGCTGATGTTCATCGCCCAGTATCCCGAGCGCTTCGCAGAGACCCTGGGCGTCGCCTTTCCGGGATATCTCGACGAGGCGGGCGGGTCGCCATTCTGGGATAGCGTCGGTCGCCACTTCTTCGAGCAGGGTTACCACGAGATCAATCTGCTGGCGGGCGTTCGATCCAAGAGCTTCATCGCCGAGGTGATGCCGCAATTCCCGCTCTACCTACCGTTGTTGACTCCGCAGGCGCGCGCGGCAATCGGGCGTGAGCATCCGGCCCATGAGCAGGCGCTGCAGGAGATGCTGGCCGAGGGCTTCGTGCGTTCGCGTCACGTCGATATCTTCGACGCGGGGCCGGTGGTGCGGGGCGAGCGGCAGCGCCTGCGTACGTTGACCCACTGCGGCTGGCATCCGGTGCGGATTCGCCCGGCGACCTCGCTGCCGGATGCCGAGCCGGCAATGGTTGCCAATCAGCAACTGGCCGACTTTCGCTGCACCGTGGCGCGCTACGCGCTGACGCCGACCGGGCAATTGTTGCTGTCGGAGGAGCAGGCGGCATTGCTTGGCGTTGAAGAAGGCCGTGCCGTACTGGTCGCGCCGCTGGCGTTACCCAATGTCGAAGACGCGTTGGACGAGGGAGAACTGTAATGCGCCTGCGACCCATTGGGCATCATGATATCGACGAACTGCAGGCCTTGGCGCAGGAGACCGGTGTCGGCTTTACGTCGCTGCCCAACAGCCGCGAATTCCTGACCGCCAAGATCGACAATGCGGTAGCGGCTTTCGAAGGCCGTGTGCCTGAAGAAGAGCGACTCTACTTCTTCGTGCTCGAGGATGAGTCGAACGGTGAACTGGCGGGATGCTGTGCGATCGAAGCCGAGGTCGGCCGCGAGACGCCGTTCTATCATTACCGTGTCGGCAAGCTGGCCCACTCGTCGGTTCAGCTCGACCTGCATCGCACCATCGATACGCTGTTTCTAAGCTCCGATCATACCGGCGATGCCGAAGTCGCCTCGCTGTTCCTGCGTCCGGCTTATCGCCGCGATCGCAACGGCACGCTGCTCTCCAAGGCGCGTTGGCTGTTCATGGCGGAATTCCGTGAATGCTTTCCGGCCAAGGTGCTGGCGGAGATGCGCGGCGTGTTCAGTCCGGACGGCGTTAGCCCATTCTGGGACAGTCTCGGCAGCTACTTCTTCCCGATGGAGTTCAAGCAGGCCGACCAGCTCACCGGGCTGGGGCAGAAGAGCTTCATCGGCGAGCTGATGCCGAAGTACCCGATCTACACGCCGTTTCTGCCGCAGGCGGCGCGGGAGTGTATCGGTCAGGTGCACGAACACACCCGCCCCGCGCTGGAGATGCTGAAGAAGGAAGGGCTGCGCTGGGAAGGCTATATCGACATCTTCGATGGCGGCCCCACGGTCGAAGCCTATATCGACGACGTTCGCGCCATCCGCCACTCGTCCTGCGTCACGGTCGAAGTCAGTAGCGAGCGGCTGGAACAGTCCGAACGTCCCGGCTGGATGGCAGCGACGACCGGCATGAATGACTTTCGCTGCAGCTGGATCGGGCGCGGCCCCAGCGAGGATCGTATCATCACGCTCACCACCGCGGAAGCCGAGCGGTTGAACGTGGCCAGTGGCGACGCGTTGCGGGTGCTAGAGACATGAGAAGACGTCAGTCGGAAGACATAAGCGCCGCGACGCGGCTAGAAGATGGCGCTATGCGCCTGGAGTTGAAGAGGTTTAGAGCAACCGGGAGCAACGTATGCACGCCAAGCAACAACTGCTGATCGACGGCCGCTGGATCGACGGCGCCGCGGCGCGTTTCGACAAGCGCAATCCCATCTCGGGCGACTCGCTATGGCAGGCCGCGGCGGCCTCGCCGGAGCAGGTCGACGAGGCGATCACGGCCGCACGGCGTGCGTTTCCTGGCTGGGCGCGTCGGCCGTTTGCCGAACGCCAGGCCATCGTCGAGCGTTTCCGCGACGAGCTGGAGAGCAACCGCGAGCCGCTGGCCCGGAGCATCGCCTTTGAAACCGGCAAGCCGGTCTGGGAAGCGCGCACCGAAGTGGGCGCGATGATCGCCAAGGTGGCGATCTCGCTGACGGCTTATCACGAACGCACCGGCGAGCGTGCCCGCGATGCCGGCGGTACGCGAGCGGTACTGCGCCATCGCCCGCATGGCGTGCTGGCGGTCTTCGGACCTTACAACTTCCCGGGCCACCTGCCCAATGGGCATATCGTGCCGTCGCTGCTGGCCGGCAACTGCGTGGTGTTCAAGCCCAGCGAGCAGACCCCGATGACCGCGGATCTGACCCTGCAGTGCTGGGAGCAGGCGGGGCTACCCGCGGGTGTGATCAACCTGGTCCAGGGCGCGGCAGAAGTGGGGCAGGCATTGGCGGGCAACGCCGATATCGACGGCCTGCTGTTCACCGGCAGCGCTAAGGTCGGCGGGCTGCTGCATCGCCAGTTCGGCGGTCAGGTCGGCAAGATCCTGGCGCTGGAGCTGGGTGGCAACAACCCGCTGGTGGTCAAGGACGTGCGTGATCTCGACGCGGCGGTGCTAACCATCGTCCAGTCGGCATTTCTCTCCGGCGGTCAGCGCTGTACCTGCGCGCGACGTCTGATCGTGCCGCAGGGCGAATCCGGCGACCGGCTGATCGAGAAGCTGGCGCGAACCCTGGCCGAACTGCATGTGGCCGAGCCGTTCAGCGAACCGGCGCCGTTCTATGCCGGGCTGGTCAGTCCGCAGGCGGCAGAAGGTCTGCTCGAGGCGCAGCGTGATCTCGAAGCCCGCGGTGGTCGCGTCTTGGTGCGCATGCAGTCGCTGCAGACCGGGACCAGCCTGCTCTCGCCGGGGCTGGTCGATGTCACCGGCTGCGACGTGCCGGACGAAGAGCACTTCGGACCGCTGCTCAAGGTCGATCGGTACAAGAGCTGGGACGAAGCGATCGAGCTGGCCAACGATACCCGTTATGGACTTTCTGCCGGCTTGATCGGCGGCGACCAGGCCAACTGGGACGATTTCCTGCTGCGCATTCGTGCCGGCATCGTCAACTGGAACCGCCAGACCACCGGCGCCTCCAGCGATGCGCCGTTCGGCGGCATCGGTGACAGCGGCAACCATCGCCCGAGTGCCTACTATGCGGCGGATTACTGCGCCTATCCGGTCGCCTCGATGGAGGCCGACACGTTGACCATGCCCACGGAGCTGCCGCCCGGCATTCAGCTATGAGCGATTCCGTCAGCCATGCCATTAGCCAAGACATCAGCTACGCCACCAGTCAGGCCACAAGTGGAGTCACGCGATGAGCGACACGACGAACGCTGATGCGCCGGATGTTCGAGAAGTCAATTTCGACGGTCTGGTCGGCCCGACCCATAACTACGCCGGGCTGGCCCACGGCAACGTAGCGTCGATGCGCCATGGCGGACTCGCCTCCAACCCGCGCGAGGCCGCGCTGCAGGGCCTGGCCAAGATGAAATCGCTGATGGACGCCGGCTACGCCCAGGGCGTATTGCCGCCGCAGCAGCGCCCGGATCTGGGCGCGTTGCGGGCACTTGGCTTTCATGGCGACAACACCCAGGTGCTGAGGCGCGCCGCCGAGGAGACGCCGCAGATTCTGCGCGCGGTGTGTTCGGCCTCGTCGATGTGGACGGCCAATGCCGCCACCATCACCCCGAGTCTCGATGCGTCCGATGGCCGTGTGCACTTCACGCCGGCCAATCTGCAGTCGAGCTTTCATCGCTATCTCGAGCCGGAAACCACCGGGCGAGTGCTGGACTCGATCTTCCGTGACGAGCGCCACTTCGCTCATCACAGCGTACTGCCGGCGACACCGGCGTTTTCCGACGAAGGCGCGGCCAACCACACCCGCCTGTGCGGCGAGTATGACGAGGCTGGCGTGCATCTGTTCGTCTACGGCCGCCAGGCTTTCGGCGGCGAGCGTGCGCCCAGGCGCTATCCGGCGCGCCAGACACTGGAAGCGAGCCAGGCGATCGCGCGTCAGCACGGGCTCGAGGATTCCCAGACCGTCTTCGCCCAGCAGCATCCTGATGCCATCGACGCCGGCGTCTTTCACAACGACGTGATTGCAGTGGGTAATGGTCCGGTGCTGCTCTATCACGATATGGCTTTTCTCGATGAGCAGGGCACGCTGGATGCGCTGCGCGCCAAGATGTCATCGCCGCTAATTCCGGTACGAGTGCCGAGCGAGGCGATCAGCCTCGAGGATGCGGTGTCGACCTATCTGTTCAACTCGCAGCTGCTGTCGAATCCGGATGGCAGCATGACGCTGGTGGTGCCGGGTGAGTGTCAGGAGAACGAGGCCGTATGGCGTGCGATTCAGGATCTGCTGCTGGCGGGCTACAATCCGATCAGTGAGGTGACGGTCAAGGACGTCAAGCAGAGCATGCGCAACGGCGGCGGCCCGGCCTGTCTGCGGCTGCGCGTGGTGCTCTCCGCCGCCGAGCGTCAGGCGTTGAGCGGCCGGGTGCTGTTGAATGACGCGCTATATAAGGATCTGGTCAGCTGGGTCGAGCGGCATTACCGCGACAGCCTGACGCCGGACGACCTGGCCGATCCCCGGCTCGCCGATGAAACCTTGGCGGCGTTGGATGAGCTCACCAGGCTGCTCGGTATCGGCAACGTCTATCCGTTTCAGCTGGAGCCGTGACCCGGCCGATCAGCCTTGACTCGCGGCACCGCCGACCATGCCGCTGCGCAGGTCGGCGCCACTCTGGCGGTTTCTGACATGCTGGCCCACTACATCTTCCGGTGAGCCGGCCATTTCCCGGAACATGCCCATGCTGCCCAGCAGGGCGGAAGACTCGTAAGGCACGAACACCCGCTCGCCATCCTTGGCCATGGTCGGCAGGGCCTTGATATAGCTCTGGCCGAGCAGATAACCCACCACGGTGCGCTTGTTCTCTTCCGTCTCGCCAATGGCATTGAGCACCAGCTTGATCGATTCCTGCTCGCCCTGGGCGCGCAGAATGGCGGACTGCTTGTCGCCTTCGGCATTGAGAATCGACGATTCACGCTGACCCTGCGCCATGGCGATGGCGGCGGACTTTTCGCCCTCGGCTTCGGTCACCGTCGCACGCCGCTTACGCTCGGCGGCCATCTGCAGGCGCATGGCACTCTCGACTTCCTCGGGCATGGCGATATCCTGCACCTCGACGCGCGAAATCTTGACGCCCCACTTGGACGCCGGCTCCTCCATGGCGGACTGGATCGCGTTGTTGACCTCGGCGCGGGACTCGAACAGCTTGTCGAGCTCCATCTTGCCCACCACCGAACGCAGCGTGGTCTTGGCCAGTACCTCGACGGCCTGGCTCATGTTGGCGACTTCATAGACGGCCCGCTTGGGGTCGATGATCTGGTAGTAGAGCGCGCCGTTGATGGTGACCGTCACGTTGTCGGTGGTCACCACCGGCTGACCGGGGAAGTCCATCACCGTCTCGCGGCGGTCGATGCGAATCTCGTCGGTGGCGATCGGGTAGTACTCTTCGCCCTGTTTGCGGTAGCGGATCATGCTAATGGCGCGGGGCTGCTCGATGAACGGAATGATGATGTTGATCCCGCTCTCCAGCAATCGGTTGAAGGAACCGAGTCGCTCCACCACCATCACCTCGGACTGGCGTACGATCACCAGCCCCTTGACGATGAGCAATACGCCAATGGCGACGATGATCAGGCTGACAATCAGACCCGGGCTGGCGAAGAGATCCATATGCGTTACTCCGGTGGGCGTTTCAGCGTCACGACGGCTTCGGTGCCATCGAAATACTGAAAGATGACCGCGCTGCCCACGGGCAGTTCGGTCGTGTCGGTATCGGCGATTCTCAATCGATAGAAATCGCCGTTGATCTTGAGGCCAGTCGCGCCATCGAAGTCGCGCTCGAGCGTTCGGTACTCGTTGCCTTTCTCGACGCCGGTGCCGGTGGTGCCGTAATCGACGCCCGGCGGTGAGAACCACGGTCGGATCACTTTGACGATCAGCGGTAGCAGCACGCCGGCAACGACTCCCAGACCCAGCAGTTGCCAGATAAGCGAGGCGCCCAGCCAGGCCAGCAGCGCCGCGGTGGCGGCAGCGGTTGCCAGCGCCAGCAGCACCAGCGCGCCGGAGGCCAACTCCGCCAGCCCGAGCAGCAGCGCAATGGCGAGCCAGACATAAGCCACGTTCCAGTCCATATCGGTCCTTGATGATCGATTCAGGGCGAAAGTCTCTCGAGGTCAGCGTTCGATGCCGGCCGGCACCTGGGGTTCGTCAGCCTCGCTGAAAAGCGCTCCAACCATAGACTGGCAAAGAGCCTCAGGGATCGGGAGGCAATTCATCCAGCGGCCGACCGATGCATTTATCGAAGATGACAGTCATGGCCTCGTAGTCGCAATGGTAGGCAGCGATATTGGCGTGCAGCCATTCCTCACGCTGGATTCCATCCCATGAAATTTCGTAGCCGACATTGATGACAAGATGCTCGAAAAGTAGGCGCTGAGCTCGGCCGTTACCTTCCCTGAAGGGGTGAACTACATTCAAATCGCCATAGAACTCAGCGATGGCGCTGACTAGTGGGCCGCGGGAAAGACCGGTGAAGTCCTGTTCCTGGACCAGGCGAGTGAAGAGCTTGCCAGCCTCGGGTTCGATGCGCTGTACGTTACAGAAGCGAGTCTCGCCTTTGGCAATGTCGATGGTTCTGAGCTCACCGGCCCAGGGGTAAAGATCGGCAAATAGCTGGTGATGAAGGCGCTTTAAATAACCGAGATCGTAAGGTGGTGGGGCGAACTGAATAGTCTCCGCCGCGAGAACCGTCAGTTCGCGCTCCGCGGCTTCCAGTGTAGGGTCATCGCCAATGCCCAGTAAGTTCCTGAGTATGGTGGTCCCCTCATAGCAATAGGGATCCTGACCGGCGCCGTACTTATCCACCGGGTCAATTCTGGCGATATTTTTCTAGAACAGCCGCCTTACTGCTCAGGGGGCGGGATGGAAGAGTCGTATCCATCCCTTCAAGACGCAGACTGGCCGCATAGTTGTCCTGTTTCACCTTGGCGAAATAGGCCCGCTTAGCCTTGAGAGATACGTTTGGCATGACGACTCCTGCAAGCGTTTTTTCTATTCTACCGCATCGTGGCCCACGATGAAGTGAATGAGCTGATGCTTTGATTGGCTTCGTTGTTTTTTCTGCCCGCAATGAATCCAGAAGCGTACCAGAGATCGTCGCAACAAGAGGTGATGTGACGACCATGGCGTGATCGGCTGGGTGGGTCAATCGTCGTCCAGCTTGACCATCCTGGGTCGGCCGATCAGCACGCCGGCCACGCTCTGCCCGGCGAGCAGCACGATCAGAAATATTAACGATAGCTGCCAGTCACCGGTCCAGCCGTGCATGGCGCCGAACAGCAGCGGGCCGCTGGCGCCCATCAGATAGCCGATGCTCTGTGACATGCCCGAAAGCATGGCGGCGTGCTGGGGCTGTCGGGTACGCAGCACGATCATGGCCAGTGCGAAGGCGAAACAGCCGCCCTGACCAGCGCCCAGCAGCAGCGCCCACAGTAGCGGCGAGGCGGTCGGCGCCAGCAGCAGGCCGAACAGCGCCATTGCCACCAGCGAGCAGAGCCCGAGCACCAGCAGGCTGTGATGCGTCAGCCGCGATGCGAGTCGGGCGACGACGTAGCTGCCCGGAATGCTGGTGAGGTTGATCAGCGACAGCATGATCCCGGCAGTCGCTTCGGGCACGCCGGCCTGGATCGCCACTGCCGGCACCCAGGTCTGCAGGGTGTAGAAGCTCAGCGACTGGGCGCCCATGAATAGCGTCAGCGTCCACGCCACCGGACTTCTGAACAGCCGCGACATCGGCGGCCGATGGCCCGCACTTTGCTCGGCCGGTGCCAACGAGAGCGCCGCCCGCCACCACACGATGGCGGAACCGATACCGAAGGCGGCCCACAGCCAGATCGGCGTGGACCAGCTCCCCGAGAGGTTCATCAGCGGAATGGCGCTACCGGCACTGATCGTGGCGCCGATACCCATCATCACCGTGTAGAGACCCATGGTGCGGCCCAGACGATCACCGCGGTCGCGCTTGACCAGGCTCGGCATGAACACGTTGCCGAAGGCGATGCCCATCCCCGCGCATAGCGTGCCCAGCAGCATGATGGTCAGACTCTCGACGCCGCGCAGCACGCCGCCAATTGCAATCAGCGTGACTGCACAGGCGATGGCGCGGTCGAGCCCGACACGGTCGGCGAATCCCGGTGCCAGCGGCGAAAGCAGTCCGAAGCAGAGAATCATCCCGGTGGTAAAAAGGCTTGCCGTCCCCGCGCCGATGGAGAGCGTCGACATGATCGGCTCGAGCACCGGCCCGATGATCACGATCGGCGCACGCAGATTGATCGCCGCCAGGCCGAAAGCGACGAGCCACAGCCAGGCCGGTAGCGGTGGACGAGAGAGCGAGGCTGATGACACGAGCGACCACCGAAGAATGAGCGGGCCGGCATTCTAGCATTCGGGAGGCGAGAGACAGACTCAACCTTCGAATGGTCAGGACGCTGGGCGGCCTGGCCCTGCGTCGGGAAATTCGTGGCATTAGGCCAATGTTGTAAAGTGATCGTTTTACATGCGCGTCGTTACGGTCTAGGGTAGAGATAGACAAGCGGGGCAGGGGATGGGTATGAACACCGGCATCGGCATCGACATTCGCACACGGCTTCTCGAGACTGCCGAGCAGCTCTTCGACCGGCATGGCTTTACCGCCACCGGCATGGATCGACTCACGAGCGGTGCCGGTATCTCCAGTCGTACGCTTTACAAGCACATCGGCAGCAAGAATCGGCTGGTGGCGGCGGTGTTGAACGAACGTGATCGTCGCTTCATGCGTTCGCTGCACGTCGATAGCGTGGACGCGCTATTCGAAGCGCTGGAACGCTGGTTTGCCACGGAAGGAGCGCGGGGGTGTCTGTTCCTGCGCATCTGGGGCGAGACCGGCGGTGATGTGCCCGAAGTCACCGAGGCAATGGCGCAACACAAGCAGCGTCTCTCGTCGCGGATCGGCGATATCGTCGCGGCGGAAATCGGCCGACGCGACGAGGAACTCGCCGAAGAGATCCTGATCCTGTTCGAGGGCGCGACCCACGCCACGACGTATCGCGGCGAAACGGCGATCCCCGCGGCCCGGCGCGCCGCAGGCCGACTGATCGCAGGCGCACACGGCTAGCGGATGCCGCTCAGGCGCGTCGATCCATCACCCTGACAGTCTGGCAGCACCATGCACCAACCTCCGGCTCAAGGCCGGATGATTTGTCACGACTGTAAGGAAAACGATCACTTTACACAGTGGCTATTATCTCGAGCGTCGCGGTAACGCCTGGCGCATCAGCCGAGGAGGATTCTGAAATGACTCGCACAGAGCTTCGACTCATCATTGCCGGCACCATGCTGATTGGCGTGAGCTACGGTCTGGCGCGCTTCGCTTACGGTCTGTTTCTGCCCAGCATGCGCGAGGATGTCGGTCTGAGTTCGGCCATGGCCGGGGCTATCGGCAGTGGCGCCTACGTCGGCTACTGTCTCGCCATCGTGGCCAGTGCCGTGCTGGTGGAGCGTTTCGGCGCTCGACTGATAGCCGTCGCCGCCGCCCTGATCGCGGCGGTAGGCATGGCGGTCGTTTCGATCAGCGAGAGCCCGCTGTTGTTGGCCGGCGCCATTCTGCTGGCGGGAACGAGTACCGGATTGGCTTCGCCGCCCATGGCCCAGGCCGTCTCGCATGCGATTCCGGAAGACCGACAGAGCCGGGCCAACACCTTCATCAATGCCGGAACCAGTCTCGGCGTTGCGGTCTCCGGCCCGGTGGCATTTCTTGCCACCGGTCAATGGCGAGTCGGCTACGCGGCCTTTGCGATAACTGCGCTGTTAAACGCCGGTCTGCTGCTGCTCGGCGTGCCACGTTCCCAGGTCGCCGACGAACGTGGCGACACATCCCCGGAGGAAAATAGCCGTCCGAATCGAGACGGGCTATGGCGCCCACGTGCGATCCGGGTCGTGCTGGCCGCAACCGGGATGGGGCTTGCCAGTGCCGCCTACTGGACGTTCTCGAGCGAGGCAGTCGTCACGCTGGGACACTTCGATCAGACGGTGGCCAATATCGTCTGGATTCTGATCGGCGTTGCAGGCCTGGCCGGCGGGTTGGCGGGGGACCTCGTCAAACGCTTCGGCCTCAACGCCGTTCATCGCGGTTCGCTCGGCGCGCTGGCGCTCTCGCTCTGTCTGCTCGCAGTGATGCCTGCCAGTCTCCCGGCGATGCTCGTCTCGGCGGCGCTTTTCGGTGGCGCTTACATCATGCTCACCGGCGTCTACCTCGTCTGGGGTATCCGGCTCTACACGGATCGGCCCGCCATCGGCCTCGGTTTGCCATTTCTGATGATCGCCGTGGGCCAGATCCTCGGCTCGCCGCTGGCGGGCTATCTGATCGGCAGCCGAGGGTACGCCTTCTGCTTCATGGCCTTTGCACTGATTGCCATGACGACGATGCTGGCCGGATACCGGGCAGACGAACCGCGGAGCGACGCGGAAACGGATCAAGGTGATCCCTCTCGGCGGGATGTGCCGCGAACCCCGCATCCTCCGATCCATCGCTTCTACATGCCGGCCATGCCGCCGCTGGGGTTGATCGAGAAGATCGGCCGGAAGTTCAACGGCGGGGTTGGCTCCGGCTCTGACAGACGTTGAAGCCTTGGATCGGCGGCTCTGAGCGGATCAGTCTCCCAGCATCGCTTCCACGACACTCGCGTGTTGCAGCAGCACCGCATCGTCGCCCTGAGGCCGCGACAGCATCAGGCCGATCGGCAGGTCGGCACCGACCGGGAAGTAGGGCAGCGAGATCGAAGCCGCGTCGAGATAGTTGAAGACGCTGGTATTACGCAGCGCCAGCCGGTTCGCCCGCTGGAACGCGGCGGCATCGTTTTCGAGTTCGGCTCGCTTTGGCGGCAACGTCGCTACCGTCGGCAGCAGTACGGCGTCGAAGCCGCTCATCTCGGCCACGAAGCGCCGCTGCCAGCCGGCTCTCGGCCATAGGCGCTGGAGGTAATCTGCGGCGCTGATATCCCGACCGCCGTTCAGACGCTCGGCGATCAGCGGATCGTAGTCCGCCTCGGCTTGCGCGAGCTGCTCGCGATGCAGCGCTGCCGCTTCGGGCACCACCAGGCCACCTTGCTGATTGATCGCCAGGGCACCGTCGACCGCTGCCATCGACAGTCGCTCGACGTGGCAACCCTTGGCTTCGAGCGCGGCCACGGCCGCTTCGAAGCCGTCGCGGACGGCGTCGTCGAGTTCGCTCAACAACCCGCCTTCGGCAATCGCCAGGCGTAGTGGCCGCGGAGCGGCGTCCAGCGCCGGCATCGGTCGATCGGCCAGCACCGACCACAGCCGCGCACAGCAGTCGACGCTGGGTGCGATGGGGCCGACGCAATCCAGGCTCGGCGCGAGCGGATAGGCGCCTTCACCCGGCACGCTTTCCTGACTCGGCTTGAACCCGGTCAGCCCGCAGAAAGCGGCGGGAATCCGCAGCGAGCCTCCGGTGTCACTGCCCAGCGTGGCCGCAGCCAGGCCACAGGCGACCGAAGCCGCGCCGCCAGAGGTCGAGCCGCCGGTGATGCGCTCGGCGTCGAAAGGATTGGGTGGGGTGCCGTAGTGTTGATTGAGCCCGAGCCCTGAGAACGCAAACTCGCTCATGGTGGTGCGTCCGGTCAGCAGCGCACCAGCGCGACGCAGGCGGGCGACCGAGGGCGCATCCACTATGGCCGGCGCGCTATCACGCAGCACCTTGGAAGCGGCTTTGGTCACCTCGCCACGAACATCGAATAGATCCTTGATGCTGATCGGAACGCCGCCCAGCGACTCGCTAGGATCGATCCGCGTCAGCCGATCACGCAGCTTATCGACATCGAAGTCGATGAAGGCCGCAGCGGTGACGTCGGCTTGCGATTGTGCCCGCTCGATCAACGCTTCGAGCGCTTCCACGGGAGTGAATTCGTCGCCTTCGAACGCCGCCTGCCAGTCCGCCAGGCGACGGTGGCGCGGAGGCTTGGTCCAGAACGCTCTTGCGCTATCGAGGCCGCTCATTGCGCCACCTCGAGTTCAATGATGGTGTAGCTGTGACTCAATCGACGATTCAGGATCGGGTCATTGAGCGTCATCGAGAAGCGCGGGCTGGGGCGAATGCCGCCGATGGCCGGCACCGTTCCGCACAGCAGCAGCGTGTTGGGCGTCAGCGATTCGCCCTGCTTGAGAGCGGCCGGCAGTTTGGCCAGCAGCGTATCGACGTCGAGCAGCTCGGCGAGGGTGCCTTGCTGATAGGCGACGACCGCGCCGTTCTCCTCGATCTCGCTCGAAAGTTCCAGCGAGTCCCAGTGGTCGCGGATCTCTTCCAGCGCCCAGGCCTGCGTGGCGACCGGCTTGGCACAAAGCTGCTTGGACTCGGCCACGCCCACGGCTTCCAGCTTGCGGTCGGTGTGGTCGGACGCCAGCGTCACCCACAGCCGACCTTCGCTATCACTGACCAGACAGACCTCGGCTTCGCCGGAGCCTTCGCCGCCGAGCATTTCGACGTCCGGCGCCTGGGTCAGCAGTTGGGCGCTGGCGCGATAGAACAGCGGCACGCTCGACGGCGGCTTGACGCCGAGCTCGGCCAGCTCCTCGATGTGGTGCTGAACGCCGGCCTGATCGCGACCGGCCCAGCCGGCGATCGCCAGATGCCGGGGCGAGAGGGTGAAGGTGCCTTGCGGTGTTTCGAAAGTCAGCATGAGATCGTTTTCCTGTTCATTAAGTGCGTCATTGAGCGCGTCAGTCAGGGCGTCAATGAATGAGAGTCATAGCGAGTTGGGTAGCCACAGCGCGATGCTCGGGAATATCACCAGCAGCGCGGCCATCAATAGCATGGCGACGATGAACGGCAGGGTGCCGACGATCACGTCCGAGAATGGCTTGCCGCGCCGGGCGGCCTGAACGATGTAGAGGTTGAGGCCCACCGGCGGGGTGATCAGGGCCATTTCGACGAACAGGATCATGATGATGCCGAACCACACCTTGTCGAAGCCGGCGGCCGCGATCAGCGGCGTGACGATGGGGATGGTGATCACCATCAGCGACAGCGTCTCGATGAAGAAACCCAGCACGATGAACAGCGCGATGACCGCCAGCAGCAGGCCATACGGCGAGAGATCGTAGGTGTTCAGCAGCGTGGTCAGTTTTTGGACCAGTCCTGACGAGGTCAGCGCGAAGTTCAGAAACGAGGCGGCCAGAATGATGAACAGCAGCATCGAGGTCGTCTTGACCGTACCGTCGAGCGCGGCCATCAGCATCGGGCGATCCAGGCGTCGGTTGGCGGCAGCCAGACCTAGCGAGACGATGACGCCGACGGCGGCCGCTTCGGTGGGCGTGGCCCAGCCGAGATAGATCGAGCCGACGATCACCGCGAACAGGATCAACAGCGGCGCCAGGAACGCCAGACTGCGGAAACGCGCCTCCCAACTGGCGACGTTGCGCGGCCCACCGAGGCTCGGCTTACACCAGCACAGCGCCAGCGCCACCATCATGAACAGCAGCGACAGCCCCAGACCGGGCACCAGCCCCGCCATGAACAGCCTGGGAATCGATGTTTCGGTCAGGAATCCGTAGACGATCAGGTTGATCGACGGCGGAATCAGAATCCCCAGCGTGCCGCCGGCCGCGATGCTGCCGCAGAAGAGTCGGGGATCATAGTTGAGCTTCTCGCCCTGCGGCAGTGCCACGGTGGAAATCGTCGCGGCGGTGGCGACCGACGAGCCCGATGTCGCCGAGAACAACGCGGCGGTGGTGATGTTGGCGTGAATCAGGCCACCCGGCAGCCACGACAGCCAGTGATCCATGGCGCGGTAGGCTTTTTCGGCGATACCGGCACGCACGATGATCTCGCCCATCAGCACGAACAGCGGAATCGCGATCAGCAGGAAAGAATCTGCCGCCGACCACAGGTTCTGCCCCAACGCCTTGGTCAGGGGGAAGAAGGAGAAGAACTGATCGACACCGAAGGCGAGCAGAAACAGCGTGACTGCCACCGGAATGCCGGCCAGCAGCAGCACCAGAATCCCCACCGAGAGAAATCCGAGCATTAGCGTGACTCCTCGGTAAGTGGCGCTTCGGAAGATTCGCCGTTATCCATACCGATCAGCGCATCGAGCGTCGTCGTATCCCGCTGGCACAGCGCGACCAGCACCCTCAGGCCGATGACGCTGGTGGTGAAGGCAAACCAGCAGTAGCCGGCAGCCCATAACAGTTGCGGGATCCACAGCGGCGTCGCCAACGGCGTGTTGGCGGTCGAATCATTGGCCAGCGATTTGGCCAGTACCGGATAGGCATTCAGCGCGATCGTCCACGCCACCAGATTGAGCGCCAACAGTGACACGATATTGAGGGTGTGCTGAGACCACGGCGGCAGTCGGCCGTGGACGACATCGATACGGATATGCGCTCGCTCGAGCAGTGTATGAGAAATTCCCCAGGCCGAGAGTACGGCCAGCACGTAGCCCGAGTACTCGTGGACACCGGCGAGCGAGTGTCCGGCCAGCTTGCGCAGCAGGATCTCGACGCCGATGAAGATGACGACTGCCAGCAGGGCGAGTCCGATCGCGCGCGCGGCGAGTCGGGACAGGCCGCGGGTGAAACTCACCAGCCCGTCCAGACCCTGGATCAATGGTGACATGAGAGAGTCCTGTCCATCAGTGATGGGAGCCGCGCGTGTCGGCCGTTGCCGACCGACGCGCGCGACCGGTGGTCAGGGCGCTTTGGCCTGCAGATCGACGATCTTGCCGACGCCGGCGTTCCACTGCTCGAGGGTATCGGCATCGACGCGGCCGGCCCAGGCCGGCAATACGACGTCTTCGAGGGCCTTATGAGCGCGATCGACATCGGCCTGGGTCGGCTTGACCAACGTCATGCTGGCCGGTTCGCCGGCTGCACACTCTCCTTGTCCCGTCAGGCAGGCAATACCGCGCTGGGTTTCGGTCTTGGCGTTCGTCCACACCGGTGCGGTGAACTGCTTGTCGACCTGGTCCTGGATCAGTTGCTGCTCGTCCGCGCTCAGGCTGCTCCATTTATCCTGATTGACGGCGGTAATGACGTAGTCCCAACCGCCGATGGGCAGCGGCAGCATGTGGCTCGATACGTCGTACCAGCCGGCGCTGTAGCCGGACATCGAACCGGTGACGGCGCAGTCGATCACGCCCCGCTCGAGCGATCCGGGTACCTCGTTGAAGGCGATATTGAGACTCTGCGCGCCGAGAGCCTGGAGGAATTCACCGGTGGAACGGCCGCTGCCGCGAACCTTCTTGCCCTCGAGATCGGAAAGACCCGAGATCGGCGTATTGCAGAACAGCACCTGAGCGGGGTAGGGAACGATCGCCAGCACGTGGCTGTTGAAGCGTTCGTTCATCGCTTTCTCGGCGATCGGACGGAAGGCATCCGCTACCGCTCGCGCCTTGTCGGTGTCGGTCGTCATCATCGGCAGATCGAGACCTTCGAGCTCCGGCGCATCGCTGACGGTGTAGTCACCCACCGTCATGCCGACGTCGAACAACCCGTCGCCGAGGTAACGGAACACGTCGCCACTGGCGATGCCCATCTGATCGAAGCTGGTGACTTGGGTAGTGATGTCGCCGTCGCTGGCTTTCGGCAGCGTCTCGCTCCAGAACGGCTGCTCGAACTTCTGGTGCAGTTCGAGACTGCCCCAACTGCCGACGACGTTGAGTGAGGTCTCCGCCATGGCGGGGGTGCAGATGACAGTGGCGGAAAGGACGGTTGCCGCAAAAGCAGCGACCGGCTTGCGCCAGCTGGCGCGGGGGTGGACGTTGGAGATCATGGGTTCAGCCTCTTTTTTAGCGTTGTCTTTAGCGTTGTCTTTAGCGTTGTCAGGAGATTGGCACTATCTACAAATCGCCACCGCCTCCGAGGTCGGCAGCCGTTGGGGTGCCCGATCGGCTCGGGCTAGCCGTACTTCTAGTTCTAGCCGTGCTCCTAGTTCTAGCCGTACTTCAGCCGATGATTGGGGATATCGGTGATCAGCATATGCCCCGGACTGTGGGTGATCACCAAGGGCAATCGTGCGGCTTCGATGGCGGCCTGGGGCGTCACGCCGCAGGCCCAGAAAACCGGTAACTCGTCGTCGTGGATAACCGGCGCGTCGCCGAAATCCGGCCGGGCCAGATCGGCGATGCCCAGCGACGCCGGCAGGCCGATATGCACCGGCGCGCCATGGACTCGCGGCATGTCCGTGGTGATCTGAATGGCGCGAATGGCGTCGGCCGGTCTGAACGGGCGCATCGACACGACCAGATTGCCGCCGAACGGGCCGCTGGGTTCGAGAGGGACGTGAGTACGATACATCGGCACATTGCGGTCGAGCTGGATGTGGCGGACTTCGAGGCCGTCGGCGATCAAAGCATCCTCGAACGAGAACGAACAGCCGATCGAGAAGGTGACGAAATCGTCCTGCCACAGATCGGCGATGTCCGTGGGCTCCGCGCTCGAGATCCCGTCGCGATAAAGTCGATACCGCGGCACGTCGTGGCGTAGATCGATATCGGCGCCGAGCGAGCGCGGATGCGGGTCGCCCGGGTCGGTCACGCCCAGCAACGGGCAGGCGCGGGGATTGCGCTGACAGAAACGTAGAAAGTCTTCGGCGTAACGGGCGGGGAGGATCACCAGATTGGCCTGGGCGTAACCCGGCGCAAGTCCGCTGGTGTGTCGCTGCCACTGGCCGAGACGAATGGCCTGACGAGCAGCGAGCGGTCGTGATAGATCGGTCGAGGCGGTGGTCATGTCGATGACTCGGTTGTGATTATGCCTTCGACAATAAAAAGCTACTGCTGATAAGGCAAATCGATTTTTTTGATTTCAGTTGATCGGAATAAGCTTTCATGCTTCGCCCGCTCGGTATGCGGCGTGTTGCGCTGCTGATCGAGTCGCGCTATCTCGATCGCCAGCTCCGTGATGCCTTCGGCCAATGATTTATCCAGGTGTTGAGGCCAGGAGGCGGTGAACTCGAGTTCGGGCAGTTCGATGGGGAGTTCGATCAGCTTGCCTTCCGCCAGCTCGTCCTGTACCAGGCGCGGGGGGATGGCGCCGAGCCCCAGGCCATCCAGCGTCATCCGCACGATCGTCCATAGCGAGCTGGAGCAGTGCAGCTTGAGGTGCTCGAGTTTGTGCTGATGAAGCAGCGAGCCGAGCTCGCGATAGGGACGGCTGTCTCGGGCGAAGGTGATCAGCGGTATCCCGCGCACTCGATGCAGCGAAAAGTGGTCTGGATCGAGTCCGAGACGTGGGCTCGCGATCAGGCCCATGGTGTAGTGGCAGAGAAAGCGGTTGAACACTTCCTGAACGTTGACCGGACCCATCAGAAACGCCATGTCGACATCGCGATTGTGCAGCTTGGCGGCCAGCCCCGGCGAGCTGTCGACTTCGAGCTCGAGCGTCATCTCCGGAAAGCGACGCGATAGTTCGGCTAGAAACGCGGGTAGCCAACTGTGGGCGATCGACTCGACGACGCCCAGGCGCAGCGTGCCCTGAAAGGGCGTGGCCAGCTCCAGCATGGTCATGGCTTCCTCGCGAGCTTCCATCAGTCGCAGGGCGTGACGGTGAAACTGGCGCCCTTTCGGCGTCGGCTTGATCGGCCGCTGGGTGCGCTCCAGCAAGGATTCACCGACGATCGACTCGAGTCGGGCGATACGGTCGGATACCGACGGTTGGGTCAGATGCAGGTGGCGAGCGGCCAGTCGGAACGATCCCAGGCGTACGATCCAGACGAAGGCTTCGATTTCCTTGAAGTCGAACATGGCAGGCTCGCTCGGGTCTCGGTGGGCGCAAACAACGCGGAACACAACGTCTGCCAGTATTGCATGGATGACCAAGTGGAGGAGATGCGCGATTTCCGCCATGGTCGGATGTCCGCATGCGCTTCGGGCCGCTACAATGGGTCACCCGTTCTGCGCGGGGCGTGGCCGAGCCGCTTCACAAGAGTCGCTTTACGCTTCACAAGAGCCTTCACGTCCGTGCATCGTCATCTGACCGTGACACCTCGACTCACGCCGACCGTCATCTTTCGCTGTATCACTCCAGCCGGCATGTGTCGCTCAACTTCTGCCCGACGCGGTAGCCAGATTGCCCGCGAGGCGAACAGACGAAAAACAGGAGCGCTCGATGAGCCAGGATTACCCGGACGACAATTTTCCCGCCAACACCGATCACCGCCGCCGCCATTCCGCCAACGTGGTCGATGGCCCCGGCAAGGCCGCCAGCCGTGCGATGCTGCGTGCGGTGGGCTTCACCGACGAGGACTTCAAGAAGCCGCAGGTGGGGATCGCCTCGACCTGGAGCCGCGTGACGCCGTGCAATAGCCACATCAACGTGCTGGCGGAAGCCGCCAGTGACGGTGCCGATGCCGCCGGTGGCAAGGGTGTGATTTTCAATACCATCACTATCTCCGACGGAATCGCCAACGGCACCGAGGGCATGAAGTACTCGATGGCCTCGCGCGAAATCATCGCCGATTCCATCGAGGCCGTTTCCGGCTGCGAAGGCTTCGACGGCGTCGTTGCCATCGGCGGCTGCGACAAGAACATGCCGGGCTGCATGATCGGCCTGGCGCGCCTCGATCGCCCCAGCATCTTCGTCTATGGCGGTACCATTCAGCCCGGCGCCGGCCACACCGATATCGTCTCGGTGTTCGAGGCGATGGGCGCCTATTCCCAGGGCAACATGTCACGGATAGAGGTCAAGCAGATCGAGGAAACCGCGATTCCGGGGCCGGGTTCCTGCGGTGGCATGTATACCGCCAACACCATGGCTTCGGCGATCGAAGCGATGGGCATGAGTCTTCCCAACTCCTCGGCGCAGGAAGCCGTCTCGCAGACCAAGAACGACGACTGCCGCGCTGCCGGCGAAGCCGTACTCAAGCTGCTCGAGCTGGATCTCAAGCCTTCCGACATCATGACCCGCAAGGCATTCGAGAACGCCATTACCGTGGTCATCGCTCTCGGCGGGTCGACCAATGCGGTGCTGCACCTGCTGGCGATCGCCAATACCGTCGGCGTCGAACTCTCGCTGGATGATTTCACCGAAATCGGCAAACGCGTGCCGGTGCTGGCCGACGTGCGCCCCAGCGGCCACTACATGATGAGCGAGCTGGTGGCGATCGGCGGTATTCAGCCGCTGATGAAGATCCTGCTCGATGCCGGCATGCTGCATGGCGACTGCATCACCGTGACCGGCAAGACGCTGGCCGAGAATCTGGCCAGCGTGAAGCCGTATCCGCTGGATCAGAAGATCATCAAACCGTTGGATGCGCCGGTCAAAACGAGCAGCCACCTGCGCATTCTCTACGGCAATCTGGCACCGGAAGGCGCGGTGGCCAAGATCACCGGCAAGGAAGGCACGCGCTTCACCGGTCGCGCTCGCGTCTTCAACTCCGAGGAAGAAGCCCAGGCGCGGATCAACGATCTCACCGTGGTCGCCGGCGATGTCGTCGTCATTCGCTATGAAGGCCCCAAGGGCGGCCCCGGCATGCGCGAGATGCTGACGCCGACCTCCGCGATCACCGGGCGCGGTCTGGGCGACAAGGTGGCGCTGATCACCGATGGGCGCTTCTCCGGCGGCAGCCACGGCTTCGTGGTCGGTCACATCACCCCGGAAGCCTTCGTCGGCGGCCCCATCGGCCTGATCGAGGACGGTGACGAGATCACCATCGACGCCGAAAACGACGTCATGACCCTGCATATCGACGACGCGGAAATGGATCGTCGCCGAGCGGCCTGGAAGCGCCCGGCTCCGCGCTATACCCGCGGCACCCTGGCCAAGTACGCCAAGACGGTCAGTTCTGCTTCTCTGGGTGCGGTCACTGATCTGCCCGAAGCGCTGGAAGACTGAGCCATCCGGCCAGCAACCGTTGCACCAACGGAATCGACGCCTCGATGCTTTCAGCACCGGGGCGTTTTTTTACCTCCGGGACCCGCCGGAGGTCAGCTGTCGTTGTCCCGCGTTAACGTGCGGATCTCATGACCTCTCCTATACTGCGGATACGAATGGCGCAACAGGGAGACGCGTGATGTTACCGAAAAGGATGATGAGTGCCGGTATGGGATTGGCGCTGAGCATGATGCTGATCGCTGGCAACACAATGGCGCAGGAGCTGGACGAACAGGGCGATCCGGATAAGTCGTCGGGGTCACAGGTCGATGAGCAGGAAAGGGCTCATGAAACCGATGCTCAAACCCAGGGCGCCCCCAAACTGGCGAAGGAGTGTCGTGATCTCGCGCTGAAAAAGGAGGATAACGCCGAGGAGATGGAGGGGTTGTCCATCTACGGAACTAATGCCAAGGATTACCAGAAAGGCGAGAAATATGAACTCCTCGTCGACCTGCTGGGTGAGGGAAACGCCAAGTACAATCTGACCTGCCAGATCGATGCCGAGGGCAATCTGAGTTACGACGGCATGGATAAGTCGTCGACCGTCAAATCCAGCCCGGCTCCCGCTTGAGGCTGCCTAGCGTGCTACGAGAACGGCCCCTTCGCGGGGGCCGTTGGCGGTTTTCAAGTATTACGTCTCACGCCGATTTCGCATCCAGGCAATCAGCCCCCCACTGAAAAGCATCTCTATCTGCCGCGGCGTCAGCTGATGGGTTAGCTGCATCCGCTTGCTGCCGACCTTGGCATCGATCCTGTCGCCGTTCTCCAGGCTTTCGCGCAGATGTTCGAGCGCGATGTCGCTGCCGATGTCGAGCGAGTCGTAATCATCGGTATCGGAAAACGTAAGCGGTAGCACGCCGAAGTTGATCAGGTTCTGCTGGTGAATCCGCGCAAAGCTTTTGACGATGACCACCCTCAGGCCCAGGTAGCGTGGGGCGATGGCGGCATGCTCGCGACTCGATCCCTGTCCGTAGTTTTCGCCTCCAATGACGATGTGATCGCCGCGCTCCCTGGCCTGATCGGGATAACCGTCCATCACGCCACGGAAGGCGAATTCGGCGATCTTGGGGATGTTGGAACGATAGGGAAGCACCTCACCGCCAGCAGGCATGATTTCGTCGGTGGAAACGTCGTCACCGGCCTTGATCAGTACCGGAAGCGTCAGGCTCTCTTCGAGCGGCTCGAAATCGGGTAGCGACTCGATGTTTGGCCCTTTGATCAGATGAACCTTGCGCGCCTTGGCTTCTGTCATTGGGGCGATCAGGGTATCTGTGTTGACGATCGGATCGTCGGGCGCGTCGATGCGAGGGTAGGGGATGTCGAGCGTGCGCGGGTCGGTAATCATGCCTTTGAGGGCCGAAGCGGCAGCGGTTTCCGGGCTGCATAGGAACACGCGATCCTCTTGGGTGCCGGAACGGCCGGGAAAATTGCGCGGCACCGTACGCAGGCTGTTGGTATCGCTGGCGGGCGCTTGGCCCATGCCAATGCAGCCGTTGCAGCCGGCCTGATGTAGTCGCGCGCCGGCACCGAGCAGACTGAGCAGATGACCATCCCGCGTGAGTGTCTCGAGAATCGAGCGTGACGTCGGGTTGATCTCCAGCGATACCCGATCATCGATAGTACGATCCTTGAGCATGGCCGCCGCGATGGCAAAATCCCGATAGCCGGGATTGGCCGAGGAGCCGATATAAGCCTGGGAAAGCGGCTCCCCGGCGATCTCGCGGACGGGAACGACGTTGCCGGGGCTCGAGGGTTTCGCGATCAGTGGCTCGAGCGTGGAGAGATCGATCTCCTCGTGACAATCGTAGTCGCAGCCCTCGTCGGGTAGCAGTTCGCACCAGTCTTCGCCACGTCCTTCGGCCTCGAGAAAGGCTTTCACGGCTTCGTCCGAAGGAAAAACGCTGGTCGTGGCGCCAAGCTCCGCGCCCATGTTGGCGATGACATGACGATCCATCGCCGAGAGGTGTTTCAGACCGGGCCCGTAATACTCGATGACGCGGCCTACGCCACCGCTCACGCCGTGCCGGCGCAGCATCTCGAGAATCACGTCCTTGGCGCTGACCCAATCAGGAAGACGGCCGTCGAGCCGCACGCCCCAAATTTCCGGCATGCGGGTATGGAACGATTCGCCAGCCATCGCCATGGCGACGTCGATGCCGCCAGCGCCGATCGCCAACATGCCGATCGAACCCGCCGCCGGCGTGTGGCTATCGGAACCCAGTAGCGTCTTGCCAGGCTTGCCGAAGCGCTGCTGGTGGGTCGGATGGCTGACGCCGTTACCGGGTCGCGAGAACCACACGCCAAGGCGTTCGGCCGCGGTCTGCAGAAAGCGATGGTCGTCGGGGTTCTTGTTGTCTGCCTGGATCAGGTTATGGTCGACGTATTGGGCCGAGACTTCCGTCTTGACCCGATCGAGGCCCATCGCCTCGAGTTCCAGCATCACCATGGTGCCGGTGGCATCCTGAGTCAGCGTCTGATCGATCTTCAGCCCAATCGCTTCGCCTGACACCATATCGCCGCTGACGAGGTGCGATGCGATCAGCTTCTGCGTGATGTTCCGGGGTAGGTGACTCATGGTTGGCTCCCGTCGCGTTGAAGACTAGCCTCTTTAGTGTAGGAGACACCCGCGACCGTCATGGAGACTGACCATGGTCGTACCCTTGGAGTGCATCGAAACGGCGTGCCCCATAGGCGTCATTTCAGATACGCACGGGCTGCTGCGTGACGAGGCGCTGAGGCTGCTGGCGGACTGTCACCTGTTGATTCATCTGGGCGATGTGGGCGATCCGGTCATTCTCGAGCATTTGTCCGGACTCGCGCCCGTCTACGCGATCCGTGGCAATATCGATCGCGTGGGCGAATGTGCAGCGCTACCGTCGCATCGTCATCTGGTAGTCAATGGCAGGGCAATGCAGCTGGTTCACGATATCGCGGATATCGACGGAGGGATGGCATTCGAGGCCGTGCTCCACGGCCATTCACACAAGCCGCGCAACGAATGGCAGGAGAGCGCCGGTGGACGGCAGCTATGGTTCAATCCCGGTGCGGCAGGAAAGCGCCGCTTCCGCTTGCCGATCACACTCGGCAAGCTATGGATCGATGCCAGCGGTATCCATAGCGCAATTATTCACCTGCCGCTTTGAGCACGGCATCACTCGCTTTTGGGCGTGATCCGAGTCAGCGCGCCGTTACGCGAATCCGTCAGTACCCATAGCGCCCCGTCGGGGCCTTCCGTCACATCGCGCACCCGGCCGAGAGATTCCGCGAGGCGCTGCTCGCCGGTTACACGTTCGCCGTCGAGCGTCAGCCGGACCAGGCCGCCGGGCGAGAGCGAGGCGATAATCAAATTGCCTTGCCAGTCAGGAAAGCGATCGCCCTGGTAAAAGGTCATGTCGCCGGGCGCGATTACCGGATCCCAATAGTAGATCGGCTGTTCCATCCCCTCTTGAGCCGTCTTGCCTTCGCCGATCGGGGTGCCGTCATAATCCTCGCCGTAGGTGATGATCGGCCAGCCATAATTCTTGCCGGCTTCGGGGATGTTGAGTTCGTCGCCGCCCTTGGGGCCGTGCTCGATGGTCCATAGCTTGCCGGTGTCGGGATGCAGTGCCGCCCCCTGTATATTGCGATGTCCATAGGACCAGATCTCGGGAAGACCGTCTTCGCCGTCGGCGAACGGGTTGTCGTCCGGAATCGAGCCGTCCGCGAAAATTCTCACCACCTTGCCCAGGTGCGCTTGCGTGTCCTGGGCGAGCTGACGCGACTCGGGTAGCGAGCGCTCACCCAACGTCACGTAGAGACGATCCTCGTTATCCCACACGAGGCGAGATCCAAAGTGCTTGGTCGACGCCCAGGCTGGGGTCTGACGAAAAATGACCTCGACATCCTGCAGCGCGGTATGGTCCTGGGTCAGCGTACCGCGCGCCACGGAAGTGCCGTTTTTGCCGTCACCTCTCGGCTCGGCATAGCTGAAGTAGATCCGCCGGTTGTTGGCGAAGTCAGGATCGAGGGTTACATCGAGTAGGCCGCCCTGGCCACGGGCGTCGACCTCTGGCAGGCCTTCGATGGGTGCAGACAATGTGCCGCTCTGTAGATCGATGGCTCGCAGGCGCCCGGGACGTTCGGTCACCAGCGCCATGTCGTTGTCGACAGATGCCAGCCCCCAGGGATGCTCCAATCCTTCGACCACCGCTGTCAGCGTCAGCGCGATATCGTCATTGAGCGCGGGGGCGCGAGTCTGGTGTTCGAACGCGGGGGTCTGATCCGGTGCATTGGGCGGACCGCTCTGCACCGGCTGCTGGGCGAAGGCCTCGCCATTCAATGACAACAGCAGGGCGATGCTGGATGAGGTCACGAGATTTCGAAGCATATCGGTCTCCACAGCATGGGCTGGCAATACGGGGCTGTATCAAGGTTCTGTGTTGACTGTAGCAGCCTTCCCCCCAGTGGTGAGGCAGCGGCATGCGATCGATGGCACTCGCAGGGAGGTCGTTCAGTTCAAAGATTGTCGACAAACACTGCCTGAAGTTGATAGGAGTTGATATAATTAGCCTTTTATCGGAGTTCAATCTTGTCCGCTGATTCTCCCGCGCCACGCTTTTCCCCTCCCATATGGATGCGATGGTTGCTGCTCATACTCGGCTGTGTTCTCGCCAATCGCTTGTTGAACGCGGTGCATATGCCGGCAGGCGGGTTCATCGGGCCCATGGCGATATCGATCACCTATGGCGTAATGGTCGGTGGTCTGGAACTGCCTCGCATCGGCTTCAAGCTCAGCCAGGGTGTCATCGGTGTGCTGATAGCCCAGACGCTAACCCTGTCGGTGCTGTTCAAGATCCTCGATGCCTGGCCGGTGATGCTGATCGCCACGGCGATTACCCTGCTGTTGAGCTTGGGCGTGGGTATCGGGTTGGTGCGCTACGGCGGGCTCCCGGGCTCGACGGCCGCCTGGGGTACGACTCCAGGCGCCGCTGCCGCCATGGTGGCGATGGCGGAGGAGAGCGATGCCGATCCGCGGATCGTGGCGGCGATGCAGTACGTGCGCGTGGTCTGTGTGGTGTTGGTGGGAGCACTGGTCAGCCATTACCTTGGCGTGACGGATAACCGGGATGCGGGCCACGCCGCCAATCTGCCGGTCAGCCTGGGATATCTGGGTCACTTCGCCGTAACGCTCGCGGTCGTTGGCATCGGCGTGTGGATCTTCGATCGGCGGCTGCCGGCCGGTGCACTGCTGGGCCCCGTCGTGTTGGGTAGCGTCCTGCATCTGACCGGGATGATCACCATCGTGTTGCCCCAGCCACTCCTCGAGCTGGCTTACGGTGTCATTGGGATCTATGTGGGGCTGCGCTTCGATCGCGAGACGATCCGCAACATTGCCCGCGCGCTCAGCAAGATGATTTTCGCTTCACTGGTCTTGATCGCGCTGTGCGCGCTATCAGCCTGGCTGATGACGCTATTGATGCACACCCAGTTCATCACCGCCTATCTGGGGACCAGCCCTGGCGGTCTCGATTCGATGACGATCATCGCCATCGACACCCATGCCGATGTGGGGCTGGTGGTGGCACTGCAGACGTTGAGACTGTTCACCGTCGTACTAGTAGGGCCGGGAATGGCGAGGTTGGTGGCGCGTTTTGCCAGACCTTCGACGGTTTAGCTCCGAAACCAGCGCTGAGTCAAAGCTCCGAGGCCAGCTTAATCAAAGCTCCGAGGCCAGCGCTAAGTCAAAGCTCCACTGCCAGCTTAATCAAAGCTCCACTGCCAGCGCTTGTGGGTGCGTTTCGATGATTGAGGCGCCGGCGTGTGGCTGCGTACTCGGCTGACCCAGGCTTGCCGAGCTTCCCAGCGAATCAGGTAGACGGTTTCACCGTCGCGCAAGGGCGGGTTGGCGGGATCGATCAGCACGGCTTCGAACCAGCGTGAAAGGTGATACACCTGAAGTTTGCCGCTGACCGGGTGCGTGGCCACCTGGACGGCAACCTCTGCACCTCTGCCGCTGGTGGATGACATCGCGCTGGCGAGCCAGATCGGTAGGTGTTGTCGACGCTCCAAGATGAACACCGTCAGCAGTAGTACGGCACTCGCGGCTACCAGACTGGTGTCAGGCACCAGGTTCGGCCACTCGATCCATAGCGCCAGCGCAATGACGACGATGGCAAGCGGGATCGAGCGGGAGAGATGTCGACACACCAGTGCAAATGAACACGAGCCCAGGCCAAGTGCTATCTCTTCCGAGGTTAGATTGATCCATTGATCCATGGAGTCTCCCTGCTAATAAACGCGATAGCCTCTTGTCGGCGGGCAAATCGTCTTTTTATACGGTGGCTTCGAGGGCATCTGCCAATTTGAGCATTGCTGAGCAGAATACGGATCGCCAGTTCTGCTCTCCACATCAGAACGGTAAACAATTGCTGTCTTACGTAGCGATTTCAGCGATTGCTAATGCCATTTCCACTCGGACGAGAGGGTCGATCGCGATGCGTTGGATATTGATTGGCTTCGCAACTATGGACACTAGGCTTTGTACGGAAACTGCCTGTGCTCGACCATACGGCGTTAAAAATCAGCTCAAAGTACTCATTTACACCCCGTAAACTCCGTCTCTTCGCTGATTTTTGCCTTGCCTGGTCATCGCTCGCCGACTTTTCGTACAAAGCCTAGGTGTGAGAGCGATCGTCTTCGGACGGCTGGGGGGAATACTGAAACGGGGGGAATACTGAAAACGCAAAGCCCGATGCTGGGATCGGGGCTTTGCGATTTTGAGGCTATGGGACGTGGCAGTTACTGCTGGGTCTTGAAGTACTTGGCGTAGATTTCGTCGTAGGTCCCATTTTGCTTCAGCGTCGCCAGGGCGTCGTCGAAGCGCTCGGCGAGATCCTTGTCGCGCGGACGGAAGGCGATACCGAAACCTTCACCGAAGTATTTCTCCGGTTCGCTGATCATATCGCCGACGCTGACGTAGTCGCCATCCTTGCTATCCAGCAGTGTGGACTTGCCAACCGGGAAGTCGAGGAAGGCGATGTCGACGCGCCCGGCGTCCATGTCCAGCACCAGATCGTCGGCCGTGGCGTAGCGACTGATATTGGCATCGTCGCCGTACATGTCGGTTACGTAGTTATCCTGCAATGTCCCGCGCTGGACACCGATGGTCTTGCCTTCGAGCGACTTGGGATAGGTCGTTTCGATACCGCTGTCGGCGGCGGCGAACCACGCGGAGGGCGGCTTGATGTACGGATCGGAGAACAGCACGGTCTGGCGGCGTTCGTCGTTGATCGTCATCGAGGACATGATCGCGTCGTACTTGCGTGCCAGCAGGCCGGGAATGATGCCATCCCACGATTGTACGACCCACTCGCAGTCGGCGTTGATCTGCTCGCACAGGGCGTTGCCGAGTTCGATATCGAAACCGGTCAGATCGCCATCCGGCGTGCGGTATTCCATCGGCTCGTAAGGCACATCGACACCGATACGCAGCTGTTCGGTATCCTGGGCCTGGGCGACACCCGCGATCAGCGCGGCGCCGAGCAGGCTGGTAGTCAGCAGTTTTTTCATGGATCGCTTCTCTCTTGTGATACGTGTGTTCTTGTGTGTTGAGACTCGGTCCCGGTTCGTTCGCTGCGGTCTTGACCAGCGAATACGACTGGTCAATCTGAGTGGCGATCGTTCCGCGACATCCGACGACAACCGCAGCATAACGAAAGCTTACACGATTGAATATAACGGCAATCAACGCCTGATTCACGGCGCCAACAGGTAGCCGCTTCGGTGACTGCGATGGCCGGCGATATCGGCGACGATCATGCCGGCGGTAGCCATGCGGCGCTGGCTGCGGGCGTAGAACATGCCGGCCTGTGGTGCATGAATCGGCTCGACGCGATCACTGATCGGATCGATGATTTCGGCGATGAGCTGTCCGGCTTCGATCGCCACGCCGGGCTTGGCATGAAACACCAGCAACCCCCCGATCGGCGCATGCAGAAAGTCCATCGCCGCCAGCTCGGTGGGGGGATAGGCCAGTTCGGGCAGTGGCGGTGCTTCTCCCGTGACCAGCCCGAGATGCCGGAGCCAATCGATGATCGCCTGAGCATCGTGGCCGGCGAGATCGTGTTCGACATCGCACTGACCGCGTAATTCCAGCGTCACCGACTGGCAGCCGTAATCGATCGGGAAGCGGTCGCCAAATACCTGCTGCAGCTGTTCCCATACCAGCGTGAAGCATTCGTCGAACGACTGTCCGCCGGAATCCGTCGCCAGCATGTTGGCCTTGGAGCCGAAGTAGCGCGCCAGCGGCTCGAATACGGGCCATGCCGCCGGCGTGGTGTAGAGATGCTCGACGGCGTCGAAGTCGCAGTGGAGATCGAGCACGAAATCGGCGCGGCAGGCCAGGCGCTGTAGCGTCAGGCGCATCGATTCCAGCGTGGTGAGCGGCCCGGTTTTCGTAAGAGCCGCGTCGAGCGCGGCCTCGAAGTGATCGCGAATCACGTCGCGGTTGTGCGCGATATCGTCATTCAATTCAGACGCCAACGTCTCGACGATGCTGTCGGCGACGCTGGCGTAACGTCGATTGAAGTTGGTCAGGCTCTCGAAATCGTAGCGGCCGAGCGGGGTATCCATCAGCTGCTGATCGAGCCCCACCGGGTTGGCGACCGGCACGATGGTCACGCGGCAGGCCAGCTGGCCCTGGGCTTCGAGTTCGGCCAGGCGTTGCTTTAGGGTCCACGCCACCAGCATGCCGGGCAGCTCGTCGGCGTGCAGGGATCCCTGCACGTAGATGTGGCGTTCGGCATCCGCCGGGCCGAAATGAAAGCTGTCGATATGGCGTTCGGTGCCGGGCACCGGACTGATCAGGGGATGCTTCTGGTGTTCCACGACGCTTCCTCGGCTCGAGAATCAGAACGCCCGGCCGCCGACAGTGAACGCCAGCGAACCGGGCGGGGAGAGGGCTGGATTATTCGGCGCAGTCCTGCTCGCTCGGACGCACGGATAGATCGTAGTCGAAGTATTGATCCATCAGCTTGTCGTAGGTGCCATCGGCATAGACTTCGCAGATCGCCTTGTCGAACTTGGCTGCCAGTTCCTTGTCGCGCTGACGGAACGCCATGGCGGCGCCTTTGCCGAAGATCGCGGTCGGCGTCTTGATGCTGTCGCCGAGCTGCTTGTAGGGGCTGTCTTCCTTGCGGAAATCGATGGCGTCGTTGGCGATCGGGAAGTCTTCGAAGGTCAGGTCGAGACGACCGGACTTGAGGTCGTTGACCACGTCCTGGGAAGAGCCGTAACGATTGATGTCGAGCACGTCGCCGTACTCCTGGGTGACGTAGACATCGCGGATGGTGCCACGCTGCACGCCGACGGAAAGTCCCTTCAGCGACTCCTTGTCATCGATGTCGATATCGCGGTCGCGGGCGGTGATCCAGACGCTCGGCGTGTTGTAGTAAGGCAATGAGAACATCACCTGCCGTTCACGCTCCGGGGTGATCGCCATCGAGGAGAGAATGGCATCGTACTTGCGCGCCAGCAGACCCGGAATGATGCCGTCCCAGCTCTGTTCGACCCAACTGCACTCGAGGTTGGCGCGAGCGCACAGCTCGTTGCCGAGATCGATTTCGAAGCCTTCGAGATCGCCGTCTGCGTTACGCACGACGAAGGGTTCGTAGGGCACATCGATACCCAGACGAATGGCGTCCTTGCTCTCATCCTGCGCCATGGCCTGGCTGGAAATCGACCCGGAGAAAACGGCGCCGACGAGCAGGGCGCTGGTGATCCACTTGTTCATGAGGAATTCTCTTTTGTGTTTGGTGGTTGAGATGACGTGTCGTTGTGATCCTGACATGAGTGATCAGACGCCACGTGGACGTAGATGCGCCAGTAATCTCTTTTCGAGCTGTCGGAACGTGAACATGATGCTGAAGGTCAGACAGAGATAGACCAACGCGACGAAAATGAAGGCGTCGAACGGCGCATAAAAGCGGGCATAGACATAGTAGGCCGCACCGGTCAGGTCCATGATCGTGACGACGCTTGCCACTGCGCTTGCGTGCAGCATGAAGATCACTTCATTGCCGTAGGCCGGCAGTGCGCGACGAAAGGCGCTGGGCAGGATGATGCGTCGCATCATCAGTTTGCGCGACATGCCGTAGGCGCGCGCCGCTTCGATCTCGCCCTTGGCGGTATTCTTGATCGCGCCATGGAAGATCTCGGTCGTATAGGCGGCCGTATTGAGCGTGAACGCGATCAGCGCGGGGAAGAACGCCTGCTTGAACACCACCCAGAAGATGCTGTCCTGGATGCCGTCGAAGAAGACCACCCCGTAGTAGACCAGATAGAGCTGAATCAGCAGCGGCGTGCCCCGGAAAACATAGGTGTAGGCGTAGATCGGGAGCTTGATCCAGCGGCGCTTCGAGCCACGGCCGATGGCAAGCGGTACCGCCAGAATCACGCCGATCAGCAAGGAGAGAAAGACGAGCTGTACCGTAGTGACGAGGCCGCTCCAGTAGAAGCTCAGCGTATTGGCGGTAAATATCGCGTTGCCGGATAACAGTTCAGTGAACCAGCCGTTCAATTGTTCCATTCACTGGACTCCCCGAAGCCTGTGTTGTAACGCTTGGTCAACTTGGCAAAGCCCCACTCGGAAAGCGTGGCAATCAGCAGATAGATCAGCGCGACCGGGATCATGAACATGAATGGCTCATGCGTCGCCTTGGTGGCTTCGGCGGCGACACGAACCATGTCGGTCAAGCCGATGATCGAAACCAGCGCGGTGGTCTTGAGCAACACCATCCAGTTGTTGCCGATCCCCGGCAGGGCGTGGCGCATCATCAGCGGAAAACGTACGCGCCGGAACGCCAGCAGGGGGCTCATGCCATACGCACGTGCGGCCTCCATCTGACCCTCTTCTACCGCCTGAAAGGCACCGCGGAAGGTTTCGCCCATGTAGGCGCCGAAAATCAGCCCGATGGTAATGACACCGGCCACGAAGGCGTTGATGTTGATGAAAATATCGATGTCGAAGGCGTAATAGAGCTGATCGGTGAGCATGTTGATACCGATCTGGCCGCCGTAGAACAGCAGCATCATCAGCACCAGATCCGGCACGCCGCGCACCAGCGTGGTATAGAGCGTGCCGATAGCGTGAATCAGACGATTGCGCGACAGCTTGGCGCTGGCGGTCAACAGCCCCAGGATGACGGCCAGTATCAGCGATAGCACGGCCAGTTCGACGGTAACCAGAGCCCCCTCGAGCAGCCGCGGGCCGTAGCCTTGCAGGTCGATCATGATGGAATCCGCCTCAGTGCTTGGGCGCCAGGAATTGGCGCAGGCGCTCGGAGCGCGGGTTGTCGAGGACGTCGGCCGGCGCGCCGGTCTCTTCGACCACGCCCTGGTGCAGATAGATCACCTGACTGGAAACGTCCCGGGCGAAAGCGATCTCGTGGGTGACCAGGATCATGGTACGGCCTTCGTCGGCGAGACCGCGCATGACCTTGAGCACGTCGCCGACCAGCTCCGGATCGAGCGCCGAGGTCGGTTCGTCGAACAGCATGACCTCCGGATCCATCGCCAGGGCTCGAGCAATGGCGCCGCGCTGCTGCTGACCGCCGGACATCTGGGTCGGAAAGTAGTCGGCGCGATCGAGCAGGCCGACGCGATCGAGCAGGGCGCGGGCTTCGTCGATCGCCTGCTTTTTAGGTTTCTTGAGCACGTAGACCGGCGCTTCGATGACGTTCTCGAGCAGTGTCATGTGCGACCAGAGATTGAAGTTCTGAAAGACCATCGAGAGCTTGGCGCGGATCCGCTCGACCTGCTTCCAGTCCGTCGGCTCACGTCCCTGTTTGGTGGCGCGGAAATTGATCGCTTCGTTGTGAACGATCAGCTCGCCTTCGTCGGGCTGCTCCAGCAGGTTCATGCAGCGCAGAAAAGTGCTTTTTCCGGAACCCGAAGCACCGATCAGCGTGATGACGTCACCCTTGTGTGCCTGGAGAGAGATCCCCTTGAGCACCTCGTGGTCGCCGAAGCGCTTCTTGATACCCTGCGCTTCCAGGGGAATGGGGGTCGCGGCCATGATATTGTCCACCGAGTGGGTTGGCTGGCGGGAAGCGGCACGGCGTCTGATGGCCCGTCTTGCTGTCGATCGTGCCATCGTTCGATGACGCTGACGACGCCGACTCCCCGGCGAAAAATCCGGCGATTCTAGCAGTTTCGCCGTTAGGTTCCAGACAACGCCTGATCCGAGCGGCAGCGTGACGGGGAGATTAGAGGGTAATCGAACGGTAATTGATTGTTCATGTTAAGAAATCCTGAGACATGTTGTCGTTGTTGATCGAATCGCAAGTCGTCGTTGGTGAAGCAAAAATCGTTGGGTGAATCAAAGCCGCCGATGGTTGAATCAAAGTCGTTGGCGTTAGGACCAGAGACTTCATGAGTCAGCGCAAGCGTCTTCATGGCGAATCGGGTGGCTCACACGGGCGGACCAGCAACGCTGCTCGTGCATTCAGTTCGACGTTCGCATTGGGAAAGACCACTGTGAGCGGCGCTTTTTCCACGATGAAAGGCCCGATCTTCTCATCGTCGGCCAACGTCTCGCCGACCGCGAATTCGCTGAAGTTGGCCACGTCTTCGGCAAAGGTGAGACGGAAGGTGTCAGTCGTGCGCATCAATTCGAACGCGACCTGGAAGAAGTGAAGATCACCGGTGTTCCCGCTCGAGAAGGGGCGCCCTTCGGCAAGGGCGGCAAGCCAGTTGCGCATGTCCTTCAAGGTGTCGAGATCGTTGTCGCCGAAAGGACGTACCTTGCCCAGTTCCAGCGTGTAAGCCTCGGCTGCGTGGTAGTGGCGTGAATAGTGGGAGAAGGTCCAGCTGTGCTGATGTTGCAGCAATACCGCCTGAAGGCCGGCCGCCGCCAGCGCCGACCAGATCGATCGCGGCTGCGTTTCGGTATAGGGAACGACGGCGAAGCGCGGATAGTGGCTGTCGCGAATGGCGGTATGCATGTCGAGATGCAGCGGTCGGTCGGGATGTCTCGCAAAGAAAGCGTCGATCGCTCGCATCAGCTCGCGCGCCCGTTCGGGCTCATCGCCCGCCTGATCGCCCGTTTGATCGCAATCATGCCGGAACAGACGGTTGAGATTGGTCTTGATGAACCGCGTCTGGGCCCGAATCGAAGGAATGTTACCGAGGATGACCAGCAGCGGTGCCCCTAGCGTGAGGCGCCCGACCTCGAGGGCCGCAAGCAGCTCGCCGACCAGCTCGATCGGGGCGGTCTCGTTGCCGTGAATGCCTGCAGAGATCACGACGCTGCGGGCATCGGGAGCGACAATATCCGGCGTCAGCTCCAGGATGCCCTCGCCGTGAATTCGGTAGCGCCCGCCGGGCAAGCGGCCCTGTTCCGATATGCCTTGAGCGGAGAGCCCTGACGGGTCGTCGCACGCGGTCGATGCTTCGTCCAGTGTCGCCGACAGCCACTTATCCAGCATGACGCGCTCGCAGCAGCAACGTCTGAATGATGCACGAGGACAAGGGGAACAGTAAGGTCGGCACGGTAGACTCTCGCCAGTTTTCGGCTGCTATCAAGGAGCAGCCAGCTTACCCCGTTCGTGGTTCCCGGCAAGCTGCCTCGTCGATACGCTGAAAAAACGCGACCCGATCATGAAAACCAGAGTTGTGAAAACCAGATTGTAAAAACAGGTTCTGAAAATCTTCGGCTGGAAAGTCGGGTTTTGTCTGCTGCTGCGAGAAGTCGCCTCACGAGGGCTGATCCGGAATGCCCGCTCGCTGCGTGCCATTCCGGATTCGTGTCCTGTTCTGTCAGGCCGCTCTCAGACCGTTGCCAGGCGTCCGTCAGGCTTCACGCAAGCCCTCGGGTTCCGGTATAGAGGGTGTAGATCGAACGGCTTGCGGTCATCAACAGCCGGTTGCGATGCTCGCCGACGAAACACAGGTTGGCGCACACCTCCGGCAGCAGGATTCTGCCGATTCGATCCCCGTTGGGCGCAAAGATCGACACGCCGTCATGGCCTTTGCCGCCGGAGACCGCCGCCCACAGGTTGTCGTCCTGGTCCAGCGTGATGCCGTCGTAGGTTTCCGTATCCTGACTCGACACCACGGTTTCGCGGTTGCTGAGCGATTGACCGTCCTGAGAAAGCGTCCAGCGCGATACCGTTGCCGGTCGATCGGGGAAGTGCGAAGGCGCGGTGTCGCTGATGTAGAGCTGGCGCTTGTCGCCAGACAGCGCGATACCGTTGGGTTTACCCAGTTCGTCGGTCAACAGCTTGGGCGTGTCCAGGGTGTCGTCGATATAGTAAACCGCCGGTTTGAGCGCCAGCGGACGTTTCTCGCCTTCATAATCGACATGGGCACCATAACCAGGATCGGTGAAGATCACGCCATCGTTGGGCAGGATCACCAGGTCGTTGGGGGCATTCAAGGGCTTGTCCTGAAAGCGGCTGGCCAGCACGGTCGTGGTGCCATCCCACTCATAGCGTACGACGCGCGCCGGTGAATGCTCGCAGGCGACCAGGCGGCCATGGTGATCGAAAGCGTTGCCGTTGGAGTGACCGACGCCTTCGCGCAGCACGCTGACCTGGCCGGTCATCTCGTCCCAGCGCATCTGCCGGGCACGAGGGATATCGCTGAACACGGCGTAGCGGCCCACCGCGTTCCAGGCCGGGCCTTCCAGCCACAGGCCGTCCGACCAGTGGCGCTCGAGCGGCGTATTGAAGACATAATAGGATTTGAAGCGATCGTCCAGCACCTGCCACGCCTCGTCCGGGTAGCGAGCGGGTGGTTCGTTTGCCGTCTGGGCCAGCAGGCCGGGAGAAAAGGCGACGGATGCTCCGATCAATGCGGAATTGCGCAGTAGCTGTCGACGATCCAGGGTCATGGCAGGCTCCGAGTCAGGATACTGCCCCCACTATAGGACGCCTGTCAGGCGGTGCGAGACAGAGAGTCCTGAACGTCGACCAAAGCATGAGCTTCAGGGCGTTGGCTTCAGGTTCAGCTCGAGGCTTCTGCGAGATCGTCGGGTCGCTGGCAGACTTCGGGATCCTGGGAGACCTGGACCAGTTCGTCGACCGGAAATTGGAGTTCGCGTGCCTGTGATATCAGGGCCGCGTACGTGGGTTCGTCCAACGTGGGATCTCGTGAAAGTATCCACAGGTAGTCTCGATCGGGGCCGGCAACCAGCGCATGTCGATAACTTTCATCCAAGGCCAACACACTATACCCGGCATAGAAAGGCCCGAAGAAACTCACCTTGAGATGGCCGACACTGGGGTCGCCGACGAAACTGGCATGACCTTCAGCGCTTTCCCAGCGCTGTTCGACCGGATCGTAGCCACGGTTGATCACGCGAATGTCGCCGTCGTCACGGCGGCTGTACTCCGCCGTGACGCACTCGAGCCCTTCCTCGAAGCCATGGTCGAGACGCGCGATCTCGTACCATTGGCCCAGATACTGATCGATCTGAAAGTCGTTGACGGGCTGCGTTCCCTCGGGAACGCCCGTGCAACCCGCCAGCAACGTGAAGGGCGCAAGCCAGGTCAGACGCGGGTAACGGGGGAGTTTCGTCGGCAACAGCATGAGGGTCCTTCCTTTTACGGCTGTTGCTGAGAGTTTGCCGATGAGAAAAAGTTGCATCCAATCCCCTCGGGCTGATCATTCGCTGGGAACCAACCGCCTTGAATGGGCATCCAGCCATTAGCTAGCTCCTCGGGTTGCCATGTCCTGTCGGTAGGTCTTGGTCAGGGACTCCTTTTGAGTCACCCCTCCATCCGCGCCGGGCGGTGCCGGCTGCGGCTTAAGTCGGATGTCATTGGGTCTTCAACTGTGGTTACTTACGTCAATAATATTATCAATAATATTGACGGCGAGGTTGCCATGACAGATGACTCTCATAACGATCAGCAACACGGCGAGCGACACGACACGCCGGACGACGAGCGCCAGACGGGCCTCAATCAGGGGTTGGTGAATTACGGCGATGCCGGCTTCTCGCTGTTCCTGCGCAAGGCGTTCATCAAGGGGGCGGGGTACAGCGACGATGCGCTCAATCGCACCATTGTCGGGATCGTCAATACCGGCAGCGGCTACAACCCTTGCCATGGCAATGCGCCGCAATTGATCGAGGCGGTCAAGCGCGGCGTGATGCTGGAGGGTGGGTTACCGATCGAATTCCCCACCATCTCGATCGCCGAGAGTTTTTCCACGCCCACCAGCATGTATCTGCGCAACCTGATGTCGATGGATACCGAGGAGATGATCCGTGCCCAGCCGATGGATTCGGTGGTACTGATCGGCGGATGCGACAAGACGGTGCCGGCCCAATTGATGGGGGCGGCTTCCGCTAATCTGCCCATGCTCGAACTGGTGACCGGCGCGATGCTGACCAGTGGGCACCGCGGGGTCCGGGTAGGTGCATGCACCGATTGCCGTCGCTACTGGGGCATGTACCGGGGCCAGGAGATCGACGATCAGGAGATCGAAGAGGTCAACGCCAAGCTGGTCGGCAGTGTCGGCACCTGTTCGGTCATGGGGACGGCCAGCACCATGGCGTGTCTTAGCGAGGCGTTGGGTATCGCCTTGCCGGGTAGCGCCTCGCCGCCGGCGGTGACTGCGGACCGTATGCGCGTTGCCGAGGCGACGGGGCGGCAAGCCGTGATCAACGCGCGAGCCCGTGTGACGCCGGACAAGATCCTGACCGAGAAAGCGTTCGAGAATGCGCTGCGGGTGCTGCTGGCGATCGGTGGTTCGACCAACGGCATCATTCATCTGACCGCTATCGCCGGGCGTATGGGCATCGATATCGATCTGGCGGCTTTCGACCGCATGAGCCGAGAGACGCCGGTGCTGGTCGACCTCAAGCCGTCGGGCCAACACTATATGGAGGATTTGCATCGTGCCGGCGGGTTGCCGACCGTGCTGCGCGAATTGAAGCCGCTGCTGCATCTCGATGCCATGACCGTGACCGGTCGCACGCTGGGCGAAGAGATCGATGCGGTGCCGGCGTTCGAGCAGCAGGTGGTGCACCGATTCGACGCGCCGCTCTATCCGGCCGGGGGGATTGCCTTCGTGCGCGGCAACTTGGCGCCCGATGGCGCGATCATCAAGCAGTCGGCCGCCGATGCCAGACTGATGGAGCACGAAGGGCGCGCGGTGGTGTTCGAAGACGCCGAGGACATGGCCGCTCGAATCGACGATCCCGAGCTGGACGTGACGCCGGAGGACGTTCTCGTGCTCAAGCGTATCGGCCCCGTCGGTGCGCCGGGTATGCCCGAAGCCGGCTATCTGCCGATCCCGCGCAAGCTGGCCCGGCAGGGAGTGCGCGACATGCTGAGGATCTCCGATGGCCGCATGAGCGGGACGGCGGCAGGCTCCATTATCCTGCACGTCATGCCGGAAGCTGCCCTGGGCGGACCGCTGGCGCTGGTCGAGAATGGTGACAGGATTCGCCTGAGCGTGAGCGAACGACGGCTGGAGCTACTGGTCGACGATGCGGAACTCGCGCGCCGCCGGGAAGGTTGGCGACCAGTTGCGCTGACCGCCGAGCGAGGTTATCGCAAGCTGTTTCTCGAACAGATCACCCAGGCGGATCAAGGCTGCGATTTCACCTTCCTGCGCCCGCCGCACATCCAGCGGCGAGTGCCGAAGTAATGGCGGGCCGCTTCGCGGTCGTCAGGTCGATGAAAACTCTTTATGCCAAGATCACGTATTCCTGCAAGGAGAGCGTACAACTGTTGAGATCCTGACTGATCTATCGCTGGTCATGACGAGGGGGCTTAACGCTCGCCCCCTCGCCGCTCCCCCTCTTTTGGCACCACAAGACCGTGAAACCCTGACCGAGCAATCGCCTGCGCTTCGGGTCGGCGCGAAAGGGCGTCCGTGCCCAACGCGCCTCTTGCGACATCCCTGTCGCAAGCCCCGGCTTGGTGATCATCGTTCAGCACGGTCTTGGAAGGCGCTTGGGGTGGCAGTGGCGACGCACGGAGACTCTAAGGCCGACTACCGCTCAGCCGCCTTCTCGGAGCCGGTAGAGATGCAGATAACGCTCCTTCGACGGCTGGAGATGTCGGTAGCAGAGGCGGTGTAGCTCGGCGCGATCCTGCCGTTCGAGCGCGTCGATCATGGCGAGGTGTTCGTCGCGAGCGAGCAGAATGGACTGACGGTCGGTGGTGCCGATGAAGCGAATGGCATGCGCCTTCTGGGCGAACTCGTTGATCGTGTCCGACAGGTACTCGTTGCCGCAGGCCGCGAATAGCGTGCGGTGGAAGGCGATGTTGTGATGGAACACCGCGCGCAGGTCGCCGTTTTCCACGGCGGCACTGTGCTGCGATTGAACGTCGGTCAACGCGTCGATCAGCGAGGCGGGTGCCGGCATCGGAATACGATCTGCAGCGGCCTCTTCCAGCAGTTCACGCATGACATAGATCCCTTCCACCTCTTCCGGCGTATAGGATTTGACGAACGCGCCGCGATTCTTGATGCGTTCCACCAGCCCGGCGTTCTCGAGCTGAAATAGCGCCTGACGCACCACATGGCGCTTGCCGGCGAAGCGTTGCATCAAGTCTTCCTCGACCAGCCGCTCCTTCGGGTGCGCCCGATTCAGCACGATATCTTCCTCGATGGCCGAAACGATGTCATCGACGCTCACCGCTTCGGCAATCATCTCTGCGCTTTCGTCGGCGAGGCGTCGGCCAGTGTCGGCGGTGGTCGGTTTGGCGATGTCTCGCTTTGGCATGAACGTGTTCCCGTCACGATGAAGTTTCCGTCACTCGGTCCGTTATTGTCTTCAGCAGGGCAGGGGTGGAGCAAGTGCCGCCTCGGCGTAGGACAACCTTATTTGCAAAATCGCGGGTTGCAGAATCGATTCTCCCCTGTCGACATCCCGAATAAGGCTTATTTTGCGACCATTGCCAACATTTTGTCCGACGTTAGTGCTTTAGTCTCTATTGTCGTCAAGATTATTGACAATCTGATTGATAAATTACTACGTTCTCTCTGGCACGACAACGACGACCAAGCACGAAGACGATCAAGTACGACAACGATAAACAGACTCCGTCAGAGAGGAATCGATCATGCACGCCAAAGCCCTTCGCCACTGGCTGACGATCACCGCCATGGCCATCAGTCTCTCCCCCTTGGCGCAAGCCGCCGATTACGTGGGAGGTGACGAGATCACAGTACTGCAGGGATTCAAACCCGGGGGCGGCAGTGACGCCCTGGCTCAGTTGGTGCAGCCACGCCTGAGCGAGATCCTCGGCGTCGACTTCGTCAACGAGTACATGCCGGGCGCGACCGGCGCCATTGCCTGGACACGGCTGGCCAAACAGTCGCCCAACGATGGCGGCACCATCAGCATTACCAATACGCCAATGCTGATGACCAACTACATCATGAACGATGCCATCACCTACAAGACCGACGAGATGACCCCGATCGCCAACGTGGTGACCGATCCGGGCGTCGTCGTCGTCAGTGCCGACAGCCCTTATCAGACCATCGAAGATCTTCTCGAGGCCGCCGAGCAGAACCCGGGCACGGTGACCATCGGCAATTCCGGCGTTGGGGGAGACGATTTTTTCACCACCATTCTGCTCGAGCAGGCCAAGGATCTGTCGTTCAAGAAGGTCCCGTTCCAGGGCGACGGCCCCTCCGCGACAGCGGCCATGGGCGGCAAGATCGATGCCAGCTTCAATAACGTGGGCAACGTCTACGGCCAGATCGAATCCGGCAACCTCAGGGCACTGGCGGTGTTCGCCGAGAAGCGGCTGACCAGCCTGCCGGACGTGCCGACGATGAAGGAAAAAGGTGTCGATGTCGTGGCGGGTTCCTCGCGCGGTTACAGCGCACCGGCGGGCATTCCCGATGAGGCCCGTCAGCAGCTGATCGAGGCGTTCCAGACCCTGGCCAAGGATCCCGATTTCCAGGCCCAGGCGGAAAAGCGTGCCATGAATCTCGACGTCGTTACCGGCGATGACTACCGCGCCATGATCGACCAGATGGAAAGCGACTATCGCGGCATCTGGGAATCGGTCAAGGACGAGGTCGGCCGCTGAGTGGTTGACGAACCATCGAAAAGGAGGACGCCATGAATGTCAGTCGTTTGCTGCTGGGGCTGTTTGGCATCGTCGTGGCTGGCGTCTTCTTCTTCGACGCCAGCCAGTACCCTCGGGCCGCCGCCCAGATGCCGATGATCTATGCGGTGGCCGTGGCGCTGCTGTCGTTGGCGATGGTTGCCAGCGAGCTGCGTCTTCTGCGTCGTGCATCGGCTTTTCGCGAAACAGAAGCCACTGAGGCGTATGAAGCCGTAGCGGCGGATGAAGCGAACGAAACGCCGCCGGCGCCTAAGCGCTGGGCGGCGGTCGCCGTCATTTTTCTGCTGGCGGTGGCGTACGTTGCGATGATGACGACGCTCGGCTACGTGCTGGCCACGGCGCTGTTCATGGCACTGGCGCTGGCGATTCTGCGCACCGTGAAGTGGACCTTCGCGCTGATCGCGGGCGCGGTCCTGATCGGCATGGTCTGTCTGGTGTTCGTGCAGTTCCTGGGCCTGCCGATTCCGCTGCTGCCGAGCTTTTTATAGGCGCTCATCAAGACAGATTGCTCAGCATTCGCCGAGCTGGCGTACGGCCCACGATGCTCAAATCGAGCGCAGGAGAGTAGACGCGCATGGATTCCTCTTTGGTGATGATCGGGCTGACCAATGTGCTCAGCGTCAACAACATTGCCTGCATCCTCGGCGGCACGCTGCTGGGGCTTTTCGTCGGGGCAATGCCGGGGCTTTCGGCCACGATGGCGTTGGCCCTGCTGTTGCCGCTGACGTTCAGCTTCGATCCGGCGACCGGGCTGAGTATGCTGGCCTCGCTCTACGTGGGGGCCTCCTACGGCGGTTCCATCGCTGCGATTTTGCTGCGTACGCCCGGAACACCGTCTGCGGCGGCAACCGTCCTCGATGGCTTTCCGCTGTCGCAGCAGGGCCGGGCCGGGGAGGCACTGGGGGTCTCGCTGTTCGCGTCGTTCTTCGGCGGGCTGTTGAGTGGCATCGCGTTACTGACGGCGGCGCCGCTACTCGGCACGCTGGTGCTCGAGTTCGGTCCGATCGAGCTGTTCGCGATTGCCGTGCTGGGTATCACGATCATCGGCTCGCTGGCTCAGGGTTCGGTGATTAGTGGCTTGCTCTCCGGCGGGTTGGGGCTGTTGCTCAGCACGGTCGGGATGGACCTCACCACCGGCACGCCACGCATGACCTTCGACCAGATCAATCTGTTCGGCGGGATCGATTTCACGGTGGCATTGATCGGGCTGTTCTCGGTGCCACAGGCGCTGACCCTGATCGAGAACTCCCATCAGGGTGGCAAGGTGGCCAGCCGCATTACCGACCGGTTGATGCCGCGGTGGAGCACCATCAAGCAATTGATGCCCAATATCCTGCGCTCCAGCGGTATCGGTATCGTCGTGGGGCTGATTCCCGGTACCGGTGGCGATACCGCCAGCTGGTTTGCCTATAACGAGGCCAAGCGCTTCGCCAAGGACAAGAGCCAGTTCGGTAAAGGTGATATCGCCGGGGTCGCCGCGCCGGAGTCCGCCAATAACGCGGTTGTCGGTGGCGCGCTGATTCCTACCATCGCGCTGGGGATACCGGGAAGCTCCTCCACTGCGATTCTGCTGGGAGCGCTGATGGTACAGGGTATTCTGCCGGGTCCCAATCTGCTCACCGATTACGGCGATGTCACCTATACCCTGATCTGGGCGGTGATTCTCGCCAACATCGCGCTGCTGGTGGTGGGGTTGGCGTTCACCAAGATGAGCGTATCGGTAACCAAGATTCCCGACGGCTTCATTGCCTGCGCGATTCTCACGCTCTGCATCATCGGCGCCTTCGCCATCAACAATAGTCTGTTCGATGTCGGCCTCATGCTGGGCTTCGGCCTTTTCGGTTACTGGATGAGCAAGGCTGGGGTTTCGCCGGCGCCGATGGTGATAGGGCTGATCCTGGGGCCGGTGATGGAGACCAGCTTCCAGCAGTCGATGCTGATCGGCAACGACAGCTTCGGTGTGTTCCTGGAAAGCCCGATCGCCACCGTTCTGTTGATTCTGGCGCTGCTGTCGATCCTCCAGGCAACGCCGTTCTTCCGTTGGCTGCGTATGCCGTTCAAGCGCCGTCTGAAACAGGGCTGATCCGTCTGGATTCGGCCCCTCTAGTTTGCGTACCACTCCTGGGAGAAACGATCGATGACCAGAATTACCGATGTGCAGGCGCGTACGGTCAATGTCGCGCTGGATAACCCGACCAGCTTTTCCAATCGACAGGTATTCAAGCGCGATTATGCGCTGGTCAAGGTGACCGGCGACGACGGCATCAGCGGTATCGGCTTCTGCTATGGCGGCAACAACGCCGGCCATCTGGTGACGCAGGCGGTGCGCGATCTGCTCAAGCCCGTGCTGATGGGGCAGGACACCCATCGTGTCGAAGGGTTGTGGCAGGAGATGTATCAGGAGGGGCTGCTGCATGGCCGCACGGGCTCGGTGATGCGAGCCTTGAGCATTCTCGATGTGGCGCTGTGGGACCGCAATGCCCGCGCCGCCAACCTGCCCCTTTACAAGTTTCTCGGCGCCAGCGACGAAGAGAGTGTGGCGGCCTATGCCAGCGGCGGTTATTACCTCGAGGGCAAGACGCCGGCCAAGCTAGCGGAGGAAATGACCGGCTATGTCGACAAGGGCTTCAAGGCGGTCAAGATGAAAGTGGGGCGCGAGGGCCTCGCGGGCGAAGAGGCGCGGCTGGCGGCCGTCCGCGATGCGATCGGCCCCGATGTGCTGTTGATGATGGATGCCAACAACGCCTGGCGTGATCTTCCTTCGGCCCTGGCGTTCGCGCGTATGGCGGAGCCCTATTCCCCCTACTGGATCGAAGAGCCGTTCAGTCCCGACGATATCGACAACCATCGCCGTCTGGCCGAGCGCACGCCGATTCCGGTGGCGACGGGCGAGATCGAAGCCGGGCGCTGGCGCTTCAAGGAGCTGCTGGACAAGGAAGCGGCGATGATTCTGCAGACCGATGCCGCGGTCTGCGGCGGGGTGACGGAATTCCGTCGTATCGCGGCCACGGCGGCCAGTTATGGCGTGGAGATCTGTCCGCACTGGTTCCATGATCTCCACGTTCACCTGGTCGGTTCGACGCCGAATGCGCCTTTCGTCGAATTCTTTGCCGACGATCAAGTGCTTAACTTCCGTAGACTGATCGATACGCAGTTGACCTTCAGCGACGGACGCCTGCATCTGCCGCAGACGCCGGGATTGGGTTTCGACTTCGACGAAGACGCATTATCACGCTACGCCGTCGAGCCCTGGTCCTGATTCGATCGGTAACCTAAGTCGATCGATAATCTGAAGCGATCGTTATCGGACGGCGGAACACGGTCCACGGTTGTTACGGTCTGCCATACTGCTTTTCAATTTGCCCAGCCAGAGGTCAGCGCCACATGTCGTCGAATGCGCCCTGCGGTACCGTACTTTCACCGGTCGTCACGCCGTTTCGCGATGATCTTTCTCCGGATGCGGCGCGCTTCGTCGATCATTGCCGCTGGCTGATGGCCAACGATGTCGGTCTGGCGATCTTCGGCACCAATTCCGAGGCCAACTCACTATCGGTGCAGGAAAGAGTCGACCTGCTCGATCACCTGGTCGCGGCGGGACTCGATACCACCCGGCTGATGCCGGGTACCGGCTGCTGCTCGATACCCGACAGCGTGGCCCTGACGCGACACGCCGTGAGCCAGGGCGTGGGTGGTGTGCTGATGCTGCCGCCGTTCTACTACAAGGGCGTCTCGGAAGAGGGGTTGTTCCGGTTTTACTGCGAGGTGATCGAACGCGTCGGCGACGAGCGACTGCGCCTGTATCTCTACCACATCCCGCCAGTGGCGCAGGTGCCGATCGGCCTGGGGCTGATCGAGCGCCTGCTGAAGCGCTATCCCGAGGTCGTGGCGGGAATCAAGGACAGTTCGGGCGACTGGGCCAATACCCGGGCCGTCATCGATGCCTTCGGCTCGCAGGGATTCCGGGTCTATGCCGGCAGCGAGCGCTTCCTGCTGCCCACGCTGCGGGCCGGTGGCGTCGGCTGTATCAGCGCCACGGCCAACGTCAATCCCCGCGCGATCTCGGCGCTGGGTGGCAGTTGGCAGGACGACGATGCCGATGCAAGCCAGCAGGCGCTCAACGAGATTCGCGATATCTTCGAAAGCGTGCCGATGATTCCGGCGCTCAAGGCCGCCACGGCGCATTTCAGCGGCGATGCCGCCTGGGACCGTCTGCGCCCACCGTTGGTCTCGCTCGACGACAGTCAGCGCGACGAGTTGCTGGCAACGCTGACGCGGGTCGGTTTTACGATGCCAGGCCTGGCAAGATAATCGCTACCCTCGTATCGTCGATTTCTTCTCTCCCGCGATTAAGGATCGCCCGTGACGCGCCAACAACGCCGCTTGTCCCGTATTCGTAACTTCCTGGATCTTGAGCGCGCCGGCAAACGCCATCTTCCGCGGCCGCTTCATGGATACGTTGCCAACGCGGCGGAAGACGGCAAAAGCCTGGCTGCCAATCGCGCAGCCTTCGACGATTACAGCTTTCTGCCGCGGGCGCTGACCGATGTCTCCCGCGTTTCGCTCGAGACCGAACTGCTGGGCAAACGCTACGCCGCCCCGTTCGGCATTGCCCCCATGGGCATCAGCGCGCTTTCCGCTTATCGAGGCGATCTGGTGCTGGCGAGAGCGGCGGCTCAGGCCGGTGTGCCGATGATCATGAGCGGCTCGTCGCTGATACCGATGGAAGAGGTGGCCGGGGGCGAGGGCACGGATTGGTTCCAGGCTTATCTGCCCGGGGATCGGCCCGGGATCGAGGCGCTGATCGCACGCGTCGAGCGGGCCGGCTTTCGTAATCTCGTCATTACCGTCGACTATGCCGTACCGCCCAACCCGGACAACAACCGACGTAGCGGTTTTTCGTCACCGATTCGCCCGAGCGTTCGCCTGGCGCTGGATGGGCTGGTCAGGCCGCGTTGGCTCTACGAGACGTTTTACAAGACGCTTCGCCACCACGGCATCCCGCATTTCGAAAACAATCACGCGACTCGGGGCATCCCGGTCATCTCGCGCCACGTCAATCGCGACTTTTCAGGGCGCACGCATCTCGACTGGGATTATCTCGCAATGGTGCGAGAACGCTGGCCGGGCAACCTGATCGTCAAAGGCATCCTGCATCCCGAGGATGCCAGGCGAGCCAAGGCGCAAGGTGTCGACGCGATCATCGTGTCCAATCACGGTGGCAGACAGCTGGACGGCACGATTGCCCCGTTACGAATACTCCCCGAAGTGATCGATGCCGTCGGAGACTTTCCTGTGATGATCGATAGCGGCTTCCGACGCGGTACCGATGTTCTGAAAGCCCTGGCGCTGGGCGCTCGCTTCGTCTTTTTTGGCCGCCCCTTCAATTACGCGGCCGCCTATGCCGGCGAAGCCGGTGTCAGTCATGCGATCCGACTGATGCAGGACGAGATCACGCGGAACATGGCTCTTCTCGGCATCACGGAAATCCGGCAAATGGATATGAGCCGACTGCGAGAGACTCGTTAACTCCCGCTTTGCGGCTAGACGCCCCTCGGCTCTCCCCCACGCAGCCTCAGTCTCCTATGTCGGCTGGGCGAGTTGCAACAATGTGGGTATGCTGTGAAATTACTTAACATGAAGTGGTGAAATGTAGTCAAAACTACTGTCATGATGACGACGGTGAATAATAAGACAGTAGCAGGGGCAACAATGGCATCGAAAATGGAAGCCGGCAGTCGATTCCGTGAGATAAGAAGCGTTCCTGAGGCTATTCCTGGTATACAGCTCTCTTCCATCTGCGACACTCAGCGATGGGTCGAAGTTTCGTCGTTTTGTGCTTCCAAGGTTTAGTCGATTTCGGGTCGGGGTCTGTCTTTGACGAGAACAATGACAAGAACAGCTGGGCTAGGGAATGGTGATGCATGCGCCCGGTGCTGATCGGCTGTCTGCTAGCGTTGTTACTCGTCTCCTTCGACAGCCTCGGGGACGAGTCCGCGACTATCGTCATCGCCAACCGAACTGTCCAGCAAACCTCGCTGCCGTTGGAAACGCTTAGAGCCATTTTCGCGATGCGGCAAAGGACACTTCCCGATGGGCACGCCGTACACGTCTTTGTCTTGCCCGATGACAATCCGGTTCACGAAGATTTTTCCAAGAAAATACTCGGCGTCTACCCGCATCAGCTTCGACTGGCATGGGACCGCGCGGTATTTTCCGGTACAGGACAGGCCCCTAATGAAGTCGATAATGAAGCTGAGATGCTTGAGACTATTGCTTCCACGCCGGGCAGTGTCGGATATATCAAACAATCTAGCTTGAATGATCAGGTTCGGGTGCTCGACATTGAATAGATTGACGTATTTTACGGTTGCGGCTCAAGCGGCCATATCCATGATATGGGCTTCTAGCGCTCATTCGATGGAAATGTCGGATACATTTCAGATCCATGGCTTTATGAGTCAGGCGCTTATCGTGACTGATCATAATGATTTCTTCGGTCCTAGTAGTGATGATGGCGGCAGTTTGGAATATACCGAGTTGGGGATAAACGCCTCTTTCCGGCCTATGAGTAATGTGTTAGTAGCAGGCCAGCTTCTTGCTAGGCAAGCTGGAGATATCCAGCAGTTGAATGATATAGAACTTGATTATGGTATTATTGATTATCAATTTTATAGTAACGCTGATATGACGTCGGGGGTGCAACTAGGACGATTTAAAAACCCGCTGGGGCTTTATAACCAAACTCGGGATGTCGCTATCACTCGTCCCAGCATACTACTTCCTCAATCTATCTATTTTGACAGAACTCGACAGCCTGCGTTAGCTGCCGATGGTGCGACCGGATATTTTGAAAAGTTGTTGGATAATGGAGCGTTGAGATTGCAAATTGGGGCCGGGAAGCCTCGTATGGATGAACAATCCGAATTGTCGGCGTTAGGAAACGATGATCTAGGCGATTATTCTGGGGAAACATCCTATATTGCCCAGTTGCGTTATGAGTATGGCGGGGGTGGAACTATATTTGCATTAACCTATGCTGACGTTAACGCGGGCTTAGATTCAAAAACCACGGGGCCGGGTTCTGGAGATTTTTCCTTTCAACCGTGGATATTCTCTTTCCAATACAATCGAGAAAGCTGGTCTTTTACGAGTGAATATGCTATTCGTCATGTGAAGTCAAGTGGCTTTGCTGACCCTTATAATTATGAGGCAACTGGAGAAAGCTGGTACGTTCAGTTCACCTATCGGTTAGCTGATGATTGGCAGTGGCTGCTGAGATATGATTCTTTGGTTACCGACAGAGATGATCAATCCGGGCGTAAATATGTAGGGGAGACAGGTCGCCCTGCCTATACAAGATATGCCAAGGATTGGACCACTGGATTACAGTGGCAACCTTATTCTCGTGTGCTAGTGTCGTCCGAGTTTCATAATATTGAAGGGACTGGCTGGGTTCCATTTCAAGATAGTGAAGAGATAAAGGCGCAAGAAAAATACTGGAACATGTTGCTTTTTCAGGTTTCTTATCTTTTTTAGATGAGTATGAATAAATTCAAGGCGTAATGAATGCGCGCAAATAGACGGACATTCCGGTTGGATCTGAAATGGCGGGCGATGCTATTGACTAGCTTGCTATTGCTTGCCTTGACGAGCCTGATTGTTTGGGTAAGTAACCATTCTCTAATGAATCAGTTCCAACGCTCTCGCCAAGTATTTTATGAGAGTCAAAGCCAGGAAATTCATCTCAACATAAAGCGTTCTGCCGATGTCATGAGGCAAATGGCTAGTATGGTTGCGTCCTCTAATGATTTAGGGCGAGCGCTTTTGGATGGAGATCGAAGTAGAGCAAAACAATCTCTAAAAGCATTATGGCCGACACTGCAGCTCGACGCTGGTATAGACAATATTATCGTCTATGATCGTGGGCTTGCTTCCCTCGCTACCATGGGGCAAAAGCCCGTTGGAGCCTCTCCGGCAGTCAGTGATGATTGGTTGATCAAGGTATTGGACCATGAAAAGCCTGCTGATCGACTTCTCTGCGACGAGTCTTGCCAGCAATACGTGGCGGTCCCGATTCTTGCTCAAGGTACGGATGCGGGCGTTGTGATGATTTCTCGCTCATTAGCCGATGTTATACGCTCTGTCCGCAAGAGTTCGGGTAGTGAGGTTGCGCTTCTTGTCCGGTCTGAGCGGCAAGCGGGCAGCGATCGCTACTTGCCTAGTTGGGAGGTCTCTTTAGCCGCGTTGACACATGAGTCGACGGTATTACCTTTTATTCAATCCTTATCCAAGGAGTTTCCTTTTTCGGGGATACGAGGGAGGGCGTTGAATTACGCTCGCGACAATAGGAAATACGAGATTTCTTCTATTCCAATCGAGAAAGATGGAAGACATGAAGGAGCGTCGAGTTATTTTCTCTTGATTTCCGATGTGACCGATCAGCTCAAAGAAATTGCGAAGATAACAAATGCTATCTTGATGATTTCACTTGGGGGGTGGGTGGCTTCGGAAATCCTACTTTATCTTATTTTGCGCTATCGGATGGGGCGTTTGAGAGAAATTAGCCGAAAGTTGCCTTTGCTCGCAAATCGTCAATATAACGTCATGCGACGTGATGGTAATAAAAAGAAGTCATTTTTTATAGACGAAATAGATACGCTAGAAACAATCGCTATTGAACTTGAAATAAAGCTTGAGGACCTTGAGCGGGAGGTGGGTAAGCGTGGAGTGCAACTCGAAGCTAGGGTCAAAGAGTTAGCAAGAGAGAGAGACTTCATCAGAGGGCTGATGAACACGGCTCAGGTCTTGGTACTAACCCACCGTCGTGACGGCGGGATCACTTTAACGAATTGTCTCTGCCAATCAATGACCGGTCTTAGTGATTACGACTTGAAAGCGCGTACTTTTCAGAAAGTATTTTCGACTGATTTTTTTGATGTTGACGATTACTTGAATGGCGGGGGGCAGCAGGAGAGCAGTTTTCTGTCTGCGGATGGCGTTGTCAGAACCATTGTCTGGTATCACACTCCGCTCAGAGTCGATGAAAACAACCGGGAGCTGATCTCGGTAGGTGTCGATATTACTGAACGAAAGCTGGCGGAAAACCGTCTGGCATGGCTGGCCAACAGAGATCCCTTAACGGAACTCTATAATCGTCGCTTTTTTGAAGAAGCCCTCCATCGCGCGGTGATACCTGAAGCGTTTGGTGCAGTTCTTTACCTAGATCTAGATCGTTTTAAGGACGTTAATGAGCTGAGCGGTCATCAGTCCGGCGATCAGTTGCTTCGAGCTGTGGCCTCTACATTATCGGGTCTGAGCCATGGGTATATCGTGGCCCGACTTGGCGGAGACGAATTTGCCGTCTTGATGGAACATACATCAACCGATACCGCTGTCGAGCTAGCGAGAAAAATTGCGGATCACCTGGATCAGCAAAGTATCCACATTCATGGGCGTACACATCGAGCTAGCGCTAGTATCGGTGTTGCTGCCTACCCTGATCACGGTGATCGACCCGACAATCTGATGGCCAATGCAGACTATGCCATGTATAGAGCCAAAGAAGATATGGCTAAGCGTTGGCACCTATTGCAGCCTGATCAGCAAGACCGTGAGGAGCTAAAGCAGCGAGTATTTTGGGCTGAGAGGATACGTAGCGCTCTACTGTATGATCAATTTGAGTTGATGCTACAACCCATCTTTCGACTGATAGATTTCAACATCCAACATTATGAGGCGCTGTTAAGATTGAGGGGCGAGGACGGCGAATACCTTTCTCCGGGTACCTTCATCCCCATCGCGGAGCGAAACGGCCAGATTGCAGCCATTGACCGCTGGGTGGTAGCTAAAGGGATCGAGCTTATCTCTCAATTTACTGACAGTTCTATCAGCCTTGCCATTAACCTCTCTGGGCAGTCCCTTCAGGACAAAGAGCTGATGCCGTTCATGGAGTCTGAGTTTGGAAAAAGGGGAGTTGAACCTCGCCGCCTTATCGTAGAAGTCACGGAAACGGCGGCAGTGACTGACTTCACCTCAGCTAGAGGGGTACTTGAAGACATTCGACGTCTAGGTTGTCAGGTCGCACTGGATGATTTTGGGGTTGGATTCAGCAGTTTTTATTATCTGGGACAGCTTCCATCTGATTATATTAAAATAGATGGCTCATTCATTACGACGTTGCCAGATAGCGAGGAAAACAAGCTCATCGTTAAGGCGATTGCCGACATTGCCAAGGGATTAGGGAAGAAAACGGTGGCAGAGTTTGTCGACAAGCCTTCCATATTACCATTTCTAAGAAAATACAATATTGACTATGTCCAGGGATTTTATTTGGGAAGGCCTCAGCCAGCCGCAGAAGTTGGAATTAAGTGAAAATCCAACCTCGCTTGAAAGATGTCATTCGAGCGCGCCGCCGAACAATGATTTTCTAAGAAAATTTAATTTTCTTTTGGCGACGAGCGAGCATGATAGAGCGCGTGTTTTTTCTCTCAGACATCGTGTTTTCTGCGAAGAATTAGGCTTTTTTTCGCTCGATATGGCGGATCGCCTGGAGCAGGATGCATTTGATGCTAATTCTCTTCATTGTCTATTAGAGCACCGTGCAACAGGTCTAGCGATAGGTTGCTTACGCTTGGTTATGGCATGTGATTCCACGGGTAAGGCTTCGACATTGCCTGTCGAAAAACATTGTCGTGATCTTAATATTAAAATTAATTTTGATATGGATGAAGTTGGTAGAGGAGGCCTCTGCGAGATTTCCCGTGTGGCTATCCCTAGATTCTTCCGGTCTGGTGGTAAGGATGAGTTGCTCGCGACCGAGCTGGAGCGTTGGGTCTTCAGCCAGCACGAACGCCAAGATTTCCTAATGGCTGGCGTTGCTTTAAACCTTTGCGCCACTGCATTAAGCGGTATTTCGGAACGCTATCACGTGTTGGCAATGATTGAACCTCGCTTTCAACGGTTGTTGGCAAGGGTCGGCTTGCGTTTCGAGAAAGTAAGCCCGACGGTAGAGCTTTTAGGACTGAGGGCGGCTTTTTACATCGATCAGCAGCGCGCTGAATTGGAGCTTAGCAATACCGTTCGACCACTCTACGAAGCACTGCGTGATGATCTAAAAGCGCAGTATGTTCGTGAGGAAAAATACTCCCAAATTGGTGTTTTTCGTTGATACGCTATGGGCGACGGCGACTCAGATCGCCGTCGCCGTTTACGTTAACCGATCGCCTTGGCAATCTTCTCGCCCAGGCTTTGGGTCGTTCCCTTGCCTTTCAGGTCCGGTGTGAGCGCGGATTTGTCGTCGCTTGCGAGAACTTGCTCGATGGCGCTGACCATCGCTTCTCCTGCCTCTTGATGGCCAAGATGTTCGAGCATCATCGCGCCGCACCATATCTGGCCGATGGGGTTGGCAATGCCTTTACCGGCGATGTCGGGGGCGCTGCCGTGGACAGGTTCGAATAGGCTCGGAAACTTGCCTTCCGGATTGATGTTGGCTGAGGGGGCGATGCCGATGGTGCCGGTACAGGCGGGTCCGAGGTCGGACAGAATATCGCCGAAGAGGTTGCTGGCGACGACGACATCGAACCAGTCCGGATGCAGCACGAAATTGGCGGTAAGAATGTCGATGTGGAACTGGTCGACGCTGACGTCCGGATAGCCTTTGGCCATCGCTTTCACGCGCTCATCCCAGTACGGCATGGTGATCGAGATGCCGTTGGACTTGGTCGCGGACGTGAGCTTCTGGCGCGGTCGGGTCTGGGCCAGCTCAAAGGCATATTTCAGGACCCGGTCGACCCCGGTGCGTGTCATTACGGTCTCTTGCATGACCGTTTCCCGCTCGGTGCCTTCGAAGATCTTGCCGCCGATGCTCGAGTATTCCCCTTCGGTATTCTCACGCACTACGTAGAAGTCGATGTCGCCGGGTTCGCGATCGGCCAGTGGGCTCTTGATGCCCGGCATCAGGCGGCACGGCCGCAGGTTGATGTACTGATCGAAATGACGTCGGAACTGCAGCAGCGAGCCCCATAGAGAAATATGATCCGGCACCTTGTCCGGCCAGCCGACGGCGCCATAGAAGATGGCATCGAAGCCGGAAAGCGTCTCGAACCAGTCGTCCGGCAGCATCTTGCCGTGTTCCAGATAGTAGTCGCAGCTGCCGAACTCGAAGTGCTCGAACTCGAGGTCGATGTCGAAGCGTTTGGCCGCGGCTTCCAGCGCACGCAGGCCTTCCGGTACCACTTCGATACCGATGCCGTCGCCGGCGATCACGGCAATCTTGTGGGGTTTTTTCTGGGCTTTTTGTTGAGCCATGGTCGAGTTACCTCATGAAGTCGATGAGCTGTTGGAAGACCGCATCCGGTGCTTCCTCGGGGAGATAATGTCCGCAGGGCAGGGCGCCACCCTCGACGCGGGCGTCGGAAACGGCGCGCCACTCGGCGAGTGCGTCGAAGCAGCGCTCGATGGTGCCGAATTCGCCCCATCGTACGTTCAGCGGTACCGAGAGATGTCGTCCGGCGTCTCGGTCGGCGCGGTCGTGTTCCAGATCGATGGTGCGAGAGGCGCGGTAATCTTCACACAGACCATGAGCCGCACCGGGAAGTGCCAGGCAGCGCTGGTACTCGGTGATCGCTTGCGGGTCGAACGGCCCCAATCCGGCGTGGCGGCTGCCCATGATTCGGGTGACGTAGTCGGCGGGGGACGCTTCGATCCAGGATTCCGGCAACGGGCTGGGTTGAATCAGGAAAAACCAGTGCCAGTAGGCGGTCGCGAACGCGAGGCCGGTGGCTTCATACATTGCCAGCGTCGGGGCGATGTCCAGCACCATCAGCTTGTCCACTCGCTCCGCATGATCCAGTGTCAACCTGTGTGCCACACGTCCGCCGCGATCGTGTCCACAGAGGAAGAAACGCTCGAACCCCAATGTCTGCATGACCGCGACCTGATCCAACGCCATTCGACGCTTGCTGTAGTTGAAGTGCTGGTCGTCCCCCTCGGGCTTGCCGGAGTCGCCGTAGCCGCGCAGGTCGGTCGCGATCACGGTGTAGTGTTCAGCCAGACGCGGCGCAAGTCGATGCCAGATAACGTGCGTCTGCGGATGTCCGTGGAGCAGCAGTAGCGGCGGCCCTTCGCCACCGATCACGCCATGAATGACGACGTCGCCTTCCACCTCGATATCGAATTCACGAAATCCATCGAACATCGGATCGGCCTCACTCAGTGGATTTTTTCAGGACCCGTTTCTCAGGGCCTGTTTCTCAGGGACTCGTTTCTTAGAATCTGCGTCTTAGTGTAGCGACTGAACGGTTCAGGATAATCGGGGTAAGATTGGATCTACTGTTGCGTTAAAGTGGAGAATCCAGTGTCCTCGGTTGATGATCTTGCCTTTTTCCAGCGGGTTGCTCAGGCCGGCAGTTTGACCGGTGCCGCCAGAGAATTAGGGCTTTCCTTGTCGGCGGTGAGTAAGCGACTGCAGCAGTTGGAGGCGCGTCTGGGGGTTTCCCTGGCCGTGAGAACGACACGGCGTCTGGCGCTGACGGTGGAAGGGGAACGCTATCTGAAGCGTGGCGCGATGATTCTCGATGACCTGGGCGATCTGGAAAATTCGCTGCGAGACCAGAGTGCGGTGTTGTCGGGACGACTGAGGATCAACGCGACTTTCGGTTTCGGCCGGCGTCATGTGGCGCCACTGATCTCGCATTTCGCCGCGCGTCACCCGCAGCTGGAGCTGCTGCTGGAGCTGACCAGTTTTCCGGTGGGCCTCGATGAGCAGGGATTCGATATCAACATTCGCGTCGGCGAGCCGCCGGATTCGCGCTGGATTGCCAAGCGACTGCTCGCCAATCGTAGGATACTCTGCGCCGCGCCAGGTTATCTGGCGCAAGCGCCAAAACTCGAGCGGCTGGAGGATCTGGCGCGTCATCGCTGCCTGATCGTGCGCGAGAACGATACCGACTATTCGCTGTGGCGGTTCGAGGCTACCGACGGAACCCGTACCCAACGGGCCATTCGGGTTCAGGGCCGGCTCGCCAGCAACGATGCCGAAGCCATGACGCGGATGGCACTAGATGGCCATGGCGTGCTGCTGCGTTCCTGGTGGGATGTTCACGACTCTCTAGCGAAAGGGGAACTGATCTCCCTATTGCCCCAATGGCAGGGAATTCGCGCGGACTTTCATCTGCTCTATAGCGAACGCGCGCGGGAGAGTGCGCGGATTCGACAGTTCGTCGATTTCATGACGAGGGAGATGACCGGCCGCGTGCCTGCGTTGCCCTGATTAGGGCAACGGAACAGGATGGACGGAGACGGTCACCGCGGCGCCTAAAGTTCGGCACAAAAAAATGCCCACCAGGGGATGGTGGGCGAGTAAGGGATCATTCAAGGGAACACTAACTCAGAGTGTGGTCTGTTCCGATTAGTTCCGATGGAGACCCAAAAAATCGCCATGAATTTGTAACGATATTTTGCTATTGCCAGCCATGTCCTGGGATCCGGCTCCGACACATTGATTTAGAAGGAAAATGCCGATTTCACCGCTGGCCACGCTGGATCGCCATCCTGGGTCGTCACGCTGTCCATCATGGTTTCGACACGCTCCGGATGGCTCTCGATCCAAGTCTTGGCGACCTCTTCCATCGCTTTTTCTTCCTGGCCATACTGCTTGATCATCCAGCTTTGCTCTTCGGCGGAGAACGAGAACTGATTGAAGAAGGTCACCAGATTCGGATTGGCTTCGGCATAGTCGCTTGGCATCAGCGTGCGAACGTCGCTGGCGCCGTTACCTTCGCCGAACAGGTTCTTCGAATCGCTGAGGTACTTCATCGGTAACTCGAGGTTCATCCAGTGCGGTGTCCAACCGACCCAGACGATGGGTTCCTCGTTGGCGATGTGGCTCTTGGCGGCGCTCAGCATGCCTACCGTACTGGTATCGACCAGCGTCCAGTCTCCCAGGCCCCAGGCATCGTCAGCGATCGCCTTGTTGAGAATTTCACTGGCGGCAGAACCGGCCCCGAAACCGTAGATTTCCCCGTTGAACTCGTCGCGATGCGCATCGAGGTCGGCAAAGGCGGTAATGCCGCTGTCATAGACATAGTCGGGCACTGCCAGCGTCATCTGGGCGCCGGTCACGTTGGTCGCCAGGCGCGTGATGCTACCGTCGGCTTCCAGTGGCTCCAGCATGGGGTTCTGTGCCGGCAGCCAGGCACCCAGGAAAACATCCACGTCGCCGGTGTTAAGCCCCTGATAGATCACTTGCAGGCCGATCTCCTGGGCCTTGCCCTGATAGCCCAGTGGTGTCAGCAACTGGCGGGCAATTTCGGTCTTGACGGTAATGCCGGGCCAGGACGGCACGCCGAAGTTGACTTGTTGGTCAGCTGCCATTGCCGAGCTCGCACCCATCAACGTGAGCCCGGTACCTACTAGCAATCCGGTGGTCAGGGTCAGGGCGGGAATCGTCGTCGGTCGTTTCATTTATTGTCTCCTGTCGTTCCCTCAATTGGCGTATCCCCGCCGCGAAAGCGAGCTGCCTCGCAAAAGCGTACCGGGGATACACGCAGAAAAGCCGCCCGGTTATGGATCCATAACGTCGGGCGGCTTGTATCAACGCAGTGCTGATCGTCGATTCATCGGGACAGCACCCGTAAATGTGATTGCAACATGTCCAGGTCGAGATAGGTACCCTGAAGATGGCGCTTGCCGGTGTTGGGGTCGAAGGCGTTACGGCCATGCAGTACGCGGCGGTTGTCGAACGCGACCATCTGGCCGGGCTCGAGCGTCAGTTCCACGCGTCCCTCGGGACGGCGCAGGATTTGCCAAAAAGCGCGATAGGCGTCGTACCACGTCTCGATCCGATCCAGCGGCAGGCTCAACGTATCGCGAATCCAGTTGTTGAAGCGGATCTCGCGTGGGCGGCCTTCGCCATCGAGATCGATCACCGGCTCGCGTACGGCGACATCGTGGCCGTCATCCTGAAATCGGAAGTCGATCGGTGTCTCCGTCAGCACTCGAAAGGCTTCGGGATTTTCGACCCGCAAGATCTCGGCGGCGGCAAAACCATCGGAGAAACTCGACTCGCCACCTTCGGCATCGTTTTCCAGACAATAGAGCAGCTGGATATCCGGCGGCTGACGCCAGTTGGGCAGGTCGGTATGCAATTCCAGACCGATAGCCGTATAGGCAGCGTTGTTCGGGTTGGGCATCGAGCGCACGTCGAAGCGACCACCGAAATTGGTCGAGCGCATCGGGCCGATACTCTCTGCAATGCGCGAAACTTCTTCCAGCTCGCACGGCCCCTGATCGAGCATGACCAGTCCGTCGCGCAACAGGGCGCTGGCCCAGCGACTACGGCCATCGCCTTCACCGATGAAATCGGCGTGGGTAACGTGGCTGGGCGTGAAGCGTTGCGGCCAGGGTGTCGGCATCGGCAACAGGGTCGCCAATTCGTGGCCCGGGCAGCGCTGATGCATCCAGCCGGCATCGAAGCGCGAGACGTGTCCGTCGCGCCAGGTCAACGTTAGCGAGCTTGCATCGAACGCGAACGCTTCCAGCGCATCGTCGCTCTCGAAGCGCTCCCACAAGGGATCGTCGAGCAGCTTGTAGAGGCGCTCGCGCGTCATCGGGTGACGGCACTGGTCGCAAGCGCAATGATCGCGTAGCCACATCAACGGAAACTGGCCGGTTCGGCCATCCGACCAGGTCAACGCCAGGCGTCGAGCTTCCTGGACGGCGCTTTCCAGCGCAGCCTCCGTGGCGCCGTTGCCCTGGCGGTAGCGGCGCAGTTCCGCCATGTCGATGGGCGTCGGATCCTGGCGAGCAGTCAGAACATCGTTGAAGGCATTACCGGATGACAAAAGAGCGGATGACAAAAGGGACTTCCTCGATGGCAAGCGTCACCATCTTTGTTAGTAGCGTGTGTTATTGCGTTTCACTAGGATGCGGATTGCGTCGGGACATGACAAACGATTAATCTGACTGCTAAGGCCAAGCTTGGCTAATGACTGACTTTGTCTATTGGACCAACAAGCTATTTCAGCAAGACGATTTTCAGGAAGCTCCATGTCCGAACTCCCCCCGGTATTATGGCTGCAGGCGTTCGAGGCGGCGGCGCGAACGCTGAGCTTTACCGAAGCCGGGCGAGAGCTCGGCGTCACGCAGTCGGCGATCAGTCAGCGCATCCGGCTGTTGGAAGATCGCGTCGGCCAGCCGCTGTTCGTGCGCTACCCGCGCAGCTTGGCGCTGACACCGGCAGGACAAGCCTGGTTGCCCAGCGTTCAAGGCGCGTTTGCTCGTCTGGCGGAAGGGACCTCGGAAGTCTTCGGCCCCAGCCCCGGCGCGCCGGTGACATTGCGAGCTACGCCGGCAATGCAACAGACCTGGCTGGCGCCGAGATTGATGCGCTTTCAACAGATGCACCCCGAGATTACCTTACGGCTGGTCAGCGCGATCTGGGCAGACGATTTCGGCGCCGAGGGCGCCGATCTGGAGATCCGCTACGGGCTCGGCGACTGGAACGATGTGACGGCGGAATGCCTGGGCGAAGAACGGCTGTTGCCGGTCTGTTCCGCGGCGCTGGCGGCGGAACTTCGCACGCCCGAGGATCTCGCGGGCAAGACGCTTCTCCACGCTGCCGGATTCGCCGCAGGTTGGCCACGCTGGCTGGTCGAAGCGGGGTTCGCCGGTCTGGAGCATCGTTGTCAGGCGATGATCTGCGATACGCATGTGACGACGCTGGCGCTGGCGTCCTACGGAGGCGGTGTCGCGTTATCGCATCGCCGCCTGCTCGAGGCCAGCCGCGATCTGGTCGCACCGTTCGATCTTGATATGGCGACGAATGAAGCGTTCTGGCTGGTCCGGCCGAGTCGTCGCCAACTACGCCCCCCGGCGGCGGCACTGTGGAACTGGCTATCCCAGACCAGTGAATCGCCACCGTGAATCCGCGCCCGGAATCGCGGCGGGCACTACACTATTGCTGACGTAGCAGCTTCTTACCGGAGGTGGACCATGCGAATCGCTATTTTGCCCGCCAGGCGGCCCAACAGCTTGGCAATGACCTGCCTTATGCTGATTCTGGCCGGCGTGCCGCTGGTCAGCGCTTCCGCCTTTGCCGATGGCGTTTCCGTCGTCGACCCCCAGACCGGCCACCGCGTCAGGCTGCCGGACAATGATCGCGACGGTCGTGCCGACTACGTGCCCAAGCGGCTAGAGGTTCACGTCAGCCCTGGGCTGACGTATCCACGTGAAACGCGGGAGCAACGGCCCAGTGGCGGCGGCTCGATCTGCCACGGCAACGATGGCGGCTCGACCGTCTCTACGGCGCGGCGGAGTTGCGACCCCAGTGCTCCCGCTGGCGATGGCGGCGCCCGGGAAGCGCCTGACGCCTCTTCGGGTTCGGCCTCTCCGCCGACGCCGACACGCCCCAGTTCCTCTTCCTCTACCCAGCTCAATTAAGCGTTGGTGACCGGACCCTTCGCCGGATCGATGGCCGCTGCGGAGGCAAAATACTCGACAAAAGCTTCGACCACACGGTCGATATCGGCCATCGATACATCACGATGGGTCACGAAGCGCGGCGCATAGAGCGCTCCCACGAGAATGTCGCGTTCTTTTAACCAGGCGTGCAATCGAGCGGGATCGAGTGCCTGGCGTGTGAACTCGACGAACACCATGTTGGTGGCTTGTCCGGTCACGCTGATGCCATCGATATCGGCCAGGCCCGCCGCCAGGCGTTCGGCCTTGGCATGGTCCTCGACCAGTGGCGCCAGATGGTGCCCCAGGGCGTATTCGCACGCCGCCGCCAGCATGCCGACCTGACGCATGCCGCCACCCACTACCTTGCGCCAGCGCCGTGCCGTCTCGATGAAATCGACCGCCCCTACCAGCACCGAACCCGCGGGGGCGCCCAAGCCTTTCGAGCAGCAGATCGAGGCCGTATCGAAGGGGCTGCAAAGCGCTTTCAGGCTCGCCCCGGTGGCGGCGGCAGCATTAGCGATTCGAGCGCCGTCCAAGTGGGTGGCCAAGCCATAACGCCGAGCCAGCGCAGTCGCTTCATCGACATAGCCGGCGTCCAGAACCTGCCCATGGAAGGTGTTTTCCAGCGTCAGCAGGCGCGTGCGGGCGAAGTGCGGATCGATCGGTTTGACCGCCGCTTCGATCTTCGCCAGCGGCAGCGAACCGTCTGCCTCATTGTCGATCGGCTGCGGCTGAATGCTACCCAGCACCGCCGCGCCACCACCTTCCATCCGATAGGTGTGGGCCTGCTGGCCGACGATGTACTCGTCACCGCGCTGACAATGGGCCAGCAACGCCACCAGATTGCTTTGCGTCCCCGAGGGGAAGAATAGCGCCGCCGCCTTGCCGGTGCGCGCCGCCACGTAGGCTTCCAGATGCGCCACGCTGGGATCGTCGCCCCACACATCATCGCCCAACGGGGCATCGAACATGACCTGACGCATGGCTTGACTGGGGCGGGTGACGGTATCGCTGCGGAGATCGATCATGGAATTGCGGCCTCTTCCTGTTTTTAGATGGTGTCAGGGATGATTGTACCGCCGATAGCCGTATTACCGCGCGGGTACCGACACCACATGCCCATCGAGCTTCGAGTAGGCTCGGCTCCCTCTGCAACGAGAAGAGATGACCAGAAAATGCCCCGGATCGACATGATCCGGGGCACTGTCAGGTCGCTACCAGCGGGCTTCGAGTCTAGTCGGTCTGGCGCCCCGTGAGCTTGTCGCGGAGCCGGTCGATCATGCCGACGCCCGGGCCGACGCTTTTATGGAACAGTTCGGAGTGCGGTGCGCTAGGGTGTGGGCGAGTCGGCGCCAGTTGCTTGGCCTTCTGCACCTTATCACCCATCTCCACGAGCTGTTCGCCGGACAGGTGGGCTCGCAGCTTGGGAAACTGGTCGGATTCCTCGTCATCGGCATGGTGACGCAATTGCTTGTCCAGTTCCTGCACCAGCCCCATGAACTCTGGATCGGCAGCGTCGGCATTCTCCAGCTTCTTCATCACCTGCACGATCTCGTCATGCTCCTGCTTGTCGTGCTCGACCTCTTCCTTGCCGCCCGGTAGATCCTTTTCCATCACCGGATAGACGTACATCTCCTCGGCGACGGCATGACGCATCACTTCCGCGATCGCCGTTTCGACCAGGTCCCGGCGTTGTTCGGGATCCGAAGTCTGTGCGGCTTGGGCGAGCAGGTCCGTCATCTCCCTGTGGTCAGTCGTCAGGATGTCGACGACATCCGCGTTCGGTCTAGTCACGTTATCGGTCGTCATTTATTATCCCTCCTTGGGATTTTCTTCCTGAACCTCGATTCAAGGCTCGTTTTTCAACCTCGATTCTAAAAATAGTCACGTTCAGGTATCCGGTCCAAGTTCGGCGCGCCCGCATGGCAAACGTGTCGATTGCGTGGCATGTCGACTCGCGCATCGCAGCATGGCAAAAGTGCGATGAATCCAAACCCGCAACTACCAGGCCAAAACGTCACAAGCGCCTCGGGTATGCCAATGTCGGTTTGTCTCGTCAGGAGGGCTGACGCATGATGCGAGTCATCTTCGATGACACACGAACAGGATATAGAACATGAAACAATACGCTGTGGTGGCTTACGACTTCACAGACGACAGCGCGCTCGACCGCCGAATGGCCAATCGAGATGCGCATCTGGCAGGCGTTCGTGCGCTTGCCAGGCAGGGGAAATTTCTCAGTGGCGGGGCGATCCTGAACGATGACGGCAAAATGATCGGCTCCAATGCCCATTTCCGCTTTGCCGACCGGCAGGATCTGGATGCCTGGCTCGAGACCGAGCCCTACATGACCGGGCGGGTGTGGGAGCATGTCGACATTCGCGAAGTGAAGCTTTTTGATCCCAACGCTTGAGCGCGTCATGGTAGACAATTCCTCATTGCCCGCGCAGGCCCGCCATCTTCTCGAGACAGCGCCTCGCAGGACCCTGCCGATGACCTACCAGCAACTCGCCGAGGCGTTGGGGCTGCGCCCGCCGCGCACCATTCAACGCGTGGCTCAGGCACTCGAAACCTTGATGCGTGAGGATGCCGAGCACGGCCGCCCATTCACCGCCGCGCTGGTCGTCAGCCGCCGCGGGGAAGGGCTGCCCGCGCAGGGCTTCTTCGATCTGGCGGTGGAGTTAGGGCGGTTTCCCGCCGCCCCGGCGCGGCATGCCGAAGCCTGGCGGCAGGAGTTTCTGCGTGTGCTGGCCGCTATGCAGTAGACGTCGTTGGGAGGCCTGGTGGTGGGTGAATCAGCTGATTATCAGATCCGCCTTCGGTCAGAAGCGGACGCCTCCCAACTACCAAACCACCACTTGCGAGCACTGGTAGCGCGACGGACGCGGCGTTCATTCGATCAACTGATCGAGAGGCCAGCTTCCTGCGCCCATTCCAAGGCGTCCGCACCCGCGGGAATGCGCATCGGCGCGGCCGGGTCGGTGGCCGCACGCCAGACCGCCTCGGCCACATCCGTGGCGTAGGTGACAGGGCCCGATTCGTCGGTGATCCGCGCTATCGTCTGCTGAATCAAATCCGCGTAGTCGGCACTCTCCAGACCCTGGCGATGGGCGTTGTCGCCGAACTGCGTCTCGGGCGAGCGGCCGGGCAGCACAATGTGTACACCGATGCCAAACGGCGCCAGCTCGATAGCCAGGGACGCCGAGAACGCATTCACCGCAGCCTTGCTGGCCGTATACATCGAGAGCAGCGGCAAAGCCTTGAGCGTGACGGTTGAGGTCACGTTGACGATGGTGCCGGCGCCCCGCGCGCGAAATTGCGGCAGAAGGGCTTGCGTCATGGCCAGGGTGCCGATGGTGTTGGTCTCAAACAGTGCGCGTGCCAGGTTCGGCTCGGTGAACTCGAACGGCGCGGCTGCGCCGACACCGGCATTGTTGACCAGTACGTCGACCGGGCCGGCCGCGTCGATGGCCGCGGTTATACTGGCTAGATCGGTCACGTCGAGCGCGAGCACGCGTAAACGATCGAATGCCGGTAAGCCATCCGCACGCGGCGTTCGCATGGTGGCGATGACATGCCAATCGCGCTCGAGAAAATAACGCGCGATTTCTAGGCCAAAACCGGATGAACAACCCGTGATCAGAACCGTCTTCATGAGAACTCCTGTAGGCAAAAACAATGAGCTACTCACGATAGGCGCCGCCAGTCGTACTCGCTACAATTCATAATCCGAATTTCATTGGCGGGAGTCCGATCTTGATCGATCCATTGACCGAGGTGGTTTCCCTACTGCAGCCCAGCATGCGGTTTTCCAAGCTGATCGTTGGTGCCGGGCCTTGGCGCGTGCACCGCAGCGACCCGGGCGACCTATTCTATTGCGTCGTGCTGGAAGGCGAGTGCCTGTCCTCACCTGGCGCCGGGGAACCGATCCATCTCACGGCCGGTGATTTCCTGCTGGCCCCATCGGCGCGGGACATCGTCGCGTCCAGCCAGCCGCCACCGCCACTCGATGTCGAGAACTGGCCGGTCGCACTCGGCGACGGCGTATTCCGGCTCGGCGCGGCGGATGCGGCGCCCGATGTGCGCATGTTGATCGGCCATTGTCATTTCGAATCGCCCGACGCGGCGTTGCTGGTCTCGTTGTTGCCACAACGCGTGCATATCCGCGGTCAGCAGCGACTGGCGATGCTGGTCAAGCTTGTCAGTGAGGAGTCGCGTGCCGATCGGCCGGCGCGCGATATGGTGCTGTCGCGGCTGCTTGAAGTGCTGATGATCGAAGCGCTGCGTGCCACCGGGGAAACAGCGGCCTCGCCCGGTCTGGTGCTCGGGCTCACCGATAATCGCCTGGCGAACGCGATACGCGCCATGCACGCCGAGCCGACACGCGCGTGGACGGTTGCGGAACTGGCGCGGCAGGCTGCGTTGTCACGCTCGACTTTCTTCGAGCGCTTCAGGCAGACGGTCGGCCTTGCGCCGATGGCGTATCTGCTTGCGTGGCGCATGGCGCTGGCCAAGCGCATGTTGAGAAACGATCAGAGGCGTATCGCCGATGTTGCCGAGCGGGTCGGCTACAGTTCGGCGAGCACTTTCAGCGTCGCCTTTACGCGCCACGTTGGCATGCCGCCGACGCGGTACGCCAATGACAGAAAGCCGCTATGACCTCGATCAGATCAGTCGCCACGTGATTAGGGTCAGTGACGACCTCGGACATGCCTACGGCGAAAGTTGGATGCGTGTATCGGGCGTCATCCAACGGCCCGCAGAAGGGCTGCCCGCGCCAGGCTTTTCCGACCTCGCGGTGGAATTGGGGCGATTTCCCGCTGACCCGACACAGCATGCCGAGGCCTGGCGGCAGGAGTTTGAGAGAGTGCTGACGGCCAGGGCGTAGGCGCATGCCACCATGTCATTCCATTACCACCGCTCGGCGCGGCGGCATTGCTTGTGAATGTGCTGACGCTGCTGCTGCAACCTTACCCAGCCGTTGCCTTTGAGGCCTGCCTGCTGCAAGGCTTCCTGTAGTGTCGAAGAATCGGCAAGCGCGGCGAGTGTGACGGCCATATCCTGGATCTGACGTTTGACGAAGGGGTAGCTGAAACGGCATTCCTCGGCAAACGCCTGCCAGTCACGTGGCAACAGCTGCATCGAATTGAACTGCTCGCCTACCGAGAAGGCAAGGTCGGGGTCATAGCCGAGCACGACGGTGCCAACCAAGTCGTATGCCGGAGCGATCTGCCAGCGGCCACGAGCGTCCTGCAATAAGGACACGTTCTTGGTGTGGCCATCGCTGTTGCCGACCAGGACATTGAATATCTGCCAGCGGAGCAGCTGCTGGATGGACGTCGCCGAGGGGCGGCAGGCCTCGCGAACTGCTTGCACGATCTCTCCGAAACACGGGCCACCGTAAGCCTGATATTTCTGGTTGCGCGACAGCCCCATGGCCTGACACAGATCCTCCTGATGAACACGCTCGACATGCGCACTCTCAATACCCAAACGATCATATCGTTCGACGATCAAGTAAGGATGACGGCCGGCATAGGCCATCCTGGTCGCCGGGCAGGCCATCCCCCCCAAGCGCGCCAGGTTGTTCAGATAAAGCTCATTCAGGATGACTTGCTCACGCCCTTCGACGGCGAATTTCAGGATATGGGTAGAGGGCTCGACGCCCGAAGGCAGGTAGAGCGTATCGTCCCACAGCCGCAACGGTATCTTGTCCTGCGCGCCGGCCAGCGAGAGGCGAGGGCGCCTGGCCGGGTCGCCATCGCTCATCAGCGCATACCGCTCACGAGCGCCGGCCCATTGCCCGAGCCGATCAAGCGGCAACTCGCGGTAGTCGTCATCCGTCGGGAACGATGGGGCTCTTGTCGGCGGCGTTTGATCGATCGGGAGGATCGTCAGCGCACCGGCGCAGTCACCGCCGATGGCGGCCAGTAGCGAGAAGTCATCATCCGGAATGCCAAGGCGCTTGATCAGCGCCGCCCGGGCCTGCTCTTCGGGCAGCAGATTGCCGAACCAGTGATGCGCGAGCAGATCCTCGGGCTGCCAAGCCTTCTGGCTCAGTGGCAGGCTGTGTGAAATGGCGTGCCCGTCTTGTCGCCAGGCATCGTCGTACTCGAAGCCCATCAGTCGACCATCACCGCCGCGCCACAAGGTCCCTACGCGCCGTTCATCGCGCCACACATACAACGCGTGCGGAGAAATCACGGACCGGCCTCCTCGAGGGGGCAAGCCAGCAGGTCGATACCCAACGTATCCAGCACTCTCATGATGCGACCGAAGCCACAGGAATCACGGCCATTTTCCAGCTCGCTCAAAAAGCGGATGCTCAACCCGCACAGGCCGGCCAGAGTTTCCAGATTCAGCCCCTGCTGCTTGCGCGCGCGGCGAATCAATCGTCCCAGCGTCTTGGCATCATGGATGGGAACCGCATGGGATGACGGCATGGCTTTGAGCTTTCCTAGGCGAGAACGAAATGCTGTGAAACAGCATATCTAAGTTTTCCCGATAGGGATAATTGTTGGTGGCCAATAGTGAAGTGACAAAATTTTTCCTGATAGGGATAAAAAGCCATCAGATGAGTTCATAAATGGGCTGCTTCTGACCGCCAGGTACACTCACCGCGTTGCCCCGTCGATGGCCACGTACAGGTAGCGCTTCTGCGCCTCATCGGGCATCTGGGGCAGGTGCTTGGTGTCGATGTGCACGTACCCTGGCTCATAATCCTTGAAGGGCTTATCGTCAACCGCCGGCATCCTGCCGAACCAGCTCCGCCAGCGTCGGCACCTCACGCCGCTTGAGCATGCGATGCAGGCCGGAGCGTGACAACCGAGGCGTCAGGAATTCGCGTGCCACGACCAGCAGGTCATCGAGGCCGAGGCGCAGGAAAGCACGGGCAGCGATCAGCACTTCCTCCTGCTGGTGGCCAGCGTGGCCCGCAGGTTGTGTCGCGTGTGCGACCGGTCTGGACACCGTCACGGTACCGCCAGCGGCGGATGGTCGAATCGCCGACACCGTACTGGCAGGCCAACTCGCTATCGCTGATGCTGGAGGGTGCCGCCTAAATCTCGGCACGGATCTTCGGTGTGGTGGTGGCTTGTTTATGCAGCTTGATGTTCATGTCCCTGCTCCTGAATGACCTGCTTTAGAAGCGCTCTTGCTGCCAGCAGGGGATAACTTCTATAGCTCATCTGATCATCAGGGACCCTACACGTAGCGGAAAATTTGTCCGACAGCAGCGCCTTGTTAGGCTTAGAACAAGCCAGCCTGATTCTGAGTATTCTCAATGGCATTGCTCACTGGTCTATTACCGATTATGTCAAAGTAAGCTTCTCTATCACCGAGAATATCACTAATTAAGCTACGCATCGTCAAAGCTCTAAACAACGCAACAGAGTAAGCTTGACAGTTTATTGATTTTTTTGGATTAAACTCGATATCCGTAAATGCGTCATACTCACTAAGTTTATCCGTAGGATTCTCATTCTTTGCGAGAGTATTTATATAAACCCAGTCATAGAATGCTGTTTTTGGCTCAAGTGGCCACTTCTCTCCAAACAAGTTGAACTCTATAAGCCTGCCAGAATCTTTCAATCGCTCATCTTTCTTCGCTTCTCTTGAAGTTAAGTTTAGAAGATCACGGTATGGGCCACCAGTTTCAAACACTTTGCTTGATTGAAACAATGTCTCAACCGTAAAAACTTGTTCTCGCTTTCTTGTTGTTCCTTTGAGATTAAAAGCACTTAAACTCACACCAAGAGAGCTTTCTGACTTGCTAGATATTTCGAGAGGCTTCATGCAAAGATTGTTCTGTATCGCGGCTTCATGAAGCGAAGATATAGATTTTTGCTTTTGAATCACCGCCATCCCCGGACTCCAGTCAAAACTCACATATTCAGTACGCACTAGCAGATCTCCTGCTTCTTGTGGTAAAAAGATTGGTCTAGTAGCCATGATGTAATCCTATATGTCAAAAATATCTTCGAAATCGATGCATGTATCGTCGGATGATAACTGGTCACGTTTCCAGTGTTCATAGTCTTTCCGATAGGTAAAAAGTGACTCATCATGCAGGAACTTGAAGTTTTCTATGTAAGGTTGAAATAACCGCTGCATGGTTGCCATATCATTGATTTTATTCTTGCTATTTACGTTTATGTTTATAATATAGTCAGGGTCAACTGAGCTAAGAATAAGGATCTCTGCTTGTGGGTCAGTGGTGTATTCATCTGGAATCCCTAGGTTCACCCGCTTAATGTTCGGAGGAATATCCTCGAACATTGCTTCTAAAGCGTTAAGTCTCATTCTCTCCTCGATAGGAATGCTTGTAACTTTGTTTGATGCAGCATTTGAAATGCAGTGGGCGCAAGGGATTTCCCATAGAATTTTAGGGTTAAGCCTGAGAACCGCCCAATCTTCATCTAAACTCTTCTGCTGAAGGCTAAAGAACATCTTATAGTTGGGAAATGATACGGAAGCACACACGGCATCAGCAGCGTTGTCGTAACGATATTGATCATTAACTTGTGATTTCAGGTCTCTACTTGCTATGGTTTGTCGCCCCAGTAAGCCGTGCGTGAGAATCCCCGGCACATTTGCTACTTTTGTGAAATGTAGTAACGACGTTATGCCGCGGCTTTCTACAAACTTTTTAATTTTCGAAGCATCAGGAGAGGATGGGCGATTATCTGTCATGGAGGTTGTCACAACGATACCATTTTTTATTGTGATATGTTGCTCCCGCTCGTACACAGTAGCGAAACCTCCATGGACGTAATCCAGGACATCACCTTCAGGTACGTTAATTTCTCCAGAAAACCATTCTGCAAAAATAGATGCTCCCTCGCTAAGCCTGTAATTTCCACTAAGTCCAATAAGAAAAAGTCGGCCTTGTTTGATTTCCCAAGTCCCAATATATCCACGCCAACAGGCCGAACAAATTGAATATTCGGGAGACCTCGTAATCCGTGGATCATTTTCAGGCAATGGAGGATAGCATGCCATTGAAGTTTTATTGCCCTCTAAAATCAAAATTTCGTGAGCTTGAGCAGTCATGTAATTTCCATCTTTAAGAAAGCCTAACAGGTATCAGAAAGCCAGCTCATCTATTGTCTTGAACACGACGGCACGTTCGACAATGTTATCTAGGGAAACACTGATTTATTCCGCCCAAGCCTGCATTCCAGTAAAATCCTATGCTTCCGCCACGTTGAGCGAAGGTTGCCATGCACCAGACCAGTTTTGCCCAAGCTGAGTATGCCGCCAAGAAAAAAAC